>Ga0126304_10000849_pt1 | contig 13429 bp, 13 predicted proteins | sample Plot25_FD_92538 | JGI IMG/M metagenome (GOLD analysis project Ga0126304, IMG submission 92538) | Serpentine soil microbial communities from UC McLaughlin Reserve, CA, USA - Plot25 | ecosystem: Environmental > Terrestrial > Soil > Grasslands | place: USA: UC McLaughlin Reserve, Lake County... | reverse complement strand
TATAATGTTATGCATTTTTAGTTAAAAGTAAAACTAGCTTTTCAATAGGATCTTCCATTTCCTTGATAATGCGACTCGCTATCTTTGTTTGTTTATGAGCGTAGTTTCTATCAGCAACCATTTTTCTCGTTATTTCTTCTAGCCTTTTTGGACTTGAGGCCCTTTCGGCTAATCCACTGGAGACGAGATATTTTTCAACGTAGAAGCTAACAGGTGCTATCGAAATTGTTGGTTTACCCAAGAGAGCTGCTTCTGTAGTCATAGTTCCGCCTGCCCCAATAAAAATATCGGATTGTGATATTAACTCGAGACCGTCTACGACATTAGAAATCACATTCGCCTTGTCTGAATATCTCCCCGAGATCTGCCTCTTTTGGTCTTCATATCTGCACAGAATGTAAAAATTTGCGATGTCAGATAAATTACCTATAATTCTATCTATCATTTCAACCGTGGTGTCTCTAAATTTTTTATTAGCAATATAAGATGCCTGAGCTTCCTCCATTCTTATCAGAATGGTTTTTTTTTCGCCATCAGAACTAATACTAGGTTTTTGAAAACAATAAATATGGTTATTTGGCTTGCTGCGGGGAAGCTTGCCAAACCTTCTTAACCAAGCGACTGGATCTAGTCCTCGATATTTAATAATCTTTCTTCTCTGAACACCATATCTTATCCAAGAAGAATTTGGTATGATCCAGGGACATAATAGTAAATCTAGAAGTGGAAGAGAAAGTTTAGCCACAGCATCTGCATGTGGAGAATCGTTAAACCCTACATTCCTGATGCCCAACCCAAATGCGACCCTGCACGCTTCGGGAGACGAGAAAGAAACGGCTACATTTGGTTCAAAGGCATTAATCATATCTGTTAGCTTCAGAATTCTATTGGCACTTTGCCACAGCTTCTGACTTCTCCCCGCGCCGCCGTGTTTTCCAACTATTTTAAGATCAATATGTCTAATCCTAGCTAATTCATTTGCCTCTCGATACTCTCTTGAGGTGCAGAGGATCTCATGGTCATGTTTCTTTAACAGATCGACAGCAGGTTTAAAAAACATCACCTGTTTAGGGGTCAATATATCAAACCAAATTCTCAAGAGTGATAGCAATATAAGTCCCGTTGGAAAAAACCTTTTCTTTAACTCTCTTTCATAGCTCAGGGAGGAGAAATAAGGTTCTGGAGGTTGGGCTGAATACTATGAAGAAAGATGTGGGAAAAAATACAGTTGTATATGGGCTTAGTACAGAGGGATACCAAATTGCATCCTCACTAGCACTGAGAGGTTTCAAAGTTTCTTTAGTTGACGAAGCTGCTCGGATGGCAATTACACTTAAGCCAGAAATTGCACGTTCTTATCCTAATGTGTCATCTCTTATGGAGGATGAGCCGCTCCTAGCACTTGAGCCCTTAGATATCGCTATTAAAGACGCATCATATCTGTTCTTTGCACCTAAGATCAGGAAAATTGGCCAAGAGGCTAAGGCTGATTCAGTTATCAAGTTAAGAGATGCTACACGAGCACTAAATAGAGATTCCTCTGTAATCTATTGTCTTCCTACGGGAATTGGTGGAAATGCAGAAAATATAGCACTTATAGAACACATTACTGGATTGTCTGTAAACAGGGACTTTCATTATTACTACGCGCCCCTAACTTTATCTTCTCAAGAACTAATGGTAGGATGCGTAAATTCTGAAAATAACGTGGAACTATCCAAAATTATGAACCATATTAATTCTTTTAAAAAATTGACCACGACTGATATAGCATCAGCAGAATTTGTCCACGCTATAAAGGTTTTAAACTTTTATAGTGGTACTGCGGGTATTCTTGAGATTTTCAAGCAGGCCCGTAATAGTAAGGTAAACCAAGAGGTTTATAGTCCCTTCACAGACGTTTTTCTAGACGATATATCAAATGGCCTATATGACCTAAGAGCAATCAGCTCTTCTCTCACTGGTGCAGGACCATTAATGTATCTCGTGAATGGGACAATAAAAGCTACGGAAGGCTACATTAAATATGTAATCGATAGAATCCGGAATACGTTAAAGGACCGGGAGCTGAAGGCAAGTAGGATAAAGGTTGTTGTTGCGTGGGGGCTAGATGTAAATGAAATGAGAGGAGATAAAATTGAGCTTATGTATTCTCTTGAATCTAAGCTGAAGGATTATATTGGCGATGTAGAATTACAGTATGGGACTAGAGTTGAGCTATATCCTTCTGATAAGACAATGATACTCATTGCGTGCTCAAGAAACGATCTTGAAGATGTCAAAGCTAAAAGAAATCATGTATCCGATTCCATAATTATGCTAGCAAATCCTGCATGTCATATTGTTGGATAATCGTCAGGCATGGAAAATTTTTTCTTCATTAAAATTGGGCTTGGCCGGGGTTAATGAAAAGCGAAAACCTATCAGGAAATTGTAAAATGGCAACAGAATTCAGCTGCTTCAGAAATATTAGACCCTGATATATACTTAAGAAATATTAGATACGTATGATGGTTCCATTAATAATTAGCCTATAGTACCGTCTTATATACCAAAGACGATACCATTTCCGGACATGACATCATAATACAACTATTGTATAGTTGTAGTCGACAAAATTGACTTTCATTTTAGATTCTTGAATTTCCTGCCCCCTAAGGCTGCCTAATTACTGTACACTATGCGAAGGATACCTATCAGAGTAACGCGGCTGATAAAGGACCCAAAGTCTACAGTTCAAAATATCATAATATTATTCAGAATCTTCATAAAAAGTGATTTGTTATGAAGAATTCCACTCTTGCTGCTTCTTGTTATATTCATTTCTGGAGTATTTTATCCTCGCAGGACATCCAATTACGACCACATCTGCAGGCACGTCCCTAGTAACCACGGAACCCATGGCGACTACTGCATTTGAACCTACTACAACACCTGCCTTAATTACTGCCCGACCCCCTATTATAGCCCCGTCGTTAACAATTACGCCGGTCATTTTGGGACTCATCGGATAGGGGTCGTTCGTGAAAGTGGCTCCTGGGCCAATAAATACGTTTTTCCCGATAACCGTGAGAGGAGGAATATACACTGACCCCTCTATGCGGGTATTTTCGCCGATACTGACCTTGTAGTCTATATGTGTTAGAGAGCCTATCATTACGTTATCACCTATTCTAGTTTTGTCTCCTACATAAACAAAATGCCATATCTTTACATTCTTTCCTATTGTAGCTGTGTTAGAAACATAATTGGTAACACTTGGCTTTTCAGAAGATTTCTTCCCCTTTCGATTATCCATTAGTCTTGATTTCAACTTTGAACCTCTTCAATATTCAGTATGGCCGAGGATCTCTAATAATTCTATTCGGAATTCTATCGCGCCATCTCATTAAGAATTTAAGATCTTTGTCCCTGTCCCGTAGTTCATCCGGAAGCATTATGGGGATTTCATCAATAATGGGATAGAATCTCCTACATTGATTGCAAAAAAGGATTCCCTCTTTGATAACCAACTCTTCTTTTTCTCCATTAGTACTATACCCGTACTCTTTCCTTGTGTTCAGCTCATATAACTCAAGTGGATAAAATTTGTCAATAGGACATGCCAGAATATTCAACAAATGCTTCTTCATTTTATTTTAACTCTAGATATATTGGGGAACCAGTCTTGCTGGACAAGATTGCCGCTTCTGCAACCTTTGTCACGTTAGATGCCTCTGAAGCGGATATCAAAGATTCATCAGTTTTTCCCTGTATAGCGCCTATAAAACTTTTTAATTCTAAAGTGAGGGGTTCCACAAGCTGCTTGTCCCGGCGTGGAGTTACCGTACGTGTCGCCTCGTCAATTCGTATCTCTTGAGTTATAAAGTCTCCTGAGACTATACCTTCGGTACATACAGCATTAAAAGTTCTTACTTTTTTCGGTGTAATCCAATTTGATGCTATAATCGCAACCTTTTGATCCCCGAATCCTAGCATTATTGTAGCGAAGTCCTCGTAGGAATGAAACTTCGCACCTGCTCGGGCAAAAATTACGTGTGGCCTACAGTTAAACAAAAACATTGCAGTGTCAATATCGTGAACAGAAGTATCATAAATTATGCCCACGTCTTTGATATGCAATGGCATCCTGTTTTCTCTGTGGAATTCCATCATCAATAAATCTCCGTAGGTCTTATTTTCTATGATGCGTTTGACGTCTTGGACTACCGGATTAAACCTCTCTATGTATCCAGATGTTAAAAGAACCCTTCTATTGATACTTATTCTGATCATCTCTTCGCATTCAGCTGAAGAAAAAGACAATGGCTTCTCCACGAATACATTGATACCATTTTCCATTATTTTTTTTGCTATACAGAAGTGAGTTTTTGTAGGAGTACAAATCACACAGCCATGCAATCCTAGCTTGTCCCTAAGCATTTCATCAAGAGATGTGTAATGCCGTATGTCGTACTTTGCAGCAATTTCTCTTGCTCGCTCTTGGTTCGCGTCACATATTGCAGTCAAAACCCCGAGATCAGCAAGAACTCTCACATGGTTTTTCCCCCAGCCTCCCACACCAATTACTGCCAGATGCAATTCTGATTCATTACTCATCTTCTTTACCATACAGGCGTTAGCCACTCCATGTACTCGTCGACTCTGCCACACACGATTTGAGCGTACATTTCTCGAATAATCTTAGTAATTGGTCCTTCTCTGCCATCACAAATGGATCTGCCATCTAGATGGGTTATACCTACGATCTCCGCTGCGGTACCAGTGAGAAATAGTTCATCAGCCATGTAGAGTTCAGTTCGTGTAATAGGTCGTTCTACTACTTCGTAGCCCAATCTCCTAGCTATCGTGATTGCGGTATCCCTTGTAATTCCTTCCAAGGCCGAATTTGCTATGCTGGGTGTGCTTATTTTGTTGTTCTTTATTAGAAAGATGTTCTCTCCAGAAGCCTCGCTAACGTTCCCGTGCATGTCAAGCATTATTGATTCATCATAGCCATTTCGCTTACATTCCTGTGTAGCAAGAATGGAATTGAGGTAATTGCCCGCAGCCTTTGCTAGAGGGGGAGTGGAATTATCTTGAATCCTTCTCCATGAGGAAATACATGCCGTTATACCTTTTTCTCTAAAGTACCTTTCAAATGGGAAAATTATGATAACCGTATGAGTTGGCGAATCTCTGGTAATATTAAGATCTATTCCGTGTAATCCCACAAATGTGAGAGGGCGTATATAACAAGAACGTTTCATCATAATTTTCTGTGCTAACTTCAGGGTTGCGTCACATAACTCCTTTACGCTGCTATGTACCTCAAAACAATAAACTGAGGCTGAGCGATGGAGCCTTTTCATATGATCTTCGAGTCTGAAGATGAACAAATTGTTGTCAGTCCCATAGGCGCGTATTCCTTCAAACACGGCAGTCCCATAGTGAAGACAATGCGCCATGACTGGGACAGTTGCCTCTTCCCATTTCACGTACTTGCCATCAAACCATACGAACTCTGCTCCCTTGTCCCTCATCGATAGCAAAAACAATTCGTGGATTATAAAAATCTTCGAGATTAAAAGAATCCTTGCATTGGAAACTTCATACCCATAATTTTGAGAGTTCGATCCGGAGATGAAGCATACCTTCTGACGAGGGCCCAATTGTCCTTAATTATCTGGAAAACTTCTACCGGAACGTCTTTCTGCCACTTTTCGTTATTTTCTTGTCTTTGGTATTTCGAGTCCCCTTCTCCTGCTTGAGCGTACATCATTTGTTTGATTGAAGAGGCAGAAACCTCCATTCGACTAGCCTTCACAGGGTTTAGATAGTACAATCTCAACACAATTCTTTCCATCAAGTCACCAGTATATGATACAAACTTGCATTCTGAGACATTTCTGATTATGTTATTTCTAAGTACCCACGAATACGGGGATATCAGCGGTGGTAGATACCTTAAGAATGGAGCATAGAATGTATAATCTGGAAGTACGACTATCCTGTGTGTGCTTCCATATACCGATTCTATCATGGCTCTTCTGAGATCATAAGAAAATGGAAAGCTTTTTGTGTTAATTTCGCGGTCGCGTTCTAAGAATCTAACAGGAAAAATATAGACGGTATTATACAAACTTTCCAAGTAGGATATTATACGGATGTGAGTGTTGGTCACTGGATTAAGATGGGCAAGAAGAAGTGCCGCCGTTTCGTACTGCATAGAGTTCGAAGTCTTTTAAGGTGTACTGAATAACAAAGAGGCGGGTAGTGGCTGCCTGTCTACATCTTATCTTCTCTTTATTTCAATTTCGATCGTGGAAACGTTCCTCGTCCTACCGTCTTCTGACTGGACTGTCTCAGAGCCGATTCTCACTTCACCAACTTTGTACCCCGCATTTTCCATTCTCTTAAGGATGATTTGAGACACATCTACAGCTCTCCCAATGCTCAATCCTCTTGCCTTGATTGTTACGGAAGGTTGGTTGGCGAGCTGAATAAGGGTGGATGTTACGTAGGCCATTAAGGGTTTTTTACCTATGTAGATTGCGTCACGAGTCCCCTCTCTATGAACTTGTTGATTTTGTTGTGGTAGTTCTGACATAATCTTGTTAGTCGAGTTTGGCTATTTAAATCTAAGACATGGTCATAAACATGGATTAACTGGGATATTCCACTGCCTATACAAGAGATTGCTTATGACAGTTCACGTATACTCCAAGACAGTTACCACTCAGGTCCTAATGAGAGGCGGTATTAATATGTCAAAAGGCATACAGCAAATGAAAAACAAAAAACGTTGGCCAACACTTCTGTCACATAGAAAACTGACTCGCAGGTTCACCCCATCCGCGATAGTTGGAATGGGCTCAGCATTTCTTAACGAGATATACGTACTGCATTAACCAATCAACGAAACTAATAATATCCCTGTCTATCTTGCACCACAGGTGAATCGCACCCGGTTGTATCTCCAATCTCCCTGATGTCACTAATACCCGAACTCCTTCTTTATCCTCATACATATAAGCGTCTTTGGCTTCGATAAAGTCCTTCATGTCAAGGGCCTTTCTTTTAATATCTTCTTTAGGGATTGGAAATTTTTTCCGGGATTTGTCTATAATTATGCCTAGGTTTTCTGTGCCGAAGGAAATTACCTCTTTAATTTTCGAGCTGTCAGGAAAATGAATATAGATTTCCATATTGTACCGCCTGCCTACAAAGTGCGCCAGTTCGTTGACCTTATAGAAAGCAAGAGCAGGATTTTTCTTAAGACTTGACTCAATTACCGATCTATTACTATCTATATTCATTCTCAGTTCTTCCATGACCGAGTTAAAAAGCATGAATATTAATCTCACAACCAAACTATAAATGAATAAGTCCACAAGAAAGGATCTTTGTTTTTATCTTCAGACATATTATAAAAAGATAGAAGTAACGCAAACGCAGAGCCCGTATGGAATTAAGATCCTCGTTAATAACCCAACTCGAAAAATGATATGAAGAACCTCGGAAATGGCGCTTAATCAATTCACAATATCATCAGTCATAGGACTTAACTACCTTGTCCTTCTCATAATATCGTAGCAGAGCAGTAAAACCAATCAATTTTCTCTACTTTTAACGTGCCTAAACTACTCAAGAGAGACAGCCGCTACAAGATACCATTACAAAAATGCAATACTTATGCTTCGTTATGCTTTAATATCCTCTTATCATGTCCAGTATCAGAGCGACAGTCGTCCAGTTTGGTCTAGGACATCAGATTGCCAATCTGGTAACCCGGGTTCAAATCCCGGCTGTCGCATTCTAATCTTTAGAGCTATGGCTTAATCTTATCAATAAAGTCAGAATTAGGCTGAAGTCAGTTGTTGATTATTAAGCTAAATATAACTTGTACGTCCAGTATAACTAAGATGGCCGGTGTCATTGTGGATTTACACAATTTTCCCAACCAGAACTTTGAATCATAAATCTATTGTGACCTGTACGAGAATATTGTTTGATGTGAGAGACACAATTAGTCCTGATAAGGCTTCGACAAAGGGTAGAATTCGATTATCTTGTGGGGAGAAATATCCATAGATCTCCAAACCGACACAGGTAGTCCTGAGGTCGACAAAAAAGACTCGTCATTGTGGCATCCTCGTTTGAAACTTCCCTCTGGTAACTAGTAGCAAGTGGGCAAACTTACAAGGTCTTACTGATTTAATTTAATTGTCTCTTCAAAGTAATTTTTTAATTCAATGCTCGTTCGCATTTTCTTGTATATATACTCATGGATTTTGCAAAGATAAAAAGGCATATTATCGTCAGGTTCCATTATATTATAATTACTTCTCTCTTTTACTAACTCGAGCTGTATGACATATTCTGCATTCTTTCCGCATATATTACACCTAAACAAGTCTTCCGTTGAAGTCTGATAGTATTTGCAGTTTTCATTATGAGAGTAGTCTTTTTTGTCCACAATCGAGGAAACGTTATCCTCTCTTAAAAAAGTTTTGTGAGCTGCATGATAGAATAAAAAATAAGCAAATTAAAAAATTTAGCAGAGCCTAATTGATTCCCCGAGAGCTAATGCTCTTTCTATATCGTCCTGCTTGATTTGATTGTTTCTGTACTTGTTACTGAAATAAATTAAATCTACCAGCTTGTGTCGATCGATTGTAACACAAGAAGAATCATGCTGCACGTTCTTTATACTCCTATTATTAGCATTGTTCCTTACTGCATTGTTGAAGACACTTATATTCGGCGTACTTTCAAGGAATGCGACATTCCCTACGTCTATTGAAACCTCGACGGCTGTCTTCTTGCCAACAAAGTCATCATATATCACTTCAATAAAGCTGCCGTTTTTCTGCAGAAGTGAAGACCTACTAACTCCCCTACTATTGCTCGCACAATCTAAAAGAGCCTTTATCGCTACTTCTACTCTAGATTTGATCATCTCATTATTCTTGGATTCCTGAGCAATTTTCATAAACTCAGAAACCGGTACATCCATAATGCTTTCTCTCAATCTGAGGCCGGGGTATACAGCCGCAATTGTCTGATCCAGAATTTGTTCATCTATTGTCTGAGAGCCACTTTTTGCAGCAGCCTCTACAGCATGGTACATCACATTAATCATGGATCTTATGTTTCGAAAGTCTGGAAACTCATCATATAATATTTTTATTTTCGCAAGAAGATCATCTCGTTCCAAATCGGTCATTGCTTTATCTTTTTGACCAGAGTTCATATATTCAAGGATTATGTCACCGATCTCATCGAGTGTATTTGATCCAGCCAGATCAATCTTGTAATTAGCTTTTTCAAGCCTATCAAATAGCGAGGGACTGGTATTTCTTATTTCTTCATAAGCAGACGGTGTTAGAACTAGCAATAGTAAAGCGGAAGGCAGATGCGCGTTTATTAGGGCCTTTAGAATATCCATTGAGTGCTTGTCCGAATCAAATTCATCAATCTCAAAAACGCTGACCCTATTCAGGAACACAAGGTTAAGCTTCGTAAGAGCACAAACATTTGTGATGATTTCCTCCACGCTACTAATTTCTGAAAGACTTGGCTGGAATTTCCCGCTCAAAATCAATTGGATTAAAGCTATTTGTGCGGCAGAGAATTGCCCTGCCAGTACCTCATGCAAGGCTATCTCATCGTGACTAATCTTATTGTGTAGTATTAGTTGCATTTTGTTTTCTAAACTGGCTGATTTCATTTTGTCCCATAAGTTGTATCTGAAAATCCTTTTGGCTTTCTTGTCGTCGTCTCTCTCTGCTTTTAGACGCAAATAATTCAATATGGCATATCTAAGGTCATCAATATGCTGCTTACGAAAACCTGAAATCATTCCTTTGTAAAAGTTGTTGGTTGTTCTTGGATGGAGTTGAGATAAGTCAGTAAAGGAGATAATAGCTTTATCTAATAACTCACCGCAACTTCTAAGATGCAGAGCCAGATGCGTCTTGCCCGAACCTACATCATGAATCACAGTAACAAGACGAAACTGCTTCGAGTGAGGATCTTCCCTCATCTTATCCCTCAATTCTTCTATACAGGATACGATCGTAAGTTTGGATTTTTTGTGTCTTTTTCCCCCTAAGAGTAAAATATCGGACTCTCCAGGGGTAGGAGCACTAGGATAAGGATTCTTAACTAGACTATATGGATACATTAGATACACCTTACAAAACCATGAACTAATCCTCTAACTGTAATGCCTTCAATGCCTCCAGTTGAAAGTTCGTATGTGTCATATTCTTTGTTTGTCATTTCCTCTACCTGGGCGTAGAATTCGTCACGTTTGAGATTGTATTTTTTTTCCATTTCCTCTCTAACAGTTGATAGTGGGACCCACCCCGATGAATTTGAGTATCTTCTAAGCGCGAGGTCAAACTCTTGTCTGAATTTACCTTTATCAAAACTATTTACCAGATCCGGTTCTAAAACATGGTTAAGTGAATTGCCATGATCCTCAGATGTGTTCACTGTGTCGTTAAAACAGTTCTGGGGGCTAGAGTCTGCAGTAGCTACGCTTTGTCTAATGTTATTCTCTAAGAGGATTTTCGTTTGTTCTATAGTGCTGTACAATAACTTAAATTTGGTATCAGTTGTCAACAAGTACTCCAAATAGTTGTCTGCTTGCCAAAGATAATATGCTGTGCCTTTCTTATCCATTACTATTTCACCACTTTTGAGCAGTGACTCAATTACATCGTCTATGGCGGTATTTTGAAATTCCTTTCTTAATTCAGTCTTTTTTACTCCATTTCTCCCACCTAGAGAGATCCTGTGTATTATCTCGCTATTAGACACAAGGTACAAAATTTTAATTTCTATTTAAACCCAGAAGTCAATTCTATGTTATGTTGTTGACAAAAGTTTAGTTCTCAGAATAGCCTTATTAGTCCCCAAGTAGGCATACAAGAGGGATGATGAACCGTCTTTCTGACATTTGATGAAAGGACTAGGGTAGCTGACCGCATACAGAAAAGCACAATTTTTTAGCAAGAAGAGGAGACATAGAAGTTCATCCTTACAGTTTTCAAGACACCAGAATTGTGTCTAGGAGAGTTCGGTTTCCCTGATTTTTTTCTTATTCCTTCTGATTAAATTGTAGGCTAACAAGATTAACCCTATCCAAATACCAGTGAAAACAATGTTACTGAGGCTTCCGTAGATGTACGGTTGTGCTTCGATCAAATTCATTTCGATAATTCTAATGGATGTATGGAGATCTTCAAGGGCAGTATTATAGGCTGCACTATGTGGCTCTATATGAGAAATGGCGAGTACCCTTGTCTGCATAGCAGTTATCTCCTGAAAAATAAGTTTGAAATCTGTTTTAGGGTTGGGAAAGGTCCAGACTGGATTGCCATCAGGAGGGATTAGTCCCTTTACTTCGCTTAAATATACCAATATCAACTGTGGGGTCTGCGCGGACTGTGCTCGCGATAAATACCCCGCGGCTTTGTCCAACGGGTAGACTGAACTATGGTATCCATAGATAGCACTAATTATCCCACTCGATAATAGGGCAATGAAAGCTAAAAGCAGAGCATTTGAGCGAACCACATGCCAAGTTGTTCGATCTAGATGAAATCTTGAAGACATACCTTTTCCCGATGGGCCTATCAATACTTTGTCCTGCAAGTTATTTATAGTTCCCGAGTATGCAGTTACGGCTAAGCGAGATTGAGAAATTTTAAGTTGACCTTTAGTCAAAATTGAGGCTTTTTCCCAAGAGTCGACAATACTAAGGTATGTTATGTATACAAACCCTATCGTCTGTATTGTAACTATTGGAAGAAAGAAAATATTACCTGAAAAAATGCAAATAAAAACAGCCAAGCATCCGTATAGTGAAAAAAAAATCTCCAGTAGGGTTGTTCTATTAAACGGTAATACATAGTCTTTGTGCTTCCATTTATCACTTTTTGACTTTATACCAAACTTTGGAGTTCTTAGAAATTCATTTTTCTTGCTAAACATGGCATCAAATACAGCTATGGTGTTATTGACAGAAATGCCTGCCGCAAATAAAATCAAGATCCAATATTGCTTTGCTTTTGACACCCATTGGGTAGGCCATATCCTTCTAATGATATATATATATGTTAATGGACCTAGCAAAATATAGAGAATCAGCCCGAAATAAGGGGGCCAAGCGACGCGGTAGGTCGCAATATCTAGGTTCAGCAAGATCGGAAAAATAATGAATTGGGCAAGAAAGAGGGGATACACAATGTGTCTCGTCAGCTGGATAAATGCTTGGAATTTCGTATCCAGGGGTATTTTTTTGCAGAGTAATATATCACCCAATAGTTTTATTGCTAGCTGAGTTGTACCTTTGGCCCACCTAAATTGCTGCCTCTTGGCAGCATTCATTTGAACTGGAAGTTCAGCTGAGACTACTATGTCTTTATCAAAGAATAACTTCCAGCCTCTCATTTGTGCCCTGTAGCTTAGGTCCATATCCTCTACCAAGGTTCCCGCCTGCCATCCTCCCGAATCTCTTATACACGATGTTCGCCACACACCTGCCGTTCCGTTAAAGTTCATGAATAGGTGTGTGAAACTTTTGGCGTTCTGTTCTACCAAGAAATGTAGATCAAGCGATAACGCCTGCGCTTCTGTTAGGGTAGAATAGTTTTCATTAATATGCCCCCACCTGCACTGCACTAATCCTATTCTGGGATCGGAAAAATATCTGAGAGACTTTTTTAGGAACTCGGGAGGCGGAACAAAATCAGCGTCAAAGATTGCAATAAATTCCCCTTTTGCGCACTGTGTTCCCATGCGCAGCGCTCCGGCTTTGAAGCCAGACCTGTTTTCTCTCGTCATATAATGGATATCAAATCCTTTTAGTCTATACATTTGAACTGTTTGTAATATAGCACGACTGGAATCGTCTTCAGAATCATCGAGGACTTGTATTTCTAATCTGTCTTGCGGATAATCCATTTTGCAGATAGCATCGATAAGTCTACAGGCAACATATTTTTCGTTATATAACGGAAGTTGAATAGTGACTAGCGGTAGCTTGACAAGATCACAATCCTTAGTCCTGATTCTTTTTTTACGTGATAAATAATATACTAATAAGTAAAAGTTAAGGCTGTAGAAGGTTAGGATCAAAGCCAAAGAAAGAAAAAGGGTAAAAAGAAACGCGCCCAAACCTGTGGACAAGACCTATACCCTCCTGAGAAAGCAAGAGCAATCCACATAAACTGACAGTGATCTTCACCCTATAAAATAACCTATAGCAACCATAAATACCGCTAATCAAAGTACATATTCGATGGACCTCAGACTACTCCGATTCTATTCATTTCAAGTGTGCTAGCCTTTCTGGAATATCTTGACACATTGTGGAGGGCATACGTTCTCACAGGCCATACAAAATATGCAATCCTTTTCTCTTATCATAAATGGC
>Ga0126304_10000847_pt1 | contig 13437 bp, 13 predicted proteins | sample Plot25_FD_92538 | JGI IMG/M metagenome (GOLD analysis project Ga0126304, IMG submission 92538) | Serpentine soil microbial communities from UC McLaughlin Reserve, CA, USA - Plot25 | ecosystem: Environmental > Terrestrial > Soil > Grasslands | place: USA: UC McLaughlin Reserve, Lake County... | reverse complement strand
GCCTGCATCTTTCAGAAGCTTTGCTGTATTATCACTTCCCTGCAAAATTGAAAGAAGTAAATGCTCCGGCGTAACGAACTCGTCTCCAAATCTTTTTAGATTGTTGCCAGCACGTAATACCGCATTATTCGCATCACGTCCGATTGCCTGAGCTGGATCGGTTCCCGTCACTTTTGGCAATTTTGCAATGCCTTCATCAAGTCTACTCTCCAAAAATTTCAGGTTCACATTGTTTTTCTTTAACAAATATTCCGTAGAAGAGTTGTCGTCGCTAAGCAAGGCTTTCAATAGATGCTCCGTTTCAATATTGGGGTTGCCGTTATTGAACGCTAGCTGTTGAGCCTGCGTTATAGCTTCCTGCGCTTTTATGGTAAAGTTGTTTAGATTCATCGTACTTTATTTAAGCTCAATCAGAATTGTCAAGGTAATCACACCGTTACTCGTTCCTATAAACAGAACCTTAACAAATCCAATTTTATTACTGTAAGCGTTTTTCAAATAACTTTAGTTTATAGTCAAAATACAATCCAGATTAAACTCCCGGCATTTATGTCACTTAAAATGATCCCAATACGCCGTCTTTACAGCATTCTGATACCAATACTGTTATTCTTTCAGCCGGCTTTGGCTCAATATAATTTCGGTGCCCTCGACGAGTATTTTCATGGAAACCAAAAAGCGCTGGGAGGTAAATTCACGGCTTTGGTTTACAAGGATGGGAAGCTTATATACCAGAAAACGATGGGGGAATTCAATGCGAAAACGCAGGTCCCTATAGCCACTGCCGGTAATTGGTTAACTGCCGCGCTCGTTATGATTTTTGTTGACCAGGGAAAGCTTTCATTGGATGATCCGGTCAGCAAATACATCCCCTCCTTCGAAAAATACATGAAAAATTATGTTACTATCCGGCATTGCCTGACTAATACCACCGGAATCGAAAATGAAACAAGTAAGGTGGGACGGTTGTTATCACGAAAAAAGTTCACAAGCCTAGAGGAAGAAGTGAATGCGATGGCCGCCAAAGAAATTTCGGCTAACCCGGGTGAGGAGTTTCACTATGGAAATATCGGATTAACGATCGCTGGAAGAGTGTTGGAGGTTATTAGCAAGAAAAGCTTTGACAGACTCATCCAGGAACGCCTATTGAGGCCTCTCAAAATGAGAGCAACAAACTTTGTAAATGAAGATGGCGGATCGATCGATCCCGCAGCAGGAGCCAAAGCATCCGCGAATGATTACATAAATTTTCTCTCCATGCTGCTTAATAAAGGGAAGTTTGAGGGAAAGCAGATATTAAGCGAGGAATCAGTCGCCGAAATGGAAAAACCTCAGTTCACAAGTCTCCCTGTTAAATATGCGCCGAAAGAAACGCAGGGCTTGAAGTATGGACTGGGACAATGGATACAAGATGAGGATGGCCAAACAACATTTACCAGCCCATCCCTTGCGGGAACATGGCCATTTCTCGACAAGTGCCGTAACTATGCATGTATAATTTTGGTAGCAAATCTTCTAAAGGACGACAAAAAAGAAATATACCGACAGGCGAAGAATATAATTGATGAACAGATAGTTTGTAAGTAGTTTGTTTGTGGTGTAACGTTGAGTGTTTAAAACGTACGATGTAAGATCTGTGAGCCGTTGACTTCCAACTTCGTACTTCGTTGCCGCACATGAAGACTTCACGTTGCTTCGAATACTTTCGTACTTCTTTTCGTACTCCCGTCATACATGATACATCTTCCATCTTACATCCCCGCCTTCCAGTCGTGATATACTTGCAGCGTCTGCTTTGTCAGTTCCTTATCGGGTTCGATGCGTTTTACCATTTCCATCCCTTTGAAACTTTCCGCAAAGCCGGCATAAACTCCGGCTCCAACGCCGGCTGCCCTCGCGGCACCCAATGCGCCGTCGGTATTGAATAATTCGATGTTACACCCGGTAGAATTGGCAAACGTGGACGCGAAAACATCGCTTAAAAACATATTCGCGTATCCTGCGCGGATGGTTTGCAGGTTCATATTCATCCCTCGCATAATCTCCATGCCGTAATTCATGGCAAATACAATTCCTTCTTGGGCCGCCCGGGCTATATGGCCACGATGATGCCGGTTAAAGTGCAGGTCTTCTAGCCGCGCCCCAGTATCTTCATTTTCGAGTACACGTTCGGAACCGTTACCAAACGGGTAAAATTTAACCCCTTCTGCACCGACCGGAACCTGCTCTGCCTGCTGGTTCATTGCGCTATAAGAAACACCGTCGAAGAAATTTTTCCTCAACCAGCTGTTCAGTATGCCTGTGCCATTAATACACAGCAGTACACCGTACCGCGGCTTCTCATCAGTATGATTCACATGCACGAAAGTGTTCACGCGCGACTTTAGATCATAAGGCTTTGTGTCAGTAACACCATACACCACCCCTGAAGTGCCTGCTGTCGCAGCTATTTCTCCGGGTTCTAAAACATTCAATGAATAAGCATTATTAGGCTGATCTCCTGCCCGGTATCCGATAGGAGTACCCGCTTTGATATGTATCAGCCTGCCTGCATCTTCGGAAAGCCTTGCCTGCACACTGAATGTCTTCACAATCGGTGATAACAGCGCTTCATCAATCCCATATTCTTTCAGCAGGGATGTCGCGATGCCGTTGGTTGAGTAATCCCAGAAGATGCCTTCCGACAATCCTGATACTGTTGTTGAAACTTCTCCGCTTAACTTCATGGCGATATAATCGCCCGGTAACATCACCTTGTAAATCTTCTCATATAAAGCCGGCTCATTCTCTTTTACCCACTTTAATTTTGAGGCGGTAAAGTTTCCAGGAGCGTTCAGGAAACGCTGGAGGCAAAACTGCTCGCCCAAATCTTGCATAGCCGTATTACCAATATCAACAGCGCGGCTGTCACACCAGATGATAGAAGGTCGCAGTGACATCAATGACTGATCAACACAAACCAATCCGTGCATTTGATACGAAATGCCGATGGCAGCGATTTCATCTTGTTGAAATCTTGTTTGTTGGCGCAACTGTTCAGATGCGTTGATTAGTTCATTCCACCACATGTTTGGATCCTGTTCAGCAAACCCTTGTTTGGGGGAGGCGATCGGCATTTCGGTGGCGGGAGAAAAAACAGTTGCAACCGGTTTCCCTGTTTCAATCTCTACCAGGGCCGCTTTTACAGATGAAGAACCGATGTCGTAACCAATTAAATATTTCATATTAATAATCTCAAGAGTGGCAAGACCTACTCCCCCTAATTCAATGGATGAGCGTAAAAATTTGAGGCGTCAATTTATGAAAATTATATCGTGCTAAAAAAGATTTGAGAATGGTTCACAAGCAGCTGCGTTAACTTCAAACAAACGATAGGTTATGTTCGAACATAAAATGCAGCCCCTGTTACCGCTGAAAGCTTTCTTCAAACGTTCTTTGAAGCATTTGTTCATCTCGTTCCTGATATTAATGATTTGTTTAATGGTAGGTGTGGCAGGATATCATTTTATTGCCAACGCGAAGTGGTTGGATTCGTTTCATAATGCATGTATGATTTTAAGCGGCATGGGTCCTGTTATACAGATAGAAAATACAGGTGGAAAATGGTTTTCGTCCCTGTACGCATTGTTCAGCGGAGTCATTTTTATTACAAATATTGGGGTGATCCTCGCACCGGCTGCTCATCGCATCTTTCATATATTGCATCTCGAAGAGAATTAGGAGGAATGGTACAAAAAAATACAGCACTGATAAAGAAATTTGCAAGGCAGTTGGGCTTTGATTATTGTGGCATTGCCCGTGCGCGGCCATTGGATGAAGATGCAAGGAGATTAGAATCGTGGCTGAATAAAGGCATGCATGGAACCATGAAATACATGGAAAATTACTTCGACCTACGAGTTGATCCGTCCAAACTCGTACCCGGTGCAAAGTCGGTGATTACAGTATTGCTAAACTACTTCCCAAAGCATGAACAGGAAACGGATGGACCGAAAATTTCGAAGTACGCGTACGGAAAAGATTATCACGAAGTAATCCGTGGCAAACTCAACATGCTCATGGAACTGGTCCATGAGGAAATCGGAGAAGTACATGGACGTGGCTTTGTAGATTCTGCACCCGTTCTGGAAAGAAGCTGGGCCCGCGAAAGTGGAATCGGATGGGTGGGCAAAAACACAAATCTTCTAACAAAAGAGCACGGCTCGTTCTTTTTCATAGCAACTCTTATTACAGATCTTGAACTCGAATATGATGATCCCTTTGTAAAAGACTATTGCGGAAGCTGCCGAAGGTGTATAGATGCATGCCCAACGGATGCGATTCTCGAAAACAGGGCTGTTGATGGAAGTAAATGCATTTCATACTTCACCATCGAGTTGAAGGAAGCCCTGATTCCTGGAGAAGTAAAAGACCAGTTCGACAATTGGATGTTTGGCTGCGATATTTGCCAGGATGTCTGTCCCTGGAACAGATTCTCAAAACCCACCACTGAAACAGCTTTTACAGCAATTCCTGAGATTTTAAATTTCAGCACAAAGGAATGGGAGGAACTCAGTGAAGAGTCGTTTAAAAAAATCTTCCAGCATTCACCGCTGAAGCGTTCAAAGTTTGCAGGGATAAAGAGGAACTTGAAGTTTGTGGAAAAACATTCGATCGAGAAATCAGAAGTCAGAAGTCAGAATTCGGAACATGATTCGATTCACAGTCTTCCAGGCTAAAAATGCAGTAATTATATTACCCTTTATAGATGGAAAAGCCCCTCGTAAACAAGAAATATAAACTCGAAAAATTTCCAGGTAAGGGTGGCTGGACCTACACTGTAATTTCAGAGATTCCACCTGATAAGAGAGAACGCTTCGGCTGGGTAAAAGTGAAGGGGCTTATTGATGATTTTGAACTTAAAGGTTATCACCTGATGCCAATGGCGAATGGAAAGTTATTTCTCCCTGTCCGAGCGGAGATTCGTAAGAAAATAAAAAAGCAGGAAGGAGACTGGGTCAAAGTGGTTCTCTTTCAAGATACCGAGCCGTTATTTATCCCCGACGAATTTTTGCAATGTCTCCGCGACGAGCCAGCTGCATACAAGACTTTTCACAGTTATACTGAGAGCAGCAAGAAATATTATGTCGACTGGATTTATTCTTCAAAAAAAGTTGAGACCCGGATAGAACGGATGGCTCAAGCGATTGACAGACTGGCGAGGGGATTAAATTTCACTGATAGTTTGAAAATGAAATAAAACAGGAGAAAGGATGACATCCTTGAGTTCGCAGTCTACATTTCGTCATCATAAGGATGTCATCCTTTGAGTCCATCCTCAGTCATCCTTTGAGTCAGGCAATAATTTATCTGAATTGCCAACCCACTTTAAAAGTAAGCCGGCTAAAAGTATAACTATAATAATCGTTTGATGGATTGCAGGGCGGTGCCACGCATTGGATAATCACTCCTCGTTCTTCCCGGAGAGTTTTCATTGTATACCCTGCGCTTACCAGTAAGGCATCGCGCCTACCGAAACCTATTTTGTAGCCAGCACCCAGGTCGTAGTAAAATCTACGATCATAATCGCTAGAGCCCCATCCTGGTTTCTCTTTAGTTTTTAACCAGTCGAAATGAATGCCTCCATCTGCGTACAGGAAAGGCGTTCTGTTTCTGCGAAGCAATTCTTTCCGAATATCCAGGAACAACGGGATCGTTCTCATCGTATAGTGATCTAACCCTAACCCTATTCCTGCAGACCAGGTTTTATAGTACGCACCATTGATTGTTTGTATATTCCATGACGGCCCGGACGCGCCTTCGAGTAAGCCTGCCTGAAGCAAGGACTGAAAACCGCACTTGCATCCATTTCCTGTGTTTACACTTGCGTCTTTTTTCTGCGCATACAAATTAAAGGAGGTAAGACTGATAATGATCGCAAATAGTAATATTCTATACATATCCATTATTTTTTCCACACGGTTTTGCTTAGCAGTTTGATATCATTGACGTCCGAATAATCATATTGGTACAAACCATCCGCTGCTGACACAATAGCGACATCATTCCATGCAATCACATCATAGGTATTCAACCCACTTATATGTTTCATCAACGATATTGAATTTCGATTCGATGCGTTGTATACTTTTAAGCCATCTCTTCCATCACAGATAAATAAAAGGTCACCATCTTTTGACAAACCATGTGGATTTGTCATGGGATATGATTTCATCCGGAGGGGCTGCGACAGGTTAGTGATATCCAGTACATCAAGCTGATTTGTTGATCCCGGACAACCAGTTCCTGTACGCAAGGTCACATATGCGTAATTGTCCTCTGCAATAACCGGATCGCAGGTTCTGACGTGATTAAACTCGCCCTGTTTGGTAGGCTGAACTGGATTGGTGATATCATAAATAAACATTCCCGTATTAGAACCGATGAACAACTTATTCTTGAATGGGTAGATAGTTTCGATTCCCCAGCCCAACTGCACTTTCGAAGTGAATGCCGGTGTATACGGAACCGAAATATTATACACGTTAAGCGAAGTTGTACTAACTGTATACAAATGAGAATTTACAATCGTTAATCGCGCCATTGATCCGCCCATGCCGAATGGCGACGAAGATTTTTGCGCAGACGAACTGGGACTTGCTGCATCGGCAAACATACAGTTCGGACAATCAATCCACATAGTCATCCGACCGCCTTTGCAATCCACGGTAACAGTGGTATCGCGCTCCACCCAATCAACAATAATCTTTGAATCATCAGGCCTAAAACCGCCGGTATAACTGCGTTCTGGAAACGCATTGTCAACGATCGATCTTACAATTGCCTGGAGTGGATTTGTTATATCCAGGGCGACCAAATCCGTATAGAGATCTGCATATAATATATTTCCTTTAACAGCCAGATCCACGTTACCCGGTATATCAATAAATGCCACATTTTTCGGACTTGCGGGATTGCTGTTGTTGATAATGTGTATCCCTTTATCAATCTCATTCAAAAAAATATAATCTCCTTTAATGAATAGCTTACCCGGTCTTTCGATGTCTCTCGACTTATTACTTTTGATGTTTGCTCTGACTTCCGCCGTTGTTTTATAGACCGGCATGAAGTAAGTATATGTTTGCGTACACTTATCTTTTACGCAACCAGCTAAAAAGAACATCACGATCAACAAACTGGTTATTTTGCTGAATGAAGTAAATATCCTGGTCATGGCAATAGGTTTTAAGATTGACATACCCCCAGGGATAACCGTTGCGTTGTCCCAATTATTTCTTTAGAAAGACCCTGCTATTCAATCCAAAGTAGAAAAGATGCCTGGAGTCAGAAAGTTTCTGTTTCATGAGATCAGTGAATCCATACTGAAGATGGGGCCCGAGCTGAACAGATAGCCTGGATGTATTCCATAAGGTGAATGAAAACCCCGTCGACATACTAAGCTGGAGTTTGTTAAGAAGATCGTTATCCCTGTAGTATAACCCGGTTCGGCTATCAAAGTGAAGCGCGTTGGTAGAAACAAGATAGGATAATGACAAACCAGCAACCCATGAGATAGGTAAGCGATTGCCTTTATTTAACTGAAGATGACCTTCTACCGGTAATTCAACGAAATGAAAACGGTTCGTGTATTTTTCCGTGGTAGGAACGGGAGCTGAACGATAGTATTGACTGATATTCATGGATCCGAAGGCATTCTGTACCATTGCAAAACTATCAATACGATTACCCACTCGTATATGATTTGAATAATATCGATACTGTAAACCGGTGGAAATAGAGATTTTCTTTGTAATACTTTTCTGGATGAAAGCTCCAATGGAATATGAAAATCCTTTCTCAATTTCAGAAGGTTTATAAACAACTGCTGATGGCCCGGCATTGCTCTGAGAATTGTTAACAGAACCGGGAGACACATCTGCCACAAGCGCTTTTTCAACACCGAGAATGCCGCCGAAAATTCCGTCGAAGAAACCTCCCTCATTAAGATTTGAGATGCCCGCGGAAGCAGTTACTCCCCATTTCCACGATGATCTTAATTTCTTACTCGCTGCTTTCTTGTCTCCGGGAATTGCCACCGCGGAGATGCTGTCCACCGATACAGTCTGTGCAATCTCGATATGTTTTTTTGTTGAGTCTGACATGCTCTTTTCACCTGAATCTGCAACATTCCTCGCCACCGAATCAGTAACAAGTGTACTTTTTTTATCCGTCACAATGAGTTCCTGCACCGGCTTTGAGTCAACGGATCCAATCTTCTTCTCTGAAGAAACATTCCGATCCGTGACTTCATTATTTCTGATCACTTCTTGCGAAACTCCCTTTCCAGTATTTGCGTAGTTCTTCGTAATATTCCTTCTGCTATTCTTTTTTAGCGCAACTACATTCTTCCCTTTGGTGCTTTTTGTGGAAGCAATTTCGGGTGAAGTTTGTGCAATTTTACCAGGAACCGGGTTGTTAACATCAGGTTGCTGATTGGCTTTACTATCTAATTGGTTTTGATCACTGGCTTGCTGATCCTGCAAATTCCTAATGTCCGGCTGTTTTATTTCATTCACCACATTCTCCTGTATCGGTTGCTGCTTATTTAATTCCTGGCCTTTCTTTGCCTTTTCTATCCTACTGCGGTTGTCGTTGTTATTATTGTCGCTGGTAAAATTTGTGGATGTGGATTTCGAAACAGAATTATTTGTGGATGAAAGATAATTTTGAAAAATAAAATAAAAGCCTGCTCCGATGAGAAGCAGCAATGCCGGGAAAAATATCACTCCTCTCCTACGACGCCTGTCTTTTTGTATCTGGGCTTCAACGGAAGACCACACCTTATCAGCAGGAAGAATTCTTAATTCATCCAGCTTTTGCTGAATCTGTGCTTCAAAATTATGGTCGGACATAATTCGCTTTTTTTATCGCATTTTGCTGCGTGTTGAGCCATTCGATCAATAGTGCACGGGCCCTCGCATATTGAGAGCGGGATGTACCTTCATTTATTCCCATCATTGCGCCTATTTCAACATGTGTAAATCCTTCAACGGCATGCAGGTTAAAAATGGTTTGATAACCTGTAGGCAGTTGCCTTACAAGTTCAGCCAGATCTTTAGCGTTCATTGTTACTTCGGGATTATCATTTGAGACTGGATGTAGTCCCTGGTCTAAAAAAGAAAGATCAGACTGATAGCGCGTGTTCCGCTTGAGGTAGTTCAAAGCCGTATTTACCATAATCCTCCTGATCCATCCTCCCAATTCGCCTTCGAACTTATACTGATGAAGGTTCCTGAACACTTTCACGAATCCATCCTGTAACACGTCTTCCGCGTCGGCTTTTGATTTGGTGTACCTATAACAAATACCCAGCATACTCTCCGCGAAATGATCGTAGAGTCGCTTTTGAGCCTCTGGTCGTCCTTTTAAACAGTCTTTTACGAGCCTTTCGAAATCCATTTCCCGGGATATGATGCTTTCACTTGACAATAGAAGAGAATGAACCGTTGCACCGCTTTTACTTTCGTCGAAGTTTTCCACCCTTATCTTTGGCAATATGGAAAATTCTTTGGTCGACAGAGATAAACAAGTGATCTGGCATCCTTATACCCGGCAAAAATATGCCCCAGACCCGATTCCCATAGTAAGAGGCGAAGGCATCTACCTCGTTGATACCTCCGGCAACTATTATATCGACGCCATTAGCAGCTGGTGGGTCAATCTGCACGGACATGCGCATCCATATATCGCTGAAAGAATTTATGAACAGGCCAAAACATTGGAGCAGGTGATTTTCGCCGGGTTTACGCATAAACCTGCCGTTGACCTGGCTGAGAGGATACTGGAAATTCTACCGGGTGATTTTTCTAAAGTGTTCTATTCAGACAACGGCTCAACTGCAGTTGAAGTAGCGATCAAGATGGCAATACAGTATTGGTGGAACCTTCAGGGAGTCGGGAGCCAGGAGTCGGGAATCCCCAGTCTGAAATCGGAAGTGAAATCGGACAGTGAGATTGTAAATCTGAAACCGCGGAATAAGATTCTTGCTTTGAAAAACTCTTATCATGGAGATACTTTTGGTGCGATGAGCGTAAGTGAACGTGGATTATTTACGCTTGCATTTCAGGATAAATTGTTTGAAGTTATTTTTATTGACCCAGCCGATTTGGCAAACGTGATCTCACAACTCACCACAAACCACTCACTCACAACTCACCACTCAGCACTCACCACTCACCACTCACCACGCACGACTCCCGACTCACGACTCGATGAAATTGCCTGTTTCATTTATGAGCCACTGCTGCAGGGCGCAGGAGGAATGAAGATCTATGAGGCCGAACCATTGAACCGGTTACTCAGAATATTCAAAGAAAACGGGATCATTTGCATTGCGGATGAAGTAATGACCGGATTTGGAAGAACAGGTAAACTGTTCGCTTCGGAGTATATAACCTCCAAACCTGATATCATTTGCTTATCGAAAGGTTTAACCGGCGGGACCATGGCACTTGGAGTAACAGTATGCTCTCAAAAAATTCACGATGCTTTTGTGAGTGATGATAAGTTGAAAACATTCTTTCACGGCCACTCATATACAGCGAATCCATTGGCGTGTACTGCAGGTTTAGCCAGCCTCGACTTGTTACAGATGCAAACCTGCATCGATAGTATAAAACAGATTAATGCAGCGCATTGTGCTTTCCTAAGTCAACTACAAACGTCGAACCACAAACTACAAACCAAAAACCATCGCTGTATTGGTACCATCCTGGCATTTGAAATAGAAGCAGGGAAGGATGATTATCTTAATGACATTCGAGCTGCGATCACACAAAAATCATTGTCTAAAGGAGTTTTCCTGAGGCCACTCGGGAACACGGTATATATCATGCCCCCTTATTGTATTACGGAAAAGGAGTTGGATAAAATATATGCGGTGATCATTGACATTCTGGAAGGGGCATAAAAAAACGGCGGATCACCGCCGTTTTAAAAAAAATCATTACAAGAATTAACTGGTAGTTATTGGAACTTCCACTTGCGTTTGATCCCATTCAATAATCATCCCGGCATCGTTGAAACGTATGGTATGTTGTTCAATGACTTTTTCGGTTTTCTTAGCAGGCACCTTTACCTGTAACACATCTTTGTCTTTATACTTATCATAGCTATAGGCGCCCCACTGCTTCAATTGTGAATTAAGAATAACTGTCCATTCTTTTTCACCCGGAATAGTAAAAAGAGTATAGGTTCCGGCCTTTACCGGCTGACCCGCTACTTTTGCATCTTTTGCAAATGTAATCTCGGTAGCCTCATCAGCGCCGGTGCGCCACACTTTACCATACTTTTCAAGGTCACCAAATATCACACGTCCTTTCTTGTAGGGCCGACCATAAGTAACTTTTACATCCTTTCCTTCCACCGTTTCGTGAGGGCTTTTCCGATCCTGAGCACAAGCTGATAATACCGTAAGGACTACAGTCGATAAGAACAGTAATTTTTTCATACTCTTGAATGTTTAATTTTATAAATTGAATTTAATAACTTACTGATTGTTCTCAATGAACTTTTTGAGCCTGGTAAGAGAGCTTTCCATAGGTGGCCCTAATTGCTTATCAAAAATTATGCTACCAAATTTTTCCCAGGGGTACCATTTCAGTTTAAAATCGAAATACCACTGCACCACGGTGCTATCTGCAGCTCCTACCAGTTGAAAGCCGCTGTTAATGGCTTCGTTTTCATTACGGTTCCACCTTGTAAGTACGATATCTGGGGAAACAGATACGAGGTTCACTCTCATTTGATCTGATGCAAAAGAGGAATCGGAAAATTTTTTATTTGTTAAATCTTCCTGTGTGGTCATCTCATTCCAATATTGCCATTTTTGTAAATCTCCAAGCCCCTGCTGAACCTTCTGCATGGGAGCGCCAATATTAATTGCGCGTGAAATACGAACGCGGGAAGGGAACAGAGCTGAAAAGCCGAGAATCAAGATCCCAAAAATCACAATGCTTATACCTAACAACTTTAGTAGCCTCATAGCATCATATTAATCCCACTTATAAACTTTTACTGAAAGGGCATACATCAGAACTCCCCAAATTGCGAGAATTCCCAACTGCTTCCCACAATCATTCAGGTGAGATCCTTCAAAAGCCACGTTTCGCATAGCATCATTAAGATGCTTAAGAGGTAAGATATCCGCAACTGGTTTTAACCACGATGGGAAATTATCTGTAGGGAAAAACGTTCCTGATAAAAGAAATTGAGGAAATCCAATAAGGTTGGTTAGTAGAGGAACGGCATTCATATTTTTTGACACACCGCTGATAAAAAATCCAAATCCCATGAACACCAGTATTCCAACAACGCTAAGCACAATCAACTCCGCAAACGTAAGCCAGCCATGCACGAGCGTGAACTTGAAAAAATACTTTCCCAACAGTAAAATGAAAGCACAAATCAGGATTTGAAAGACTACCCTTGCGAGTCCTTCCCCCAATAAGATATAACCCTTTTTAATAGGCGAAGCATAATATCTTTTTAGAACGAGGGTTTCGCGAAGACTAAATAACATAAACGCTATACCGAAAACTCCGGTACTAAGCAAGGAAAAGCCTAATTGACCGGGCAAAATAAAATCTATCGTTCGATAGATTCTTCCCTGCGTCTGCTCTTCTGTGATTGTCGCGAAAGATGGCTTCTTGCCCTGAGCATAGTATTCAGCGTTATAGACTGCAGTTTGCACAATCGACCGAAGAATATTAATCCTGTCGACGCTCGCTGTTGAACTCTTAATATGTACTTTATACCTGGGTAATAATGAATCCTGGGCGGAAGAAATGTGAAGGATGGCGGTGACCCTTCCTTTGTTGAGATTCTCTTCTACCTCTGCTGGTGGCAAATTACTAACCTTGATATTTGGAACCTGCCTGAGACCTGCGATTATAGGATTTGATGAGCTGGTATCAGAATCCTTATCAAATGCTATAGTAATAGAAGGGCCGCTACCTCCCATGAACCCGAATATCATAATGAAGAGTAAAGGAAATGCGATGCTAAAAAAGATTGAAGACGGCGACTTCATGAGAGCCCTTAAACTGGCTTTTGCGATAGCTCTCATCGCTCGCATCTGACTATAAGATTGCATACACTATTTAACTCAAATTGGAGGGCACGAATTGACACTAATTTTTACGAATATACGCCACGGAAATTAGCATAGATTAAAACCGTGTCCCGACTTTGTCGAGGGATCCGCGGCAAAATCAGTCAATAATCAATTCAAATGGCATCCTGGCTTGGGTGATTCCCAGCAACTGCTTTACTTTTTTCAAGGTAGAGTAGGTTTTCAGCCCGTCTGCTCCGAGTTCTTCTTTGATCGCTTCGTTTTTTGCGTTTTCGCTGAAATCGTCGAAGTATTTATCGAATAGTCCGGGAGGCTCAGGATATTCT
>Ga0126304_10000845_pt1 | contig 13449 bp, 16 predicted proteins | sample Plot25_FD_92538 | JGI IMG/M metagenome (GOLD analysis project Ga0126304, IMG submission 92538) | Serpentine soil microbial communities from UC McLaughlin Reserve, CA, USA - Plot25 | ecosystem: Environmental > Terrestrial > Soil > Grasslands | place: USA: UC McLaughlin Reserve, Lake County... | reverse complement strand
TGCCTAGAACTTTATTTGTTGGACAATATCTTTTGTTTGAAATCATTATATTCTAATTTGTGCATAGGCGCTACACAGTAATAGAGAATAGAAGTATGTGATAAGTTTCTGGAGGAGAGACAAAAGCATACCGGGGTTTAGGTTATTTGGCCAAGTCGCTTACCCTTTATTGATTCCTCTATTACTATTGTAACGTCAGCGGGGAAGGAATATGGCAGCCTCGAGATAAGCGATAAGGACTTTGTTGGGTAATATACTCTAACGATACCGTAACGTTTTGCTAACTTTCATTTGTATAGTTAGAATACACCGTTTGTAGTTCTCTCTTCTTCTACTCTTTCTTCTTCACTTGCTTATATTCTCTAGTCTAGCTTTTGCAGGGTATCAATCTGTTCTTGTTTCTGAGTAACATACTTCATAGCATCACTGACTATTCTGGCATTTGTACATAGGTCCATGATATACCGATAGCAATCATTGGCTATTCTCCTTGCTTCCAGCTTTATCTTAGGATCTGAAGCTGCCTCCCCAATTTCTAATACATGCTTTAGGTTTAGCCATAGGCCTGTCATATATTTTTGGTATTCTTCTGGGACCACTTCATGGATATGCTTCTGAATATTTTGTTGGGCTTGCTTTCTAAGATAAGCTAAATCGCTGTTAACGATTCCTTTGGCAATCTTTAGCTTGGTTACTATCTCATGCTGGCTATATCCCTGACTGTCTAGCTCCAGTACTCGAGCTACACCAATCTATCTGCTCTTTTCCATAGGTCAACTTTGAGCTTGAATGTTCAACATTTTGTTCGTGATTTTGTGAGGTGTTCAACTTTTACGCTTGCTATGTTGTATATCAAGATATTTTTTAATAAGTTTGCCGTTTATATTAATAAAGTCTACCGCTTGATATTCCTAAAGATCCACTTCATCAACGATTTTATGAAGATTTTGGGCTGCTAACACACCCGAAGACCGGTGAGCCTGTAACAGCTTTAACAGCCTATCAATATGAGGTTTGGAAAGCTGGCTTCTATCATAAATGTAGACTGATTGTAAAATCTCAGAAGATAGGTCTAACAACAAGCGTTTTACTTGAAGACTTTCAACGTGCATTGAGCGAGTGTAAAGGTTATGAGATTCTTGTAATAGCTCAGACAATACCTTACGCTCGTGAACACCCATATGCCCTAAGACGTCTAATCTTAAATTCATAAAAGTATTCTCAATATCTTCTGACGAAACCAACAGAGCTTATTATGCGTCCGTGCTATTTATTTTTAAACCAGTTTTTGCTATATAATATTAAGGTGTCTAAGAAATGACACTACACTGGGAGGAGCCAGAACAGGGCAAGAAGCTAATGAATGAACTTTGTTCCAAAATGGTTGATGAATACTATTTTGGAGTTGAGCCGTCTGGAGACCTCGTGATAATGCTTGATGGCAGGTATTTTCCTGTTTCAAATAGCACAGACGTTTTAAGCTACAATATAACCGCTGGTAGCAGTATGGAACACGCCTACCTTATGCATTTAACAAATGACAGAACACAAGAAAAGCGCTAGGTTGCGGCGGTTATATGTCCGTTTAGGGTATATGCTGACCGCTGGCCACCGTGGGAGAGCACAGCAACACAACTAATGCAGTTCACTAGAGCATATGTAACGATGTTCAACAGGCGTCTGATCTCTTTCGAATTGCCTAAAATTGCCTAATTATGTATACCACAGAACCAAGAAAGAAACATTCTGGCCTTAGTCTGTGCTATGGTTATATGTTAGCACCATATTAATCTCATAGCGCAGACTAAAGGGGTGTGGCTAGACGTTAATCCCTATGTAAGCCCTATCTAACATAAAGCTTCATTCAAATCAGTTATGATTAATCATAAAATCAAAGAACACCACTAAATAAGATATTTCTCATTAGACTAAAGTAAGGGCTAAGATCATTGGATCTGCCATAGGCCAAACAAACACGCCGCAGGTAGCCCTAGACTCAGCGACTATCCTTGCCATTAGTTTCTTATTCGTTGAGTCTCCTGCGGTTTACTTATATTTTATCTCCTCATAAGATTCCTGACTTGGAGAGTAATCACAGAATCTTCTAATGTCTGACTAGGATTTTCAACTGTTATGTGCTTATATTACAGTAATATTCAGTTATACCTTGTTAGTTAGGATATGCAAATTACAAGGACAACAACTATGCTTGGCGTTTTACTTATAGCAGCAATAGTATCAGCGGCGATGACGACAACAGCATTGGCTGCAAATACTTTCTTGTTACCTCCTGTGTTTGCTCAACAGGAGCAACAGGAGCAACAGAAGATACTAAGGATAGGGTATTTTCCAAACATAAATCACGCCCAAGCAGTCATAGGAATAGGAAATGGAGACTTTCAAAGAGCCTTAGGAGACAAAGAGTAAGAATTTAACGGAATGTCTGATAAAAACGAAGATTTAGTTAGATGGTTTCACGACAATTATCCAGCAGAGGTATTCTTTTCTCGGAAATAACAAAAAAAATAAATGAAATATTCCAAAACCCTTCACTTATAGCACATCCTTCATTCAAGGAGAAGGAGATAAAGAACTTTGTTTTTGGCGTAACAGAAATGGAAAACTTGAGTTGATTACTAGCCCAGCTGGTATGTTATTCCTAGGATGTTTGGGCAAAGCAATTTTCGACATAGTGACCTCACATATAGAAGTTGCACCTACAGAAGAACTTGAATCTGGATAAGGAAGACCGCCACTGAGTATATTACGCGTGTTAACCCTAATCTGTTCCAGAACCTTAAGAGATGTCCAAAATGCGAATACGATAACGTCTCTACCAATAAGCATTGTAGTGAGTGCGGAGCTGAACTCCCTGAATAGTTGGTAAATATTTCAATGCATCATTTCTTTTCGTGCCTAATCTGACTTTACCATTATTAATAGAAGATGATATTTTTTTACTCGTACCAAAATGCTGTAATCGATGTAATCATAACAACAAATATACTTCAAAGTATTGTGTTATGTGTGTAATAAACTAATGATAAGTTTACAGAGTCCGCTTCACCAACATAACCCAACCCATCCTAAATTAAAGTAAGGCTTCTTGGTCGTCGTCTTCTATAGGTTTGAATTCCTTTAGTTTTATACCTGCCCAGAAATACTGCTTTTTCTTCCCTATCTGTTTGTACTTGAAGCCGGGCCACTCATACTTATATTCCTTCAATAATTTTTTGTTAAATGAACTGTCAGACTCCGGCGTTAGGTGGTAGTAGTTGCAGTATCTAATATAGGCATCGTAGACATCATTTTTTGGAACAGTTACCATATTTTCAACGTCGTCATCATTTGCTCCTTCAGGTTTGAACTCTAAACATTTCTCAGCAAATGCCCTTACCTGGTGGTTACCTTGCATATATTTCTCCCTATTTTGGGCGATAGTTTCCGCACTAGTGGCAAACCTTTTGCCTTCTTTTATGACTCTTGGAAGTCTTTCCAACAGCACATAAAGAAACCCTGATAACTCATCTTCTGTTGTAAGTTTGTCTATCAAATGCGGATCCATCCTATTACCTAAAAACTGATCTATCATGTTTATAATGACAGGCCTCCGAAAGAAGGCGTCAGTCTCGTCAGGCGTCTCAGGAATTTCATTGGCTGATAAAATCAGTTTGGCATAATTTTGAAACCAAAATGGCTTTAGAAATTTGTTTTCAGCAGGAATAGGATCGTTACCTGACAACTTTTTTAGAAGACCAGTATTCTTTAAACTTTCCCTTGAGATGTCAGCATCAATATTTGCAAGTTTACCATATAACTGGGCCGTGGACCATGTATTTTCTAAAAGTCTTGTTAGGCTTTCACCTGCTACATTTCAATACCTAGAAATACCCTGATAAGTGTTAATAATGTGCCTTTCCCATTGAGCCCTTCGCCCCTCAATATCAACCATTTGTGATATGGCATATCTCTCCAAAGACAATAAGCCACAAAGTCCAAAAGTAACTCTACATCTTCAGGTGCCATTATCTCGTACAGAAATTTTCTAATCTTAGGGCAAGGACCACATGATACAATAGGATCCGCTACATAATTCCAAAAATCAGCTATAGGACCGGTTGCATACACATCACCTGCGTATATAACAGGAATCCTTGTTGTGTTTAAAAATTCATGCGAAAATTCGCAGATTTCTTTTGTTATCAGGTTTACCATACAGTTTTTAAATGCCATCCATTCTATACTAGGATTAAAATTACTTCTATTCATAAACACGCCAGGGTATCTTTCAATATGTCCTTGAAAATCATCAATTAAACCCCTGGACCATGACTTTTCTTTACTTATTGGAATATACCAGAGTTTCTGAGATTTTCCATTTCATCTTTCGGTAATGTAGCAATTATAGCACCCACTTTAGCATACATTTTTGTCATAGAAAGATAATTTGCTTCAAGTTCCTGTTCTATTATAATCTCGCCATTATCAACATATGCACCCTTGGTACTATCATAATAGTAAAGTTCACGTGTATCTGTCAGACATTTGAAATGGAATTTGTCAATCATTTCTTTTGGATGTATTTTATTTATTGAGCCCAACAGGTAGGTTATTTTGTTTGGAAGGTCCATTTGTTCAACTTCTTCTGCAGTTTTCTGATAATATTTCTTACGCTCTTCTTCCTTTCTTTTCTCCCTTGCAATGAAATCTTTTGCGTCCTGCCATTGTCTATAGAATTGTATATCGTCTAGCGGTGGCTTACAGTGTTTGTTATTCCATTCGCGTGTTATGTACTTGAGTGCTTCTTCTGATAAAATACCTCTGTTATTTTTAACCAATGATTCCATAACCCGTAATAAGGCTAAATGTCTGTTATGGCCCTCGTATATCATAAAGTCGTCTTCAAATAGATTTTCAATTGGAATCTCTGCCTTACCATTTCTGTTATCTGCTTCTAAATATGGAATTCCATATTTACGACAAATACTATCAATGTGTTGCTCAAACTCATCGCAGATTACAGGATCTCTTGTAGAAATTATTTCATATCTTTGGCCTTCCTTGTGTGGCGAAGGACTAACAAAGAGCATCGTTTTTGTAGATTTAACTTCTAGTGCTGGAATTTCATTTGCTTCCATTCTTGAGACTAGTTTAGTATTATTTTTATCGCTACATTTAGTCAAAAATGGCCTTGTTGAATAAATAATGACATGTATCTTATCAGGTGTATCCCTATGTTGTTCTACTACGGTCCAATTTGCTAACTCTTGTACTGAGAGTTGTTTTTCTTTGTGACAACAGATCTCTCTAATTGCTGCTTTGTTATCGGCGTCAATTGCATTAATGTATAGGTCTAACCTCCCCGGGGTTATGCCATATCTTGCCCATTACAATTGCTATTCCATCGTTAAAGGCGCTGTCTTGCTTCCATTTGTTATGCTGTTCCTCTGGAATAGGATTTGTTTGGTATTCAGTCCATCTTATGCTAGTGGTTTTATTTCGAGTATCTGCAGGAATAACATTGGCACCTATATTATAACGCCAAAAGTCGGCAGCATCATTCATATCCTTAAAGCCGTTGGGAAGACCAGCACTAGTAGTAGTAGAACTCATTTTTCTATTCTACTATTCCTGCTCCGAATCTCCCAGGTTGACTTTTGAAAGAATTATTCTGTTGCCAAGGTTAGTATCACTATCAAATTGAATCTTCATAGGTAGGCCTGGTGTCAGTCGCAGCCATCTTGAGAACTTCGTTGGGATAGATATCATCAAGCATCCTCGAGAATTTTGGACCTTCCGTATATCGTAAAGCAGTGGATTATTTCCATTATTTGAGTTGTTGATTTTCATCGTTCAACAATTAATACATGAGCAAGTAAGGGAACTAATAGGGGGGTCGGAGTTTGGACTCCAAAAGATACCATGCTTTCTAGCATCATTTTTAGGACCCCCATCTTCCTTTTACCTGTCTTTGGATTGCTGCCGTAATTGTTCAAGTAACTCCCTAATTTTTTCCAGATATGGCTTCACTTCGTTGTTATTTTCGATTATCTTTTTGGACTGCTCTGCTATTGCTGTATCATAGTTATCATAGTTATAGTCTGATTTTACTTCATTGGTCCTATCAAACAAAAAGGCATTTTCGATATTGTTATTTGCAAGTTTGTCAAGTAATTCCTCTCTCTGTCGTTTTAATGCCGCCGTACCTTTTTCTTTTACTATGTCGTTTAATTCCTTCAAATCGTCCGGCTCTGCATATTCTGGGATATTACTTGAACGCGTAAAATCTCTATCATGGAAGTAGAATCTTAATTGGTCCTCAATCCAATTCCAGAATTTAGCATTGTCCTTTAGCTGAGCTGTAATGCTGTTGATCGATTGATTGATTTTAAGAAATCATAAGAGATAAAGTCACAATCGTAAGGATATATAGTGCGTGGTTTGGGCCTCAAAAACTCATTTCCTTCCAACTCAATTTTATCATTCAAATATGAGAGTTACTCTGGTTGGCATCAAGTATCAAAATTATGTAGATAGCAAGGGTCGCTGATCATGTACTAGGGTTAAAAACAAAAATAAAAATGGATATGGAACTTCCATTCTCTTCCTTTACTTACCTAATACCTGTTACAGAAAACGGAAGACTATTGGACAGTTGATAATTATTCCTACTGAACCATACGGTGCTCCACCAGGACCAATAATCCATCCATCTTGGACAAGCCCCAGTATCTGGAATTCTTCAGTTACACGTGATCTATATCCATTATCAATAGCTTCCTGTGTCCATTCTCCTAGATTCATATCCCATAAAGGACTATAGTCTGTAGCAATAGTTGGAATTCCTCCAAATACATTCAGTGGAGATCCTTCACCCATTACTGCACTGTTCAGTCCTTGTCTTTGTGGATTATCTTTGCCGGTTGGGCCATTGGCTGTCACAAATATTCGTTCAACTGAACTGAAAGCACTATCGTCATGACCTACAGTTATAGCACCTAACTTTGGTGCGAGGGTAGCACCTTCAAGGGCGGCTGCAAGTGATGCACTAGAATCTAGGCTTATATACAGTACTGGACGAGCAAAGCTAAAGCCTGCTGTTAAAGACAGAGTAACTGTACCTTGTTGTGGACATATACTTACTACCTTGTCATGTACAACTGAATAATCCGGATCTCCTTCACAGAAAGCTGCAAGTTCTGAATCTTCAACATTATATGCGACTATGGGAGCATTATAAATATGACTCCCTGCATTCTTTACTAATACTAGCGGAGTATAGTTACTATCACCTATTGATCCTGGATTTGCTTGACTTGGTGGGAAGGCACTTTCATTACCTGGCATAACTTGACGTTCAGGACTAAAATCTACTGTTCCGTTTTCAAATATCAGTGTGTTATTAGGACCTATATTAGCAACTCGAGCCCCTAGGGCAGAATATGTAAGTTTCGGTGACCAATTAAGTCCCAGAGCCTCAGCATTTCCTTTATCTGTTGTATCTGTAATTACATACCATACTGTTTCTCCTGTAACTAACTGGCCTTTGTACAACGGAAGAGTTACAGTACTTGCATTAACGTCAACAGAACCTGATCTCAGTAATTGATGTGGACCTATAAATGATGGATTGACTTCCGATGGGGCAGGTCCAAAATATGTGAGAGGTATATCTGCACCTATTGAGGGAGGTGCTGGAGCTACATCGCTATCCTGCTCTTCTTGTGCTAGCGTAGTCAGTGATATGCTTGCTGGAAATCCTGACAAAATAGATACTACTAAAGCAGTACTAACCGTCAGTATCCTTTTTGTTTTCTTAGATAAGACATCAAAGGTGAACATCGTATGCTAATAAATAAGAATTGGGGCTTACCTACGTCTTACTATAAGCCCATATTTAATAAATAGCTGTTTTCATTATACCAAACCAGGAAAAAAGATTCCTCATGTCAGGATCGATAGAAATCCACCTCATGCAGCAAAGTGATATTCCACAGGCAGATAGAATAATGAGACTTGCTTTTGGTACCTTCTTGGGTTTACCCGATCCTTTGTCATTTATGGGTGATGCGGGTTATGTCAAGAATCGCTATATAGCAAACCCGTCTGCTGCACTTGTTGCTGAAGTTAATGGTAAATTGGCAGGTTCAAATTTTGCACTGAATTGGGGTAGTGTAGGAATATTTGGTCCTTTAACTATCCATCCAGACCTGTGGAACAAGGGTGTGGCAAAGCGATTGCTTGAAAAGACAATGGAACTTTTCGACGGATGGAAAATCAAACATGCGGGCCTCTTTACCTTTGCCCAAAGCATCAAACACATCCATTTATACCAGAACTTTGGTTTTTGGCCTCGTTTCCTAACGAGCATAATGTCAAAGACAATAGAGCAAACCCAGGAGCCAGAGCAAACATCCTATCACTGGAGTAGATTCTCAGAGCTGAACTCATATGAAAAAACGAGAGCCATTGAAGAATGCATGGATCTCACAAACCAAATTTACAATGGACTCAACCTGGAAACAGAAATATATTCTGTAGAAAAGCAACATCTAGGTGATACAATCCTACTCCGGGAAGATAATAAAAACAACGGTACTTTGAATGCAATGGCAATTTGCCATTGTGGTCCAGGAACGGAAGCAGGCAGCGGAACCTGCTATGTGAAATTTGGTGCTGTCAGGCCTAGCCAAGATTCCTCAACATATTTTGACCACTTATTAGCTGTTTGTGAGTTATTCGCTAAATCGCAACAGTTATCACGTGTCACTGCTGGAGTAAACCTTGGACGTCACAATGCATATAGAAAGATGATTGAACACCACTTTAAAACAGATCTACAGGGGGTTGCTATGCATAAACCTAACGAGGCAGGTTACAATACCGAAGATATCTATGTGATTGATGATTGGCGATAATGAATATGATAATAGATGTAATGAGAACCCTCACAGGGAAAACTATGATTGATGTAAATGATGAGATGACAGTACATAATAATGGATTGATGATTAAATCAACAATTGGTTGTTAATTATATTTTGCCTGCCCCCAAAAGAGCAATAGAAGAAATATCTATTTGACAGCCAGCTGTTATCTCCCAAAACAAGCATCTTCATATATGTGTACTAAGTTGGTTCGTATTTGATTAGATAAAATGTATGGAGAAGCAGCACGGGACGCAGCTGTGAAAAGACAAAAGGATATTGAATACAATATCCTTTAGTTTTACTTCCATAAGAAATGTTGGTTGGTTTGCAGTAAATAATAGCATTATTCCAAACGCAGAGATAAGCATGTATTCTTTACAGCCTGATTAGAAAGGTGTTTAGCAATAGTCCAAAACGCAACACTTTACATAAAGGAATCTAACTAGAATGATAGTTATTCTAATTCTTCCTTTACTCTTCTAACCAAATACTCTATCGTAATCAGTTTTTTGATAAGGCATCATATACTTAGCGTTGAATATTGTTCCCTTAATGCTTCCTGGTTTATTAGGCCAGATGACATGAAGCAAATTCTAACGTTTACATGTAATTCTAATATTTTTGTAGAGAATTCAAAGCCATTCATTTTTGGTATATTAATGTCAACAAGTAGGAGATCATAGAAGTTAGGTTTGAACTTGGATAATGCTTCTAAAGGGTTGTTATAAGTATATACTTTGAAAAATATTTTATTATTTTCGTTATTGTTTTCTGCTTCTAAGCCTTTCTTGAATGTGAATGTAATATCTGTATCATTGTCTACAATTAAAATGCGTTTGGGAAATGGAGATAAAAGTAATTCCTTGGAGGAGACACTACTAAAAGTCAATTAGAGCCCTTCACCATCAATCCCAAGACAATGCCGAATGCGATATGGCGTACAATTGTTATGACGCTGACTAAAGGAGATATGTTCGCGCCCGCTATTCCTGCTCCTAACACTGGAAGCAGGCCAAGCCATAGCGGCATTACCGTTACCAGCATTGCAAAGATAATGCCATGCAACCACATATGGCTCCTCAAAACCTTGGTCGATACTCTTAGGAATATCAAATCATAAAAGAGTGCTAGGGCTATGCCATTAAGAAAGTGAAATGTGTGACCCACCAAATCTATGTGACCATTTTGTCCCACAAGAAGGCCGCCAAGGACTTTTGGTACATCTAAAGGAATGCCAGTTATCGCAATGTCTATGTACATTACAGCGTCAAAAGCAAGGGTTCCTAATAGACCTGCAACCGTTGCTATCAGCAGGGACTTTGATTTCGACGACTGCACATATTTTTGTATTCCTTCTTGCATGTACAGTATTCAGACTAGCTTGTAGATATTAATCTCGGAAAGCAACTGGGCTACTTCGTCTCCATTTCGGAAAGGCCTGTACTTAATCTTCATCGAACTTCGAGTTTGGATCGTTTGCACTTTTTACTCTGAGCTTCCACATCGGAAGCCGATCATTAAATGATAAGTTCTCTTAAAGAATAGGACCTAGCGCACTGCGGCAATCAGGTACACTGTGGCTAGACATTGAAGAGCTCCTGTGCCTCAAAAAATGTTGCGAGCTCTTTAGAAAGCTGGCGGCAAAATAGCTCGAGGATTTCAAAGTCAGCGATAGAGAACCGTTTCTCGCTAAACATTGCAAGAACTCCGATAGAAGTCCCCTTGTATGTTAAAGGATAACCAGCATAGGACCTCAAGTTCTCCTTTCTAGCCCACTCTGGATATCTGATTCGAGGATCGTGAGCTATATCATTTGACACCTGTGGCTTTCCTGATTTTACTATTGGACCAATCTTGAGCGAATCTATCGAGACTTTAGAAAATTCACCATCTATGTTCTTATATTTTCCAGCACTAAACTTTAGGATAAGCCATTTTCTTTCCTTGTCAACAAACCAAACGCGGGCAAATCTTGCGCTACAATGCTTCACCAGCCTTTCTACAATTGCCTGGAGTCTGTCGTTTAGGTTGTCATATTTCTTTACAGACTTCAGGATATCGTAGACATGCCGCTTGCGCTCTTCCAGATCTTGTTCGTCCAATACGGTATAGGGAGACGTCTTCGTTGTCTTTGATTCGTATATACGAAACTCAGCTATCAAATCTGAAAATATACTTAGGAAATTGTTACTTTCTAACTCATACTGCTCCTGCGAGTCGAATAAAAAATTGCATATCCAGTCAAAATCACCGTTAAGCTTAGATGAAAATAGACAGTATCTTGATTCATTAAGATAATCCGTCAAGCGTTCAATCATAGTAGGTAAATTTTTAGAATACTTGAACTTGATAAGTACGATACGGCTCATCTTGTCTGAAACAAGGTTGGGATTCAGTAACGCAGTATATCCAATGACAATATTCTCCTTTTCAAGTCGTTTAAGCCTATGCCTTATGGATCGGTCGGTTAGCTCGTAGCCGAGATCCTTGAGATTCTTGGCTATTTGTTGGGAGGATACACGGGCATTCTTGCCGAGGTGCGACAGGATAATCCTGTCTATCTCGTCAATCAATTACAATTCTAAGTGAAGGATGAGGTAGTTATTAGCATTTCCGGTCTGGAAGTGAAACTCACGCCAATTGCTTTATTGATAGCATTTATGCTTCCAGAATGGACATGATGCTGCTCTGAGATTTTCCGGCCAACATATGAAGTTAATTAGTCCTAGTTATGCATAATGAATAAACAAATAGCAAACGAACAGATCTACAGAAATCACAACCACACACAGATAGAAAAGGCAACAGCAGTCCTTCTCGCAAATCCGTCAGATGTTGTAAGAACATTGGAGATGAGAAAATGAATAAAGTCGCAATATTCGTATTTGCAGACACAGCGACTGAAGAAGGTCTAGGTCGAGTCGTCAATGCATTGGAGACAGCAAAGGAATTCAAAACTGATGACATGCAACTTTACTTCGATGGAACCGGAACTAAGTGGCCCGCTGAACTAGCTAAAAAGGACCATATAGCAAACAAGCTGTATGAATCAATAAGTGGCAGGGTGGCAGGAGCTTGTTCGTTCTGTGCAACGGCTTTCGGAGCAAAAGAGGCAGTTAAGGCGGCAGGGGTCAAACTTGTAGATGAGCATGATGACCACATCAGCGTAAAGAAGCTCTTGTCAGAAGGATTCCATATCATGAACTTCTAGTGCAATTTAGCTAGAAGCCCCCTATTTTTTTTATCCAAGAATAAATGTAGATGATGCCATATAGCATAGTCAAATACACCAATCATTAGTACCAAGCTCCTTCGAAGCTTCAGTTTCGAATCGAATTTTTAGTTGACCATACGTGGTGACCATGATTAGCACTCATTTCGTCTCCATCGGCGAATGCGTTTGTCCATTTCAGCGAGTTCGTTGGATCAGAGATGTAATAATATGCTCTATATGTCATATGATGCAGGGTTCTGTTAACTCATCGTCGGCTTGGGTTATCTCATATATCATTGAGCAAACAGTAAGCTAATAGTACCGTCCTGCTGGCGCCGTTTGGGCCAAGGAAGCCTAACACCTTGCCATACTCTACGTCAAATGACATGCCTTCGACTGCCTGCACTAGCCCGTAGCTTTGCGAAGGTCAGAGGAGACGTGGACGAGGGCTCCATAACCAAGTTCACCGTCGCGGTCTAATTTCTGCATTTATCCAAAGGAGGAGGCAGCCCGGGAAACCACTTCTGGAAGCGCCGGGTGGATGTGCACCGTCCTGAGTATGCTGTCGACCCCAGCCCCAAGCTTCATAGCCACAAGCACTTCGTGTATCAGTATCGAAGCGTGGCTCCCGACTATGTGGCAGCCAAGTACCTTGCCCTCCCTTGATGCAAGCAGCTTTGCAAAGCCATCCCTGTCCTTTATCGCCTCCCCCATCGCCGTCTTGATATAAGGGTAGACAGCTTTTGTGTACGGAATATTGTTCTTTTTCAGCTCTTGCTCTGTGTAGCCGGCGGAGGCAATCTGAGGCGAGCTGAATATCGCGTGCGGCATGGCCGCATAGTCAACAGGCATTTTCTTTTCGTGCATCAGGTTATAGTATGCGTACTGAGCTTCATGGTTGGCCGCATGCTTGAACAGGTAGCGCCCAACGGCGTCGCCGAGGGCAAATATCCCGTTGACGCTTGTCTCCAGATGATCATTGACTGCAATAAAGCCCCTGCTGTCGGTCTTGACTCCAGTCTTCTCAAGGTCAAGCGTGTCAGAGTTTGGAGTCCTGCCAGCAGCCACCAGCAGCTGGTCCGATTCGACCGTGATCCTTTTGCCTGAAGAGTTCTTGGCTTGTACGCAGAAGAGCTTGCCGCTCTTGCTCACCGACTCAGTATTGTAGCCAAGAAAATAAAAAATAGGGATCACCTAACTTTTTTATTGTCTAAAAAATTTCATTGGTTATTTCATTATTATTGTTATGACACCTGACATTTTCATAACCCCAGAAGTTTAGCGTTCCTTTCTTGGTACACCTCT
>Ga0126304_10000844_pt1 | contig 13454 bp, 10 predicted proteins | sample Plot25_FD_92538 | JGI IMG/M metagenome (GOLD analysis project Ga0126304, IMG submission 92538) | Serpentine soil microbial communities from UC McLaughlin Reserve, CA, USA - Plot25 | ecosystem: Environmental > Terrestrial > Soil > Grasslands | place: USA: UC McLaughlin Reserve, Lake County... | reverse complement strand
GACTGAGGAATTGAAGCCGACGAACCATGCGTCGCGGTTCTCACTCGTGGTCCCGGTCTTACCTCCCACTTCCCCTCGTACGCCTTGCGCGCGCACAGCCGCGCCAGTCCCGCGCAGCACGACATCCTCGAGCATGGAGACCATCTGAAAGGACACGTCGTCGGACAGGATCTTTTCGCGCTCAATGTGGACCTGATGCACGTTGCTGCCGTTCGCGTTGAAGACAGAGACGATGCCGCGCGGACGCACGCGGTAGCCCATGTTGGGAAAGACCGCGTAGGCAGCCGTCAAATCAATCGGACTGACCAGGCCGCTACCGAGCGCGAGCGAGGGCACGTTCGGTTGTTCGGTCACGCCGAGGTCATTGGCTAGACGCAGCACTGGTCGTGTACCGACGCGCTGCTGCAACAGCACGGCGGCGGCGTTGTTCGATCCGAGCAGCGCCTCGCGCAGCGTCATCGAATCCTGTCCCGTCGCGCGCTCGTCGCGCGGAATCCAGACGCCTTCGGGCGCCTGCACTGCGACCTGTCGCAGTCCGTTGATGGTCGAGACTGGAGACAGGCCCGTCTCGAGTGCCGCCGCGTAGACGAACGGCTTGAAAGCCGAGCCCGGCTGCCGCTTGCTCCGCACTGCGCGATTGAATGGCGTCACGGTGAAGTCCGAGCCGCCAACCATCGCGAGCAGGTTGCCCGACTGCGGATCGATCGCAACGAGCGCGGCCTGCAAGTCGCTGCGACCGATGCGCCGCAATCCATCGCGGACGGCGATCTCGGCGGCGTCCTGGAGCTCGGGGACGAAGGTCGTGTGGACCTTCCAGTCCGGAGGGTTGTCGCCGCCGTAGATGTCGCGGAACTGCTGCCGCAGGAATTCCTTGGCGTAGCCGTGACGCGCGCTCGAGACCGACGAGAGCGGCTGGACCTGAATGCGCTCCGCACGGGCTTGCTGCTCCTGCTGGACGGTGATCTTCTTCTCCTCGCGCATGCGCTGCAGGACGACGAAGCTGCGCCGGCGCGCCGCATCAAGATGTGTCCACGGCGAATACGAAGCCGGCGCGCGAATGATGCCGGCAATCAACGCCGCCTCACCGAGCGAGAGATCCGCCGCGGGTTTCCGAAACATCTTCCGTGACATCGTCTCGACACCGTAAATGCCGCCGCTCAGATAGACGCGGTTGAGATACAGCTGAAGAATCTCGCGCTTCGAGAGAAAGATCTCGAGCATCATCGCGAGCACGGCTTCCTGCGCCTTGCGGCCGTACGTCTTCGCGTTCGAGAGATACAGGGTGCGGGCGAGTTGCTGCGTAATCGTGCTGCCGCCCTGCGTGCTGTCGGACCGGAGATTGTAGAACGTGGCGCGAGTCAGCGCGATGGGATCGATGCCGGGATGCAGGTAGAAACGGTGATCCTCGACTGCGATAACCGCGTCTTTGAAGTGTGTCGAAATCTGCTCGAGCGGGACGTCCCGGCGCTGCTCGTCGAGACGGAACCAGGGCCGATCGGCCGCATCGTAAAAGATCGTATCGCCAACGCCGCGATTCAGGCGGTAAATTGCGAAGGCATGTCGGACGGTCCACGTTCCGACGATCACGACGAGCACCGCTGCGAGGACGCCGAGGGCAATTTTGGCCCGGCGTGGAATCGGCGGAACCGGCCAGCGCCGGATCGACGGCAGAGCGAGTTTGGGCAGCCGCACCTATATGAATGGTAATAAATTATGGATACCGATGGCCCTCTCTCTTAGACGTCCGGTCCTCCTGTTTGTTTGTTTTGTTTGTGCAGCCGTGGTTGGGGCTGGTCTGCTCCCGAGCGTCGAGGCGCAGAGCCCGCTCGCCGAGCGCGACTTTCTCACCCGGATTCGTCGCCTTACCGTCGAAGGACGACGCGCCGGCGAGGGATATTGGTCGAAGGACGGCCGTCAACTGGTATTCCAGAGTGAGCGTGAGCCGGGCAACCCCTTCTATCAGATCTATCTGATGGACATGGCGAGCGGCGACGTTACGCGCGTGTCGCCGGGGCTCGGCAAGACGACCTGCTCGTTCATCAACCCTGAGACGGGCGACGTGCTGTTCGCGTCCACTCATCACGACCCGCGTTCGAAACAACTCCAGGACGAGGAGCTCGCGTTTCGCGCCTCGGGCAAAGAACGCCGCTACTCCTGGGATTACGACCCGGAGATGGAGCTCTACGTCCGCGGTGCGAAGACCGGCATGTTTCGTCGGCTGACGAACAAGCGCGGCTACGACGCCGAAGCCAGCTACTCGCCGGATGGCCAATGGATCGTGTTCTCCTCCACGCGCCAGGCGTACGAGCGGCCACTCTCGGCGGCCGAACAGAAGCAGCTCGATACCGACCCCAGCTACTTCGCGGAGATCTACATCATGCGGGCCGACGCGGATGGTTCCGGACCGAAACGTCTGACCAACGTGCCTGGGTACGACGGCGGCCCCTTCTTCTCCCCTGACGGCAAGCGAATCATCTGGCGGCGATTTGATGAAGCGGGCCTCATCGCCGACATCCGGACGATGAACCTCGATGGCACCGACGAGCGTCAGATCACTGACTTCGGCGCGATGAGCTGGGCTCCGTACATTCATCCATCCGGTCAGTACTTGTTGTTCGCCTCTAACAAGCTCGGCTTCGAGAACTTCGAAGTGTTCATGGTCGACATCGACGGCAAGAAGGAGCCTGTGCGCGTCACCTACTCCGATGGGTTTGACGGCTTGCCTGTTCCCTCACCAGACGGTACGCAGCTGGCATGGACGTCGAGTCGAGGCGGCGGCCGTGAGGGTCAGATCTACCTGGCGCAGTGGAACCATCAGAAGGCGCTCGAGGCGATGAAGAACGCACTACCGCGAAAGGGGCCCAAATGAGCGCACGACAATGCGCGCGCCGACGCGCGCGGCTGTTCGCCGCGGTTCTCGTGTTCGCCGCTGCTCTGCCAGCGGCAGCGCAGACGTCGGCGACGCAGACGTCGCCGACGTCTACGTCGGGCACACGCGCCTACGTCGAAACACTCGCGTCGGAGAAGTTCGCCGGTCGCGAAGCGGGCTCGCCGGGCGAACGACTCGCCGCCGAGTACCTCGCCACGCAGCTCTCGCGCATGGGAGCCAGGCCGCTGCCGGGACGCAGCGACCTGTTCGTTCCCTTCACCTTCACCGCCGGCAGTCGCGACGGCGGTTCGCGCGCGGTCGTCGATTCGACGACCTTCAACGCCACGACAGATGTCATCGCGCTTTCGTTCTCCGACGATGGTGAGGTCAGCGCCCCAGTCGTATTTGCCGGCTACGGGATCGTCGTGCCGGAGACGCAGAACTTTGGGTACGACAGCTACGCGACGCTCGACGTCAAGGACAAGATCGTTGTCGTGTTGCGGTATTTCCCGGAGGACGCCGACCAGCAGACGCGGGGCATCCTCGCGCGCTATTCCGACCTGCGCTACAAGGCAATGGCCGCGCGGCAGCACGGCGCCAAAGCGTTGGTCGTCATCACAGGGCCGCGATCGCCGAACGCCGGACAGACCGTTCCGATGTCGTTCGATACGGCGCTCGCGGGGTCGGGTATTCCAGCGGCAAGTGTGAGCGGCGCTGTCGCCGCGGCGTTATTCGCCGGTGCCCCGAAGACGCTGCTGGCAGTTCAACAGGAATTGGACAGCGGTAATCCGCATACCGCCGGCTTCCCACTCGACAAGGTTTCTCTTTCGCTGAAAACATCGCTCGTTCGCGAGACGCAGACCGGACGCAACGTGGCGGCGTACTTTCCGGCGACGAGCCCGACGACCGATGTCGCGAAACCGTGGATCGCGATCGGCGCGCACTACGACCACCTCGGGCTCGGACGCAACGGCAACTCGCTCGCGGGCAAGGACGAGGCCGGCAAGCCGCATCTTGGCGCAGACGATAACGCGTCTGGCAGCGCGGCGGTGCTCGCCATCGCCGCCGCGCTCGGCAAGCAGCCTGTTCGTCGCCGCAATCTGATCGTCGCGCTATGGTCTGCTGAGGAGATCGGACTCGTCGGCTCGGCGGCGTTCGTGAACGCGCCGCCCGTTCCAGTGAATCAACTCGCGGCGTATCTCAACTTCGACATGGTCGGGCGGATGCATGACAACAAGCTCGCCGTGCAGGCCACGGGCACGAGTCCGATCTGGGCCAGCGTGCTGGAGCGAGCGAATGTCGCGGCCGGCTTCGATCTCACGCTGCAGGAAGATCCCTATCAGCCCACCGACGTGGCCACCTTCAATCAGGCCAGCGTGCCGAGTCTGAATTTCACAACCGGTGCGCATGTGGACTACCACAAGCCGTCCGACACGGCTGACAAGATCAACTATGAGGACCTCGATCGCATCGCCACTCTCGCGTCAACGGTCGTGCGGCGACTGATGGAGATGGAAGAGGCGCCGCAGTTTGCGAAGGTCGAACAGTCGTCGCAAACGGCAGGCAGAACCGGCGTCCGCGTGTTCACCGGCACCGTGCCAGACTACACCTCCAATGCGAAAGGGCTGCTGCTTGGCGGCGTGGTCGGTGGCGGCCCTGCCGAGAAAGCGGGCCTCCAGAAGGGCGACGTGATCGTCGAAATCGCCGGCCAGACGATCGCCAACATCTACGACTACACCTACGCCCTGGAGTTGCTGAAGATCGATCAGCCGGTCAAGGTGGTCTACATGCGCGGCTCCGAGAAACGGGAGACGACGCTCACGCCAGGCGCGCGACGCTAGTGTGGTCCTTGGTCCTTAGGGCGCCAGGCTATTTTCTGGAGTCGTTCGCGGCTTCCGGCTCGAGCATCTGTTCCGCGCTTTCGGTCAACGGATCGACGTCAGTGACCGGGCCCTGCATCCTCGCGTAGACAAACGCGATCGCGAAGATCACGACGATCAACCCGAGTGACAGCCATCGTGGGATCTCGAGCGAAATGTAGTGGGCGTCATGGAGATACTCCACGGCAAGCTTGAGGCCAACCCAGGCGATGATGATGAACGCGCCATCAACAAGTGCGGGATAGCGCTGGACCAGCGCAATCAGCTGCCCCACCACGAGCCGCATCGCGACGATCCCCAGGATTCCGCCTGTCACGATCACCCAGAGCTTCGGCGACATCGCGACGGCGACGAGAATCGAATCGATTGAGAAGGCCAGGTTGATCAACTCGACGCGCACCACCGTCGCCCAGAACGGCGTGAGGCCGAGCATCCCCTTGGCGCGCGGCGGCTGACGGCGATCGACACCCTCTTCGTGCCCGAAGAAGTGCGAGTAGGTGAGATACAGCAGATAGCCGCCGCCAAGCAGCTTCACCCACGCGAGCTGGATCAGATAAACGGCGAGGAGGGTTGCCAGAAAGCGGAATGCGAAGCCGCCAAGGAGTCCATATCGCAGCGCCTGCTTATGTTCGATGCGTGGAAGACCGAGCACCATGATGGCCATGACCAGCGCGTTATCGGCACTGAGCAGGCCTTCGAGCGCGACGAGTAGACCGACGGTAACGAGGTCGGGGCCGGTGATGTCCAAGGGGCCTCAATCCATCGTAGCCGAACCGGGGTCAGGTCTCGAAGAGGCGCGCGGCAACCTTGACACGGCACGTATCAAGTCCTACACTCGACTTATATCAAGTTGAAGCAGCAGCGACCACCTATGGCAAGTGAACAACGGCTGTATTTGATCAGTATGGCGGCGGAGATGCTGGGCATGCACCCTCAGACGCTACGCAAATACGAGCGGCTCGGATTGATCCAGCCGACGCGTACCGTCGGCAGCATGCGCGTCTACGACCGCGAGGGATTGGAGCGGCTCAGGCTCATCAAACGTCTCGTGGACGAGTTAGGGATCAATCTGGCCGGCGTGCAGCGGCTGCTGCAGGTGGCCGAAGTCATGCAGCGCATTCGTCCTTTGATGGAAGAGAACGCGTTGACGACTGGCGCCGGCCGCCGGCAGCTCGTCAACGAGATTCGCCGGCTCAATGAGGCGATCGGACTTTAGTGACGGACCACTAGACCGATGGAATTCAAGGACTATTACAAAACGCTCGGCGTCCCGAAGACGGCCACGGAGAAGGAGATCAAGCAGGCCTTTCGCAAGCTGGCCCGCAAGCTCCATCCTGACGTCAATCCGGGCGACAAGACCTCCGAAGCACGCTTCAAGGACGTCAACGAAGCTTACGAAGTGCTGGGCGATCCCGAAAAGCGGAAGAAGTACGACGAGTTGGGCGCGAATTGGCGCATGTACGAACAGGCCGGCGCGCAGCCAGGCGGCGGACCGTTCGGGGGCGGCTTCAATGTTGGCGGCACCGGCGGACGCGGCGGCTTCCGCACGATGACCCAGGAAGAAATGGAGGAGCTGTTCGGCGACTCGAACCCCTTCTCCGATTTCTTCACCACGTTCTTCGGCGGCGGCGGCATGGGAGGCGGTGGTGCGCGCGCCGGTGCAGGAGCCCGCGCGGGAGGCGGCGTTCGCCAGCGTCCGGGCCGCGACATCGAGAACGAGATCGAGCTGTCGCTCGAGGACGCGTACAACGGCACCACGCAGCGTCTGGCGCTGACGCAGGACGGCCATCGGCGGACGGTAGACGTGCGGTTTCCAGCCGGCGTGGTAACCGGTTCACGGGTGCGCGTGAGCGGCGAGGGCGAGCAAGGCGTCGGCGGCGGGCAGGCGGGACATCTCTATCTGAGAGTGCGTCTTATCCCTCATCCGACCTTCGAGCTGAAGGATCGCGACCTGCACGTGCGCGTCTCCCTGCCGGTGACGACGGCGGTGCTGGGTGGTGAGGCGGATGTGCAGACGTTGTCAGGAAAGCCGGCGCGGCTTCGCATCCCGCCACTGACACAGAACGGACAGGTCTTTCGGTTGAAGGGATACGGCATGCCGGCCGTGGGCAAACCCGATGAAAAGGGTGATTTGTACGCGCGCGTCGACGTGCAGTTGCCCAACCAACTGACCGCCGAGGAACGGGAACACTACGAAGCGCTTCGGCAATTGAGCGGAGGCGGCGCGACGAAGAACAGCGCTGCGTGAGGCAATGAATCTCAACAAGTACACGGAGAAAGCACAGGAAGCGATTATCGGGGCGCAGAACCTCGCCGGCGAGCAGAACCACTCGGAGGTCACGCCGGAACATCTGCTGGTCGCCCTCGTCGAGCAGGACGGCGGCATCGTCCCGTCGATCCTGGGCAAGATGAACATCGACCCCGCAAAGATGCGGGGCGAGGCGCGCGCGCTCGTCAAGAACCTGCCGCAGGCCTACGGCGGCGACGTGCGTCTGTCGCCGCGCATGAAGCTGATCTTCGATTCGGCGGAGGCTGAAGCCAGGCGCCTGCAGGACGACTACGTCAGCACCGAGCATCTGCTCGTTGCCCTGGCGACCGAGGTCGGCCGCTCTCCTGCCGCGCAGTTGCTGCAGCGCAACGGCGCGACGAAAGACGCGATCTACGCGGCGCTCACGCAGGTCCGCGGCAACCAGCGCGTGACGTCACAGAACCCGGAATCGACCTATGAGGCGCTCGCCCGCTACGGCCGCGATCTGACCGAACTCGCCCGCAAGGGCAAGCTCGATCCGGTGATCGGTCGCGACGAAGAAGTGCGGCGCGTCATTCAGGTCCTCTCTCGGCGGACCAAGAACAATCCGGTTCTCATTGGCGAGCCCGGCGTCGGCAAGACCGCGATCGTCGAAGGTCTGGCGCAGCGCATCGTCCGCGGCGATGTCCCCGAGGGAGTGAAGGACAAAAAGATCTTCGCGCTCGACATGGGGGCACTCGTCGCCGGCGCGAAATATCGCGGCGAATTCGAGGAGCGTTTAAAGGCGGTCCTCAAGGAAATCGTCGAATCGGAAGGCCGCATCGTCCTCTTCATCGACGAGCTCCATACCGTTGTCGGCGCTGGCGCGGCTGAGGGCGCCATGGATGCGTCCCAGATGTTGAAGCCGATGCTGGCGCGCGGTGAGCTGCACACCATCGGAGCAACCACGCTCGACGAGTACCGCAAGCACATTGAGAAGGATGCTGCGCTCGAGCGCCGCTTCCAGCCGGTGCTGGTCGGCGAGCCATCAGTGGAAGACACCATCTCGATTCTGCGCGGTCTGCGCGAGCGCTACGAGATTCATCACAAAGTCCGCTTCAAGGACTCGGCGTTGGTCGCTGCGGCCGTGTTGTCGCATCGCTACATCACCGATCGCTTCCTTCCGGACAAGGCGATCGATCTGGTGGACGAGGCTGCGTCGAAGCTGCGCATGGAGATCGACTCGATGCCCGTCGAGCTCGACGAGGTCGCACGGCGCATCATGCAGCTCGAGATCGAGCGCGAGGCGCTGCGCAAGGAGACCGACAAGGCGTCCATGGAGCGTCTGGCCAAGCTCGAAAAAGAGCTGGCCGATCTCAAGGAAGAACGGACGCGGCTGCAAGCCCATTGGCAGCAGGAAAAGGACGCCATTCGCGTCAGCAGTGAGCTGAAGGAGCAGCTCGAAGAAGCGCGCCGTCAAAAACAGGACGCCGAGCGTTCAGGCGACTTCGCCAAGGCCTCAGAGCTGCAGTACGGACGGATCCCCGACCTCGAACGGAAGATTCGCGAGCAGGAGGAAAAGCTGCAGCAGCTTCAACAGGCGCACCGGATGCTCAAGGAAGAAGTGGACGAAGAAGACATCGCCGAAGTCGTCGGCAAGTGGACCAACATCCCGGTGAGCCGGCTGATGGAAGGCGAAGTCCAGAAGCTGATTCACATGGAAGAACGGCTCCACGCCCGTGTGGTTGGCCAGGACGAGGCCGTCCGCGCCGTCGCGAATGCCATCCGCCGCGGCCGTGCCGGGCTGCAGGATCCCAATCGGCCGCTGGGCAGCTTCGTCTTCCTCGGCCCGACCGGCGTCGGCAAGACCGAACTCGCGCGTGCCCTCGCTGAATTCCTGTTCGACGACGAGCACGCGATGATCCGCATTGATATGTCCGAATATCAGGAGAAGCACACGGTCTCGCGCATGATTGGTGCACCGCCCGGATACGTCGGATACGAGGAAGCCGGTCAGCTGACTGAGGCCGTGCGGCGTCGTCCGTATTCGGTGGTGCTGTTCGACGAGATCGAGAAAGCGCATCCCGAAGTGCTGAACGTTCTGCTGCAACTGCTCGACGACGGCCGTCTGACCGACGGCAAGGGACGCACCGTGGACTTCAAGAACGCGGTGATCATCATGACGTCGAACCTTGGCAGTCAATACATCGCGGAGGCGTCGTCAATGACCCAGCCGTCGGAGGAACTGCCGGAAGGCGTCCGGCGCCAGGTGATGGAGGCGCTGCAGCAGCACTTCCGGCCGGAGTTCCTCAACCGGATCGACGAGGTGATCTTCTTCCACTCGTTGAGCCTTGCGCACATGACGCAGATCATCGACATCCAGATCCGCTCGCTGCTCAAACGGCTGGAGGATCGAAAGATTCACGTCGAGCTCACCGATGCCGCCAAGCGATACCTCGTCGCCGAGGGCTACGACCTTCGCTACGGTGCGCGGCCGCTCAAACGCACGATTCAGCGGCAGGTGCTCGATCCGCTCGCGTTGCGGGTGCTTCAGGGCGACTTCGGCGAGGGCGACCGCGTCCTGGTCGATGTGGGAGACAATGGAATCAGGTTTGAAAGGACCACACCAGTGGCCGCGTAGACATGGCTAACCTCAGAACCCCTCCGGGGTTGAATCCACGGGACCGGCGTCCTGGCGACCGCCGTACGTTGGGCCCCGCCGGCCGTCCGGGCGGACCGATCTGGTACGTGCTCGGTGCGTTGCTGTTGCTGGCCCTCGTGCAGACATGGTTCCTCTCGTCGGGCGGCCATCAAGTCTCGTACAGCGATTTCAAGCAGGCGGTTCGTGCTGGTCGTGTCGCGGACGTCACGGTTGGTGAGCAGACGATCCTCGGGACCTACAAGACCGAGGTCAATGGCAGCAAGAACTTCACCGCCACCCGCATCGAGGATCCCAAGCTGCTCGAGGAGCTCGATGCCGCAGACGTGAAATACACCGGCGAGTTCGTCAGCCGCTGGATCCCTGAGGTACTCGGCTGGGTCCTGCCGCTGCTCTTCATCTTCGCGATCTGGAGCTACTTCTCTCGACGCATCAGCGGCGCCGAAGGCGGCGTCATGTCGTTTGCGCGCAGCAAGCATCGTGTGTTCGCCGACGACGATGTGAAGGTGAGCTTCGGCGATGTCGCAGGCGTGGACGAGGCCGAACAGGAGCTCAAGGAGATCGTCGAGTTCCTGAAGAACCCCAAGAAGTACACCGTGCTCGGTGGACGCATTCCGAAGGGTGTCCTGCTCGTCGGCCCGCCTGGAACCGGCAAGACGCTGCTCGCCCGCGCCGTCGCAGGTGAGGCGAAAGTTCCGTTCTTCAGTCTCAGCGGATCGGAATTCGTGGAGATGTTCGTCGGCGTGGGTGCGGCCCGCGTTCGCGACCTGTTCTCACAGGCCGAACAGAAAGCGCCGTGCATCATCTTCATCGACGAGCTCGATGCGCTCGGCCGTGCCCGCATCCAGAGTCCGATGGGTTCGCACGAGGAGCGCGAGCAAACGCTCAATCAGCTGCTCGCCGAGATGGATGGCTTCGATTCGCGTAAGGCGATCATCATCATGGCCGCGACCAATCGCCCCGAGGTGCTGGATCCGGCGCTGCTCCGCCCGGGCCGGTTCGATCGCCAGGTGCTGGTGGACAAGCCCGATGTGAAGGGACGCGAGGAAATCCTCACGATTCATACGAAGAACGTCAAGCTATCGCCGCAGGTCGTCTTGCGTGTGATCGCGGCCCGCACCGCGGGCTTTGCCGGGGCCGATCTCGCCAACCTGGTGAACGAGGCGGCGCTGCTGGCGGCGCGCAAGGACAAGACCGCCGTGGACATGTCGGATTTCGATGAAGCGATCGATCGCCTCATCGCTGGTCTCGAGAAGAAACGCGTGATGAGTCAACGTGAGCGCGAGATCGTCGCCTATCACGAGTCGGGCCACGCGATCGTCGCGACCTCCATTCCGGGCATGGATCCCGTGCACAAGATCTCCATCGTGCAGCGCGGGTTTGGTGCGCTGGGCTACACGATGCAACTGCCGCTGGAAGATCGCTATCTGATGCAGCGGCGCGAGCTGCTCGCGCAGCTAGCCGTTCTGCTCGCTGGGCGCACCGCCGAGGAGCTCGCGCTCGACGAGATCTCCACCGGCGCGCAAAACGATCTGCAGCGCGCCACCGACATCGCCCGTGCGATGGTCACTGAATGGGGCATGAGCGACACGCTCGGCGCCATTCACTACGACAATCCGAAGCGCAGTCGCTTCCTCGACATCCCGGTCGGTCCCGAACGCGGTGCGTACGCGGAAGACACCGCGCGCGTGATCGATGCAGAGGTGAAACGCATCATGGGCGACGCGCACGGCACCGCGCGGCGGATCCTTGGCGAGAATCGCGACCTCCTCGAACGTGTGACCCGACGGCTCCTCGACATCGAAGTGATGGAAGGTGATGAGCTTCGCGCGATGCTCGGCGTGCGTGAGGCCGCACCGCACTCGCCTGAGTCTGAAGAAAAGACACCACTGCCACCCGGAATCCACTGATCCGACACCATCTGTGACTTGACGCGATACGCATCCAGGCGTATCGTCGATTTTGAAAGCTCTCTGCCCCTTCGGAGGAAGCGGTATGTCTTCCAACGCTCCGAAAGCGACACGGCGGCGCGATCCGCTCGACATCGCGCCCAGACCTCTCTCGATTCCGGCGCTCAACTACCGTCGTGCTTCGGCCGCTGCGGTGCACGACGTCGAAGCGCGGGTGCGCTGCGAGTTCGTCGAGATGCGCGGATTCTCGCCGACCGTTCAGCAAGCCGCGCGATTGTTCCAGATCAACCCGGAGGAGTGCGGCCATCTATTGACCCGCCTCGTTCGGGAAGGCTTTCTCAGGCAAACGCCCGATGGGCGTTTTCGGCTGCCGTCATAATGAGGGCGGGGATGCTCGGTTCCCCGCCACCTCAGCACTAGATCGCTGAAAAATAAGGACTTTCGTCGACTTTGACGCAAGTCAGCGTACGTCCGTGTATACTCACGCACGTCTGGAAGCTTAGCCCACCGCTTAGTCGCGTCAGTGTCGATCCGACGATTCCGCTCTGATCTTCCTGCATGCAGTTGAGCCGAGCGACAGTCGCTCAGGCTGGGTTTTCGTCACGCTCCGCAGTCCGCGGGGCCGCATCTTCACCAGATGCAGGAGTCAGTGCAATGAGTCGCAAGCTATACGTCGGAAATATCCCCTACGAAACCAACGAACAGGAGCTGCAGGAGCTCTTCGGTCAGGCAGGCGCCGTCGAAACGGTCACCGTCATGCGCGATCGCGACACCGGTCGTGCACGCGGTTTTGCCTTCGTCGAAATGGCGAGCGATGACGACGCGCAGAAGGCGATTGCCGAACTGAACGATCATCAGTTTGGTGGACGACGGCTGACTGTCAACGAAGCGAGGCCGCAGGTGCCGCGCTCGGGGGGTGGCGGCGGTGGCTTCAACTCGCGTGGTCCGTCGCGTCGCAGCGAGCCGCGTTGGTAACCGTGTCAGCACGGGCGTAGCAGCGCGCTGCGCCCGCTGATGTTTCCGCGCGCCGAGAATGGCGAGCGCAACGAATCTGAAGTAAAGGAGGCCAACGTGCGAGGCTATGCGATTGGCGACCGAGTTTTACAGCCGCAGTACGGTACCGGCACGATCCGGCTGGTGGATGAATATCACACGGTGATCGACTTCGACGAGCACGGCATCCGGCGCTTCTCGACGTCGATGGTCAAGCTCGAGCGGTCATCGACGGTCGAACCCGGAAAACCGCCGAAGCGAACGCGCAAGAAGGCCGTGTCCAAGGAATCGTAGTGCGCATCCCTCAGCGTGCGCGACTAATCCGTCACGCATCCTTCGGAAGCTGACTTCACCAGCCGCACATATTTGGCAAGCACCCCGCTCGATGCTTTCGCAGCGGGGGCTTTCCACCCCTTCTTCCGCGACCACATTTCCGCATCGCTCACGTCCACACTCAGCGTGCACGCCGCCGCATCGATCGTAATCAGGTCGCCGTCGCGAACCAGTCCAATCGGTCCACCCTCCTGTGCCTCAGGCGTAATGTGGCCGATGATGAAGCCGTGCGATCCGCCTGAGAAGCGGCCGTCGGTCAGCAGCGCGACGTCCTTGCCGAGACCGGCGCCCATGATGGCCGACGTCGGAGTCAGCATCTCCGGCATGCCCGGTCCGCCCTTCGGACCCTCGTAGCGAATTACCACGACGTCGCCCGTGGAAATGGCCTTGGTCTCCAGGCCGGCGAGCATCGCTTCTTCCGAATCGAAGACCCTGGCCGGGCCTGAAAAGCGCTCGCCTTCCTTGCCCGTAATCTTGGCGACCGAGCCGCCCGGCGCGAGGTTGCCGTGCAGGATGCGGATGTGGCCACGCGGATTTACCGGCGTCTCGAGCGGCTGAATGATCTGTTGCCCTGTCTTTAGCG
>Ga0126304_10000842_pt1 | contig 13459 bp, 10 predicted proteins | sample Plot25_FD_92538 | JGI IMG/M metagenome (GOLD analysis project Ga0126304, IMG submission 92538) | Serpentine soil microbial communities from UC McLaughlin Reserve, CA, USA - Plot25 | ecosystem: Environmental > Terrestrial > Soil > Grasslands | place: USA: UC McLaughlin Reserve, Lake County... | reverse complement strand
TTTCCCGCAAAATGCCCCGCAAGTTAACATGGAAACGATGATAACAGTTGAAAAGAAGGAGGCAAGGTTTGACGTTTTCCTGAATTCTGTATCGAGGCAGTCCGGTGTTGTTTTTTCCTTTAGTACAACAAAGATAGCCGCGGACAAGATATTAACGCTTATCACCGGCCGACAAACGCTTGAAACATTTTTAAACCAACTTAAAGCCAAAACTGGACTTGATTACAAGATTGTGGGAACCCATATTATATTTCTTGATAAACATCCGGCGCCTGTCGCAAGCCAATCTACAAGGACGACTTCAAAACCTGTTAACAAAACTTCTGCTGTAAAACTTTCATCAAAAGGGGGACAAACCCAAACGATCAATTCAGCTGCCACAAAAATTCAACCGCTCAATTCAGGAGAAAACAAGCAATCTCTGGAGAGGATTACTAATGAAACAGCGTCTGAAGAAAAGATGGACAGTAATCGATTGCTTCAAAAAAATTATACACTCGCTCATAAAAATGTTGCTGTCGATTCGGTGCTTATGAATCCTGCAGATAGCCTTCCTATCAAAAGCATCGATACGGGTTCTTTCAATAAAACTGATACGGGTGCGATTAGGCGCGTTGTTGTTCGCGGCGACGATAATACTGCCGGCAATTCGCTTCGATCTTCCAATGGCAAAGCAGAAAGAACAGAATCAAAAGTTATCTGGTTTATGGACGCCCAGATTTCCCGGATCACCGGGTTCGAAAATCAAAATGAAACTTTTCGTGCAATTGGTTTAGGCGCAGGTATCAAAATGGAAAGTTCCATCAGTAAAAAGTTTTCCTGGACAGTCGGACTTAGTTTCGATAATTTCATGGGTAACTACACCTATACACGCTTTTCAGGCTCGCCAGGAGATACGACTGCGGGTTCACCGAAGGATACAACGATCGACAATTTTGCAATTGCCCCACTTTTGCTGGGGTTAAAGTTTTATTATAAAAAGTTCTATCTCTCGGCGGAAATGGGGCTTGCCTTCAAAGCAAGCAGTGCTACGAGAACAAAGCTGGCACTCGCACCATCAATAGGCGTGTTACTTCCCTCAGGAAGTCATAATAGTATTGACATCTCACTCAGGTTTACACATATTGTAACAGGATATGGTATTCCCGAGAGCAACGGCCTTGAAAATGGCGGTTATGGGTTCCTGTCAATCAGGGTCGCATATGGGATCGGTGGGAGCCGATTCAGAAAAACGCTATAAGGCATACTGGTTTATCACACCACTTCTCCATTCCTACTGCTATACTTATGAATGGGGAAACAATAGTCAGAATAAAATGATGCCTCATTTGTTACGGGTAAAAATCCATTATTTATAGCGTTAATTTCCTTCTATTTTATTTTTTCATGATCTGCTCCATGAGTAAGTATCGTTCAGCATATTTATCAGGAACAATTCGCGTATCGGTACTGATATGCATCACGGGAGCAGGTTTGCTGGACATAGTGGCTGGCCACTTCATCAAATCCGACCCGTTCGGATCGCCCTCCTTTACAAAATTGGCAAAATACTCCTGCATGATCTTCGAAACGTTGTAGTCTTCTTCCGTCCATGCAAATACATTGTTCGTCGATAAATTACCCATGGCGTATTCTATCTCTGCAGCATGTACTGCACCCTTTGCTCTGGACTTGTCCTTTTCGGAAACGATCGGCGGACGAGGGTGCGAGTAATAGTATCGGTAGACAGGTTTGCCTCCAGTTTGTGCTTGCAATTCTGCCCAACGCCAGGTACTGAACCCAATGAAACGGTCGCCCGCTAAGTCAGTAGCTGCTTGTTCGACATCAGCATCACTTCCTACAGCATACGCTTTCAATACATCTGCAGATCGCTCTCCGTATAATCGTTGCACTGCTTTTTCAAAATTCTCTTTTGTAAGTTTTTCATTGCCCATTACCGAGAGGTAATTCGATTCCTCAGAGTTCCATCCAACCATTAAAGGAACACGAGCTTGTTCACCTGCCTGAAAAATAGCCAGTGGATCTTTGGGAAAGAAGTAGCCGTCAATCGTCATTACAAAACGAAAAGGCCCAAACTTCGATGCTGCTTTCACCAGCGTATCTGCATTCATTTTTCTTAGGTCAGCCAATGAAGTTGCACCCACGCTTTTTGCAAATTCAACGCCGGTTTGTTCGCCATCTTTCAATGGAACGGGAGGTAAAGCACCAAGAAGAGACCCGCTTTCGCCAATCGCTCCTGCGATGAGATCTTTTGAAAGTGGAGATACCATCTGCGCACTTACGGAAATAGATCCGGCCGATTCTCCGGCAATAGTGATTTTTTCAGGATCGCCTCCGAAAGCTGCAATATTTTGCTTCACCCATTTCAATGCAGCCGCCTGATCCATCAAACCATAATTACCGGATGACCGATGGGGTGACTCAGACGATAACTCAGGATGGGAGAATAAACCGAACAGCCCTAACCGATAATTTACAGTGAGGGATACAATTCCTTTTTCAGCCATGCTTTCTCCTTCGTACCTGGCTTCGGATCCGTCGCCTGCAACAAAACCTCCACCGTAGAAGTAAACAAGCACGGGCATTTTTGTTTTGCCTGAGGGTGCACTTGTCCAAACGTTCAGGTAGAGGCAGTCTTCATTCATACCTTTCGAGCGGAATATCATATCGTTGAAGATAGGGGGCTGCACTGCGCGGGGCCCAAAATGATCTGCCTTAAGCACTCCGCTCCAATTCTTCACCGGCCGGGGTTCCTTCCACCTGAGGTCTCCAATAGGTGGCGCCGCAAAAGGAATTCCTTTGAAAGAATATATGCCAGATTTTTCTTTAACTCCTTCAACGATGCCGTTAGCTGTCTTCACCTGGTTAGTTTGTGCAAACATAAAGCCCGCGAACTGTGTGGTAAAGAAGAAAACGAACAAGTGTCTTTTCATACATATTGATTATAGTTTCTTTTGCAGACAAACAATTTAGCCGTTTTCAATAAACCGGCCAATCTTTTTCTTTATTGGTTTGTTATTAAAGCTAGCTCGTGTCTCTTCTGTTTAATCTTTGCAACCCGTCTCCGATTTCTTTGCGCCCGTCTATAGAACTAACCTGTCTGCGGACAGAAACTTGTGAGACGTTCGCGAATAGGCATGCCACGGCTCAAAGCCGTGGCATGCCTTATATAGCCCATCGCCGAATCGGCTAATCATCACACCGGCTCATCATCCTTAAATTCTTCTTAAATCATCGGTGATTTGCAACTCCTCACTTGCATCAATCGTTCTTGAATGTTATCTTCTAGGTGTTGTGTTAATACGCAATAAAATTCTCTTTGCATTGCAACTTTTAATCTCAAAATCCTTCTAACCTCTTTGCCTCCCATGAAGATTACTCTTTTCTATACTGCTATCATCTTACTAACCGTAACGAGTTGCCGGAAAGAACTTCCTTTAGAACCCAAGGTAACTTTTGATAGAGACGCTTTTCACCACCGCGCCATGGGCAGTTCTGCGTCCGAACTCTTGAGCGATAGAACTTATAAAGCGCTAGATGTAGAGATACAATACGTCGCAGGATTTAAACCTCAGGATCTCACTCTTAGCCACCTGGGCAGCTTCCTGGAAACCTACCTTAATAAGCCGGGAGGAATAAACATTTTCCTGAAAGAAATACCGGCAACAGACCGTGATGCGCTTAGTATGGACGAAGTTTCAGCGATCGAAAAAGAGAAGCGTGCCCGATTTGTAGACCAGGATACAACTGCCATCTATATTCTTTTTACAAACGGTGTCCATCCCGGGAATAAGATTCTCGGAATGGCTTACCGAAACACATCGGCAGTCATTTACGGAAAGGCTATCCGAAAATATTCCAGCATGGCAGGCCGGCTGACGCACCATGAACTCGAAACGGCAGTGTTGCTACATGAAATTGGCCACTTGCTGGGCCTTGTAAATAAGGGCAGCGCACTAACGTCAGAGCACAATGATTCTGCCTTTCATGATCATTGTAACAACAAGAACTGTTTGATGTTCCACTCGGTCGAAACAAAAAGCCTTTCATCAATTCTTCTGAAAGGTAATATCCCTGTTCTCGACGCAAGCTGTATAGAGGATCTTGTTGCGAATGGCGGCAAAAATGTACCGGACTACAGACCCTTTGTAAAGCCATTCACTCCCGTGTACTAATTACTGTAAGCGACTTTTTTTGCGTCTTTGCGCCTTTGCGTGAATATCTCGTAAAGGGAAAGACGCAAGGTTGATGTCTACAGTTTCACCTTTTGATTTCCTTCCTTCAATACAATCTCTTTATTGTTCCAAACAAATTTTCCGGCTAATCCCGGTGGAAGATCAATGGTTCCCTCGACACCTGATGCACCTATCCGCTTAAGTGCAACCTGAATCACACCATTTGGATGCGGCATGTGGCCATTCACTTCTTTTAGCTCTCCCAATGCAGGTTTAATCAACACCTTCTTGAAGGCCGGCGCATCAGGCATGATGCCGCAGATGGTAGCGAGGAAATCATAATTAGGACTCGAGCTCCATGCATGGCAATCCGATCTTGTTGGCTCGGGATTTTCCGCAAATGTGGTTAAACCGATTTTGATCATATCATGCCAGGGCTTGAGTTGCGAATAATAAAGGTCGGCCATGCCTGCCTGTTTGAGTGCGCGATTCAGGTAGAAGCGATAATAAAAAGTCGCCTGGCTTAAGCTAGTATCATACAAAATTGTATTCATTACTTTTTTTACTGCCGGCTGCGGTATCGCTCCTGTGAGCACCGCCATAATTCCGGCGTGCTGACTGAAAGACTTTTTTTCCGGCGTATTTGCCATCGCATTTTTCGTCGCATCGAAGCACTGTGCGTATGCACCCGCAATTAACTTGTTTGCAATGGCCCGGTAATACGCGGCTTCATTTTTTTGATTAAAATGATCGAACAACAATGCCGCCTGTTGCAGAGTGTAGGCAAACTGTAACGTGATCACCGAAGAATTGCCATCGGTAGCTCCATCGGGCACGCCATTTGGGAACTTCCTGTTCCAGTCAACAAAGCCCCACCATTTCATCGGTCCAAGCATGTTCTTTGATGGATCAATTTGCTGTTCATACCAATTCAACACTCCGCGAACCGCGACCAACTTGTCCTTTACAAAGGCTTCATCCGGGCGGTGCATCCAGAAGTCGTACAACATAGAAACCCAGTACAAGGAGAAGGGTGGTATCACTTGCAGTCGATTACTTGGATAGCGCCCTTGGGTAAGGCCTTCGGGTACACGCGAGTGATAAAAATCAGTGATGGCTTTTCGCATCAACCTGTCATCGCCAGTGACATATAATGAGATCAATGACTGGATACGTGTATCACCCTCATATTGAAGTTGCTCATAGTAAGGGCAATCAAAATAGGTTTCGCCAGCACATAACCTGGCCGTCCACCAGCCAACATCCCAGATCTTTTCCAGAGAAGAGTCATTGCTGCTGAACGCTGCTTTCATTTCAAAAGGATAAGCAGTAAACATGACGTGAAGATCATTCAACTCGAGTGGTTCGTCCTGTGTTGTGATATCAACCTGGAGGTACCTAAATGTTCGTAGCCATAATGGACGATACGTTCTTTGATTGCCACCATCGGACACGAATTCATCGAAGTTGCCGTGTAGTGTTTTGCCATCGATTGAATCACGATGACCTTTAACACGCTTTTCATCAAACAAAGCCTCCGCATAGGAAAGCCGCACCATAGCGCCCTTTCCCTTACTTATTGTTAGTTGTGGGTAGGCGATTGTATTAAACGTCTGATCGAGCAAGAAAGAAACTTTTTTGCCAGAGGGAATTGTGATTGGAGAATTGTTCTTAAGGAATTCAGTAGAAGCAAGCTCGATGCCATCCGCTCTCCTGACCAAAGGAATGAGTTGTTTCTTTTCCTCCATCAGGGGAATGGTTCTTTTGGACAGTGTCCAAAGATTATCCGTTCCATATCCCGCTTGCACCGGGTTGGTTAACGCAATCGCTTTCGTCCAGGCATCATCATTAAAGTTGCTGGTTTCCCATCCCCAGGGATAAGCCGATCCCTCTACATGATCACCAGGGCCAATTACCATATATGTACGAAGTCGTCGTCCATTATCGATGGAACACGGTGTGTATGACTTGTTTTGTATAACCTTCCAACCGTCATTCGTATTCACGATCTCTTCCTGCTTCGTGTCGCCCTGTAACATAAATCCTGTCTGGTTTGTGATCTGGGCAACCGGTGCATGCACACCCATGTTCCATACTACAGATGCGATCGTATTATTTCCACTCACCAACTGCGGGGCAATATCAATCGTTTCGTAATACCAGTTATATAAATCACCCCGTGCCGGGCCGCTGCTCACCGGATTGCCATTTACAAATAAGCGGTATCTATTATCAGCTGTTACATGCACAATAAACGTCGACGGTTTTGTTGCGAGATTGACTGTTTTACGAAAATGATAAACTCCATAGTCGCGTTGGGGTGCACCAGGACATGTGATCCACGAGGCATTCCAGTTGCCCTTATGCGTGATTGATTCTTTGGGGAGTTCCTGTGCGTGAATTTTGAGGATAAGAGAAAAAAGAGTGGTAAAGAGAAGAAGAGTTATCAGGCGATTCATCATGGAAGCAATTTTGAGTGACTAAGTTACAGGGAAAGATGTTTCAACTATCATGCACTGACGTTTCTGGTTAAGCCACCCTTTCAGTCCAAAGCTGGATGATCTTCTCAATTGCGCTGAGAAAAAAAAGCCCTGAGTTAACAGGGCCGTGAAATCGCTCCAATTTAATTATTTAAGCATGACCCGGAGATGCCACTTTACTCTTTTCAGCCAGCACTTTCACTTTTTCTAAAGCCTTCGGCCAAATATTTTGAAAATAATCTTTGTATTCATCAGTGACATCCATATCTACAATTAATTCCGTTTTTCCATTTACATCCCTGAGCGTATAGTTTTCCAGCGCGCCCGCCCATTGCTTTACTTCATTACTTTCCAGATCTTCCAGGCCACCTTTTACAATGCCCAGGTGTTCGATAGACATGAATTCATTGGAAATGTTTTCCTTGATCCTGGACACCATGCCTTCGCCAGAACCGCTTAGAAAAAGCACCTTACTTCCCTTCGCCCAATCAGTTTCCGCTCTTGAACCTTCACTGAACACTGATGTCCATTCGCGGTAGCTTTGATCATTCCACAGTATGTCCCATACGTTTTCGCGTGGAGCGTCAATTAAAATTCTGAATTGTTGTTTTTCCATGATCTCGATTTTAAACTGTTAATAAATGTGATGTTTACTAAAAGGTTCTTCGGATTATACCTTTGTTGCGTCATTAAACGCCGGTTACTAAAATGGTCTCTATGTTGCGAGCCCATGAATTATCCAACGCAAAGGTGGAATTTTTTTATTTCTGTCAAGATGGGCGAATGCGACATTGTCGACAAGTTCTTCGTTATGTGATTCTTACTTTTGACAGGGGTCTCAATTATTTAAAATATCAATACTCTGTGCTCGTCTCTGTATCCCCGCAGTGTCCTCCTGTGGTATTTCTGTGTGCCACCAAAGGTTAACCCCAGAGCGACGCAAAGGTTGCACAGAGGAGCACAAAGGGATGACACTTGACTTGAAACATGGGATGAGAAAAAAATGTGGGTCGTGTAAGAAACTTGTCCAGGATGCGACTAATGATGAAAGCCAAATCATTTAATGGAAAGGGAATTCACTCAGCTTGTAAACGATTACCGGACATTGATATTCAAGGTCTGCAATCTCTACTGCGGGGATTCGGAAAGCCGAAAAGACCTGTTCCAGGAGGTAGTGTTACAACTTTGGAAATCTTTTCCAGGTTTCAGGAAGGAATCGGCCAGTAGTACCTGGATCTATCGCGTGGCGCTGAACACAGCCATATCCAACTTCAGGAGGGAATCTAAAAAGCCGGAAAGGAGATCAATTAGCCTGGAAGAACTTGAGATACCAGAGATAGTAGGAATAGATGATAAAGAAAGAAGAAGTTCGCTACATCTCGCAATTGATAAGCTTACGGAAATCGAGAAAGCGATCATCATGCTCTACCTGGATGAGAAAAGCTATGACGAGATCAGTGAGATTATCGGCATTTCTATCAGCAATGTTGGTGTGCGATTAAACAGAATAAAAAATAAATTAAGCAAACTGATTAAAACTGATTCTTATGAATATTGAAGAATTAAAAAACGAATGGAGGCATTATGATCAAAAGCTTGCATTAACTGAGCGCCTGAATGAACGATTGATTCAAAGTATGCTGAGGGAAAGGTCAAGGTCGAGAATCTCAAAGATCAGGAGGGATTGCGTCATATTTGTGGTATTGATGTTCATCAATCTTGTATTGTTTGCTGCAATTTTTGTGGGAAATCCTTTTGATTTTAAGTACACCGTACAGTATATTCCATACGGCTTATTGACAATCGGGGTAGTGTTGGCAATTATTTCGTTGATCAAAACTTTGCGGCGTTTCGACGTGAATATAAATACAGCGAACCTTCACGGCTTTTTGATTGCGACAATAAGAGAGTATGAGAAGAATAAAAAAATGGAATCCTGGTTTGGTACCATCATTTTCTCCGGAGGCCTGCTGACTGTATTTTCTTTCTTACCCAGGAAGCTTGAGAATAACGGTTTGTGGCCTGCATTGGGTGAAACCGCAATCAGCCTGTTGATTACGGTGGCGATTTATTTTATTGCTTTCAAACTTGGAGCATTTAAAAACAGGAAGAAAGAAGGATTTGAAAACGACCTGAAGGAGCTGAATGAATTGAAAGCAATTGCTTCCGAGTTTAAGGAAAATTGATGGTACGGAGTGGATGATCGCCACGGAAACATGGCCGTACCTGTTTCAAAGTTCGCTAGATGATAACGTTACACGTATGGCATATCTAAATCGCTTGTGATAATATATCTTCGCTGATATTATACAAGATCATCCCGCCAGGAAACTTATTCATCAAATAAAACACAGCTCACCTTGTACAAACAAGACAAATATTCCGATCAGAGCAGAAGAAAATTCATCCTTAATACCGCCAAATCTGCCGGTGGCCTTGCACTGTTCTCGATTCAGCCTTTCTTTAATACGGAAAACGCCACGTCGACACAAACCCAGTTGACTGTACAGCAGGTTATCGATATTATTTTGAAAGAAGGCGGGCTTGCACCGTTGAAGGAAACAGTAGACACGATCAAATACGGTCAGGCGGATCAAACTGTATCTGGAATAGTTACTACAATGTTTCCCACCATTGCTGTCATCCAGGAGGCAGCGAAGCGCAGTGCAAATTTTATTATTGCTCATGAGCCCTCATATTACAATCACCGGGATGATCCCCAATGGGTGCAGAACAATGCAGTGCTGCAAGAAAAGCACCAACTGCTCGAGAAACACAAAATGGTCATCTGGAGATTTCATGATTATTGTCATTCTTTAAGACCAGATGCAGTGAGTTACGGTGTTGCTAAAAAAGCAGGTTGGCTGCCTTATTATAAGACAGGCCAAATCATGCTCACGATTCCCGCGGTATCGTTACAACAGTTGGTTCAACATCTTAAAACATCGCTTGGCATCGATCATCTCAGGGTCATTGGAAATCTTCAACAACGGTGCGAGCGAGTGGCTTTACTACCGGGTGCCTGGGGCGGACAACGGCAGGTTTCAGCAGCCGAGACAGAGAAGCCTGATGTTTTGGTTGTAGGTGAAGTATCCGAATGGGAAACGGCGGAATATATAAGGGATGCAAATCTGCTTGGTAAAAAAATTGCGCTGATCGTTCTGGGGCATTCAGTGAGTGAAGAACCAGGAATGGAATGGATGGTAGATTGGCTTCAACCTAAACTTACCGGTGTAAAGGTCACGCATGTAGCATCAGGCAATCCTTTTACATGGGCGTAATCATGTTGAATGAGCCGATGTGATGATTAGCCGATTAGTCAATGACTAACGGTTATATCAGGATAAGCTGATTGGTTCAGGTGGACGGAAAAATTTAACGGCAAGTCGATCCGCTGATGAGGCATGCCACGGCTCTGAGCCGTGGCATGCCTATTCGCGCATCAAGAAAGTTTTCTCGTTCCGTTAGGAACGATTTGTGATAACATGACCCCATTCACGAAACGTTCCTCAGGGGAACGAAATCTTGCCGGTTTTGCCATCTACCCAGAAATCTTCCGTGACCCGACGAATACCACCACAACTTTTCGTGGCCGGCGATAATTAGTTCTAAAGTAGTGCCCAGAGTTATCGCAAAGATTCGCTAAGTACATTACATTACATTAACGACATCGACTGGTACCATCAAGCACACGTTCTATTTTTATTCTAACAGTAAATCGTCACCATGACCAAAGACCAAAACTCACGCCGCAAATTTTTAGCGACACTGGCTGCCACTGGAGCATTAGCTACCACGCAGTTTACACCCCTGCCGGGCTTCGCGAACTCTTCTTCAGATGAGAAAGACAATGGTTTCAAACCCAGGAATGCCGACGAACCAATAAAAATTGTCAGTACGATGCGATTGTCTGCTGCCGAAATGGAGCAGATCAGGAAGGCAGGAAAAAACATTGAGCTTGTAGTAATCACTGATTCAAAAGACACGAAGCTGTTCACGGATGCTGAAGTGTGGTTTGGGTATCGTGATGGAGCAATGTTTTCGCAGGCAAAGAAATTGAAATGGGTTCAAGCACTTGGTGCGGGAGTTGAAAATATGCCGAAAGAGCTTGTTGATCATCCCTGCACGCTTACGAATATGCAGCGCATATATGCGCCAGTTATTGCGGAAAGTGCCATTGGTTTATTGTTAAGCCTTACCCGTGGGCTGACCCAACTCTCAATTCCTGCTTTTAGCCAGAAGAAGTGGATTCAAACTCCGGACGATTTAACGCTTGAAGATCTTTATGGAAAAACAATCGGAATTGTAGGAATGGGTGGAATAGGGTCTGAAACGGCCCGTCGCTTACATTACGGTTTCAATATGCGGGTATTGAGCACTGATGCGAAGCCGTTACCCAGGCCCGCTTTTGTGGAAGAATTGCATGATCCGAGCTGGCTCATGGAGATGGTACCGCAGGTAGATGTACTAATGAGTGCCGCACCATTAACTCCGATTACGAAAGGAATGTTTAATGAGCAGGTGTTTAGCAAAATGAAGCCGAGTGCATATTTTATTAATGTATCACGGGGAGGATTGGTTGACCAGGATGCGCTGGTGAAAGCGCTTAAAGAAAAGCGCATTCGCGGAGCCGGGCTGGATGTGACAACGCCGGAGCCTTTACCTCCCGATCATCCACTGTGGAGTTGTCCCAATCTTGTAATTACTCCACATAACTCTGGTGAGGCTGCAATCAGACAGACCAGACTTATTAAATTGATTGCCGAGAACGTCAGGAGATACAGCAATGGGCTACCGTTGATGAATGTTGTTGATAAGGTGAAGGGATATTAATGGTCACTTTACGTTAGAAAAACATAGAAATCGAAAGTAACACTGGTTTGATTATTCCTGAAACGTTAGCTGAGTAACGAACAAGTCGCTGAAGAGTGCGACGCAACGAAGCTATATAGTAGTACAAAAAGCTGGCTAATAAATCACTGATAATTATCTCCGGTATATTATGCTAAAGGAGGCCATCTCCGGTTTGCGTCTTAGCGCCGTTGCGCGATGTTCTATCAAAGATCAGGTCGACCAAAATCCTGGAATAAAGGAAAATATTTTGAGGTGGCAATGCATTTTTATAATTAGGTTTATGAAGAAGTTACTCTACAGGATATCTTAAATAAATAATATGAAAACCTTTGATTTCAACAGGCGAAAGTTTATAAAGCAAGCAGCAACCACAGCCGCAGGCTTCGTTGCACTTCCAACATTCGCTCAAGAAACTTCTGGGAATTACCGGGCTGATGCGTTTGAATATGCGACGGGCGATATTGAAAAGTATGCAGGGCCTCCACGCATTCAATTTTCAGTTATCGGTATAAATCATGGTCATATCTATTCGCAGGTTGAAGCAGTAAAGCGTGGTGGCGGCGAACTTGTTTCTTTTCATGCGAAGGAAGCAGATCTTGCTGAGGCTTTTTTAAAAAGATTTCCGGACGCAAAGCGGGTGAATGATGAAAGAGAAATTCTCGAAAATAAATCGATACAACTCGTCTTAAGCTCAATTATCCCTGATGAAAGAGCACCGCTCGGTATCAGAGTGATGCAACACGGTAAAGACTATATGGTCGACAAACCAGGCATCATTACACTCGATCAATTGGCCCAAGCGCGTAAAGTGCAGAAAGAAACGAAACGGATTTACTCTATCATGTACAGCGAAAGACTGGAAAACCGGGCTACTATCAAGGCTGGCGATCTGGTGAAAGAAGGCGCGATCGGTAAGGTGATTCAAACGATTGGTCTGGGCCCGCACAAGATGAACACTCCGACAAGACCAGCGTGGTTTTTTGAAAAGAAACGTTTTGGTGGCATAATCACAGATATCGGCTCACATCAATTTGATCAATACTTATTTTTTACCGGCAGCAAAACGGCGGATATTGTCGCGTCTCAGGTTGGAAATACGAATCACCCGCAATACCCACAGTTTGAAGATTTCGGTGATGTAATGTTAAGCGGTGATGGAGGTGCAGGATATATCCGCGTTGATTGGTTCACGCCTGCCGGCTTAAATACCTGGGGCGACGGGCGTTTAACCATACTGGGTACGGATGGATATATCGAGATTCGTAAAAACATAGACATAGCCGGCCGCGATGGTGGCAATCATCTTTTTCTTGTGAATCAGAAAGAGACAAAATACATTGATTGTAGCAATGTTCCCATGCCGTACGGGGAACAACTGGTGAATGATATTGTGAATAGAACGGAAACAGCGATGACACAAGAGCATTGTTTTCTTGCAACAGAACTTGCACTGAAAGCGCAGCAAAAGGCAAAGCGAATTGGTAAAGTATAAACGCGCTATTTATTTATGAACCTTGCTCTGTGTCTTCGTGACTTTGTGGTCCCAGAGTCACAAAGACACAAAAGTAGTGACACTCGCCGTCGAAGCATGTTTCTGTCTACGTTAGCCTCTCAAATTCATCTGCAATATCTTTATTAGCTACTCTGATTCCCACTTTCGTAACACGAATTCCCGATCATACAAACCTGTTCGTTTAATTGCTGATAGTTTTACATCCCTGCCTGCTCGTATGATGAATAACATCATTAAAAACTATCAACCGGACAAGGAATGAACAGGAAGAAAATCTGTACGCTTGGATTCATGATGCTAGTATTAATATCTGCAAGAACCCAACAAAATTCAGGAGCAATTAAGGAAAGATTACTGCAGCAGACAACAAGGCGGCAGAAGGTGTAACAGTTCTTATGAAAAATACATCAGGTATGCTGTTGCAGACAACAGTGGGG
>Ga0126304_10000840_pt1 | contig 13482 bp, 10 predicted proteins | sample Plot25_FD_92538 | JGI IMG/M metagenome (GOLD analysis project Ga0126304, IMG submission 92538) | Serpentine soil microbial communities from UC McLaughlin Reserve, CA, USA - Plot25 | ecosystem: Environmental > Terrestrial > Soil > Grasslands | place: USA: UC McLaughlin Reserve, Lake County... | reverse complement strand
CGCCCAATGGAGGGTGAACGCGGCGGCACGCGAGGCGGGCGTGGTGGTGCTCCTCGACGGCCAGGGGGCCGACGAGCTCTTCGGCGGGTATGCGATCGCGGCGGGGTTTGCGATGCTCTCCGCGGGGTCTGCGGCAGCGCTGCGTGAGCTGCGTGCCGGGGGGGCGGATGCGGGGCGCCAGCTCGCTCTTGCGCTCGGATCAGAGCTGTTGCCCGGCCCACTCCGCCGTGCCTACCGCCGCCACGCCGCGGCCGCGTACGCCGCGCCCGAGATCGCACGTGATGCGTCGCTGGGGGAGCCCGCGGTGCCCGAGGCATGGATTAGCGGGGAGCCCGACCCGCTGCGGCGCGAACTCCTGCGAGAGGCGTTCGTCACGAGCCTGCCGCAGCTCCTTCGATACGCGGACCGCAGCAGCATGGCGCAGAGCCGCGAGGTCAGGCTTCCGTTCCTCGATCGGCGGATCGCGGACTTTGCCCTCTCCGTCCCCGCCAGCTGGCTTAGGTCCGCCGGGGCGTCAAAAGCGCTGCTACGCGACGCCGGACGCGGCGTGGTGCCGGACGCGGTGCTCGCACGTCGCGACAAGGTGGGTTTCGAGCCGCCGCAGGCGCGCTGGCTGCGCGAGCCCGGTTTCCGGGCCCGCATCGGGGAAGTCCTGCTCGATCCGGCGGCCCGCTCGCGCGGCCTGTACGACGATGCCGCGATCGAGGCGGATCTGGCGGAAGGCGCCTGGAGAGACCCCTCGGCCATCTGGCGGGCGCTAAACGCGGAGGTCTGGCTGCGTACGCTGGTCGAGGCTCCCCTGCCGGCCCCGGTCGTGGCCGCGGCGTGAGCCGACGACGCCCCCGGTCCCTACCGTGCTGCTGCGGCCGCCGCCGCGCTTCGGCGGTCGGGGATCGCTACAAGCCCGTCCAGAACTTGCCGTGCGACGGATCGGGGGTCATGGTTCCGCTCGACGAAGCGCCGCCCGGCCGCCCCGAGTTCTCGGCGGAGCGCGGCGTCCTCGACGAGCACCCTGACGTCTCGAAGGAGAGTGGCCGGGGTCGAGCGCACTATCGGCAGCTCGTCCCCGAACGGGTTGTCGCCCGGCTTCTCGTCGCGGACCGATGAGATCACTGGGCGACCCAGCGACATGGCCTCGACCGCGAAGCCGCCGTACCAGCCCATCAGCAACTGGTCCACGACGATGCTCGCCGCGAGCAGCCGTCGCCGGACCTGCTCGCGCGGGAGCCCCTCGATCAGGTCCAGGCGGACCGGTGTCCCCTCCGCGCGCAGCGCTTCGATGGCCTCGACCACGTGACGGGTCCCCTTGACGTCGCGGTCGGTGGGAGCGTGCGCCACTACGATCTCGTCGCCTCGTGGGAGCGGCTCGGACGCGAATTCCTTGGGGTCCACGTTTGCGTATGGGATGAACCTGCCTGTCGGCAGCCACCGGCGCAAGTCCGGGTTCAGGTAGAGAACCCTGTCCGCGAAGGCCGTGAGGCGCGCCGCCCTGGGCTGCCTGGCCGGACTCTCGGCGACGCAGCGGGGGTTGCGGCAGGCGCATGCTCCGAAAGGACGCACATCGCAGCCCTGGTAGGTGACGATCACCTTCTTTCCATGGCGCCGCAAGATGGGGAGCTCATCGAACGCCAGCCCGAAATGGCGTAGCGTGAGCAGCGTCTGTCCGAAATTGAAGTGGAACACGTCGTAGCGCTCGAGGGCCTGCCGCATGAAGGCCGCGCGCCGGGCGATCCGAACGGGCATAGCATGGTTCACACCCGCTCGCAGGTCGATGTCGGTCCCGAAGCCATACGGGCCGGAGGAAAAGACGGCGACGTCGCTCCGGAGGCCGAGCTCGCGCTCGCCCCGTGAGAGCCCGAACGCGTGGCCGCCAACATCCGCGGGGGCGTGGAGGATCCGGGTCACGACGCTCGCGCACTCAGGCGCAGCGCTCGTGCGACGTCGGCAAGCTCCGCCCCTCGGACGATCCCGAGCCGGACGAGGGCAAGTATGAACACGCCGAGCGCTGCCGACTTCACGAAGAGCGCTAGCCCGAGATGGTGGAAATCGACGGCGCCTAGCGGGAGGAGAGCGCCGCCAAGCGCACACACGGCGAGAATCGTACGCAGGTCGTAGTGGGTCCGATAGGCCCGCTGCGCCTGTAGGTGGTAGAGAACCGCCAGCAGGACGTAAGCGATGAGGGTCGCAACCGCCGCCCCCATCATCCCCCAAGGCGGGATGAGCAAGAGGTTCAGTCCTATGTTGACTCCGGCCACCAGCGTCGCCGCAACGGCGACGTGGACGGTGCGGCGTGTGATCGACAGTCCGGTCATGGTGACCGTCGATATCCCGAAGGCTGCAAGCCCGGCCGCTACCAGACCGGCCGCTCGATATGCGCGGTCGAACGTTGGCGCGACGATGTCGACAATTTCTTGTGCGAACAGCCCGAGCGCGAGCGCCATCAGCACGAGCCCGCCGGTGAGGTAGGTCAGCACCCGCGCACGAAGCTCCTTTTCCGCCTCCGGGTCCTCGGAGTGAGCCGCGAGGATGAAGGGAGAGAACGCCGTCGCAAAGGCGGCGACTGCAAACAGCACTGGCATCGCTACTCGGTTGGCGACCGCATACTCACCAACCTCGGCGAGATCCGATAATTGCGCAAGCATGAGCCGGTCGATGAACGTCAGCGCCCACAGCGCAAGCGCCGCGGGAATGAGCGGGATCCCGTAGGCGAGCATCGTACGAAGCTCTCCGCTCGAGAAGGTTGCGCCGAGGTCCGCCCGCACGACCACTAGCCCGTAGAGTGCGGCGGCGCCCGTGCCGATTATCCCTCCCCACAGAACACCGTCGACTCCAGCGTCGAGGAAGAGTACGGCTCCCACGCCGAGGAAGCCAGTAAGCGCCGCGCCGAGCGAAGCGGAGATCATATAGTTCCACGCGCGGAAACGGAGGCGCATGAGCTCTCGAAGCAGCTGGGCGAGGATCGTCAGGGGGAGCGCCGCCGCGAGCAGCACCACGACGGTGGTGTACTGCTGACTGGCGAAGAGCCACTCCGAGACAGATTCGCGCGCGAGCACCAGCGCAGCGCAGATCGTCCCGGAGGAGGCGAGCGAGACGATGATCGCAGTCGACATGACCACACGGCGCTCGAGGTGCTGCTCGTCCGTGTAGTCGAACCAGCTCCGTTGGGAGGCCGACGCCAAGCCGACATCCGCAAAGATCGCGAGGGCCGCAAGGGTGACCGTCGCAAGCTCCAGCACACCGTACTCGGCCTGACTGAAGACGCGCGCGAACACCGGCAGCGTCAGCAGTCCCACGGCCTGCACGGCGACGTTGCCGAGGCCGTAAACCAATGTCTGCTTGCCTAGTGCGAGAAGTGGGGTCTTCACCAGCGTTGGAGGACGGGTCGCGCGATCATGGCAGGGGGCCCCAACGGCAAGGCGAGCCCCCTGCTACTGTCAGCGGCGCGGCGGCTGGCCGCGCTGGCCGTGTGCCCGCGCCGCGCGTGCCGATGCCGAATGGATAAGCCCCTGGAACAGACGACGGTCCCGGGTGCCATGAAGGTTCCGATCACACGACCGGCGCTCGGATCAGACGAGGCCGTAGCCTTGGCCGAGCCGCTCTCGACAGGATGGATCGTTCAGGGCCCCAAGGTGCGCGAGTTCGAGCGGGCGTTTTGCGACCTTTCGCGCGCGCCCCACGCGCTCGCTACCACCTCCTGCACGACCGCGCTGCATCTCGCTCTGTCCGTCCTGGGCGTGGGGGCGGGGGACGAGGTAGTCGTGCCGTCATTCACGTACGTCGCCTCGGCCAACGTCGTCGAGCAGTGCGGCGCCACCGTGGTGTTCGTGGATATCGACAGCTCCACGTTCAACGCGGATCCCGCGGCGCTGGAGGCCGCTCTCTCGCCGCGCACGCGGGCGATCATGGTCGTCCACCTCTTCGGCCTCCTCGCCGACATGGAGCCGATAATGGCGATGGCGCGGGAACGCGGCATTCCCGTGATAGAGGATGCCGCGTGCGCCGTGGGGAGCCGCCTCCGGGGGCAGCACGCAGGTACTTTCGGCGACTTCGGCGCCTTCAGCTTCCACGCGCGCAAGGTGGTCACGACGGGCGAGGGCGGAATGCTCACTGTAAGCAGTGTCGACCAAGCTCGACTCGCCTCGATTATGCGCTCGCATGGCGGTCAGGTGTCGGACCTCGAGCGGCACCGCATGGGAGCGTTCGCCCTACCCGATCACGAGGTCGTCGGGTTCAACTACCGGATGACGGATCTTCAGGCGGCGCTTGGAATTGTCCAGCTCCGCCGCCTCGACGAGCTCGTGGGCCGCCGGCGCGACCTCGCTGCGGCGTACGACGAGGCGCTCTCCGATATCCAAGGGGTCGTGATCCCACACGTGCCGCATGGTGCCGAGCACACCTACCAGTCCTACGTGCTGCGGTTTACTCGCGAGGCTGCGATGCGGCGCGACGAAGTGGCCGTCGCTCTCCAGCGGCGCGGAATTTCCACGCGGCAGGGCACTCATGCTGTGCACCTTCTGGCTTATTACCGGCGCAAGTACGGCGTCGCGACCACGGACTTCCCGCGGTCGCTCGACGCTGACCGCAACTCCCTCAGCCTGCCGATCTTCCCGGCGATGACACCGGAGGAACAGGATTACGTGATTGCGGGCCTCCGCGAATTGCTCGGGTGAGTGCCCCGGAGCAGGACCGCGAGCTCACGGACCGCCTCCGGCGTTTGTACCAAGCCGAGGATGAGCTGACCCGTGAGCTTTTTGACCGAAGCCTTCCACTCGGGGAATCGATCTCAGATCGCTGGGAGAGGGCCAAACGCCTTGGCTTCGGTGAGGGCGCCACCATCTACCACCACAGCTACGTGTACGGCGAGGTGCGAGTTGGGCGCGGTAGCTGGATAGGGCCGAACACGCTGCTCGACGGCAGCGGCCGCCTCGAGATCGGCGACTTCTGCAGTATCAGCGCTGGAGCCCAGATCTACACGCATAACACGGTTCGCTGGGCCCTCTCGGGTGGTGAGGCGAAGTACGAGCGGGCTCCCACAAGGATCGGGGACGCCTGTTTCATAGGTCCGTGCGCGGTAATCGCCATGGGAGTCTCGATCGGAACGCGCTGCGTTGTGGGCGCGCACGCGTACGTGAACCGTCACCTTGCCGACGCTTCCATTGCGGTGGGCGTGCCGGCTCGTGTGGTTGGCCGAGTGGTCGAAGGGCCCCGCGGCGAGGTCGTCCTGGATTACTCCGACGCCGCCCCATAGAGCTCGATCAGGCGGTCGAGAAGCCGGTCTCCGTGACGCGCGAGGATGTATCGACGCGCCGCCGCGCCTAACCGCTGCCGCTCCTCGGCATCGGTCAAGAGGTGCCGGAGCGCGGACGCGATTTCCTCGGGCGTGGACACGTTCGCGACGGGCGGAGCTTCCTCGATGTCCTCGCCGTAACGGTCGACGTCGATGTGCACCAGGACTGGCTTGGCGCAACTCATGGCGTCGAAGGTCGAACCGCCGTACCAGCCGAGCGTGAACTGGTCGGCGACGATGTCCGCCGCGCGGAAATAGCGCAGCAGCCGCCGCTTGGAGAGGGCGCATGGGAGGAAGCGCACACGGTCATCAATGCCGAGGGTGGATGCGAGCGTCCGCGAACGCTCGAGGTCGCTGCCCCAGCCTGCGCAAACAAGGACCGCGTCCTCGCGCGCCGAGACCGCGAGTGCGAATCCGCGCAGCATGCGGTCGGATCCCTTCCAGCGCCAGTCCTGGCGTGACGGGACAAAGACGAGCGCGCCGTCATTATTCGCCAGGAAGCGGGCACGCAGGTCCTCTTCCTCGCCCGGCGAGTAGCGCTCGATGTCCACAACGAGCGGCAGGAACTCTGCTTTCGCTGCCAGCCCAAGCCGCTCGGCGTGCTCGCGGTAACGCGGCTCCGACAGGATCACCCGCCGGCAGGAAGCGAACCCGAGTCGCTGGAGCCGGGCGTTAGCTCGCTCCCGCCTGGAGGCGCCCGGCGTCTCATCCGCGAACGGCACGATCGTGATGTCCCCACCCCACGTTCGTGCGATGCACGGGATACCGGCCAGCGCCGCCAATGCCGAACCGTGACCGTAGGTCACAACGCAGTCGTAGGCGCGCATGGCCTGGACGACCCACTCCCGGTCTAGCGGCAGCTCGAGACCCACTGGTCCGGCCGTGCGGAGCGCGAGCGCCGCTGCTCCCGGCCCGCGGGCCGCTGCCAGCGCGGCCCTTGCATAGCGCGCCGCGCGCCCTGATGACTGGGTCGGCTCGCGGCGGACCCATGCTGGGACGTCCGCCTCGGGCAGCGCATCCGGCTCGAGCAGCCGTTCGGTGGGAAGCTCCAGGTCGAGCTCCTCCCAGCGAGGGTCGCTCATCACAAACCGGTCGCGCGGGTCCAGTAGGACGTCGGCCTCGACGCCACGGCGTCGCAGCACCTTGGCCTCGATGTATGCGTTGTTGCCAAGGTTGTCGTAGATCGCGACGCGCATCAAAGCGCCGCAGCGACAGTACGCGCCAGACCCTCCGGCATCGCGACGGTGGGCGACCCCAGCTTTTCCGTGAGGCGGTCGATCGAGGCCACCAGGTCGTCGGCAGGCTCGGTCGCATCGAAGCTGGGGTTGGCCCCCAGCTCCGCGCCGATCATCTCGGCGATCTCCCGGATCGAGTAAACAGCGGGACCGGCCATGTTGAGAGTCTCGGAGTCCTCGAGCTCGAGAGCGCCAAGGAGCACCTCGACCGCGTCGTCGATGTAGACCGGGTTGAGCCGGATCCCGTCATGGCCGGCGAGCGTGACGGGCAGGCCGGCGCGGACGCGAGCGAGCAACCCAGGAATAAAGCGGTTGGCCTGCTGGCCGGGCCCATAGACGAAGAACGGCCTGACGATTTGCACCCGCAGCAATGCGCCGTAGGGAGCCGCAACCTGCTCGGCTGCGAGCTTCGAGGCCCCGTAGAAGTTGCCCGGGCGTGGCATGTCTGCTTCGCTGACGGGCCCCCGCCCGGGGGCATAGATCGCTCCGGTGGACGCGAGCACGAAGCTTGCGCTCCCGGCCCTGTGGCAGTAGTCGAGCAGGCGTACGGTTGAGGCGACGTTCACCTCTATCATGTCCACCGCGCCGTCCGGGAACTCGCGGTAGCGCTGCGACTGCGCGAGATGGATGACCGCGTTGACGGGCTGCGGCAGCGCCGACTCGTCGAGCGGGCGCGCTAAGTCTTGCCGCAGCCAGCGGACATGGTCGGTAGCGTCGGGCTCTGGGTCGTGCCGACAGAGCGCTACGACCTCCTCACGCTCGGCGAGTCTCGGGAGCAGCGCCCGGCCGACGAACCCCGTAGCGCCCGTCACGAGACAGGTCACGCCTCGGCCTCGAGCTGGCTGCGCTGAGCCGGTACCGTCATCGCGCCGTCGATGAACAGCCGTTGCCACCACTCGAGGCATAGCAGGGACCAGATCAACAGGCGGTGGTCCGAGCTGCCGTCGGCATGCGCATTGATCGTCGATTCGATGAAGCCGGGCTCGAGGATCCCACGGGACAGGGTCATCCGGTCGAGCAGGATCTCGCGGACATACTCGAGATTCCGACCCTGGTACCAGCTGCGGTCCGGCGGACTGAACCCCTGCTTGCGCTTGTCAGTGAGCACGTCGGGGAGGAACCCGCGTGCCGCCTGGCGGAGCAGACGCTTTCCCTCGGGCCCGGAACACTTGAGCGCTCCGGGAATGCGCAGTGAGAAGTCGACCAGCTCGTGATCGAGGAAGGGCACGCGAGCCTCCATCGAGTGCGCCATCGAGAGCTTGTCCTCAACGACGAGCAGCGCGTGCAGGAAGGTGCGCTGCTCGAAGTAGAGGGCAAGATCCACTGCCGGCAGATCCGGAAGGTGCGCGTAGATCTCCTCGAACCGGTGCTTGGGGTTCGTCGACGCGACCTCCCCCCACGCGTCGTCCGTGAACGCACCGCGGCGGGCGTTGTCGTCGAGCAGCCGGCACCAGTAGTGGTAGTAGGCATCCGCGAACGAGGCCCGGTCGCGGACGTCCATAACCAGGGAGTAGCGCCACGGATACCCGGCGAACAGCTCGTCACCACCCGTGCCCGCGAGCACCACCTTCACGAAGCGAGACGCGAGTCGGGCGGCGTAGAAGTTCTGGTAGCAGGTGCCGGCCCGTAGATCCTCAAGGTGCCAGACTAGCTGGGGAAGCACCCGCCGCATGTCGCCCGCGTGCAGCACGACCTCGTAGTGCTCGGTACCGACCTCGCGCGCCACGATCTCGGCGTCTTCGCGCTCGTCAGCCGCCAGCTCGAGCGGGTCGGCGTCGAACATGTCGAAACCGGCGGTAAAGGTGTGGATGTGCGGGATCCGGCGCGCCGCAAGGGTGACCAGCGAAGCGGAGTCCATCCCGCCCGAGAGGTAGGCGCCGACTGGCACGTCGGCAACCAGCTGGCGGTGGACGGCGCGCTGCAGGATGGCACCGAGCTCTTCCGCGATGCCCCGCTCGTCGGTCGTTCCCGGGCTCGGCATCGGGTCGAACCAGCGGGCCCGCGTGCGGAAGCCGTCTGCGCCGAGCTGGAGCCATGTCCCCGGCTCGAGCAGCCGGATCCCGTCGAACAGCGTCTGCTCCGTGTAGATGTTCTGGAACGTGAGGTACTCGCCCAGGGCGGGGAGCGAGAGCCGGGCCGGCTCGTCGTCGTAGGCGAGGATCGCCTTCGCCTCGGAGGCGAATACGAGGCGGTCCGGGTGCTCACGGTAGTAGAGTGGTTTTGCGCCGAACCGGTCGCGTGTGAGAAACAGCCGCCGCTCGCGAGCGTCCCATATCGCAAACGCGAAGATCCCGTTGAGCCGCTCCAACAGGCCAAGTCCCCACTCCTCGTAGCCGTGCACAAGGACCTCTCCGTCGCAGTGGGAGGCGAACACGTGTCCGCGCGCGGCGAGTAACCGGCGAAGGTCGCGGAAGTTATAGATCTCCCCGTTGTAGGTCAGCCAGACGGTCTTGTCCTCATTGCTCATCGGCCCGCGACCGGCCGGCGAGAGGTCGATGATCGCGAGTCGGCGGTGCGCAAGGCCCAGGGGACCGTCCAGATGGATCCCCTGGTCGTCGGGGCCCCGATGGGCGATGCTTGAGCCGGCCCGGTCTAGCGCCTCCCGCTGGACGAACGAGCCGTCGAGGTGCAGCGCGCCAGCGATGCCGCACATGGCTACGCGCCCGCCGACTCGGCGGCGCGCAGCTCATCGACCACGCCGGCCAGACCCTCGCGGAGTGTGATCTGGGCTTCGAACCCGAGCAGGTCCCGGGTCTTGCTGAGATCTCCCACACGGGGAGGGACATCGACCCGATCGCCCGAGTACTCGGGCTCCACGTCGACCCCCACGATCGAGCTGAGGGCGGCCACGAGATCGTTCAGCGAAGTTGCATCGCCACGGCCGATGTTGAAGTCCTCACCGTCGATATCCGACTCGAGCGCGAGCAGGTTCGCGAATGCGCAGTCCTTGATGTGGACGAAGTCGAACGCCTGCGAGCCGTCCCCCGTGAGCTTCGGCCGTTCGCTCGCCAGCAGGGCGCGGGTCACCGCCGGGACGACGCCCGCCTTCTGACCGGGGCCGTACACGTTCATGTAGCGGAGGATCGCGAAAGAGAAGCCATAGGTGCCCGCGAGCCCGCGCAGCAGGAGCTCCCCAGCGGCCTTGCTCGCCGGATAGAAGGCGGTGGGACGGAGCGGGTGATCCTCGCGAATCGGCACCGCATCCGTGGGTCCATAGGCGGAGGAGGCCGAGGAGTAGACGACCCGCCGTGCACCGCTCTCGCCGGCCGCTCGGAAGAGGTTGAATGATCCGCGCACGTTTGCCTCGAACGCTTCCGTAACGGCGGCGTTCGCGCGGGTGAGCGGCAGGACGGCCAAGTGCACCACGCGCTCACAGCCGTCGCAGGCGCGTGCAACGGTCTCGCTATCGCCCACATCACCCATCACGACCTCGCACGGAAGGTGGGCGAGTTCCCGGGGCGCGGCGAGATCGAGGACGCGCACGATCGCTCCCCGCTCCATGAGGGCGCGCACCGTCGGGGCGCCGACGAACCCGCCGCCACCGGTTACGAGCACGCGTGTTCCCGAGAGGTCGCCCACCGGCCGTTCCATAACAAATGGCGACCGGAAGTTTCGCCTCCCGGCCGAGAGACCGCGAGACTATAGCGGCCGCGGCTCGCGTTTCCTTGCAACGATCGTGATTCCCGCAGGCTGGATGCTCTCGCGCTCCAGCTCGAGCCCCGCCTCCTCGCACCACCTCCGCACCTCCTCGGGACTTTGCCGGTGCGCGTTTGCGGGAGCGAACCAGTCGTAGTTGATGTGGTTCATCTCCTCCACAGTGAGATCCGGGCGGTAGAAGGCCTTCAACACGTGCCAGTAGAAGAAGCGTTGCACGCTGATGCGGCCGGCGGGGATGCCCAGCAATTCGATCGGCTCCTCGACGTCCAGTTCACAATCGAGCTCGCCGAGCGCCTTTCCGAGCCTGGTGATCGGCATGATCGCCCGCCAGGCGTTCTCCGGGTCGAGCGCTCCGATCCGCTCGCGTACGTAGTCGTCGGTGAACTCCCGGATCGGGCCCTTTCGGCGGTAGACGTAGAACAGGAAGCGACCGCCAGGGGGGAGCAGATCCGCAAGCCGCTTGAGCGCGGTCCCTGTCGAGTCGGTGTGGTGGAGGACGCCCTCGGAGAAGATCACGTTGATGGAGCCGCTCGCAAATGGCGGCTCGGTTATATCCGCTTGGAGAAAGGCGCCGGGCAGACCCCGCTCCGCAAAGCGCGCGGCCGCCACGTCTACGGCCGATGAGATGTCGACTCCGACGTACCGGATTCTCGGGACGATCGGTCCGAGCAGCTCCAGCGCAGAGAGCGCCGCGCCGCAGCCGGCGTCGAGCACAAGGGGCGGCTCGGCGTATTCGCGCCACCACGTCGCCCGCGCAACGTCGCCGTAGCGTTCGACGAGCCACTTGCGCATCCGCGCTCGGCTCGCCTGCGACTCGAAGGTCTCGCGGCGCCCCCACTTGAAGCCGAACGTCTCCGCCGTCTGGCCCTGGGCCGATTGTGCGTGCGCGTACCGCTCTGCGCGGAGCAATCCGCCACGCATCACGAACGGGGTGCCGTGCAACTCGACGATCCCGCCCTCGTCTGGGCGTTCGACGCCGAGTACCTGGAACAGCCAATCGGGGGTGATGGAGGCGGCGGAACGCATTACGGGCGAGCGGCGAGGGAATATAGCTGTGGCCGCAAGTACGCTGCGACGATGTTGCGAACCGCGGCTCGGGTGACCATCGACGCGTTGCTGGCCCTCCCCGGCCTCGCATTACTGCTGGCCGGCGCGCTGCTGGCGGTCGTCCGGGGCCGACCGGGTCCCGAGGACCAGCCTCGGCTTCTTTGGGGCACCACGCCGCTCAAGTCGCTCACCTACATGTCACGGGCCCTCGCAGAGGGTGGCTACGCGAGCGACACGGTCGTGACCGAGCTCTACCCGATAGTGGAGCGCGCGGACTTCGACCACCACCTGCACGTCAGCGCTCGAGGAGCGGGGCTGGCGCACGTGGGCTATACGCTCAAGGCGTACCTGTTTCTCGCAAGCGCGCTCTCGCGCTACGACGTCTTCCACTATTTCTTCGACGGGGGCGTCCTGCGTCACGCCGGCCTACGGCGTCTAGAGCTGCCGCTCCTCCGACTCCTGGGAAAGCGAATCGTGCTTATGCCGTACGGGAGCGACACGTGGATCCTCGACCTGGTGCCGGACCTTTCCTGGCGCCATGCGCTGGCGATCGAGTACGGGGAGTTGGCGAATCGGGCCGCCGCGATCCAGCGGCGCGTGCGACGCCTGACGAGCCAGGCCGATGCCATCGTCGGCTGTCTCGTCCACGCGACCTGCCTGCCCCGCTGGGACGTGCTCCCCCTCACGTGCTACCCGATCGATACCGGCCGCCTGCAGCCCGTGCCTCCGCGGACCGAGGGGCCGATTCGCATCGCACACGCTGCGAACCATCGCGGGGCCAAAGGCACCGAGTTCCTGGTCGCCGCGGTGGAACGGCTGCGCGCCGAGGGGACCGAATTAGATCTAACCCTGATCGAGAGGCGTCCGAACCAGGAGGCCCTGGAGTTGATTGCCGCAGCAGACATCTACGTGGACCAGCTCGTGTTCGCGTACGCTCTGGCTGCGCTCGAGGGCATGGCGCTCGGGAAGGTCGTGGTCAGCGCTCTAGAGGACAGTCCCGCCTACGAGGTTTTCCGACGCTACTCCTACCTTGGGGAATGCCCGATTGTGCCCGCGACGGTAGACACGATCGGCAGCGTGCTTCGTGATCTGATCTCGCGCCGAAGCGAGTGGCCGGCAATCGGCCGCCGGAGCCGGGCTTACGTGGAGCGTCGACACTCGCCAGCGGCTTGCCGCGAGCTGTACGAGGCAATCTACCGTCGCATCTGGCGCGGCGAGCAGATCGACCTGAGCAACTTGTATCACCCGCTCGATGGAGAGCCACGGAGGCCCTGCACGCGATCCCCCCGAGCCTCGGCGAGTGCCAAGCGAGAATAGAGCGCGTCTCCCGCTCGAAGCGGTTCTCGGTATCAGTTCCCCGTCGCCGGCCGGGCGAGGCTGTAAGCTCGCGCCCCTCCATGGGCACCGCATCTGTTGAAGAGCCGGTACAGATCGGCGTAGTGGGCCTCGGGTACTGGGGCCCGAACCTCGCGCGCAACTTCGACGCTTTGCCCAGCTGCGAGCTCGCCTGGCTGTGTGACGGCTCACCCGAGCAGCTGGAGGCGTTCAGGGGACGCTTCCCCGAGGCGCGAGAGAGCACGGAGCTCGACGAGCTGCTGGCCGATCCGGACCTCGACGCGGTCGCAATCGCGACTCCCGTGCCGACCCACGCGACCCTGGCGCGGCGCGTGCTCGAGGCGCGCAAGCACGTATTCGTAGAGAAGCCCCTCGCGCAGTCCGTCGACGATGCCGAGGAGGTGCTCGCCGCGGAGCGTCTCAGCGGCCGGACGTTGATGGTCGGGCACCTGCTCGAGTATCACCCCGGGCTCGAGCGGCTAAAGGAGCTAGTTCACGCCGGCGAGCTCGGCAGGCTCCATTACATCTATGGCAACCGGCTGAACCTCGGCAAGCTGCGGGCGGACGAGAACGCGCTCTGGTCGCTCGGCGCCCACGACGTGTCCGTCCTGTTGTGGTTGACCGAGGAGGAGCCGATCGAATGCCACGCTCACGGCGAGTCGTACATGCGCGAGGGGATCGAGGACGTGGTCTTCTGCTATCTACGATTCCCGTCAGGGCTGGCTGCGCATCTCCACCTGTCATGGCTGGACCCCCACAAGGAGCGGCGTTTCACGGTCGTGGGCTCGAAGCGCATGGCCACCTTCGACGACATGGCCATCGAGCAGAAGCTCACGGTCTACGACAAGGGCTTCGACCAGTGGGGGTTCGAGGGCTATGGCGAATACATCGACCGCGCCGGGGATGTCTGGTCGCCTCAGG
>Ga0126304_10000839_pt1 | contig 13489 bp, 13 predicted proteins | sample Plot25_FD_92538 | JGI IMG/M metagenome (GOLD analysis project Ga0126304, IMG submission 92538) | Serpentine soil microbial communities from UC McLaughlin Reserve, CA, USA - Plot25 | ecosystem: Environmental > Terrestrial > Soil > Grasslands | place: USA: UC McLaughlin Reserve, Lake County... | reverse complement strand
CGCGAGAGCCCGAGCGGGATCCCGAGCGCGACGCCGACGACCGCGGCGATCCCGAAGCCGAGCAGGATCCGCTCCAGGCTGGGCACGACGTGGGTGCCGAACTGCGAGAACAGCCACATGTCGCGGAACTGGACGAGGATGGTCGACAGCCTCGGGAAGTACTGCGACTGCGCGTGGACGCTCCACGCCTGCCAGGCGACGAGCAGCGCGACGGGGACGGCGATCTCGGCTGCGACCTTGACGGCGGATGACGTCCTCGTGCTCACAGCACACCCCGCTGCGAGGGATGCCAGCGCAACGCGCGCCGCTCGACCGCGGTCATGCCGAGATGGATCGCGACGCCGAGGAACCCGGTGGCGAGCGCGTAGGCGTACAGGTCCTCGTTGAGCCCGTACGACGATGCCTCGTTCACCTTCTGACCGAGCCCGGGAACGCCCATGAACAGCTCCGCGGTGAAGGCGAGGATCAGCGACACCGTCGAGGCGATCCGCAGGCCGGTGGCGATGTACGGCACGGCGCCGGGCAGCGTGATCCGGTAAAGCCGCTCGTACCGTCCGAGGCCGAACGCGCGCGCCGTGTCGACCGCGACCGGGTCGACGTCGTGGACGCCGTACATCGTCTGGATCAGCAGCGGCCAGAACGCCCCGAACGCGGCGAGGAAGACTTCGCTCTTCAGCGTCGTCCCGAGTGTCAGGAACAGCACCGGAATCAGCGCTGCGGACGGAATCGGCCGCAGAAACTCGATCGGCACGCGAAACGCGCGGGCGGCGAAGTCACTGGTGCCGAGCACGATTCCGATCGGCACCGCGAGCGCGGTCGCCACCGCCAGGCCCAGCGCCCACCCCCGGACGGTCTGGAAGAACGCGGTCCAGAAGGCGTCGGTGTGCATGAAGTCCCAGAGCTTCGAGAACGTCGTGCTCGCCGCCGGCAGGTCGGTCTCGGAGATCAGCCCGCTCTTCGACAGGAGCTCCCAGATCAGGAGCGAGGCGACGATCGAGCCGATGGAGACGAGGGCCACGGCGAGGCGGTTGAACGGGAACATGTTCCGCGCTCGTGGGGCCTCGGAAGCCCGGACGGCGGTCACGACGTCACCGCGAGTCGCCATGCCGGTGATGTATATCGCATCCGACGCGGACGTTCGGTATGAGAACATATGACCGCATCGTGGAACAGGTGTCACATGCCCCGGGTTCGGACTTCGTCCAGTCGCTCGCTCGCGGTCTCGCCGTGATCCGGGCCTTCGACGGGACACGGCCCGAGCTCGGGCTCAGCGAGGTGTCACGGGCGACCGGGCTCACGCGCGCGACCGCGAGACGGCTTCTCTTGACGCTCGTCCGCCTCGGCTACGTGCGTCAGGACGCCAACCGCTTCTCGCTCCGCCCGCGCGTGCTCGAGCTCGGCTACTCGTACCTGTCAGCTCTCAGCCTTCCCGAGCTGGCGCAGCCGCACATGGAGGCGCTGGTCGCGGAGGTGAACGAGTCGTCGTCGATCGCCGTCCTCGACGACACCGAGATCGTCTACGTCGTCCGCGTGCCGACCAGCCGGATCATGTCGATCACGATCGCGGTCGGCACGCGGCTGCCGGCCTACCCGACGTCGATGGGCCGGGTGCTGCTCGCCGCGCTCGATTCCGACGGGCTCGAGGACCGCCTGGCCCGTACGGATGTGCACGCGCTCACTCCGAGGACCGTCGCGCACGTCAATGAGCTCCGGGCCGAGCTCGATCAGGTTCGGAGCCGCGGGTGGGCCGCCGTCGACCAGGAGCTCGAGCAGGGCGTCCGATCGGTCGCCGTACCGATCCGCGACGCGAGCGGGACCGTATCTGCAGCGATGAACGTCTCCGTCCACGCGAGCCGGATGACGATGCAGGACCTCCGGAAGCAGGTGCTTCCGCGGCTTCTGCGGGCCGCCGAGGCGATAGAGACGGACCTCGGCGCGATGGCGGCGCCGACGCCGCGTACCAGCCAACTGACAGAAAGGACGTGAGATGAAACGAGTCGGTAGAGGTTCACGTCGGCGCGCGACCGTTCTCGCGGCCGCGCTCGTCGCTGTTACCTCGGCGACGCTGTTCGGCGGGGCGACGGCGAGCGCCCGCGACACCGCCGGCAAGAAGCAGCTGGCAACGGTGACCGTGGCGACGCTGCCGATCGCGAACGCGCTGCCGATGGACCTGGGGATCAAGAAGGGGTTCTTCTCGGCCCAGGGGATCGAGATCAACAAGCGCACCCTGCAGAGCGGCAACGACGTCGTGCTCGCGCTGGCGAACAACAACGGCGACATCGGCTACCTCGGCTTCGTCCCGATGATGATCGCCCGCACCCAGGGAATCCAGCTCACTACCGTGGCGGCCAGCGAGGTCGAGGGCACCAACGAGACCGACAACTGGCAGAACATCCTCGTCAAGGGCTCGAGCTCGATCCGCTCCCCGTCCGACCTCGCGGGCAAGACGATCGCCGTCAACGCGCTCAAGGGAGTCGGCGAGGTGATGATCAAGGCGGCGCTGAAGAAGCGCGGCGTCAACTCGAGCTCGATTCGCCTGCTCGCGCTGCCGTTCCCCTCGATGCGCTCCGCGCTGAACAACGGCCAGGTCGACGCGGTGTGGACGCCCGAGCCCTTCCTGTCCCAGATCCTCGGCGACGGCGGGCGGACGGTCATGGCGCCCGGCCCGGTGCTCGGCAAGTTCTGGCCGATCGGCGGCTACGCGGCGATGAACGACTGGACGCGCAAGAACTCCACCCTCGCGGCGAAGTTCAAGAAGGCGATCGACCAGTCGCTCACATTCGCGCAGGCGCATCCAGAAGAGATCAGGGAGCTTCTGCCCGCGGCGACGCGCAACGTGCGGCTCCCGATCTGGAGCCCGATCGTCGACCGGGACAAGCTGACGCAGTTGGCGAAGTACGCCAAGGAGTTCGACGTCATCTCGACGCTGCCGAACCTGGCGGCGATGGTGCCGAGCAGCGTCACCGGCGGGAAGAACCTGCAGGGCACTGTCGGCAACCGGTTCATCACGCTCCGGCTCGACGGGAAGCCGGTCACGACGCTGCAGCACGGCAAGTACACGTTCATCGTGTCCGACACCTCGAAGACGCGGAACTTCCAGCTCTCGGGGCCTGGGGTGAACAAGAAGACGAGCGTCAAGGGCACCGGGCGCAGCACCTGGACGGTGACGCTCAAGAAGGGCAAGTACACCTTCGGCTCGAGCGGACGGCCTGTGCTCAAGCGGACGCTCAGGGTTCGTTAGCCGAGCTCTCGGGAGGGCGCCTCTGGGCGCCCTCCCTCTACGCCCAGACTTCGGCGGCGACCTCGACGATCAGGGCCAGCTTCGCCCACTGCTCGTCCTCCGTGAGGACGTTGCCCTCGACGGTCGACGAGAAGCCACACTGCGGCGAGAGGCAGAGTTGCTCGATCGGCGCGTGCTTCGCCGCCTCCTCGATCCGGCGCTTGAGCTCGTCCTTCGCCTCGAGCTCGCCGCGCTTCGTGGTGACGAGGCCGAGCACGACGTGTTTGTCGCCCTTCGGCAGGAAGCGCAGCGGCTCGAAGCCGCCGGAGCGCTCGTCGTCCCACTCCATGAAGAAGCCGTCGACCTGGAGCTCGTTGAGGAGCGACTCGGCAACGAAGTCGTAGCTACCTTCCGCGGCCCACGACGAGCGGAAGTTCCCGCGGCACATGTGCGTCGTGACGCTCATCCCGTCCGGCCGGCCGGCGAGCGCCTCGTTGATGTGGCGGATGTACTCGACGTGCTGCCGCTCGGCGTCGCCGCCGATCGACGCGATGTACTCGCGCTGGTGCGGATCGTTCATGTAGGCGAGGCTCGTGTCGTCGAACTGGAGGTAGGTGCAGCCGAGGTCGCCGAGCCGGCGCACCTCCTCGCCGTACGCCGCAGTGAGGTCGGCCCAGAAGGCGTCCAGATCGGGATAGACGGACTCGTCGATCGCCGCCTTGCCGCCGCGGTAGTGGACCATGCTGGGCGAGGGGATCGTCAGCTTCGGGACGTTGGTCGTGACCGTGTCCCTGAGGAAGGTGAAGGCGTCGCCGAAGATCGTCTCAGAGACGCCGAGCTTGCCATCGATGTGGAGCGCCGCCGGCGTGAACTCGATCTCGCCGTCTTCGTTGAAGAACTTGACCGCGATGTGGCCGGACTCCTTGGTGATGCCGTCGAGCTGGTAGATGAAGTCCATGTGCCACGACTCGCGGCGGAACTCGCCGTCAGTCGCGGACTGCAGGCCGACGCTCTCCTGCTTGGCGATGACGTCGCGGATGGCGTCGTCCTCGATCTCGCGCAATCCGTCGGCGTCGAGGCTGCCGGCGGCGAAGGCGTCGCGCGCCTGAAGCAGCCGCTTGGGCCGGAGGAAGCTGCCGACGTGGTCGGCGCGGAACGGCGGCTTCGTGCGCCGACCCGCCCGGGTGATGGTGGCCGTCTCCTCGTGCATGGAAAGCCTCCTCGCAGCCGCGAACTCGTCGCTGCGGAAGCTATCTCAGCGGCGGATCGGAGTGAGCCGCTTTACTCACCCGGTCACGAGTGGAAGGCTTTCCATCGCGATGTGGCTTGCGGCCCTGCTGCCCGCGCTTGTCATCACCGGCTGCCGCGAGACCGACGACCAACCAGATGACATTGTCCGGAACTTTCTCGAGGCCGCGAATTCCACGCATTGCCGCTACTTGACGGCGCCGAAGGCGAACCTTTGCCGGCGGCCGCGTGTCCCGGAGCCGCGGGCGGATCGCGTTGTGATCGAGCATGTGCTTGTGGACGGCGACCGCGCGACGGTTCGCGCCTCGTATGACTGGACCGGGCTGCGCCGCCACTCGACGTTCGTGCTCGTCCGCAGCGATGACGACTGGCTCGTCGCGCGCGAGACGCCCGATTAGTCGGCGTCGACGCCGCCGAGCGCACGTCGCGGAGTCTAGGACGCGAGCGTCGCAGGGCCCTGGGTCAGGTCTTGCAGTGCAAGAATCGAGACCGATGCCGGCTTTGCCGGTGTCGGCCACAACCGCCGTGCGTCAGCGCGTGATACGCCGCGAAGTCGTCATGGCGCAGCGCCAGCGGCGCCGGACTTCGCGGGGTGAGTGGGCGCACCTGGGATCGAACCAGGGACCTCTCGCGTGTGAAGCGAGCGCTCTCCCGCTGAGCTATGCGCCCCGAGCGGCCTACTGTAGCCGACTAGAATCGCGGCCTCGTGTTCGCCGTCGAGCAGCGGGATGCGCTCCGCGAGCGCGTGGCTGCGGCTCGCCGAAGACGACCCGCGCGTCGTCGCTGGAGCCGCCGTCGGCTCGCTCGCCGTGGACGCGGGCGACCGGTTTTCCGACCTCGACCTGACCTTCGGCGTCGCCGACGACGCGCCGGTCGCCGACGTGCTCGACGACTGGACGCGCACGCTCGTCGGCGAGCTGGACGCGGTACGGCTCACCGATCTCGAGCGCGGGCCGACCACCTACCGCGTCTTCCTGCTGCCGGACGGGCTCCAGTTCGACCTCTCGCTGACGCCGGCGGCGCGATTTCGTCCCGCCGGGCCGCGGTTCCGGCTGCTGTTCGGCGAGGCGGGCGAGCCCGCGTATCCCACACCGCCGGTCGCGACGGACCTCCTCGGGTGGGGCGTGATCTACGCGCTCCACTCGCGCGCCTGCATCGAGCGTGGGCGTCTCTGGCAGGCCGAGCACTACGTTGCCGCGGTGCGCGACCACGCGCTCTCGCTCGCCTGCCTTCGCGAGGACGTGACCGCCGTCCAGGCGCGCGGCTACGACGACCTTTCCGCCGAGACCCTCGGTCGCTTGGCGGATGCCCACGTCGGCGAGCTCGAGCCTGGGGCGCTCCGCGCCGCCCTTGCCGCCTCCGTCGCCCCGCTCCTGCACGAGGGCGCCGAGGCGCGTCTAGCGCATGCGGACGTGGTCGCGCAGCGCCTCGCCGAGCTGTACTGAAGCTTGACAGAGGCCTGACCGAGCCATTACCCGGCCTTGCCCGTACTTTCCCCCAGCCTCCCTAGCTTGGACACGTAAGCCGACGAAGGAGAGTCATGCGTATGTTGATCGTTTCGAGCATCGTGGCAGCTGCCGCTCTGCTCGCACTGAGTCCACGGCCGTGGGCGCGAGCAACCCGGGCGTCCTCAAGACGGGCAAGTGCTCGGCCGGGGCGACCTGGAAGCTCAAGGCAAAGCGCGACGAGGGCGGCGTGGAGGCGGAGTTCGAGGTCGACCAGAACCGGGTGGGGCGGCGCTGGAGCGTCGTGCTGACCCGCAACGGGTCAATCGTCTTCCGCGGGATCCGGCGCACCCTCGCGCCGAGCGGCTCGTTCGACGTGCGGAAGGTCGTGCCGGGCGGCGGCCGGATCGTCGCGACCGCGAAGGCGCTCGCCGGCGGCCAAACGTGCCGGGCGGCGATTTCGGTTTAGCTGGGCTACCATCGGTGTGCCCGGTCGCGCTAAGCGGGGAGCTAGCGGTTCCCTGAACCCGCAATCCGCTTCAGCGGGGCTGAATCCCCTCTCGAGGGGGCGTCGTCCGAGATACGGGCTTCGGACGTGAGTGTTGACGGCCAGGTTCCGCGCACTGGGAGCCTGCGAACCGCGTCAGGTCCGGGAGGAAGCAGCGCTAAGCAGTCTTCTCCCAGGTGCCGCGGGGCAACCTGGCTCGAGCAAGCGTCTGTGGCACCGGCTCGGACACGGCCTCGAAGGAGGGTGCGCGACCGGGCATTCTGCTCGCCATAGAATCGCGGAGTGACCGCGCTCTACCGGAAGTACCGCCCACAGGATTTCGACGAGGTGGTGGGCCAGGAAGCCGTCGTCCGCACATTGCGGAACGCGATCGAGACCGGCCAGGTCCGGCAGGCGTATCTGTTCGCGGGCCCGCGTGGCACCGGGAAGACCTCGCTGGCCCGGATCCTCGCCAAGGGCCTGAACTGCGCGCAGGGCCCGACACCGAGCCCGGACAAGACATGCCACGCCTGCGTGGCGATCGCGAACGGCACCTCGCTCGACGTCGTCGAGATGGATGCAGCGTCGCAGCGCGGCATCGACGACATCCGCGAGATCCGCGAGCGCGTCGTTCTGCAGCCGGTCGAGGGCCGCTCCAAGGTGTACATCCTCGACGAGGCGCACCAGTTGACGGACGCGGCCTTCAACGCCCTGCTCAAGCTGATCGAGGAGCCACCGCCCCACCTCGTGTTCGTCTTCTGCACGACCGAGCTCGGGAAGATGCTCGCCACCGTCCGTTCGCGCTGCCAGACCTTCGTGCTCTCCCGGCCGCGCCTACCGGACCTCGTGCGTGTCCTGCGCAGGGTCGCAGACGGCGAGGGGATCGAGGCGCCCGACGCCGCTCTCTCGCTCATTGCCCGGGGCGCGCGCGGCAGCTACCGCGACGCGGTGTCGACGCTCGACCAGCTCTCGGCCGCGACCGAGGGCAACGTCAGCGTCCAGGCCGTTCTCCAGCTGCTCGGCGCGGTCGAGGAGGAGGCGCTCTTTCGGCTCTGCGACCTCGTCGTCGACCGCGACACCGCCGGCGCGCTCGCGCTCGTCGAGGAGCTCGCCGAGCAGGGCCAGGACCTCGGCCGCCTCATCACCGACCTGCTCGAGCACCTGAGGCACCTGATGCTCGTCCAGCACCTCGGCGAGGTGCCGGACTCGCTGCCCGTGACCGAGGAGACACGCGAGCGCCTGCGCGAGCAGGCGAACCAGCTCGGCGAACCGACCGTCCTGCGGCTCTGCGACCTCCTCGCCGTCGCCGTCGACGACATGCGCCAGGGCGGCGACCCCCGCCTCCCGCTCGAGCTGGCCCTCGTGAAGGTCACCCGCCCCGCGGCCGACCTGGAACGCGAGTCGCTCGCCTTCCGGCTCGAGCAGCTCGAGGGTCGCGGTGCCGTGCCGCCCGCGCCGGCGGCCGCGCAGGCGACGCCTGTCGCTCCACAACCCCCGGCGCCCGCGGCGGAGCCCCCGCCCGTCGAGCTCGAGCAGCTCCAGGACGCCTGGCAGCGCACCGTCCTGCCGGCGGTCGAGCAGAAGGGCGGCATCCCCACCGCCTCGCTGCTCCGGGAGGCGCACCCGGCCGGACTGACCGGCGACACGCTCACCGTCGAGTTTCCCGCCGCCGCCGACTTCCACCGCAAGCTCGCCGAGGAGCCCAAGAACGCCACGTTGCTCGCCGACGCGCTCTACGAGGTCACGGGGCGCCGATTCTCGCTCGACTTCGCGCTGGGCGAGAACGGCGGCGAGGACATCGACGACACGACGCCCGCCGGCGAGGACGAGATCCTCGCTTTGATGAAGAGGACTTTCGACGCTCGCGAGGTCACTGAGGAGGACGGATGAAAGGGATGGACGTCAGCAAGATGCTCCAGCAGGTCCAGCAGATGCAGGCCGAGATGGCGAAGGCGCAGGAGGAACTGGCCAAAGAGACCGTCGAAGCCTCCGCCGGCGGCGGCATGGTCACCGTGAAGGCGACCGGAGCGCTCGAGATCGTCGAGGTCAAGATCGCGCCCGAGGCGATCGACCCGGACGACCCGGAGATGCTCTCGGACATGGTCGTCGCGGCCGTGAACGAGGCGATCCGCTCCGCGCAGGGCTTGGCCGATTCGAAGCTCGGCGGCGCTATGGGCGGAATGGAAGGCCTGAAAGGTCTCGGCCTGCCTGGGCTGTAGCCGCTCCAGCTTCAGCGTCCCGGCTCACGAGACGCCCCTTCGTCTTGGTTCCGTCGCGGAGAGCCGGCGGAGCTCCATCAGCATGATCCGCCAGGCTGTTTCATAGAATCAAGGATTCCGGCGGATCACCGCGGCGTGACGAGGACGGCTCACCAGGCGTGACGACGATAAAAGATAAGAAAATGGTCGAGGCTTCCCAGGCCTGGGCTGTCCCTCTCTCAGACGTTGCAGTCGACGCAGCGATCGTGGAGGCGGTTCAAGGTGCGGTCACCTCCGGCTGGTGGAGCATGGGGCCACGGGTGGCAGACTTTGAGCGCGCCTTCGCCGATTTCACGGGCTCGCGGCACGCGCTGGCGGTTGCAAACGGCACAGCCGCCCTCCAGCTCGCCTTGATCGCAACCGGCTGCGGTCCCGGCGACGAGGTGATCGTGCCTTCACTGAACTTCGTCGCGGCCGCGAACACGATCGCGCATACCAGTGCAACGCCTGTTTTCTGCGACGTGTGCAGCGCAAACGATCTCAACCTTGATCCGAGGGACGTTGAAGCAGCAATAACGCCTGCGACCAAGGCACTCCTCGTTCTTCACTATGGCGGGCACCCCTGCGCCATGGAGGACGTGCTCGATCTTGCCGAGCGGCATGGACTCGTGGTCATTGAAGACGCCGCGCATGCTCCTGGAGCGACATGGCGAGGCCGTGCCTGCGGCACGATCGGACAAGTCGGCTGCTTCAGCTTCTTCTCGAACAAGAATCTGCCCGTCGGCGAAGGCGGAATGATCGTCACCGACGATGACAAGCTCGCCGAAAGGATCCGGCTGCTGCGTTCACACGGGATGACGTCGCTCACTTGGGACCGCCACCGCGGCCACGCGTCCAGCTACGACGTCGTCGACCTAGGTTTCAATTTCCGGCTCGATGAGATTCGAGCCGCGATCGGACTCGTTCAGCTCGAGCGTCTGCCGTCTGAGAACGCGCAACGGGCGCGCATCGTGGCGCGCTATAGAGACAGGCTCGCGAACAAAAAGGGGATTATCGTCCCCTTCGCACAAAACGGCAGGCAACGGGCGAGCGGAGGGCAGACGACGTCGTCGGATCACCTGTTCGTCGTCGTGCTTCCGGAGGGCGTTCGGTGCGACGAGGTCCGCTCCGCCCTCGGAGAGGAGCGAATCCAGACGAGCGTGCACTATCCGCCGATCCACCGGTTCACGCTCTACGCCGAGCGAGGAGCACGCCGTCGGCTGCCGATCACCGATGACGTCGCCGCCCGGCTGGTGACTCTCCCGCTCTTCCCGCACATGCGGGAGGATCAGGTCGACCTCGTCGTCGACAAGCTCCTCGACGCGATCTAATCAATACAGCACCTCAACGGTGCCGAACGACGCGGCGTCAGCGTTGTCGAGGCCGAGGCCGTCTAGACAACTTCAGCCCCTTCGGCACGGCGAGGCGATCCGGCTGAGTCAACACCGCCGGCGTAGACAATCCCGAGAGCCCTCTACGGAACCGACCGGCTCCCACCACGACCCGCCGCCCTTCGGTGTGCGGCCGGGCATATCGCTAACTTGCGACCGTCGGCGTTTCGCCAGAGTCCCTTCAGTCACCGAACATGAAGCAAGCGGATGACCTCCTCGCATGGCCCCCGATCACATGACGGCTTGACTCTTCCGCCGGACAGTGGAGTTGTGAGCCCTGAACTCGCATTGGTCGACCCGGGCCTCGCGGTCTGGGCCCGAGAGCGGCTTCCAGACCCTCCAGACACCCTGATTCGGCCAGCGTTTGCTCCGCCTGGATCACCTCGCGCGTCCGACTCGGCATCGTTGGTCGTCGCGCCACCGGCGCCCACGCGCGCGCGGTCGAAAAGGCGACTGTTGCGTGGTCGGCGGCGAAGGGGTCTCGCGATCGGCGCTGTGCTCGTCGCCGTCGCAGCCACGTTCCTCGCCGACATCCCGGACGAGTTTCGAGAAATTTCCACAAGCGCCGGTTCCTCGGAGCCCAGCGGGCCACCCGAGGAAGCGGTCGACGATGGACGGCCCTTCGACCCTCGAAGTGACGGGACCACGGGGACTCAGGAGCCACGAGTAGCGCCGAGCAGGTCGGTTGCGCCGACCAGGTCGGTTGCGCCGACCAGGTCGGTTGCGCCGAGCAGGTCGGTGCCGCCCAGGACGGCCACCACAAGGGCCGCTCCCCGTCGATCGCCGGTAGTCCCGTCCGGCGTGCGTCGTTTCGCATGGGCGCCCAGCGCCGGAGCATCCGGCTACCACATCGAGCTGTTCAGAGGCTCGAAGCGAATCTTCCGCGCCAACACGAGAAAGCCACAAATCGTGATACCGCGACGTTGGCGCCTCGGCGGCCGAGCGCACCAGCTCCAGCCGGGCGCATACCGCTGGTACGTCTGGCCGCGAGTAGCGGGCCGACGCACGTCGAAGGCGATCGTTCGGGCGAGGCTCGTGGTGCCGCGTCGTTGAGATCGTGCGCCCGCGGAGCGAGATCTCGTTTTCAGGCGCCCGACAGCCTCTCCGCTACCATGGATCCCTCCAGGTGAAGTTGTCCGCCACCTTCACACTGCTGGGAATTCTCGGTTTCTGCATCCTCGGGTCGGTACCGATGGCTGCCGGGCGACTGCCCGTCGCCGCGAACGCCCGTACACCCCCGTCGCCGAAGATTTCGGCAATCACGACGGGGACGCATTGGGGAAGCGTGGGCGACATGCCGACGTTCAAGCGCCTTGGTTACTCCTTCGACGTCATCACGGTCGACCCGTACGACAAATCGCAGTGGAAGCGAGTGCTCGACGCTGCCAAGGCGAATCGCCTGAAGCTCATCATTGGCGCCTATCCCGAGCCGTACTCGTACTCGAAAGGCCAGTGGAAGATCTCACAGGCTGGCCGGAAATTCCTGAAATACCTAAAGACCCGCTCCTCGCTCGTCCTCGCAGTGTTCGTGTACAACGAGCCCTACTGGGTCGGCCCGTTCACCGGTCAAACCAATTCCTGCGGTGCGACCTCGGCCGCACAACTGCGCCGCCTCAGGACAAAGATCCGGTCCGTCTGGCAGGGAGCGAAGATCTACCATGACCTCGGCTGGCCCTCGGCGTGGGCACCCGGAGGCTCGCTACACGACGGCTACCGGTGCATCGGACGAAAGTACGCCGATCAGAGGGGGGTCGCCGATTACGTCGGGATCTGGGACTACCCATTCACATCCTCGGGATTCATGAGGACCGCGGGGCTCGCGACCCTCGCGAGGGAAGCAAGGTACGTCAAGCGTGCGATGCACGCGACTCCCGTCTTTCTCGGCCAGACTCACGCTGTCGACAGTCTCGTTTGGCCGACCTCATTGGAATTGCAAGATTGGAACTGCGCAATACGAGCCGCCCTACCAGCCGGGAGTCTCATCTCCTGGTACGTCTGGCGGCAGGAGATCTACTCCGATTACCTCGCGAACCATCCCGAGATGCAGGTCCTGACGACGCAGGCGGTGTGCCGCTAGTTGCGACCTACCTCGTCGTTGCTCTGAACTCCGTCGCGGCCAGCTCGACGATGACTTAAGCCACATCCGGCTGAGCGCTCACTCCTCGCTCCGCGACCTGTCACCCGTCGAGAACGAAATATGACGAAGGGGTAGAGCAAACAGCCTCGTCAGCACGAATCCACCGAGCCGGGCGTCGTCCATGCCGGTGCCCAGCGCGACAGCAATGCGTGACCCACGGTTGCGCCGAGCGTGTTGAGGAGCACGTCGTCGACAGAGGTTGTCCGCCCCGGTACGAACAACTGCGTGATCTCGACGAGCGCGGAGAGAGAAAACGCGATGAAAATCGTCGTACGGATCCGGAAACCGAGCAGGCAGAGTGCGGCTCCAAGCGGCAAGAACAGCAGAATATTGCCCATAACGTTCAGCAGCGTGTCCGCTTCGCTCAGAGGCCGAAGGTCGATGATGCGGACAAGCGGTATGAGCTGCCGTTCATTGGTTCCTCCATTCGGAACCAGGGTCAGCACAGGGATGGCGACCAGCGAGCACACCAAGGCGAGGCCGAGCGCGATCGTAGGGTTGCTGCCGCGGTCGTGACTTCGTTCGGTAATCGTGGCGGTGAGCGCGCCGACAGCAACGATCAAGAGCACGAACAGGGCCAAGAGGGTCACGGGCAATCGTTCGCATTGTGGCGCCGCGAGGACGCGGCCGCCGTCGCGATCGTTCCGGAGGGACGCCGGCGCACGCGCAGCGTCTTCGACCATGAGTCCGTGCCGTTCGGAAGGCTCGCCCCGTTCGGTCCATGGCGCACGGGTGCCATCGAGAGCGAGCATCGCTGTGGTCCGCGGCGTGATCCCGCGTCGACGTCGGTCGCGCCGGGGGCGTTCTCCGCATTGTCGGAGAAGGCCGGAGTCGCACCGTTGTTCGATGAGCGCGCGACGCGACGAAGTTCGTCCCGGCCGTGCAGCCGAGGGCGACGGGCTACCGCGTGGCGACCCAGTTTATGACCGCGAGTGCGTGGCCCGCCTCGATTCAGCTGAATCTCCTTGACTTATGAACAGTTTGTCAACTATGACTTCGAGGCGTTTGCGCGGCAATCGCGGGGGAGACGGAATCGAGATGCGGCACAATCTCAACTGGGGGGCTGCATTGCGGCGGCTCAAGACCGACTCGGACTCTGTTCCGGGGCGGGTGGTTGCGGCCGCACGGCTCGATGCCGCGGGCCGGTTGTCGTTGCGGCGGCGGGCGGAGGGGTCGCTTGAGTTTGAGGGTGCGCGGGTCGTATGAGCGAGGGTGTTTTTTCGTTGCCGGAGCAGTTGGCGGCACGGCTGGCGCGGCGGGAGGTGAAGGCGGTCGTGTTGGCGGGGGGGAAGGGGACACGGCTGGCCCCGTATACGAGCGTGTT
>Ga0126304_10000838_pt1 | contig 13500 bp, 13 predicted proteins | sample Plot25_FD_92538 | JGI IMG/M metagenome (GOLD analysis project Ga0126304, IMG submission 92538) | Serpentine soil microbial communities from UC McLaughlin Reserve, CA, USA - Plot25 | ecosystem: Environmental > Terrestrial > Soil > Grasslands | place: USA: UC McLaughlin Reserve, Lake County... | reverse complement strand
GGGGGTTGCGCGACGTGGACTTCTGGTCGATCGAGACCGCCGGCGAGAGCCCTTCGATGAAGTCGACATCGGGCTTGTCCATCTGGCCGAGGAACTGACGGGCGTACGCGGACAGGGACTCGACGTAGCGGCGCTGGCCCTCGGCGAAGATCGTGTCGAAGGCAAGGCTCGACTTGCCCGAGCCCGACAGCCCCGTGAACACGATGATCGCGTCACGGGGCAGGTCGAGCGAGACGTCTTTGAGGTTGTGCTCGCGGGCGCCGCGGATGATGAGTTGGTCCACCACGGCGCCCAGGTTATGTGGCGGTGCAGACAAACTCCGAACGCAGCCGCTGCCTCGCCACCGTAGAGCGGGCCCTAGTCGTGGTCCGGCCCGTCGTCGTGACCGCCGCGACCACTGCCACCGCCGTCCTCATCGTCGTCATCGCCGCTGCCGGGGCCGCTGTTGTGGTCGTCCCCGTCCTCGCCCAGCTCGAGCTTCACGACCTCGCCGGTCACGGCGTGGACCTCGACCTCGTCGTCGCCGAGGAACTCGACGTCCCAGATCTGGCGGCCGTCCTCGAACTTGAGGTCGAGTTCCTCGACGGTCGGTGACGACCCGCCGCCCGTCACCGCCCGGCGGGCGATCTCGACGGCTTCCGCCGAGGAGATGATGTCCCCGGATCCGTCCGGCACGGCCTCAGGTGTGCCGGTGATGTGCGGTGTCGCGACACCTCGGGACGCGTCACTGGGACTCGCCTCGGGTGTGCTGCTCGCGGATGCCGTCGGGCTCGACGACACCGTGGTCGCGGAACCGGGCTCTCCGGACGGACCGCTCCCCGCCACGGCCACCACTGCCGAGCCGCCGACCACGAGTGCTCCGGCTACTCCGGCTACTGTCAGCCACTTCGGTGCAGGCATGGCATTCTCCTCGCTTCCCGATGCCCGTTCGGGCACCACACCTCGGAGACTGCCGACGCACGCCCTAGCGGCGCGCTACATGACAGTTAAGGGGCGGCAAAGACCGGGCCGAGCTCGACGGTGACCTCCGCGCCACCGAGATCCGACGTACCGATCGAGAGCCTGCCGCCGGAGCTCTCCGCGGCTCGCCGCGCGATGTCCATACCCAGGCCGGTCGAAGCTGCCCGACTGGCGCCGCGGTCCACCGCATCGGCCGCCGCGAAGCCTTCGCCGCCGTCGGCGACGACGATGACCGCGCCGCCGGCGGGGCGATCTCCCAGGCGCACGGCGAGCGGCGAGCCGTCCGGCGTGTGCGCGAAGGCGTTGCCGAGCAGCGCGTCGACACAAGCGGCCAGGTCGGCCGCCGTCGCCCGCACCATCACGGGGCCGGCGGCGAGCGAAGTCGAGAACTCCCGGTCGGTGTCCTCGGCGAGCACCGACCAGAACCGCACGCGGTCGGACACGACCTCGACGGCGTCGCAGGCTCCGTCGCCGACGCCGGAGAAGCCGCGGGTCCGCGCGTCGTTGATCACCTGCGTGACGGCTCTCTCGAGGGCGTCGACGCTGTCGCCGATCCGCCGCGCCTGTTCCGGTACGGGCAGCGCTTCGGCCTCAAGACGCAGTGCCGTCAACGGTGTGCGTAACCGGTGCGAGAGGTCTGCGACCGACTCGCGTTCCTCGCGCAGCATGGCGGTGATCTGCCCGGCCAGGTGGTTGAGGCCGGTGGCGACCGAGCGGATCTCCGGCGGCCCTCCCGGCTCCGCCCTGGCGTCGAGCTCACCTGCAGCGAGCCGGTGTGACACTCGGGAAGCCTCCACGACGGGTCCGACCAGGCCGCGCGCCATGCGATCGGCGACGAGCACACCCAGGACCACCAGGCCGCCACCCAGCGCGCCGAGCACCAGCCACGTCCGTGCCACGCCGCTGCCGAGCTCCGCCGCCGGGACGAACGTGCGAATCGCCGCGGTACCTCGGTCGGGAAGGCCGACGGACACGACCACCTCACGACCACTGTCCGCCTCGGCGGTCAACGTCCGGCCCTCCAGCAGGGCGAGCGCCACGGCGTCCGACCGCTCCACCGGCGTACCGGCACTGGTGCCGTTGGGATAGAACACCGTGAACGGATGCCCGCTGTCGACCTCGGCGAGCTCGAGCGCGCGCCCGACCGCCTCGTCGTTTCCGGGTGTGGCGACGATTGGGGCCAAGGCGGCCGCACTGATGCTCGCCGCCGACACCGCGCGCTCGGCGGTCGCCGACCTGACCAGCACTGCGAGCGGCACCAGGAAGGCGACCAGGACGAGCGAGGTCGTGGCGGCCACCAGCAGCGCGAGCGACCGCCTCATCGGCCCGACCGCCGAATCTCGGATCCGCTCATGCCATCGGTGGGCTGAGCTTGACCCCGACGCCGCGAACGGTGTGCAGGAACCTCGGCTGCTGGGCCGTCTCGCCCAGCTTGCGCCGCAGCCAGGACAGATGGACGTCGACTGTCTTGTCGGCGCCGCCGTAGGGTGCCCGCCACACCTCGGTGGACAGTTCGCGCTTGCTGACCACCTGCCCGGCCCGGGCCGCGAGGTAGTGGAGAAGGTCGAACTCGCGTGGAGTCAGCTCCAACGGCTCGCCATCGAGGACTGCCTCCCGCGAACGTGGGTCGATCCGCAGTCCGCCGACGACGACCGACGGGTCGTCGTCCGGGCCGGCGCCTGCCCTCCGCAGCACGGCGCCGATCCGTGCCCGTAGCTGGACTGCGCTGAACGGCTTGACCAGGTAGTCGTCCGCGCCGGCCTCCAACGCAGCGACGATCTCGGGATCGCCGTCGCGGGCCGTCGCCACGATCACCGGGACATCCGTGACGGCCCGAAGCATGGACAGGACCTCCCGGCCGTCGAGATCGGGCAGTCCCAGGTCGAGGACGACCAGGTCGGGCCTCTCCTGCACGGCTATCTGGAGCCCTTGACCGCCCGTCGAGGCCGATGACACCGCATGCCCCTGTTCGCCGAGGGCGCGGATCAACGCCGCGCGGATCGTCGCGTCGTCCTCGACCAGGAGCAGGTGGACCACGGTCGAACGGTATCCGAGCAGATACTCGCCGGCGCCCCAGCACGGCGGACCTTATGACAGCCTTAGCCTGCCGTTATGAGTGGGACCGGAATGCTCGACCCATGAGCGAACGACCGACACGATTGCCGCGTGGCCTTCTGGTCGTGGCCGGCTGGGTCGGAGCAGCGGTCGTCGCCGCGGCCGTCACCCTCGCCGCCGTCTCATCGATCGGGTCGGGGATATTCGGCGACTCAACCCGCACGCTGGACCAGTCCGAGATCGCGGCGGCGCTGGCGTCGTCCCCGGCGGCCACCGGGCAGCAGACGTCGCCGCCGACCGAATCCCCCACGGCGACCGACTCTCCGGTGTCGAACCCACCGGTCGCCTCGGCTACGCAGGCCTTCGACAGCGCCGGCGGCAGCGTCGTCGCCCGATGCAACGGTAGGGACGCCCAGGTCGTGACCTGGACGGCCGTCCAGGGCTTCCGGGTCGAGGCAGAGAACCAGCAAGGTCATGACGTCGAGATCGAGTTCGAGTCCGACGAGCGGGACGTCAGGGTGAAGATCACATGTGTCGACGGCGTGCCCAGGGCCGAGGTGGACGAGGACGACTGACGCGGATCGCTTGACGCCGCATCTAACGTCGACATCGTGCAGGACCCATACCGCGCACATCCGAGCGAGGCGGAACCGGCCGGCGTCGGTCCGATCTCCGCAGCGACGGCACGGATCCTGCGGACCGCCGCCGAGTTCGACGACGCCTCCTTGCGCCGACCCAGCCGGTGTGCCGGCTGGTCTCGTGGGCACGTCCTGAGCCACGTCGCCCGCAACGCCGACGCGCTCACCAACCTGCTCACCTGGGCCAGTACCGGCCGCGAGACTCCGATGTACGCCAGCAAGGAATCCCGCGAGCAGGACATCGAGGCGGGTTCCGGCCGGGGATCGGAAGAGATCATCGAGGACTTGCGCGCGGCGTCGTACCGGTTCTCGGCGGCCGTCGCATCGGTCCCGGACGATGCGTGGGAGCGGCAGGTCCGGATGGGGCCGGCGGCCAGCGGCCGGGTGATCCCGGCCCGCCGCATCCTGTGGCAACGGCTCAAGGAGGTCGAGATCCACCACGTCGACCTCGACGCCGGCTACTCACCGGCCGACTGGGCCCCCTGGTTCGTCTCCCGGGCGCTCGCCGAGACTGTGCAGATGTTCGGCCGTCGCGCGGACGCGCCCGAGCTGACCCTCGTCATCGACGGAGCGACCGAGCGGGTCGGATCCGGTGGTGAGGTCACGGTCACGGGTTCCGCGGCACCCATGTTGGGCTGGCTGGTGGGGCGCTCCGCCGGAGAGGGCCTGCAGGTCGAACCGCCCGGACCCCTTCCCACACTTCCGCCGTGGGCGTGATGGGCACGTACCATGGCAGGGTCGTCCGCGGCGGCCCGCCGGCCGTGCGGGAGCTGACCCGCCTGGTCGTGACAAAGGCATCGGTCGGCCCGGACGACAACAACGTGTACGTCCTGCGGTGCCGGAACACCGGTGAGGAACTCGTCATCGACGCCGCTGCAGAGCCCGAACGTATTCTCGAGCTCTGCGGAGAAGGTCCGCTCGCCCGCATCGTCACGACCCACCGGCACCCCGACCACTGGCAGGCGCTCCACGAGGTCGTCTCGCGGACCATGGCGGCGACCGTCGCACACGCCGAGGACGCGCCTGCCATACCCGTGCCGACGTCCGAGCTGGTTCGCGACGGGGACACGGTGCGCGTCGGTGCCAGCGAGCTGGAGGTCGTCCACCTGGTCGGCCATACCCCGGGCAGCATCGCCCTTCTCTACGACGACCCGGCCGGCCCGCCCCACGTGTGGACCGGCGACAGCCTCTTCCCCGGAGGGGTCGGTAGCACGCACGGCTCCAGGGAGGACTTCGAGCGACTGTTCGTGGACGTGTCGACGAAGCTGTTCGACCGCCTCCCGGACGAGACCTGGGTGTATCCGGGGCACGGCAACGACACGACCCTCGGCGCCGAACGCCCCCACCTGTCGGAGTGGTACGACCGCGGGTGGTGACCGGCCGCGGCCTCGCTCAGGCGTCGGGACCGGCCTGGCGTTCGGGTACCGCGAGCCGGCCGGCTCGGCGGTCGTCGCGGCGGGTCTTGGCGAGGCTCAGGACCGTGGTGACCACCAGGGTCGCGACGATCATCGTGAGCGAGAGCCAGATCGGCACCTCCGGCACGTTCTCGAAGGGATCACCGCCGTTGACGAACGGCAGGTTGTTCTCGTGCAGAGCGGTCAGGACCAGCTTGATGCCGATGAACCCCAGGATCACGGCGAGTCCGGCGGAGAGGTAGACCAGCCGTTCCAGCAGGCCGCCGAGCAGGAAGTACAGCTGTCGTAGACCCATCAGCGCGAATATGTTCGCGGTGAAGACGATGAACGCCTCCTGCGTCAGGCCGAAGATCGCCGGGATCGAGTCGACCGCAAAGAGGATGTCGGCCGACGCGATCGAGATGAAGACGATCACCATCGGCGTGAAGAGCTTCTTGCCGTCGACCACAGTGCGCAGCCGGACGCCGTCGTAGGTCTTGCTCAGCGGCAGGAGCCGCTGTGCTTGTCGGATGATGGCGTTCTCGTACTCGTCGTCGTGCTCCTCGTAGTGCATCTGCTGATCGGCCAACCTGACTGCCGTGTAGACCAGGAACAGCCCGAACACGTAGAAGACCCAGGAGAACCGGTTGATCGCCACCGCGCCGACCAGGATGAAGACACCGCGCAGGAAGACCGCGAGCAGGATGCCGAACAGCAGCACCGATTGCTGGAAGCGCCGAGGCACCCTGAACTGCGCCATGATGATCACGAAGATGAACAGGTTGTCGACCGAGAGGCTGTACTCGGTCAGCCAGCCTGCGTAGAACTCGCCCGCCGCCTGCCAGCTGCTCACGGCGAGCAGGACCAACCCGAAGACCACGGCCAGCGACACGTAGAACGTCACCCACAGCGTCGCCTCCCGCATGGAGGGCTCGCGCGGGCTGCGGATGACGACCAGGAGGTCGACCGCCAGCAGCGCCGTGAGGAACACGAACGTGCCGATCTCGAACCAGACGGGCAGGTCCAACACGGGCTGTCCCCTCTCCGGTCACTGCGGCGCACTGCAGGCACAACGCACCGACCAGAGGTCTCTCCCACCCATGTGTATCGGGCCGGCGGCACCGGGCACTCGAGTAGAGCAACCGTGTTGACGACACCGCCGCGAAGGAATACTCCCCTCCACGTGTTGCCGATTCTCTCACGCCGGAGTGGTGCGACGGCAGGTGTGTTCACAGTGTGGCGAGTCGTCGACGAATTCCGGAGGAACGGGGTGGACGGCCGGCTACGACGTGAACGACGGGCGGAGCCGTTTGGGCAGCTTGGCCACCACCATTGTGTACGACTCGTCGACCGCCTGGTAGAGCTCGTCGTCGGGGATGGCGCCTCCGATCGCGAGCGTGTTCCAGCCGGATCGCCCGATGTAAGGCATGACGACGGCGTCGTCGGGATACCGGGCCAGCCACTCGTCGGCCTCGTCGCGATTGCGGCCGCACTTGACGCCGACGGACTCGCCCGACCCGACGAACGCGAAGATCTTGTCACCGACCTTGGCGACGACGTCGCCCTCCCACGGCTCGTCCTGCCCGGCGCCCGGCTTGGCCAGGCAGTGGGCGAGGAGCTCGTCCGGGCTCACCGGGCGACCCCCGCCTCGTGCATGCCGCGGAGCTCCTTCTTCAGCTCGGCGATCTCGTCGCGGAGCCGGGCCGCCAGCTCGAACTGCAGCTCGCCGGCCGCCGTGTGCATCTGGTCGGTCAGCTGCTGGATGAGCTGAGCCAGGTCGGCGGCCGGCATGCCGGCAAGCTCGGCCGCGTGGCGACCGGCGTCGGAGGTGCTGCGCAGCCCCGGCACCGGCGACTTGCCCCGGCTCTGCGCCCGTCCGGAACCGCCGACCAGTGCCTCGGTGTCGGCGTCCTCGCGAGCGAGCAGTTCGGTGATGTCGCTGATCCGCTTGCGCAGCGGGGTCGGGTCGATGTCGTGCTCGGAGTTGTAGGCCACCTGCTTCTGCCGCCGCCGGTTGGTCTCGTCGATGGCGCTGCGCATCGACGGCGTGACGGTGTCGGCATACATGTGCACCTGGCCGGACACGTTTCGCGCGGCGCGGCCGATGGTCTGGATCAGCGACGTGCCCGAGCGTAGGAATCCCTCCTTGTCGGCATCGAGGATGCTCACCAGGGACACCTCGGGTAGGTCGAGGCCCTCGCGGAGCAGATTGATGCCGACGAGCACGTCGAACTCGCCGAGCCGCAACTCGCGCAGCAGCTCAACCCGCCGGAGTGTGTCGACCTCGCTGTGGAGGTAGCGCACCCGGATGCCGCGCTCGAGCAGGTAGTCGGTGAGGTCCTCGGCCATCTTCTTGGTGAGCGTGGTGACGAGCACCCGCTCGTTGCGTCCGGTGCGGAGCTTGATCTCGTCCATCAGGTCGTCGATCTGCCCCCGGGTCGGCTTGACGACGACCTCCGGGTCGACCAGGCCGGTCGGGCGGATGATCTGCTCGACGACGCCCGTGCCCTTGCCCAGCTCGTACGGTCCGGGCGTCGCGGACAGGTACACGGTCTGTCCGATCCTCTGCAGGAACTCCTCCCAGCGCAGCGGGCGGTTGTCCATGGCGCTCGGGAGCCGGAAGCCGTGGTCGACCAGGGTGCGCTTGCGGCTCATGTCGCCCTCGTACATGCCCCCGATCTGCGGGACCGTGACGTGGGACTCGTCGATCACGAGCAGGAAGTCCTCGGGGAAGTAGTCGAGGAGGCAGTTGGGTGCACTGCCGGCCGCCCGGCCGTCGATGTGCCGCGAGTAGTTCTCGATGCCTGAGCAGAACCCGACCTGGCGCATCATCTCGACGTCGTACGTGGTGCGCATGCGCAGCCGCTGCGCCTCGAGCAGCTTGCCCTGCCGCTCCAGCGTCTCCAGCCGTTCGCCGAGCTCCACCTCGATGTCTTTGATCGCCCGTTCCATCCGGTCACGCCCGGCGACGTAGTGCGTGGCCGGGAAGACGTGCACGACCTTCTCCTCGCTGATCACCTCGCCGGTCAGCGGGTGCAGTGTCAGGATCCGCTCGATCTCGTCGCCGAAGAACTGGACGCGAAGCGCAAGCTCCTCGTACATCGGGATGATCTCGAGCGTGTCGCCACGGACCCGGAAGGTGCCACGGGTGAAGTTCTGGTCGTTCCGGGCGTACTGGATCTCGACCAGCCGGCGCAGGAGCGCCTCGCGGTCGCGCTCCTCCCCGACCCGCAGCCAGACCATCCGGTCGAGGTACTCCTGGGCCGAGCCGAGGCCGTAGATGCAGGAGACGCTGGCCACGACGATCACGTCGCGTCTGGTCAACAGCGCGGCCGTCGCGGAGTGGCGCAGCCGCTCGACCTCCTCGTTGATCGACGAGTCCTTCTCGATGTAGGTGTCGGTCTGCGGGATGTACGCCTCGGGCTGGTAGTAGTCGTAGTACGAGACGAAGTACTCGACGGCGTTGTTCGGCAGCAACTCACGGAACTCGTTGGCCAGCTGGGCCGCCAGGGTCTTGTTCGGCGCCATGACGAGAGTGGGCCGTTGGACCCGCTCGACCAGCCACGCAGTCGTCGCGCTCTTGCCGGTGCCGGTGGCGCCAAGCAGCACGATGTCCTGCTCCCCCGCGTGGACCCGACGCTCGAGCTCGTCAATCGCCTGCGGCTGGTCACCCGACGGCTGCCAGTCGCTGACGACCTGGAACGGGGTCATGCTGCGCTGGATCTCGGTCACGGGTCGCACGATGTCAACCGTACGTCGAAGCTCCGACAGACGGTTTGCCGATCCGTCAGCGGGCCGGTGACCAGCCGGAACCCGTGGCCCAGGCCTCGGCTCGGAGCAGGGCATCCTCGAACCAGGGCCGCTTGGCCTCGGCGTACGCGTTGGTCGTCGCGTGCGCCGACGCGAGTCGTAGCTTCTCGGCCGCGTAGGCGTCCGCCTCGACTTGCTCCGCGCGCAGCCAGTCGCGAAAGAGCAGGGCGGACCGCCAGCCGGGCGAGCCCTCCGCACGGACGTGCAGGTGGACGATCCGTCCGGGATCAGCGGAGCCGTGGAGCCGTTTGCGGCGATGCCCGGGATCCTGGTCCTGGCGCTCCGGTGTGTCCGGGACAGTGCCTATGAGCGGGAAGCCGGCGTCCTTCAGGGCCGACGTCGCCGCTTCCGCATCGTCCAGGGACCTGACGGAGAGCTGGAGGTCGATGACATCCCTCGCTCGCAGTCCTGGCACCGAAGTGGAGCCGACGTGATCGACGGCCTTTACGTGATCACCGGCCGCGTACGCCACCCGCGCCGATAGGCGGCGCGCCTGCTCCGGCCATCGGGGGTCGTACGAAATAAGCTCCGGCGCTTCCGGCCGCCTGACGACGGTCCCGGAACGGACGTTCGCCTCGAACGGCACGATGCGGTCACGCCATGCCCGGTCGACGGCTGCCGAGATGCCTTCCGGCGTACCCGTATTGTCCAGCACCACGTCGGCTGCCGCACGGCGGGCGTCGTCGTCGACCTGGGACCGGATCCGAGCCCATGCATCGTCCTCGCTCATGCCACGGTCGGCGACCAGCCGCCGGACCCGGTCCTGAGCGGGCGCCTCGACGACGAGCACCAGGTGGAACCCGGCGCCCAGGTCGTTCTCCACCAGGAGCGGGATGTCCTCGACGACGATCGCGTCGGCCGTCGCCGACGCCATCAGCTCGGCCCGGCGTTCCGCCACCAGGGGATGCACGATCGAGTTCAGAGCCCGACGGCGTGCCTCGTCGGCGAAGACGACCCTGCCGAGGGCCGGACGGTCGAGAGAGCCGTCGTCGGCTACCACTGAGGGTCCGAACTCCGCCACCACGGCCTCGAGTCCGGGCGTGTCCGGCGCGACGACGTCGCGGGCGATCCGGTCGGCGTCGATCAGCACGGCTCCGAGCGCGGCCAGGCGCCGGGCAACGGTCGACTTTCCGGCCCCGATGCCTCCGGTCAGGCCCACCCGCAGCATGGCCGGCAGCCTAGGAGACGGTTCCTCCGTGACCCCGATGGGACGTGCCCATCATTGCTCGCCCCGTCCGACCCGGAGCCGCCGATCTTTGACGAAGCCTGTCCCGATGGGAGGAGAACAACAGTCGGCCGCGGGACAACCGGTGCCGCTCCGTCCCGCGTCGGCCGCCGGGCCGATGCCTGGTACGGGACGGGCCCGACCCTCCGCCCAGGGTTCGGGCCCGTCGCTGCATGCGGACCGGGTCAGGCCGCCTGGGCGTCGTCGGTCGCGGCAGCCTCGACCGCGACCGGCTGCGGGCCGGTCACGGGGATACGCCGCGCTGTCGGTCCGGCGTACGCGCCGGAAACTCGCACGGTCAGCACGCCGGCGTCGTATGTGGCGCTCAGGTCGTTGCCCGTGACGTGGCCCGGCAGCGTGAACGCACGCCGGAAGGCGCCGTAGCGCACCTCACGGAACACGCGCCCGTCGCTGTCCTCGGACTTCTCGTCGCGCCGCTCCCCGCGCACGACCAGCGTGCCACGGTCGACCTCGACGGTGACGTCACGCTCGACGTCCAGGCCCGGGAGCTCGACTCGCACCAGGGCGTCGTCACCGTCCCTGGTCACGTCGGCGGCCGGGGTGAAGCCGCTGGTGCGGACGAACCTGGGAACGAATGCCGTCCGGACCAGTGCGTCGAACTCGGCGAACGGGTCACGTCGGCCGAGCAGGGTGAGGGTGGTCATGTCGGAACCTCCGATAGGTGTCGCAGCCGTTTCGCTGGCTGTCAACCGTTCCAACTTGAGTGCCCTGGACTCAATTCCCGAGCGGGTGTTCGTCCAGGACGAACACGGCTCGTTCAGCGGGGGCTCGGCGTCGTGGGCCGGCCCAGCGCCTCCTCGACCAGGTCGACCAGAACGACCCTTTCGGCCGGTTCGGGAACCACGCCTCGGGCCAGGGTGACCACCAGCGTCCGGTTGTCCTCGGCGACCACATAGGTCACGTCGGCGGCGTCCGCGAGCAGGAACCCGTCATGACCGCTCACCGACTGCGCCTGAACCTGTTGACCACTGGCGCGTGCCGAGCCGACCGTGTCCTCGAGCCGTGTCAGAGCGGCCCCGTCGTCCACATACCCGCTCAGGCTGATCTCGACCTGCGGTGGGGGCGCCTGGCCCCCCGCCGGCGTTGGCCGAACGCCGTACTGGCAGGTCAGCCGGGCGGTCCGGCCGGAGTCGGCCGGGAAGTCGTCGGCGTAGACCCGGCCGGTGCCACCCTCGAGCGGAACGGCGACGATCTGGACGATCCGGGTGAACGGCACGATGTCGTCGCAGGCCTCCGGCACAACCGGACCGGATGGGCTCGGCGACGACGTCAGGCCCGATCCCGACGGCTCGCCGGCCGTCGGAGCCGCCGGCGACGGGACCGGCAGTGCTTCGTCGTCGCCGCTCGAGCAACCGGCCAGCACCACGAGTGAGACGATGACCGCCCCGAGCACGCGACACGCCACGCGCACACCGTAAGGCCGTGGGCCGCAGCCCGAGAAGGCGCCACGCGTCGACCGCCGACCGGAGGCGTCTGTGGTGGGTTGTACACGTTACGGGAGCTCGAATGGCGTGCACGGCCCACCACAAGATGAGGAACCGGAGTGCAGAAACGCACGCACCCCGGTAACCCGGGATGCGGGACGGCGTTCTGGGTGACTCAGTTGCCGGTGAGCTTCTCCCGCAGGGCCTGCAGGGCTTCGTCGGACGCGAGAGTGCCGCCCTCGTCCGGCGCCTGCGGCGGCTCGGTCGACGAGTACGACGACGGAGTCTCCGCGGTCGCCTCGGCCTCGGCGACCTGGGCGCTCTCGATCTGGGTCTTGTGCGCCTCCCAGCGCGCGTGGGCATCGGCGTACTGCTTCTCCCACTCCTCGCGCTGCTTCTCGAACCCGGGGAGCCACTCCTGTGTCTCGGGGTCGAAACCGTCGGGGTACTTGTAGTTGCCGGCGTCGTCGTAGTCGGCCGACATGCCGTACAGCGTCGGGTCGAAATGGTCGGCGACGTTCGCGGCGGCGTCGCCCTCGTTGGCCTGCTTCAGCGACAGCGAGATCCGTCGGCGCTCCAGGTCGATGTCGATGACCTTGACCATGACGTCCTTGCCCACCTGGACGACCTGCTCGGGGATCTCGACGTGGCGTTCGGCCAGTTCGGAGATGTGAACCAGGCCCTCGATGCCGTCGTCGACCCGGACGAACGCACCGAACGGAACCAGCTTGGTGACCTTGCCCGGAACGATCTGGGCGATCTGGTGGGTCCGCGCGAACTGCTGCCACGGGTCTTCCTGGGTCGCCTTCAGCGATAGCGAGACCCGCTCGCGATCCATGTCGACGTCGAGGACCTCGACGGTGACCTCCTGGCCGACCTCGACCACCTCGGACGGGTGGTCGATGTGCTTCCAGGACAGCTCCGAGACGTGCACCAGGCCGTCGACGCCGCCGAGGTCGACGAACGCACCGAAGTTGACGATCGAGGAGACGACGCCCTTGCGGATCTGGCCCTTCTGCAGCGTCTGTAGGAAGGTGGAACGCACCTCGGACTGGGTCTGCTCGAGCCAGGCACGGCGGGACAGGACCACGTTGTTGCGGTTCTTGTCCAGCTCGATGATCTTTGCCTCGATCTCCTTGCCGACGTACGGCTGCAGGTCGCGGACCCGGCGCATCTCGACCAGCGACGCGGGCAGGAAGCCGCGCAACCCGATGTCGAGGATCAGGCCGCCCTTGACGACCTCGATGACGGTGCCGGTGACGACGCCGTCGTCCTCCTTGATCTTCTCGATCGCACCCCACGCCCGTTCGTACTGGGCGCGCTTCTTGGACAGGATCAGACGGCCTTCCTTGTCCTCCTTCTGGAGGACCAGGGCCTCGACCTCGTCGCCGACGGAGACGACCTCGTTGGGGTCGATGTCGTGCTTGATCGACAGCTCACGCGAGGGGATGACGCCCTCGGTCTTGTAGCCGATGTCGAGCAGGACCTCGTCCCGGTCGACCTTGACGATGACACCCGAGACGATGTCGCCGTCGTTGAAGTACTTGATGGTCTCGTCGATCGCGGCGAGGAAGGCTTCCTCCGACCCGACGTCGTTGACCGCGACCTGGGGTGTAGCGGGGGTCGTGGCTGCCTCGATGCTGCTCGTCATGTAGTGGGGGCTCCGGTCGGACTGACTCTGTTGGAATGTTCCGCGCGGAGGGCCCTGTGATCGCCGTGCCGTGGGACCCGGACACCGTGATGGCATCTAGAACCAGTGTGTCGACATGAACGAGCGCGAGCCTGCTCCGTCCGAGGTCGCGCAGGCCCACAGCGCACCGGCGAGCGTACCCGGCGCAGCGGATCACGGTCAATCTGCGCAGTGATCATCAACGGTAACGGAACGGGCGTCACTGGTGTCACGGGACGGTATCAACACATCGACCGTCATAAGTCTCACGGCGAACGCCGCTCCGCGTCGAAATCGAGGATGG
>Ga0126304_10000837_pt1 | contig 13502 bp, 13 predicted proteins | sample Plot25_FD_92538 | JGI IMG/M metagenome (GOLD analysis project Ga0126304, IMG submission 92538) | Serpentine soil microbial communities from UC McLaughlin Reserve, CA, USA - Plot25 | ecosystem: Environmental > Terrestrial > Soil > Grasslands | place: USA: UC McLaughlin Reserve, Lake County... | reverse complement strand
GTCTTCTTCCGCCGCACGGCTTTCTTCTTCTTGGCCATCGCGCCGTGAGTCTAACGCACTCATCCATTTTCTAATCTCGAACGTCTGACGCGCCCTGAATCTCCTGCAGGATGTCCGATTTGCGGCGCGCGTGCTCCTCGAGAACCGCTGGTTTAGCCTCATGGCGGCTGTTGTGCTCGCCCTGGGCATCGGCGAACAACGCGGTGTTTACCCTCGTCAACGCCGTTGTCGGTAGACAAATCCGTTCAAAGACGACTCGCCGGGTGCTCCGCAGGCGTCATGGCTGACGGTCGTCGGCGTGGTGCCGAACGTGCGTGGATGAAGATCGGCGGCAACTGGACTTTCGACAACCGCTACATCGTCTATACCGGCTCGGATCCACGAACCAAGCTCGATCTGTGGATGCTTTCAGTTGCGGACCGGAAACCGATTCCATTCCTCCAGAGCCCGTTCAACGAGATGCACGGACAGGTCTCGCCGGATGGCCGCTGGATCGCGTATGCCTCCGACGAGTCGGGTACGTGGGAAGTCTACGTGCAAACATTCCCGGCGCCCGGTGCCAAACGGACCATCTCTGTCGGGGGTGGCGCGGAGCCGTACTGGCGTCGCGACGGGCGGGAGTTGTTCTACCTGGCGCCTGACGGAACCCTGATGGCGGTTCCAGTGAAGAACCACGGCGACGCTTTCGAGGTCGGACGCGCCCTGCCGCTGTTCCAGGCCCGCATCCCCGCAGACATCATCACCTTCCGCAACCACTATGCGCCGTCCGGCGACGGGCAGCGGTTTCTGGTCGATTCCGCAGACGATCACGAACCGATCAGCGTCGTTGTGAACTGGACCGCCCTGCTGTCAGCCCACTGAGGCCCTCGACAAGTTCGGATCAAAGGTCTTGACCTCAGACTGAATTAGGACCTAAATACGGGCCGCTCGTCTCGCGTCGTTCGATAAACGGTCGCTCCCACTCGCTGGTCTCGGCAATCGGTCGGTCCCCTCGCTGGTCATCGTCTCCGGGTTGCTCTGGTCTTCTGCCAAAGGAGCAGCGCATGTTGAAACGTGCCCTATGCGTGGTCGTTTGTCTGTTTCTCTCAATGCCTGCCTTCGCTCAGACACTCGGCACCATCACCGGTGAAGTGAAGGACTCCTCTGGTGGCGCGATTCCTGGCGCCACGGTGACGGCGCAGAACGTCGGAACCAATGCAACTCGGACGCAGCAAAGTAACGAAGTTGGAGCCTTCGCCTTCCCGGCGATGCCGCCGGGTTCGTATCTCGTTAAAGCTGAGCTGCAGGGCTTCAGGCCGGCGCAGAACAGTGTGGAACTTCACGTGGAGGAAACGCTCCGTGTGAATCTCGCACTCGAGGTGGGTGGCATTACGGAAACCACTGAGGTGACGGCCGTGACCTCCCTCATCACGACCGAGAACGCGACGGTTGGCACGGTCATCGAGAACCGGCGGATCGTCGAGTTGCCGCTCAATGGCCGCAACTATCTCAGTCTCATCGCGCTCAGCCCGAACGTGAGCGCAGGATTCGCGGGCGCCGGGCAGGCCGGCGATCGACAGGGCGGCTCGCGCTCCAACCAGCAGATTTCCATCTCCGGCCAGCGGCGAGAGTTCAACTACTACACGCTCGACGGCGTAGACAACACCGACGTCAACTTCAACACCTATATCTTCCTGCCATCGGTTGACGCGCTGGAAGAATTCAAGGTGCAGACCGGCATCTACTCCGCGGAGTTCGGACGCGCGGCGGGCCAGGTCAATGTCGTCACCAAGTCGGGTTCGAACGCCTTCCACGGCACCGTCTTCGAGTTCCACCGTAATGACAAGTTCGACGCCCGTCCGTACGCGTTCACGGCCGCTCAGGCTGCCGCGCCCAAACCCGACTTCAGGTGGCATCAGTTCGGCTACACGGCGACTGGCCCCATCGCCAGCAACCGGTTGTTCTTCATGTCGAACTACGAGGGCTACAAGGATGACAAGACGTTCCTGACGCCCTTCACCGTACCCACGACGGCGATGCGGTCCGGCGACTTCTCGGCAGTCGGCAATCCGCTGATTGATCCCGCGACCTGCACCGTCGCCGGGACATCGCGAGCGTGCCAGACCTTCGCCGGCAACCGCATTCCGACCGGCCGCATCAGCCCGCTCTCGCAGAAACTCCTCGAGTTCTATCCGGAGCCGAACGCATCGGGCACGGAAAACAATTACATCTCGCGGCAGGATCGCGTGATCGACCGCAAGCAGTACACCTCGCGCTTCGACTTCGTCCAGAGCTCGATGTCGAACTGGATGGGCCGGTACAGCTGGAGCCATGACGACGAAGTGAATCCGGCGTTGATGTTGAACGGCTCGAAGCTGCTCAACAGCATTCACCAGTTGATGATTGGGAATACTTACACGCTGTCACCCACAGTGCTGAACGAATTCCGCTTCGGGTACAACTCCTTCTTCAACACCTTTGGACGTGAACTGGCGTTCGTACGCGATGTGGTCTCGGAGCTCGATATTCCTGGTGTCTCGCCAGGCCCCGAAGAATCATGGGGAATTCCATCCATCGGCATCACCGGGTACAGCGGCTTCGGAGACAACACCGAAGGTCCGTACACCAACCGGAACAAGGTGTTCGAGTTCACCGACAACCTCTCCTGGATCCGAGGCAGGCACTCGTTCAAGGTGGGCGCGAGCGTCCGGTTCGATCAGTACAACCAGGTCGGCAACCAGTTCGCGCGCGGTGCGTTCGCATTCGACGGACGCGCCACGGGCTCGGCGACCGGCGTGGCGACGTCAGGCGGCGCCGCCTTCGCTGATTTCCTGCTTGGCTACATGCGCACCTCCGAATCGGCGGTGTCGCTGGCGACGACAAACTTTCGGGCCGCGAGTCAGGCCTACTACTTCACCGATACGTGGCGCCTGCGCGACAACATGACGCTCGATCTCGGGGTCCGCTACGAGTACGTGCCACCATGGCTCGACAAGGGCGGCACGCTCATGAACGCGTACTTGCCGTTTAACGACACCGGAGCACCGGTGGCCGACCTGTCCCGCCATCCGGTACTCGTTCGAATCGGAGAGGGCGACTTCTATCAGGACTCACCGATCCGGTTCGCGCCCAACATCAAGACGTCGCGCGATGGCGAGCTAGGAGGGCGTCTCGTCGATGATGACAAGTTGAACTTCGCTCCGCGGGTCGGGTGGGCGTGGACGCCGAGCGACAGCTGGTCGCTGCGCGCAGGCGCGGGCGTCTTCTACATGCAGGACACGGGGAATCCGCGCTTCGACATGGCTCGCAACGCGGCGGGCCGCCGGCAGGACACCTCCGACCCGCTCCTCCTGAATCTGAATTGGAACGCACCATTCGCCGGAGCAGGCGCCAACGCGTGCGGGGTACAACCACCTCTTGTCTGCGTGGTGAACCACTACGTTCTCGGCAACATGTACGACCGCAAGACACCGTACATGATTCAGTATGTCTTCAACTATCAACGGCAGTTGGATCGCGCCACGGCGTTCGAAATCGGCTACCTCGGATCGCGCAGCAAGCGGCTCGAACGGATGTTCGATGCGAATGAAGTCACGCCGGGGCCCGGTAGCCTCCAGGCGCGGCGACCCTATCCGGAGTTCACCAAGATCCAGGAGATCGGCAACGTCGCCGAGGCCAAGTACAACTCGATGGCCCTGAAGCTCACACGGCGGCTCAATCGAGGACTGTCAGCCCTCGTCGGCTACACGCTCTCGAAATCCACGGACAACGGCAGCGGCATTCGCGTGCTCACTGGGGACGCGCTGTTCCCGCAGAACAGCAACTGCTTCGAGTGCGAATGGGGGCTGTCGATCTTCGACGTCCGGCACCGGTTCGTGGCATCGGTGCTCTGGGAGCTGCCGTTCGGGCCGGGCAAGCCGTTCGCACAGACCGGCGTGAGCAGCGCGCTGTTCGGCGGATGGCAGATCAGCGCCATCGTGAACAAGTCGAGCGGCTTCCCAAGAGACCCGGCGGCCGGCACGGATATTCCCAACACGGGCGCGCAGACCTACCGTCCGAACCTCGTGAGCGGTCAGGATCCCAACGACGGGCCAAGGACGGTGCAGCAGTGGTTCAATACTGCGGCGTTCGCGCGTCCCGACGTGTTCACCTACGGGAACGCCGGTCGCAACATCGTCATCGGACCGGGCATTTTCTCGACAGACGCCTCGCTCATCCGGAATTTCACTCTCGGCGGCCTCAGATCGCTGCAGTTCCGGCTGGAAGCGTTCAATCTGTTCAACAATCCGGTGTGGGGCGATCCCAACATGTCGATGGCGAGTCCGCTGTACGGGACGATCAACTCGACGAGAACGCCGATGCGTGAGTTGCAGATCGGCGTGAAGTTCGCGTTCTGAGCACCTTTCATCACGTCCGGGAGGCACACCTCCCGGACGCGCCATCGCTTCAGTTGTTCGTCAAAAGACGCTGCGCCTCGGCGCAGTTGCCGGTCATCTCGAAATAGCGTTGCACGGTGGCGGCGTCGCTTTCGTACGGGTGCTTCTCGCCCGCCGCGCGCGGCAACTGCGCAATGCGGACCCGGTCATACGCGCGATCGAACTCGGTGTGATTCGACATGAGGATGGTGGCTCCCGCTGTGCGCGCGGCATCGGCCATCTTCTTCTGGCTGTCGCGATACACAGCGAATGCCTGCGCCTGCCGCGGGAAGTTGAAGGCAGTGCCGCCGGAATACGCCACCGTCAGCGTACGGCCCCGATCTTTCACCGGAAAGATAAACGAGAGCGTGCCAGGCGTATGACCGGGCGTGGCGATGACATCGACCGTCGTATCGCCGAGCGTGATCTTCCGGCCTTCCGGCCCCACACCGACATCTCGCTTCGGCACGCCACCTGCGGCAGTGGAGGGGCGCTGCACCGTGGCGTCCCAGTCCGACACGCCCATCACCACCTTGGCGCCGTAGCGGCTTTGCAGGAGCGCCGCGCCCTGGTCGTGGTCGCCATGCGCGTGGCTGATCACGACGTATTTGATGTCGCGTGGATTCAATCCGAGCCCGCTCAGCCCCTCGACGATCTCCGGCTCGATCGCGTAATCAAAGAGCGTGTCGATGACGATGATGCCGTCGCTGGTGGTCAGTGCCCACGCGGAGTGGATCCGAGTGCCGATGAAATAGAGGTTGTCGAACACCTTGAACGGCTGCGCGTACCACGTCGCGCGGTCGGGCACTACGCGTGCCGCAGGCGCGGCATTCGCCGCTCCACGACCGCCGCCGCCAGTGCCGGTGGCGAGATTGTCGGGCGCGACGCAGATGCGCAAGAAGGTTCCGGCATAGTCCTGGCCCGCGGCGCGCTTGGCCGCGAGCACCAGGCTCTCCGGCGTGGCCGGCGGAGGCGCTTGCGCCTCAGAAGCGGTCGTGGCGGCGATTAAAGCGGCGACAACGACGATCGACTGGGCGAACACCTTCGGCATCGCTGGCCGACAGTAGCACAAGACCCGGCCGCCACGCGGGCTGTCGTCAGATTGCTTCCTGTGTCACCCGGCAGGATATCTCGGCGTACCCGAGTCAGTCAGCGCCTGGGCCATCCTGCTGTGTGGCCTTCGGCAGCTCCTGCTCGAGTGTCTGCATCAGATCGTAGACGCTTGTCTCTTCGGTCAGCTTTTCCGTACGCGCGTCCGCATCCTCGAGTTCAACACCGAGCCGCTCCGAAATACGGCGCAGCATGCGGAGCACCACAGTCATTTCCTGTTCGGCGAGAAGGTCCACCTGCAGATTCAAGTGGTCACGCTGATCGCTCTGCGCTGCCATCCGGTTCTGCTTGATCAGCACGAACGTCGCGATCAGCACGCCCTCGAGCGACACGATGAACGTCAGCAGTCCATACGGGTAGGGATCGAAGCGGAGCGGCGAGGATGCGAGCGCATTCCACGCCGCCCACCCCGTGAACAGGGCAATGTGACAGAGCACGAACCACAGGCTGCCGGCGAACGCGCTGATCGCGTCGCTGATGCGATCGGACCAGCGCGCGTCGGCGAGAGCTCTCCGCTCGAGATCAACGATGGCGCGAATGTTTTCTGCCGCCGGGCTGCCCGAGCGCGCCTCACTACGGCTGCGACGGTTTTCCGGCGACCTTTGCGGCGGCATCGGCCACGGTGCTCGCAGCATCCTGAACCTGGTTGGCAGCGTCGCGCGCCATGTCGCGAGCACGTCCCACCACATTGTCCCGCGTCTCGCCCATCAACTCGTTTTCGGTCTCCGTTTCGGGCACGGCCATTCCGAACGCGGCCCCGAGCATCAGGGCGCCGGCACCGACCAGCAGTGGATTCTCCTGCACCATGCGCTGGAGCTGGTTCTGACGTCGCCTCACTATCCGTCGCATGGAATCGGTGGCGTCGGAGGCGTACTCGCGTGTGCGTGAGGCGATCTGGCTTGCCGATTCGCCGAGGCCCTGTTCCTCGCCGGACGGGTCGCGCCATCGCGAGGAGTACTCCCACTCGCGAGACTCAGCGCTCGAGAACGCCAGCCAGGTAAGGCCGACACCGGCCAGTGTCGCCGGGAGCGGATTGTTGCGAATCCTATTTACCAGAGCGTTCTCACTCTGGCCACCGTAGAGCGCCTCGTCACGCGTCCACTCGCCTCCGTATTCGCGGTAGTCGCCCTGGTCGCGCCGCCTGCGGTAGCTGTTGTTCGACGAGGCCTGGCGAGCGATCAGCCACGCTGCGCCGATCCCAATCAGTGCCAGCGGAAACGGATTTTGCCGGGCCCGGTCGGTCATGCCCCTCGCTGCGTCGCGCGTGTAGTCCATAGCCTGCTGCGCCGTCTGACTTGCGGTGTCGGCCATTTCACGTACCCTCTCAGTCGCCGCGCTCTTCACGCGGTCCGTGGCGCTGGCCACGATGTTGCGCGGCTTCAGTTTTTCCTGGATCGCGTCGATCGTCTCGGCCATCTCGACGCGCGTTTCTTCAATCTCGTCGCGGATCTCACGAGTCCGCTCGTCGACGTTGCCGCCGTCATCGGCGGCGTCACCGGCCGTGGTCTCGGCCGTTCGACCGGTCACAACGTCCGGGTCTTTTCTCACGCGCCCTGGCGTGTCGTCCATGTGGCGGTCTCCTTTAGTGTCTCGATCGTCTGCGTGGGCGCAATACCGGTGCGCTTCACCTGGACGAGGCCTTTGTTGACGAGCACGTAGCCGGCGATCAGGGTCACCATGGCAACGAGCAATGCCGAGAGCCAGGGGGCGACGCCGATCTCCGCCAGTCCAATCACGATGGCGGCCAGCAGCACCAGCAGGCCGGCATGCACCAACGCGCCGCCAGCGGCAGCGATACCGGCGCCGGTCGCCGCCGTCCTCGCTTTGGAGGTCATCTCCGCCGTGGCGAGTTGGACCTCTTTGCGAACGAGCTGAGCGGTCTCGCGTGATAGTTCCGTGAACAGCTCACCCAGCGAGCGGTCATCCTTGCGGTCCGCCATCATGACTGCCCCGGCCGTGAGGTCGTCCTGCGTCCACGGCTCGAGCGCACGCCACCTTCGGTGCCGCCGGTCGATGGTGTCCCAGGTTCTATCTCAACCTCTGAAATCGCAATCTCGCTGACGACCGGCTCATCGTCACGTGCGCTGTAGTTGCGGTTGCCTGCGCTGTAGTCGTGGACCGTGCTCCGCCCCGTCGTCCCGCCGTAGCGCGTCCGACGCGATTCATTTCCGTAGCCGTACTCGTTCTGCTGGCGAGAGCTCTTGAAGAAGCGCGCGCCCACCAGTCCCAGCGCGAATGCCGAACTGATGAACACCGCCGGCTGACGACGTGCGAGCCGCTGCACGTCGGACATCAGCTCGTTGACGTCTTTGTCTCTGAGACGGCGTGACCAGTTATCGATCTGATCCGCCGCGTTGTCGATGTAGCCGGCGATCGTCTCGTGTCGCTCCTCGCGGAGCTTCTGCGTGCTCGACCGTACGGCGTTGGCGACCTGGCCGAGTGCATCGGTGCCTCGGTTCTTCTGAGTCGTCAGCTGCGCGGCCGCGCTTTCCTTGACGCGATTGACGATGCCGCTATTTCGTTCCTGCGCGCCTCCGACGGGCGACGTTTGTATTTCTGCCATCCGTGCCTCCGATGTGCTCATGACCGACCGCACCCGCCTCTGGAAGATCCATGCCACGGCTGTTCACGCAGCAACGCCCCGTGAGCGCAGCGATCGGAACGACCCAGACAGATGTCTTTGGAATGCGCACACTGTGAGTGCGCATGTTTGGCAGCGATCGTGTCGGTGTTCGTCCTGCGCCTTCATCAGCTCGGTGATTCCCAGAGGCTCTGGACAACTCGGTCGGCCCGTTCAGCACGAGTCGGACGAGCCTTGCGACTCGACGCCCCCTCGTCGTCCTCAACGGTCCCCCGTTGTCGTCCTCGACGGGCCCGCGGTCGTCCTCGACCGCCCCTCGCCGTCGTGCTCGACGGCCCTCTGCCGTCATTCACCGGGATCCAGCGGATGTTCGCCGAAAGCCCCCGGAACCAGGCGGTTTTCTCTCGTAACCTCACGTGAGAGGAATCGGGGGAAGCCACCATGACGACGCGCAATGCAGCGGTGACGGCAGCAGAACTGACAGCAATAGGAAGTGCCACCACGGCGGCCCTGGTTGTCTGGCTGCTGCTTGCCCGGCCCGTCGACGTCGTGAACGCCGTCAGCGGTCACGAGTTGAGCGGCCTGGCACAACTGGTGTTGACGACGGTTCAGAACCTGCTCATGCGTCTCCTCGAGCTGCTGTAAATGGAGCGTGTGATGAACGAGGTCGATACGCGCAAGGGCGACATCGTGATCGGCGCCACGCTGGTCCTCGCCGGCATCGCCGTCGTGCTGGATCGCGCCGGCGTATTCCATTGGCGGGACCAGTGGACGCTGTGGCCGCTCATCCTCGGCGGCATCGGGCTGGCGAGATTGCTCCAATCCGTTCCTGGTCAGCCCAGGCAGGGCCTGCTGTTTCTCACCGCCGCGGCCTGGCTGGTGCTCGGCGAGGCCGGGTGGGTATCAGTGGAAGAATCCTGGCCGCTTGTCGTTATCGCGTTCGGCCTGATCGTCGCGCTCAACGGAGGCACACGCCGGCGATGGCACATGCCGCAACCGCCGCAGCCGTCCGGCGAACCAGTGGATCCCACTCATCTCAGGCGAGGGCGACGCCGACAGCGACATGATCGTTCGCTGTCACCGTTGGCGGTAGTCGGCACGTGGATCGCTATCGTTGTCGCCCTGCAAGTCTCCGGCGTCCGCTCCTTCAGTGAGGCCAATGCCAGTGACCGCGTGCGCGTCGTGTCGGTGATGGCACGCTCGGAGCACATCAGCCAGGCGACGGCCTTTCAAGGCGCTGACATCACCAACGTGATGGGCCGGTCCGAGCTCGATCTGCACAACGCGACAATCGCACCCGGTGCGAACGCGACCGTGCATGTGTTCTCGGCGATGGGCGCGGTTGTCCTGCGCGTGCCGCCGACGTGGACGGTTGACGCGGGCTCGGTCACTGCGCTCGGCGGAGTGCGCGACAACCGCAGCGGTGTGCGCGACGAACGTGATTCCCCGCTCGAGCGCGATGACACCGCCGGTGCAGCGCCACGACTCGTGCTTCGCGGACTGGTCATGTTCGGTCGGCTTACTATCACCTCGTAGAGTCGGAGCGCACGATGTCGATGGACAACAAGGAGATCGGACCCGGCAGCGCGATGACGCCGCGCCTCATTATCGGCCTGGCAATTGCGCTGTTCGGGGTCGTGCTGGTGCTGGACCGCCTGAACATGGTCGTCGCCGATCAGGTGCTGCGCTGGTGGCCGATGGTGATCGTGGCGATCGGCGCGCTGATCTTCGCGCAGTCCCGCCGGGTTGGTGGCGGCGTCAACGGCGTCATCGTCATGATCATCGGCGGCTGGCTCCTGCTGAACTCGGTCGGGATCCTGCGGGTGCGTTTCTGGGAGATGTTCTGGCCGCTGGTTCTGGTGGGCATCGGCTCCATGCTCGTGTTGCAGACGCTGCGGCGCCGCACCAGCGAGGGTTCGGGTGCCGCCAGTGACAACATGCTGAACGTGTTCGCCGCGCTGAGCGGCGTGAAGCGAGTTATCAGCGCCACCCGTTTCCGCGGCGGCGAGGTCACCGCGCTCATGGGCGGCGCGCAGCTCGATCTGCGACAGGCCACCATTCCTCCCGGCGAGGAGGCCGCGCTCGATTTCTTTCTCGTCATGGGCGGCTGTGAGATCTTCGTGCCGCCGAGCTGGACGGTCACGACGCCGCTCGTGCCGATCATGGGCGGTATTGACGACAAGCGACTGGCGCCGCTGCCGGGCGGCGACAGCATCACCGGCCAGGCGGCTCCGCGTCTGGTGCTGCGCGGGCTGATCGTGATGGGCGGCATCGAGATCAAGAGCTGATGCACCCGATCCTCGCTCGCCTCGAGCGCCTGGCCGCCTACCTGGCGCTGTGGTGCGCCGTCGGCGTCTTCGAGAGTGCCGTGTTGACGCGGCAGGGCGTGACCTGGCCCGAAGCGCTCGTGCAGGTGCTGCCACCGCTGCTCGTCTACTCGTTCGTGTGCTTGTCGGCGTGGTACGTGTGTCGCGCGACGCCGCTGGCGACGAGTGCTGTGTCACGCGTGCTGACCGCGTCGATCGTTGCCGCGTGGGTCGGCGCAGCATTGTGGCTGGCGCTGAACGAGGCCTGGCTCGCCACGCTCGAATCGATGCCTCAGGTGACGCCGATCATCCCTCGCTTCCGCACTCAGATTCCGTTCCTGTTCGCGGTCAGCGTGATGCTCTATCTGCTGGTGCTGGCGGTGCACTACGTGGTGCTCTCGTTCGAGGCCGTCCGCACCGCGGAACGACAGCAGCTCGAGCTCCAGGTACTCACCCGCGACGCCGAGCTCCGCGCGCTGCGTGCGCAGGTGGATCCGCACTTCCTCTACAACTGCCTGAACTCGATCAGCGCGCTCACCGGCAGTGACGCAGCGGCCGCGCGACGGATGTGCCTGCTGCTGGCGGAATTCCTTCGCACGACGCTGCGCGTCAGCATGCAGCAAAGCATAACGATGGCCGAGGAGTTGTCATTGGCCGAACGGTTTCTCAGCATCGAGCAGGTGCGGTTCGGGGCGCGCCTGCTCGTCGAGCAGTCGATTGACGAGAACGCGCTGGAGTGCCAGGTACCGCCACTCGTGCTGCAGCCGCTGCTCGAGAACGCCGTGGGGCACGGCATCGCAGGTATGGTGGACGGCGGCACGATCCGCCTCGACGTCGTGAGACGCGGCGATCGCCTATCGATCACCGTCGAGAATCCGCGCGACCCTGACGCTGTGCCGCGCAAGCGCGGCGGCGTTGGGCTGGAGAACGTCCGCAAACGGCTGGCCGTCGTGTTCGGAGGCACCGCGCGGATGGATGCGGCAGCGAGCCCCACCGGGTTCCGCGTCGCGATTGATCTGCCAGGTACCGTCGATGCCTGACACTGCACTTCCGCTTCGCGTTGCGGTCGTCGATGACGAGCCCCTGGCGCGGGCGGTGCTCTGCGAGTTCCTGGCCGCCGAACCGAAGGTCGAGGTCGTGGCGCAGTGCGCCAACGGCTTCGAGGCCGTGAAGGCGGTGTCGGAGCTGACGCCCGACCTGCTCCTGCTCGATGTGCAGATGCCGAAGCTGGATGGATTCGAAGTGCTCGATCTGGTCGGCCGCGATGTAGCGGTGGTCTTTACCACCGCGTACGACCAGTACGCGCTGCGCGCCTTCGAAGTGCACGCGGTCGATTACCTGCTGAAGCCGATCAGCGCGGAACGTTTGACTGAGGCGCTGGTTCGCGTGCGTGAGCGTCTCGGTCGCGGCGAACGGTCGGCATCGCCAGGCGCGATGGCCGCCGCCAAGCCACGCGAGGGCCATGCCCATCGCGTGCTCGTGCGCGATGGTCCACGCGTGCACGTGATTCCGGTAGACAAGATCGACTACGTGCAGGCACAGGACGACTATGTGTGCTTCAGGTCTGAAGGCAAGGAGTACCTGAAGGAGCAGACGCTCGCCGAGGTCGAGACATCGCTCGACGCGAAGGCGTTCGTGCGGATCCACCGCTCGTATCTGCTCAATCTGGCGAGGCTGGTGCGCGTCGATCAAGACGAACGCGAGAACCGCGTCGCAGTACTCACCGACGGCCGCCGGCTACCAGTGAGCCGCGCCGGCTACACGCGGCTCAACTCGCTGCTCTAGCGCGACGACGTCCTCCCGTCTATCAGCGCGCATCGTGAAAGATGATCCCGACCGTGTGCCGCTTGCCCGAGCGAATCCGACTGACACCGTGGCGAAGATTCACGCGGTAATGGCCCTTCGAGCCCTGCACCGGCCGGTGATGGACTGCGAAGGCCACCGCATCACCCTGCCGCAGCGGTACGACCTCGGCGCGGCTTTGCATGCGCGGGCGTTGTTCGGTCAGCACGAATTCGCCACCAGTGAAGTCGGTGCCGGGATCGGAAAGCAGAATCGCCACTTGAATCGGGAACGCAAGATCGCCATAGAGATCCTGGTGGAGGCAGTTGAAGTCACCCGCGACGTACTGCAGCAGCAGCGGCGTCGGGCGCGTCTGACCGGCGGCGTGGCATCGTGCGAGGAACGACGCATGGTCGTCGGGATAGCGCTCCTCGATTCTCATCCGGGCGTTCCATGCGTTGGCCACGCCGGCGAGGTGCGGATAGAGCGCCGTGCGCAGGTCACCGAGGAGTTCAGGCAGCGGGTATTTGAAGTAGCGATACTCGCCTTTACCAAACCCGTGCCGCGCCATAACGACGTGGCTGCGGAAGTGACGCTCGTCGGGATAGAGCGCCGCAATGGTGCGGCACTCTTCGCGCGACAGAAGCTTCGGCAAGGCCGCGCAGCCGTAGGCGTCGAGCTCGCCTGCCAGCCTCTGCCAGTCATATGCGGCCACTCGTGCCTGCCCTGAGCGAAGTCGAAGGGCCTGTGCGGACATCCGATCAATGTGGCGCCTTTGCTCGTCGAGCACACTCCGATCCTTGCGCCCTTCATTTATCGCGACTGAGCCCGGGCCAGTCCCTGCTTCTGCATCTCCTTGACCATCTCCTTCGACAGCTCGTCGAAGAACCCGCGCAAGTCCCGCGGATTGTTCGTTTCGCTGACCGCCGCCCACAGCAGCTGATTGCGGGGCACGCTGTAGATCGTGGTTTCAACAACGACGACGGTCTGCGTGCGCGCCGACGCGGGCACCCACACCGCGCTCCATCCGTAGCCGTAGTAGCCCCAGAGCGTGCTGTAATTCGAGGTCACCCAGGTGCCAGTCGTGTACGTCTCTGTGTCGCTGCTGACGGGCCGCACAGCAACGACGCCTTCCACGTTGGCCTTCTCGAACCACGGTTTGGCAGTCTCTGCGTGGGCCAGTTCTTCCTTCGGTGCGATCCGGTACGTGGCGACCGCCTGGATGCCTCGTGCAGTCATTTCGCGCACGAGCGACTCCTCGCCCGCGACGCGCAACGAGTCATCGTTCGTGATCACGAGTGCAGCCACCTTCTTCCCCGCAAAGCTGAC
>Ga0126304_10000836_pt1 | contig 13512 bp, 10 predicted proteins | sample Plot25_FD_92538 | JGI IMG/M metagenome (GOLD analysis project Ga0126304, IMG submission 92538) | Serpentine soil microbial communities from UC McLaughlin Reserve, CA, USA - Plot25 | ecosystem: Environmental > Terrestrial > Soil > Grasslands | place: USA: UC McLaughlin Reserve, Lake County... | reverse complement strand
CACAAGGTATATATAATCGGCTTCGGTTAAATTCAGACCGGTGCCACCAGCTTTCAAACTGATCAGGAATACCCTGACATTTTCGTTATCCTGGAAATTTTTTACTACGAGTTCCCTGTTCTTTGTGCTACCGGTAAGACATTCATATTCGATATCTCTAAGCTTAAGTTCCTTTTGAATGAGATTGAGCATGGAAACAAATTGGGAGAATATTAATATCTTATGATTATTCGACTTACTTTCTATTTGTTCGATAAGAATATTGATTTTAGATGAAACCCCTTCACCAGGTGTTTCGTCCGGCAACAATGCAGGCGAGTTGCAGATCTGCCTTAATCTCGTTAATCCCCTTAGAACATGCATCGGATTTTTTGCTATCTCTTCTTCATCTTCGCTCGAAACAAATTCTCTGAATTCCTTTTCCCACTTATCATATATCGCACGTTGCTCTTCTTCCATTTCGCAATAAATAACCATTTCGGTTTTCTCAGGGAGTTCTGTCGCCACCTGTTTTTTGGTTCTCCTCAAAATGAATGGCTCCACTTTTTGCTGAAGTTCGATCGCGCGTTTCCTGTACTTGAATTTATCAATGGGAATAGAGTATATATCTCTAAAGAATTGCTTGCTGCCCAACAAACCAGGACAGGCGAAAGAAAGCTGGCCATATAAATCCAGCGTATTGTTCTCGACCGGCGTACCAGTTATTACGATTTTGTTTCTTGATTGTAATAATCTTGCAGCCTGGTAGCGCTGTGATTCAATATTCTTTATATTCTGTGATTCGTCGAGGAATACGTAGTTAAATGTATAGTTTCTCAAATACGAAATATCAGAAACAAGAGTGCCGTATGAAGTAAGAATGATTTCAAAATCATCGAAGTTATCCGTCTCCTTTATCCTGTTTGAGCCATGAATCACGTACACCTTGATTGACGGCGAAAATTTCTTTACCTCAGCCTGCCAGTTAAATAGTAATGATGTAGGTGCTACGATAAGGTTTGTGTTCTGCTGTACTTTCTTCCTTTGAGTAAGTATAAACGCAATCACCTGGAGAGTTTTGCCTAATCCCATGTCATCAGCGAGGCAACCGCCAAAATTGAAATCATCAAGAAAGTTTAACCAATTCAATCCGTGCTTCTGGTATTCACGAAGCGTTCCGGTTAATCCCTCAGGGATTCCAATATCTTCGATATTCTCAAAACTCGAAAATCTTGATTTATAAAAAGCGAGCTCATCTTTCACTGCTTTATCGAGTACTTCCTCCTCATACATCTGGGATACTTCCGGGAAGTTTATTTTCGGGGTGATCAACGTTTCATTCAGCATTTCGCCTATGGTAAAATACTTGAAAAACTTTTCTATCCACTCCTCCGGTAAAATACCGAGTGTGCCATCATCCAGGTGTACAAACTTGCTTCGGTTCCTCACAGACTTCTGCAACTGATTCAGGTGTGCCCTTTTTTTACCGAAGCGAACATCGATTTCTGTATTGAACCAGTTAGTTCCGCTGGTTACGTGAATAGTTACTTTCGCCTTGCTTCTATTGAGCTTGTTGTCTTTTAATTTATTGAAGCCAAGTATAGTGATGCCTTGCTTCTCCCACTGTTCAAAGGCGTTCAAAAACCAGTCCTCATCTAAAAATCGCTCTTTATGGAGATAGAAATATTTCAGCTCGTTCTGCAGCTGTTCTTCAAAATCTGTATGTTGTAACAGTAATAAACCAGTGAAATGAGTTTCCGCCTTATCATCTCGCTCAACGGCAAACAAAGTTCCTCGCTGGTCAGTTGAATAGATCTTCCTTTTTGTAAGAATGGGTATTTCCACCTGGTCATATTTCATGACCGGTTCGATCATCACATAGGAGGCTAAATCCGAGAGGTAAATCATTTTCTCCGGCGGCTTACCAAAATTACCCTGGTGTATTTGTTCGTCTGTAGCCGGTGCGAGATAAGAATGAATGACGTCGATATTATCTTCTAGTTTGCTTAAAACATTCTCTCGAAATTCCTTGTATTTAGACTCTTGGATACGTAAACCTTGCGGATTCTTTTTAAAAAAATGGACAGGCTTGAGAAAATGAAAGTTTCCTAATAAATAAATCGTACCGCTGATCAGTAAGAAATGATTATACAATACCTTGATGTCTTTGAACTCATAAGATTTGCCCTCAGCTGAAATCTGGACGCTTACTTCATAATAATCTTCCTTTTTACAGAGGATCATTGAAAGATCATACAAAACCGATCCGAGAACAACATGTTGAATAGACGCGGCAACAATATTTTCTGAAAACTCGGTATTGTGATAGAAAAATCGAAGACCGAGTGGATTTTTAAAGATGATCTTAAGTGCTTCCAGGTCCAACGCGTCTTTGCCTGTTGTAGGATTATTTTGAAACCTGGAAACTGCCGAAAAAAACTTTAGTAGCGAAGGATCTTCAGTTTTTAGAACAAGATCTAAAGGACTAATGAGGATGAGCGGATTCTTAATTTTGTCCTCCTTTGTAAGGGATGCTTCATATAGTTCAATGCACAGTTGTTTATAAAACCTGTATTGCTTGAGTACTACGATCAGCTCGGTATTTCCCCCCGCTCTTTGTCGTCCAGCAACAGATTTTTCTTCCTGTGATAACAATTCTTCCTTGAGCGTACTGAGGGACTTTACGGTCGACATTTATAAAAATATTAAGAATTTCTTGATGTTCTTTGTGGCTCTCGTTTTATTTGTGATGAACGTCCTTATGCGTACAGCTAAAGGAGTTCACGAAGAACACGATGGAAGCACATAGAAGACCTAACTGAACGTATCAACCCAAATATAAAGCTCATTTTCAGTAATTATTCCAGAATGAAGTTCTGAATGATTTGTTATGATAACTGTAGATTTGCGCACTTTCAGTCATTATTGTGCGTCATGATTTTTTAAGAATACACTATGCCTTTTACCCTTGCTCATCCCGCAATTGTTTTACCACTTGTATTCCTGCCCAGGAAATATATTTCGATGACGGCACTTATTTTTGGAAGTCTGATTCCTGATGCAGAATCCTATATCCGCACGTATGCAGAAAAAGATCTTACCCATACATGGGCAGGCTTCTTTTGGTTTGGCCTCCCATTTGGCTTGTTTCTTACTTTCATTTTTCACAACGTCGTAAGAAATTCATTAACTAATAATCTTCCTTTATTTCTCCAACAAAGGTTTTCAAGATTTAGGGAGTTTGACTGGAACAAAAGATTTAAACAGAAGTGGCCGGTGATAATCATCTCAATGATCATTGGAGGAGTGAGCCATTTTTTTTGGGATAGCTTCTCTCATTTTGACAGTGTACTCTTCATAAGCTATCCTCGTTTGAGAGGCAATATAAGTTTATTTGATACAGAACTGGAAATTCCCTACCTCGTTCAATATGCGAGTACCCTACTCGGGATTGTGCTGATCCTGGTATTCGTTGCACGAATGCCGCTGGTAAAAAAGCCAAAAATTCAGCCCATTTCTCCGAAATTCTGGATATCAGTTCTTCTTGTTTCCGCCAGCATTTTTATTCCAAGAAGGATTCGTATGCCCGTAAACACTTTGGACGATATTCTTGTTGCAGTTCTCTCCTCTCTTAGCTTTGGGGTGATATTGGCGTCATTGTTATTTGAATCGGCGAGTCCGAAATCCGGAGGTGTGAAATACTGATCTTTTCGAGTAGTTGTGAAAACATTCCCATTATTTAGCGAACAGCAACAAGAAGCCGCCAGAGACACCCGAAAGGCATAAATTTTGAAGGAGTCGTTTATTGTCCTGGACGATAGTCCCTATCACTTTCAATCGAAATAATTCCGTTAACTTGTTCAGCAACTTATGCAGAATTTCGACACGATCGTTATTGGCTCAGGAGCAGGCGGGTTAACAACTGCTTTATGTCTCGCCAGGGCCGGGCAAAAAGTACTTGTACTTGAACAACATTATGTTCCCGGCGGATGGTGTCACAGTTTTTATCTGAATGGCTACCGCTTTAGCCCCGGCGTCCATTATATCGGAATGCTCGAGAAAGGCGAATCGACCAGCAATTTATATGAAAGCCTGGGTATAGCGAATGACCTCGTATTTTTTAAAATGAACCCCGCCGCTTATGAACACTGTTGGATTGGCAATGAAAAAATTGACATGCCCGCCGGAATTGATCATTTACGCGAAAGTCTTACAAAACGGTTTCCTGCAGAAAAGAGAGGAATTAGGAAGTACCTGAAAGTGGTTCAGCAGGTCAGCAGCCAAATTCAGAAGATTCCAAAAATGAATGGCCTGTGGGACAACATTACCATTCCGTTCAGGACCCTCCAGTTAGGTAAATATGGTTTGTTCAGCCTGAGAAAAGTAATCGGTTGGCATATCAAGAATCCCCTGTTGCAAAAGGTTTTAAATATTCAATGTGGTGATCATGGTTTACCTCCGGCACAAGCGAGCTTCCCGCTACATTGCGCGGTCATGGACCATTACTTTAATGGTGGATTTTATCCCGCGGGCGGAGGTGGTTCAATTGTGAAAGCGATGACGACGGCAATTAAAAAAAATGGCGGCGAAGTTCGTACGGGCCAGGCAGTTAAGAATATTATTGTTGAACGCGGGAAAAAAGGAAGAGGATTCAAGGCTACGGGTGTTCACCTGGAAAACGGAGAGACCATACAGGCAAAACGAATTGTATCCAATGCTGATCCTGCCAATACCTATAAAAAAATGATCGGCCACCCGTATTTGAGTAAGTCACTTCAAAAGAAGCTTTCTAAAACAAAATATTCGGTAACCTCTCTTTCACTGTTTCTCACAGTGGACATGGATGTTGCGGCGGCGGGACTAGATTCGGGAAATATCTGGATGCTTCGAAATAAAGACATGGATGAGTTGTTTGAAGACATGAATTCAACGGATATTTTGACGGAAGAAGAATTTCCAGGTCTTTTTATCAGTTGCACTACGTTAAAAGATCCCTTGAGCTTTAACGGCAGGCATCATACGATAGAAGCAATTACTTTTATTGGTCACGAAGCATTCCAAAAATTTTCTGGACTCGCCGATTATCATTCACCCTCGTACTCGCAATACAAAGACCGCGTTTGTGAGAAACTGCTGAACAGCATTGAAAGGGTAGTTCCCAGTATCCGTAATCATATCATACAAATGGAACTGGGAACTCCAATGACAAATGAATTCTATATTCAGTCCACGAACGGGAGCGTTTATGGGACTGAAAAAGGCTTCTGGCAAACCGGACCTTTCTCATATAGAAATAAATCCGAGATCGAAAACCTGTATTTATGCGGTGCCAGCGTAATGGCTCATGGTGTTACCGGCGCGAGTTATTCGGGTATACAAACCGCAGCAATAATCCTGGGTTGCAAAATGGACGACCTGTTACAACCCGACCCAAATCAAAATATCAGGATCTACGATGCAGAAGACTCGTCGGCGTGGCCGGAATGGATTCATCGAAAAATGAAAAACAGGAACGAAAGACTACGAAGTAAGCAATCAGAATCCAGGGTTCAAAATCATTAGCGGATTCTTTTATACTTAATCCCCCAAGACATTTATCAGTTTCCGGCCTTCCTTAAATTCATGAACGAACGCAGTTTTGTATCGCGCAGCAATATACCAAGCCACACAAGCATCCCAAAGATTACTGAAAAGAAGAACGGTTCACCAACGCGTACCATGGTCGCTGTTGCGCCACCCAGATAACCAGTTAACAGAATCGCACCAAGTATTGCGGTTCGTGGCATAATATAAAGAATGGTACAGATAAGAAGTACGATACGGATGCCCGGTAACAAATGTTCTGACCATCCCAGTTGAGCGGATGCTTCTATCGAACGAGGGTCGTAAATCAATTTCATGATCCCGTCAAACAATAAAAAAAAAGTACATAAGGCAGTAATGATGCGGCCCGTCCAGATTACTTTACTTGTGTGAGGTTTTGATGTTTGATGGAGGCTTGTACTTTGCATAAATAAAACTTTAGAGATGAAGACTTTTTGCTTTCAATTGCTGACACAAACCTACCGGGAAAAAAAATCGGGGACACTGTGTGTATGCGACCTCTTAGGGAATAATTACAACATTCTTTTTCGGGCGCAGGATATACACAAACCTCTCTAAATTCACTTTCGTGATCGTCACATATCAACACACTTGCCAAATCTTGCGTTTATTATATTGATAAATAATAATAGATTTGCAATCCGTGGCTACGATCAGTGATTGTTATTCTTAAAATTTACAAATTGGCTAATAAGCTAATTGGCTTATAGCTAATCAATCTTCTTGTATGATTTTCTGATTTTGTCCTGAACGCTGTTTAGTAACACACAGGATACCTCCATTAACTTCTTTTCTCTGGCCACCGTGGCCTGATCTGCTATTTTATTGTTAGTATTCAACCCAGAACACACATGTCTTCGAATAATACCAAAACATATAGTTTAAACGAATATTTTTCACTCATCCTCCGTGCTATCAAAGGCGAACAACAGGATTATACCACCGGTAGTATACGCAGGGCGGTATTCATGCTTGCGATTCCTATGATACTTGAGATGATGATGGAATCCGTTTTTGCAGTGGTGGATCTATATTTCGTAGGCCATCTTCCCGACAGCAATCACGCGATATCTACAGTTGGGCTAACCGAATCGGTATTGACCATCATCTATTCATTGGCGATTGGTGTCAGCATGGCCGCCACAGCTATGGTTGCACGTCGCATTGGAGAAAAAGATCCTGATGCGGCCGCGAAAGCGGGTATGCAAGCTCTTTGGGTTGCAATGTTTATCACAGTATTGATCAGTATTCCGGGTTATATTTTCGCCGCCGATATTTTGCGCCTAATGGGTGCCGAACCCCAAACGGTGGCGATGGGAACAACCTATACTCGCATTATGATGGCGGGTAGTATCGTTATCATGTTACTGTTTCTTATCAACGGGATCTTTCGCGGAGCGGGTGACGCAGCCATGGCAATGAAGAGTTTATGGCTGGCAAATATTTGCAATATCATTCTTTGTCCGATACTTATTCGCGGACTGGGACCCATACCTGCATTTGGTTTAACAGGTGCTGCCATGGCTACAACCATTGGCAGGGGCATCGGAGTTCTCTACCAATTATACCACCTGTTTCATGGCACAAACCAGATGAAACTTTCAGTTCGGCATGTAAGGTTTGACTGGGGCATTATCAAATCGCTGATAGGAATTGCATCTCCGGGAACGTTACAGTTTATAATTGGTTCATGTAGCTGGATCGTATTGGCAAGACTTGTCGCAGAAACCGGCCATAGCGAGGCTTCAGCAGGTTATCAAACCGCCATTCGTATTGTCATATTTTTCCTTCTACCTGCCTGGGGTATGAGTAATGCAGCTGCAACACTGGTTGGTCAGAACCTGGGTGCTAAACAGCCCGACCGGGCAGAGTCTTCCGTAATTGCCACCGCGAAGTACAATACCGTATTTATGGCGTTGGTGTCTGTATTGTTTTTATCAGCCGCCAGTCCAATAGTGTCGTTGTTTACGAGTGAACCTGCGGTAAAACAGATAGCAGTGCAGGCATTGCGTATCATAAGCGTCGGATATATTTTTTACGGGATTGGGATGGTCATGGCAAACGCGTTTAATGGAGCCGGCGACACGTGGACCCCAACCATCATTAACCTCTTTGGATTTTGGGTATTTCAAATCCCACTTGCTTTATTGCTGGCTAAGACATTTGCACTGGGACCAACCGGGGTATTCATCGCAATCCCCGTTGCTGAAACATCAATCACTATTACAGCATATGTTTTGTTTAAAAAAGGAAAGTGGAAAAAGGTTAATATATAAACGGGATAGCTAGGTGATGTGATGATTAGGCCGATGTGATGTGAAATTGAGCGGATGTGATGATGTAATGATTAGCCGATGAATTCACTAATAATTGGCAGAAGTGAAACAGCACTTGTAGATGGGGTTCAAAGCGCGCCACCAAAAGAGTTACCCGACTTTGCAAACTTACTACCGTTACAACTTCGGACCAACAGTGGCCCACTTTTTACTTGGTGGCTAGGGTGGATACAAAGGAACATGACGGGCCAGAATTGGGTTAATGAACTTCATCCGCGACGACCTATCTTTTTATTGGTATTTTAGCAAGCAAACCATCCTCTGCATGAATTACATCTCTAACAACATTATACGCCAGGTTCTGTTGCTGTTATTTATTGTGTTGCTTGGTATCGTTCTCTGGTTCCAGTTAAGCACCTTTCTGCCGGCTTTTCTGGGTGCTTATACATTGTATGTAATCATGCGTAAGTACATGCTCCTTCTGCAGTCAAAATATAAATGGAAAAGCGGGCTATGTGCTGCGCTGTTGATGTTTCTTTCCTTCCTTATTATCATGCTCCCCATACTGGTGCTTGTTAATATGATGGCTTCGAAAGTAGGATTTGCGATTCAACATTCGTCGGAGGTATTGAAGGCCATCCAGGGTTTTATTGAACGATATGAGAAAGCGTACAATATAGACATCATTACCAATGCCAACATTCAGAAGGCTACCAATTGGGGTGCACAAACCCTGCCGCAGGTTTTCAGTGCAACTTTAAGTACACTCATTACTGTTGTGGTGATGTATTTTATTTTATTCTTTATGCTGACCGAGGGTAGAAAAATGGAATCAGGTTTTTATGAATGGGTTCCTATCAAGGATGAGAATATTATTATGTTGAGAAAAGATCTCAACCGGATGGTGTTATCGAACGCGATCGGTATTCCGCTGATAGCGTTGGCCCAGGGAATCGTTGGTTTGATAGGATACCTTATCATCGGTGTGACAGAGCCGGTATTTTGGTTTATTATTACTTGCATAGCAGGAATGTTGCCCGTGATTGGAGCAGCACTGGCTTATGTACCGCTCAGCTTATTATTGTTTGCGAGCAATGAACCGGTGAAGGGAGCGATCGTACTTGCATTTGGCCTGATCATTATCGGAAGCACTGATAATATTTTCCGGTTCTGGCTTCAAAAAAAGCTGGGTGACGTTCATCCATTGATCACAGTATTCGGTGTGATCATTGGAGTCAATCTCTTTGGCTTTATCGGGTTGATATTTGGACCCATTCTGATCTCTCTTTTCATATTATTATTAAAAGTATACAGTAAAGAATTTAGCCCGAGCAAAAACGCATTAAATAAGCCGACCTAGCGCTAATAAGTTCTGTTTCACTTCACTAAGCGTAACTTCTTACATGATTATATTTTCATGCATACCACAATAAAATAAATAGGCTTTAACATTTGCACAGGTGACATCGCGATAATATTTTGGATCTTGTTATCGTTTCAAAGTCCGAATGATAACGGAAAAACCAGAAGCATGTACCGCCCATTAAAATCCATACCTATGTATGTAGGTATTCTCTTATTGATCTTATCGCCCGTACTAATTTCCGGCACTTCTAAGCCAACAATAATTGTTGAACCCGCCTTGACAATTACCTCCCCGGAGGTTTCCTCAGCTCCTATTGCCCTTCCTGCATCAGGAGCTCCGATTTCCAATTCAAATAAATTGGTTGCAGAAGCGCACGCTTTGTATGATAGCATGAAGTTGAGGCGTGTAGGATTGAGTAAGAAAGCGTTCGAATTAGCATGGAAAGGCTATCAATATATGCTTAACAAGCACATGCTACGAAATACAGATGTGCTTTCGATCTGCGACTTCAGTCAATCATCGCGCAGAAAAAGACTGTATATCATCGACCTTGAATCAATGAAGTTGCTGGTGAATACACATGTAGCGCATGGACGCAATTCGGGAAGAGAATATGCAAAGTCGTTTTCAAATAGCATGGAGAGTCATAAAAGCAGCCTGGGATTTTATATAACAAAGCAACCGTATTGGGGAGGGCATGGACTCGCTTTAGAAATTGACGGGCTCGAAAGAGGTATTAATGATATGGCCAACGAGAGAAAAATTGTGGTTCACGGTTCGGATTATATAGGTGAAAAATTTCTATGCGGTAATCCTTTTAACGGAAGAAGCTTTGGTTGTCCGGCAGTCCCTTCAAAAGTTAATGCAAAAGTCATTAATACAATTAAAAATGGATCATGCTTTTTCATTTATCATCCGACAAAGAACTATATAAGTAAGTCAAAGATATTAAACGGTTAGAGTGGACATATATCTTCAGATGGTTTGAAGGTCGAAAAGTCTCAATATAGGTTCGTACCCTATGATTGGGCTTTTCTTTTTTTATGACTATGCGAGGGGAGTTGAACGCTAAACGCTAAACGCTTAAAGCAGAGTACCAGGCGTTGAGGTTTTTAATGTCTTCTTCCAACCTGCACCCCAGATTCCTTATCGAGGCGGCTACTTTTCATTGACGTTAAGCGTTTCGCGTTGAGCCTCCAGCGCTCAGGATTCACGTTAAACATTCAGAAGTATATTTGCGTAATCATCATGGCAAAAAAGAAAAAGAAAAAAAATACCGGCTGGAAGATTTTTTTGGGCTTCGGAATTACCTGCATCGCAGTGATGCTCGGTTTTATAATTTACGAATGGTGGGTCGCACGCCGGGCGCGATTTGTGAAATACGATGCTTTCGGTATCGAGATTCCCACAAACTACAATATACATGGTATCGATGTTTCGAAATACCAGGATAGGATCAATTGGGAGAGCGTAAAGCAAATGAAGGTGGAGGATGTTCAAATCAGTTTTGCCTTTATCAAAGCCACCGAGGGAATCAATAACAGGGATATTTTCTTTAAACGAAACTGGAAACACTGCAAGGACGTACTCCTACCGAGGGGTGCGTATCATTTCTTCGTTGCCAGCAGAAGCGGAAAAACACAGGCAGAGAATTTCATCCGAACCGTTGATCTGGAGTCAGGCGATCTGCCGCCAGTGTTAGATGTTGAACAATCTAATGGGGTGAATGGTCAGAAATTACGTGAGCGGGTGAAGGAATGGCTGGTGACTGTGGAAAGTCATTACGGGGTGAGACCAATTTTATACACGAACGTGGATTTTTACAAATACTATCTTAAAGATGAGTTTGATGATTATCCTCTGTGGGTAGCGCATTACCTTCAAAAAGAAAAGCCACGCATTTACCGTCACTGGCATTTCTGGCAGTACAGCGAACTCGGAAGAGTGAACGGAATTTTTAGCAAAGTTGATTTTAATGTTTTCAACGGAGACTCTACGGAGTTTAAAAAGATATTGATCGATTAAAGGCTGGTACACCACATTCCTTCGACAATTACTTCAGAAATCAAAATGGACTACCAATACTTAGCCGCATGAGCACTATGGAGAAAGATACCCGGCGATTCCTGAATAAAATAGTCACAACACTTGGACTGGGACTTCTCTGGCTTTTTATCAATATGACAATGGGGATCTATAATCGATGGTTTTTCTTCGTCAATAAGCCAACGACAGGCAATTACATCTTTTATAGCTGGGCCGTTCTTAGCCTGATTGCTTTATTGGTAACATATAGAAGAATATGGAAAGAGAAATTTCCGCATGGTTAAGGCCTTCAATTCAAAAAACTTACACTATCTCTACGCCCTTCTGTACATCCCTCCGTGTATTTCTATGGCTGGTTTTATGTCCCATTACCAGGACATTCGTGAAACTTTGTTGTTTCTTAAAACTATAAAGGGATCCACAGAAAGACAAGGAGTTGCAAAAAGTGTTGACTAGTAGATTGAATCCGGAGACTCTTCCTGCTCTTCAATGCATGTTATAAAAGCGTCCAGGACAGACTGTAAGGCTGCTAACGTTTGTTGGTCCGACACCTCGCCTTTCTCATTCAACTTAGTTCGGATAAAAGAAATTAATAATGTAGCTCGTTCCTCGACCTTTGATGAAAGCGCAGTAAATACTTGCAGCAAAGAAGCATGTGCTTTCTCTCCGCTAAGTGATGCAGTGATAACGGCGACTGGCTTGTTAGTCAACTCGCCTGAAGATACCGTCCAGTCGAGTGCATTCTTCAATGAGCCGGGAATCCCAAACGCATATTCAGGCGTGCAGACGATAACGCCATTGACGGACGAAAGCAAGTGCCTGAATTCTCTCACTGGCTCCGATGAGTTTTCATCATCCAGCACGGGGTTGAAATGCGGAAGTGCTCCCAGCCCTTCATAAAAAACAACTTCAACGTTCTCCGGAGCCATCGACGCAAGCGTTTTCAAAATATTTGTATTGGATGAATTAGTCCGAAGACTCCCTGAGATCGCGAGGATCTTAATTTTATTCGTCATTACAAGGTTTTCGTATTTTAAAGGAGGCTACGAAGAATGCAGAATTCAGAATTGAAAACTCCACTCTCGACTCCATACTCCTCACTCACGACTGCCAATTAATTCTTCGCGTCTAAAATCACCGGCGTATTTCCTCTTCCCATAATAATGATCTTTGCATTTTGTGATTTAGCCAACTCCAGTTGCGCCTTGATGCTTTCGTATTGCAACTGCTTTTCCGTCAATCCTTCGCTCATGATACGCTGATAATCTGCTATGCCTTGTGCTTCCACGCGTTTTCTTTCTGCTTCCTGTCTTTCTTTCTGTAAGATAAACTGCATTTTTTGAGCTTCCTGTTCAGCATTTATCTTTTGTTCGATAGCAGATTTTACGGATTGAGGCAATGTGATATTTCTAACCAACAGCTGCTCTAATAACAGGCCTCTCGATTTGAAATCATTCTCGATAGTCTTGAAAATACGCTGTTGAAATTCATCGCGCTTTGCAGAATATAGAGAGATCGCGTCATAATAGACCGCATTATCACGGATGCGTGTTCTTGTGATCGGACGCACAATCTTGTCTTCATAATTTATTCCTGTTTCGCGAAGCAAACGCGGGGCATCAGTTGGCACCACCCGGTAAAGGACAGATAGATCTATTGTTACTTCAAGTCCATCAGCGGTCAGTACTCTGATGGCATCATCTGCCGGTTGACCACTTTCATCATGAACCCCACTCATTGTGTAATTCAATGTTTTGATATCGAGCTTTTCTACTTCGATTAAAGGATTTACGAAATGAAGTCCGCTGGTGAGAACATCATTTTGTACCTTACCAAAAAGTTTCTTTACGCCGACCTGACCAGCGTCGATCTGTATAAAGCAAGAAGTCATAATACCGGCTGCGATGATCACCAATCCGATAATTCGGACCGGCCTGCCAAAACGCTGCGCTGCTGGCTGACCTCTGGAAATAACAAGACCAACAACAAAAAGGATGATCCCAAAAATGATTAGTGCCATTGTTTATTAGATTAAGGGTGAGAGATGAGTCCATTCTAAGTCGGTAGTCGGGAGTCGGGACTAATTAAAATTTGTAATGCATCCCTTCTTACTCCTAACTCCTGACTACCGACTAGCTGCTGTGATCTGCCACTATTACCCATTGATTATGAATCCTACGAAATAGCAGCGTATAATGTCCTTTCAGGTCGCCCACAGTTCGCTTTAAAAACCATTTGCCT
>Ga0126304_10000835_pt1 | contig 13514 bp, 10 predicted proteins | sample Plot25_FD_92538 | JGI IMG/M metagenome (GOLD analysis project Ga0126304, IMG submission 92538) | Serpentine soil microbial communities from UC McLaughlin Reserve, CA, USA - Plot25 | ecosystem: Environmental > Terrestrial > Soil > Grasslands | place: USA: UC McLaughlin Reserve, Lake County... | reverse complement strand
GACCCACCGCCAGGTTGTCGGTGATCGTGAAGTTGTTCAGCCAGCGGCGGAAGTAGCCGACCTCGACTGACACGCGGGGCAGCACCTGCTGCTGGACCGAGACCCCAATCTGCCAGTCGTTCGAACGCACGCCCCAGCCCTCGAGAATCTTCGGATCGATCGCAGCGGTGGTCAGCGCCGTCGTGCCGAACGTCGAACTGTTCATCGCACCGCAGGTATCAACTGAGCCGGTCGTTGCGGGGCTCTGTGCGGCCGGGCTCCTCAAATCGCAGTCCGGCAGGAAGTTGTTGTTGGTGTCGGTCCACGAGCGGGAAGTGGTCGTGGCAATGCGGCCGATCGGGTTCGACAGGATGTAGTTGTTGTTGTTGCTGGTCGGCTCGAGATACTTGCCGAAGTTCACCTTCAACGAGGTCTTGCCGTTGCCGAACAGGTCATAGGCGACGCCGCCGCGTGGTGAGATGTCCTTGTAGCCAGTGACGCCGTCGGTCTCGGGGAACACGATCGGGGTCGAGAGGAAGTTGGTCGGGCCGATGCGCTGTTCCGGGAACTTGCTCCAGTTGCGATCGAAGCGCAGCGCGCCTTGCAGCGTCATCCGCCCGCGCGTCCACTGATCCTGCACGAAGATCGACATGTTGCGCGTTCGGTAGCTCGTGGTGAACGGCAGCAGGCTCTGGGTCAGCGAGATCGGCACGCCGTTGTTGACCGTGTAGCTCAAGTTGTTGTCGTTGGTGAAGCCCTGCAGGTCCGACACCAGCGCGACACCGCCGTAGCCCACCTTCAGATTGTGTGCACCAGTCACGTAGGAGACCGACGCGCGCCACGTGTACTGCGCGTCCCAGCTATCGGACCAGTTCTGCGAGCGATACGTAAGGTTGGGGATGCCGCCATTCGCTGTGCAGCCCGCCGCGCACTGCTCGGTGACGCGCGCAAACGGTCGCGTGGTATTACCAGGACTTTCATAGGGGCCGAAGGGCGCCTGATACGCGCCGAAACCTGCTTCGAACAGCATCTTGTTCGTCGCGGTTTCCGACCACGTCACCTGACGGACGCGCGGGTGAGCGTTGAGATACTGGCCAAGCTCTGGTGACGTCGTTGGGCTGAGTCCGCCGAGTCCGAGCGGGCCGATTCGGTTGCCGCTGTCTGGTTGCTGCCGGCAGCCATCCTCACTGGTGTTGAACGTCGCGCCGTTGCACGCGTGCTGCTCGTCCCAATGAACGTTGATCTTGTCTTTCGACGTCGCCTGGAACGTCAGGCGCATCGTGTACAAGCGCCAGCTTTCGGCACCGCGCACTTCCTTGGTGCGATCGGGCAGATAGAATCTATCGGCCGTGCCGGCATTGAGATTGGGGTAGATGTTGGGAATCTTGCGGTGCTGTCCTTCGTCCCGGGCCGCAACGCGATACCACAGGCGGTCCTTCAGGATGGGGCCTCCCACGCCGAACGTAAAGTCCCACTGTTTGAGCAGCGTGCCTGGAGTCGTCAACCCTGCGGCTTCTAGCTCAGGACTGTAGTTGCTGCCCACCATCCCGCCGCCCGTTCCAGACGCATAGATGTTGCCGGCGAGCGTGTTGCCGCCGCTCTTCGGAATGATGCTGAGCGTGGGGCCGCCGACTTCGGCCTCACCAAGGCCGCCCGACGTCGTCGTCACGACTTCCTGCGCGTTCGAGATATCCGCGACGTAGGTCGAGACGCCGCTGCCGCCGAGTCCTGCGCCGGTGTTCAAGCCGTCCACCTGCATGCGGCCTTCGTTGTTGCGTCCGCCAGCGCCGCCGAACACCGTCATCTGCGGTGTCACCTGGACGTCCGGGGGACTGCCACCAATTGTCACGATGCCGGGAATCAAGAGCGCCGTCGCCGCCCACGAGCGCGCAGTGGGAATCGATGTGAGCATCTCACTGCTGATCGTTGTTTGACGTCTGACGCTCGTGACGTCGACGATCGGTGAGGCGCCGGTCACGGTGATCGTTTCGGTGAGCCCACCGACCGCGAGGTCGGCGTCGATCACTGCGGTGAAGGATCCGGTCAACTCGACCCCGTTACGTTTCACGATGTTAAAGCCCTGCAGCGTAAACGTCACAACGTAGGTGCCGGGCGGCAGGTTGACGATGCGGTAGAGGCCGCGGTCATCGCTGACCGTCGTGCGGACCTTTTCAATGAGAACCGGGCTCGACGCCTCGACAGTGACGCCGGGCAGCACTGCGCCGGACGCGTCTTTGGTGGTACCGGCGATCGATGCTTGCGCAAATGCAGACGCCGGAAGAAGGAGCACGCCTGCCAGCACGATCAGGCGCGCAACGAATATCCGCATTACCGTCCTCCCCGTGAAAATTAGTCGCTGAGATCGTGCCCGCGGGGCCTAAGCCTATACCAGAAGGGTGTGGGTGCGACCGTCGATTGCCGAGCACGCCGAGACTTCGGAGGCCGCCCGCTTTGTGATACAAAGAACTTGCCTACGAATGCCTGATCGCCTTCGCGTGAAGTTCATCCTGCCGGCGCTGACCGAGGCGACCGGTCCGTTCTGGCGTCCCATCAAGTACTCATTGTTTCCGCCGCTCGGCCTCGCCACCCTCGCCGCCTACCTGCGTGACGATGACGAGGCCGTCATCGTTGACGAGCACGTCGAGCGCGTTGACGCCGACGATCGCCCAGACCTCGTCGTCATCCAGGTCTACATCACGAATGCCAGGCGAGCCTACGCACTGGCCGATGCGTATCGGCGCACAGGCGTCTTCGTGGCGCTTGGTGGATTGCATGTCACGGCGCTGCCCGACGAGGCCGCGTCGCATGCCGATGTGATTGTCCTCGGACCTGGCGAGCAGACGTTCCCGCAGTTTCTCGCCGACTTTCGCACCCGGCAGGCGCTGCCACGCTACGTGTCCACGTCAGGGCGCACGCTCGAGCGCGTGCCGCCGATCCGTCGCGATCTGATTCGGCGCCACGCCTACCTGGTTCCCAACTCGATCGTCGTCACCCGCGGCTGTCCGCAGCACTGCGACTTCTGCTACAAGGACGCGTTCTTCGCGGGAGGCCGTTCGTTCTATACCCAACGCGTCGAAGACGCGTTGGCCGAGATCGAGCGACTGCCGGGCCGTCATCTGTATTTCCTCGACGACCATCTCTTCGGCGATCGCCGGTTCGCGGCCGCGCTGTTCGATGGCATGCGCGGCATGGGCCGGCTGTTTCAAGGTGCGGCAACGGTGGACTCTATCCTTCGCGGCGACATCGTCGAGCGCGCGGCGGACGCTGGGCTGCGCAGCCTGTTCGTCGGCTTCGAGACGCTGGCGCCGAGCAATCTTGTCGAGAGCAACAAGCGCCAGAATCTCAATCGCGACTATGCCGCGGTTGCGAAGCGGCTGCACGACGTCGGCGTCATGATCAACGGCAGCTTTGTCTTCGGCATGGATGACGATGACGAGACGGTGTTCGAGCGGACCGTCGAATGGGGCATCGAGCACGGTCTGACGACAGCGACGTACCACATCCAGACGCCGTATCCCGGTACGAGACTCTTCGCGCGGATGGAAACAGACGCCCGGATCACGACGCGCGACTGGGACTTGTACGACACGCGTCACGTCGTGTATCGGCCAGCCCGTCTCACGGCGGCGGCGCTCAAGGCAGGCTACGACCGCGCCTATCGAGACTTCTACCGATGGTCGTCGATCGCGCGCGGCGCGCGCTCGCACGAGTCAGTGAAGCATCAGGCGAAACATTTCTTCTATGCGGCGGGGTGGAAGAAGTTCGAGCCGCTCTGGGACATGGTGATTCGGGCGAAGCGGCTGGCGGTGATGACGCCGCTTCTCGAGGGCGTGCTCTCCAAGGTTACCGCGTCGGAACCCAGGGAGCCGCGCGCGGACGAAGGCGGGTCCGCCGTAGCCTTGGCGAAGGCGGAAAGGACCGGCCCTACAGCACCGCTACTGCTGACGGGTCGCCGGATCGACTCCGGCGAAAGTCACTAAGTCCACCATCGTGAACGTTTGGACGTCAGTCCCACTCGAGCTCGACGCCGTGGCCGCGGGCCTTGTCGCCGTGCATCGGCGTCACGAAGCCGAGCAGGCAGCCTCTGCCGCCATCGCGAAGCAGATGACACCGCACCTTGATGGTGTCGCCGACCTGCACGTCTTCCTTCTTGACGCCGCGCAGAAAGATACCCTGCGGGTTGGTCGCCTCGAGCGCCCATGTCTCGCCCTTCACGTCGATATAGACAATCGAGTGGGGGACGATGAAGACGATCTGTTTGACGGTGCCTTCCATGACCGTCCAGGTAGTGACGTCGTAGTTGCCGTGCGAGTGATGAGCGGACACCACGACGTTGAGTGCCGCCGCACACAAGACGGCTGCGCCGAAAGCTCTGAGTTGCACGTCACGCCTCCTCTCACCGCGGTGGCCGCACCACGGTCCCATCGATGGACGTGTTGAGATCGCGAACGGTGAAAGGCGGAGGCTCGTGTGGAAACTTCCACTCGCCGTACCCTTCGGTGTAGAGCGTGCGATAGCGGATCGCCAATCCCTTGTCGTCGGCCCACGCCAGCGACTGCATGAACAGAATCGGCTCGGGCATGCCCGGGGACACCGTCGCCTCGTGGATGTAGAGACGCCCGGCGTGCTGATGAATCGCCGCGAACGAACGCGTCTTGTCCGCGTTGGTCATCTGCAGCGCGCGACCAGACACGAGCTCGACGAAATAAAACATGTAGTGCGTGATCTTCACGCCGTCACGCTTCAAGTAGTTCCAGACCGCGTGATCGGTCGCGCCGGCGACGTCTACACGGAAGTCGTTTTGGCAGGTGTCGCCGTCCTGCTGATTGGCGCCTTTCGAAGCCTGGCATTTCGCGGCGCGGTCGGCATGGAGCTTTTCGATGCCGCGATAGTCCACCACGGTCGTTGTATAACGCCCGAGCGCATCGGCCGCGTTATACACCTTGGCGGGGAGCGTCTGGCGGTATTCACTCAGGTAGGTGGTGGTCTCGATTTTCGGCTTGCCTGGATAGTTCGCGCTGAATCCGTCTTCAGGGCTGACGAAGCGCGTCCACTCCTGCGCGAGAGCGGACTGCGAGGCGCAGACGATCAACGCCACGGGGATGAGGGGTCTGAAGCGCATGTGTCCTCCTCGGCTTCAACCGCAACTCGACGTCCTAGGGTGTCGAGATACTGCCGAAAACGACTGCTACGCGCAAGCGTATAATCCGCGCGTGATGCCCTTCGATTCGCGCTCAGGGCACCCCGAGCGACGTCGAGGGGGTGCCGCGGCCGTCTCTCGTCACGTGGCCGGAATCACGTCTGCCGGAGCGCTCATTGCCGCGCTGTCGGTGGCCGGCCATGGTCAAGCGCGATCGATCGCCGATCGTGTCTATTCAGATACTCAGGCCACGCGGGGACAGCAGCTCTATCAGACGCTGTGCGCCAATTGTCACGGGGCGACGCTCGCGGGCGTGGTTGGTCCGCCGCTCGCCGGCGACGCGTTTCTCGCCGTGTGGAGCGCACGTCCCCTGAACGATCTCGTGAACAAGATCGAACAGACCATGCCTCCGGGACAGCCTGATAGTCTGGGGCGGCCGCAAGCCATCGACCTGACCGCATTCATTTTGCGCAGCGGCACGTTTCCATCAGGACCGTCGGATCTCGGCACCGCCGAACTGGGACAAATCACGTTTCCGACGCGCACCGCTCCTGCGTCGGCGACCGGTGGCACGGCATCATTCGCGCCCAGCGCCAACCTCGCGCAGTTGATGCGCGCGGTGACGTTCCCGAACGCCAACATCCTCTTCAACGTGCAGGTGAAGGATCCGGCGAAGGACAAACCGGCGATGCCGATCCCGTTCGATTATGTGCTCTGGGGCTCGACGGTCTACTACGGATGGTCGGCGGTCGATCAGGCGGCGCTGGCGATGATCGAAACCGCGCCGCTGTTCCTGGTGCCGGGCCGCCGGTGTGAGAATGGCCGGCCGGTGCCCGTCGATCGCGCCGACTGGAAGCAGTACACCTCGTCGCTGGTTGAGGTCAGCCGCGCCGCGTATCGCGCGTCACAGTCCAGAAGCGTGGATGCGATGAACAAGGTGGCGGAGCAACTCAACGAGGCGTGCGCGAACTGTCACAAAATCTACCGCGATGGCGCGCGCGAAGGAAACACTGCCGGCGCGAGCCGATGCCAATAGCACGGGCACGCGCGCGACTTACTGTCCGACGATCGCGGGAACCGGATAGATACCGAAGGCGTGGAATGAATTCGAGTACAGCGTCTGATAGCGAATCGGCCTACCACTCTTGTCGATCCACTGCATCGACTGCTGGAACAGGCCGGGCTCGGGAAAACCCGCGGGCACCGTGCCTTCGATGATGTACAGCTTGTGCTGGTGCATGCCGATCCACGCGAACGTGCGTGACTGATCGGCATTGGTGAGCTGCACGATGTGGCCTTCGACGAGGTCCTGCCATTCCCAGGTCAGATAATTCAGCTTGGCATCGCGCTGCAGCAGCTTGAAGGTCGCGTAAACGATCGCTCCGCGTTCGTCGTGATGTGAGTAGCCTGGTCCCAGCGTCGCCGGTGCGTTCGCGCGACAGTTGGCATTGCCGGGCGGACACGACTTCGCACGCTCGATGCCTTGTTGCTCGATACCGCTGTAATCGACGACGGTGACCGAATAGCGCTCGCGACCGCGCTCGGCGCTGTAGATCCGATCAGGCAGCACGTAGTTCAGTTGTGACGTCCACGTACTCTCGCTGATCTTCGGTGTGCCAGGGAAGTTGATGCGGAACCCGTCTGGACGGCTGGTGTACTCGTCCCATTCCTGCGCGCGGGCGGTGCCGGCGATCAGCAGGAATCCGAACACGAGAGCGGTGACGCGCATGCGTGCTCCAACTGCCGGTTCGGAACGACCGGCCCTACGACCTATCCTAAAAATCTTTCGGTGGGGGAGCGTTGCCGCCGTCCCAGTCCTTGACCGAGCCGTCGGCGGCTTTCAGAAAGCCGAGCAGACATCCGTTGGTCTTGTCCCTGAGGGGATGACAGCGGGCTTTGATCGGATCGCCCGGCTTCACGTACTCGCGTGTGACACCAGCCTGCTCGAGCTGCGCACGCGTCGTCGCCTCGAGCGCCCAGACCTGCGGTGCGCCCGAGGAATCCTTCACCTCGATGTATAGCCAGGAATGCGGCGTCAGCAGGTGCATCTCTTTGACGACGCCGGAGATGTCCCTGAACGATTCGTCGTACTGGCCATGCGAATGGTGCGCCGCGACCGACAGCGTGAGTGTCACGACGCCGCCGGCCGCGAATGCAACGGGCCGCCTCACCACCTTCGCCAAGGCTATGGTGGTCCGCCGTAGCTTGACGCGAAGGCGGAAGGTGTCCCCTGCGTACCATCGCATGTCGGCCTCAGTTGCGTCCGCTGACTGGCGGTGCACCAGCCGGCGCGCCTGCGCCGCCACCGCGCGGCGGCGGAGGAGGCAGTGTGCCGCCTTCAGCGATCGTCTTCATGTTCTGCAGCGCGCGGGTGAACGTCGCGGTCCGCGTCTGCCGATCCTTTTCCTTGGCGGCATCGTCGCCCAGCGTCGAATTGTCATAGACCAGCGTGTAGACCAGCTTCGAGGTTGTCGCGGTCACCGGGCGTGCTTCGAGCGTGCCGTGATAGAGGATGTAGGGGCGGCCGGCGCGCACCGGCTGCGTGTAGGTGTACGACAGCTCGGTCTTGCCGACGAGTACTTCGTTGGCCACCGACCGTACCGCGCCGAACTCACCATCCTTGCCCTGTGTAATCGTGCAGGGAATCTGGAACCACTCGCCGATATCGCAGTACTTGCCGATGCGCTTCCACACGTCGGCAGCGGGCTTGTTGACCGTGATCTCCATCGGAATAGAGACGTAGGTCGGGTTGGCGACGACTGTCGCGTCGGCTGCTGGCAGTGCGGTTGGAGCGGGCGCCTGCGCTGCGGCCGGAGCAGCGACACCAGCGACCAACAAGAGCGAGAACACGATTCGATTCATTCGTCCTCCGATGAAAGGCCGCCTGAAGGTAGCCTCTACGTAACCAATCACCGCGCGCGGTCGGCTCCGTTGACGCGTTCGAACACGCGCTCGGGCGGCGGCAGTCCCTTTGCCTTCGCGTCTTCCACGGCCTTGTCGTAGGCGCGCTCCGCGCTCAACGCGTTCCGCATCGCGTTGTTGCCTTCGTGGCAGCCGTATTCGTAGATCTGATAGTCCAGCTGCGTCGTGATGGTCATCCGCATCGTCCACGGTTTGACGAACGTGTCGGGATCGTCAACATGGATCTCGTAGTCGATCATCTCGGGATCGATTCGCGTGAAGCGCTCAGTCATATGCAGCTTCTCGCTGTGCCGGGCGCCGCCGACCGTCGTTCGATCGGTGAAGTTGCGCGACTCGACGACCAAGGTGTCGCCTTCCCAATGCCCGCGCGAATCGCCCATCAACAGATGGATGTTGTCGCTGAGCGGCGGCCGGTCGTCCAGCGGGATCACGCGCGTGTCGTGCACCATCTCGTAGCTGATGACGACCGCGTTCGGCGTCTGGACGATGCGGGCACCATTGCCGTAGACCGCAGGCATGAACGACCCAATCGCGCCGCGGGTGATGCAGCGATCGTAGAGAGAGAAATCCTGGACCTTGTTCCAGGGTCCCACGCCGAACGATCCCTGACCACCAGAGGCGCGTCGCGCCTGTCCTGCGGGCGTCAACGCCGGCACGCGGCCGTCCGGCGGATCGATCACCATCGAGGTGTAGCTGAAGTCGCGCGAGCCTTCCTCATTGCGGAACGTACCCGTCCTCGCGTCGTCGACGGCGCGCGCGCTCTGGCGCTGCTTGGCGCGAGCCGCGAACTCCTCGTCACTCAGGTAGAGGCGAGTGCCGAATTGCGGTTGACGCGACATCGCCACACCGCGCATGTCGTCACTGGTCCAGATGCCTTCAAGGTCTGGGTGGCCCCAGGCAGTACGCGGCGCCTTCCAATGCGGATTCACTCGCATGGCAGCCGCCGCGTCCGCCGATCCTCTGGCCTGAGCGGCGGCGGGAACCGCCCCGGCCATGACCAGCCCTAAGCAAATTGCTGAAATACAAAGGGCGCTACGAACCCCTCGGAGTATCAAAAAGCCCATGGGCGCGCAGCGTAACACGACTGGAGCACAGCGTGCATTGGAGTCATTCGTGGCGGGTCACAGCACGGCCGTGTCAGCCCTGAGAGGGCGGGGCAGCGATCGTGGAGTCGCCGCGCGAGCCGAGCACCTGCGCGACGCTGGTGAGCAGCTGCTGCGCCGAGAACGGCTTCGACAGGAACGCGTAGCGGCCCGTGGCGATGCCACGGCGCAGCAGTTCTTCCTGCACGTGACCCGAGCACACCAGGACCGGCATCGAGGGTGCCAGCGCATTGGCTCGCTCGATCACCGTCGCGGTCTCGAGCCCGGGCATCACGCCGTCGATACACATCAAAGCGAATGCGCGGTCCTCAGCCAGTCGTTGCAGTGCACCATCTCCGTCGCTGGTTTCAATGACAACGAAACCATGGTGCGACAGGATTCGCGACATGCTGGCCCGGACATCGGCGCGATCCTCGACGACGAGCACACGAGCCCCGGCGGGCACGGCGACTGCGGTGGCCTTAGCGAGCGGCGTGGGCGGGGGTGGATGGACGTCACGCGCTTCGGGCAGCCAAATGGTGATCGTGGTGCCGGTGCCGGGCGCGGATGTTGCGTCAATGCCACCGTGTGATTCCTTGGCGAAGGCATAAACGGTTGCCAGGCCGAGTCCGGTGCCGCCTTTGTCGAGTTTGGTCGTGAAGAATGGATCGAAGATCCGATCGAGGGTCTCGTGGTCCATGCCCGGGCCAGTGTCCGAGATGCCAATGGAGACATACCTGCCGTCAGCCACGTTCGGTGCGCTGGCCACATCCTCGACGCGCCAGCTAATCGTCACGGTACCGCCACGCGGCATCGCATCACCGGCGTTGATGACGAGGTTGAGCAGCGCATGTTCGAGCTGTGTGTCATCGACCATCGCGGTCGCGTCTTCGGCAGGCGGGTTCACGGCCAGGTGAATATCCTCGGCGAGTATCCGGCGCATCGGTGTCTGAAGCCGATCGACCAGGCTCGCGATCGCCGTCGGCGTCGGCTTGGCGATGTGCTGGCGGCCGAGCATGAGTAGCCGGCGAGACAGGTCGGCAGCGCCGCTCGCCGCGCGTAACACCTCGTCGAGGCACTCCTCGACTTGTTCGGGAAAGTCGCGGCGAAGCTTGGCCATCTCGGCACCGCCGACGATGACGGTGAGCGCATTGTTGAAATCGTGCGCGACACCGCCAGCCATCCTGGCGAGCGCTTCGATGCGGCGTGATTGTTCCAGCGCATGCTGCGCGTGTTCGCGCTGCTCGCGCTCGCGGACCCGTTCCCGCTCGGATCGCTCGAGCGCGAGCCGCTGCTCACGTTCGCGAATGGCAAGCTTCTGATGCACGTCGACCTGATGGGCGAGACGCTCAACGACGTAGAGCTCGGTGGCGGCCATCACGACGCCGAGGAGGGTCATGATGACTGTCTGTCGCACCCATACGGCGGGGTCCAGCGGATCCCACAAATCGCGCGACAACGGGGGAAGATGCCCCTGAACGACCAGGACGCCGCTTGTGACGATCACCAGAACCACCGCGAACAGCGCCGCGATCGCGCCGTGTCGGCCGAAGAACAGCGTCGCGAGCAGAATCACCAGGACACTGACCGCGAGGTTTCCGATCGTCAGGCCGCCGCGCATCGCCACCATCGCCGCGCTCATAAGCAGCACCGTCAGCAGCACGAGTGCCGACGTTTGAAAGGCCATCCCCGAACGGCACAGGCGCAAAACGGGAAATACCAGACCCCACGAGCAGATGGCGAGGGTTGCAGTGGTGAGTGAGCCGGCGGCGTACGCCTGCCAGGCGAGAATCACACAGACCAGCGGCATTGCGACTGCCAGCACGTTCAATGCAACCAGCAGCACCCGCGTCCTGAGCAGGTGCAGGATATCCTCGACGGACTCAACACCAGATGCGGCCATTGGTGACGCGGGGTCGCTCATGACGGGCCCTCTACTGTCGTTCGTCGCGACAGTCCTGTCCAGTGCAAGGCCAGTCATATTGACTCCCTACGTGTATCGATAGGAGTTGACAGCGCGGCGGTGATGGTTCGATACTCTCCATCGATAAACGATGGGAGCAACCAACGACCCACCGGAACTGTTGCCCGGCACGCTCGACCTGCTGATCCTCAGGACGCTACAGCGTGGATCGATGCACGGCTACGGTATCGCCCGGCATCTGCGCGTCACGTCTGACGAGGTCCTGCAAGTCGGCGAGAGCTCGCTCTATCCCGCATTGCAGCGCTTGCTCGTCAATGGCTGGATTGCCGGCGAGTGGGGGCTGTCCGACAACAATCGCCGCGCCCGCTATTACTCGTTGACAGCGGCGGGGCGCAAACGTCTTGCCGTCGAACGCAAGGGATTCGATCAGATGATCCTGGCGATTCAGCGCGTGCTCGAGGCGTAGCGACCGTGATGACTTTCCTGCGACGCCTTGGATACTGGCTGCGTGGACGCCGTGCCGCGGAGGAGCTCGACGAGGAGCTCCGGTTTCATCGTGAGATGGCCGAGCACGACCTGCGCCGCGAGGGCGCGTCCGCATCCGAGGCCCAGCGTGCGGTCCGCCGCACGATGGGGAACACCACGCTCGCGCGCGAAGACGCCCGCGCGCAGTGGGTGGCCCCGTGGATCGACGCCCTGTGGCAGGACGTTCGTCACGGTGGACGCAGTCTCCGCCGAAGTCCGGCTCTGGTGACGGTCAGTGCGCTGTCGCTGGGCCTTGGCATCGGGCTCAACGCCATGTTGTTGATGGGCATCAGCACGATCTACGGTCACGAGCCCACGATGACGGAGCCGAAGCGGGTGGTAGCCGTCGAACCTGGATACGCGAATCAGTTCTCGTATCCCGATTACCAGGATCTGAAGGGTAACGGCATCTTTACGGACGCAGTCGGCTTCAGAACCGGCGCGTTGAACATGGGATCCGCTGGCCGCCTGACGCCAGTCACATTCCTCGTCGTCACAGCAAACTATTTCGAGGCGCTCGGCGTTCGCGCGCAGCTTGGCCGCATGTTCTCCGCAACCGAGGCCGCGCCGGAGCGCAACCCGAGAGTCGTCGTGGTTACTGCAGGCTTCTGGCGGAATCGGCTGCGCGGTGATCCGGCGGCGATTGGACAATCAATCGTGCTCGGCGGCGAGTCGTTCACCGTTGTCGGCGTGCTTCCCGACGATTATCGTGCGGTCTTCGGCTGGATTGGGCCGCAGATCTACGTCCCGATTAGCCGCCTGACGTTGTCGGCGTTCGAGGATCGCGCGACGCCCACTCTGAGTGTCCTGGCACGCCTGCAGCCGAATGCCACGATGTCGCAGGCACAGGCCGCGGTCACGACGTTGACCGCATCGCTCGAGCGGATGTATCCCGAACGGCTGTCATCGAAGGGCCGTTCGGCGCGCGTCTTTCCGGCTCGAGCCGTACAGTTTCGCGGTGCGGAAATCGGATACAGCGCAGCCAGGACGTTGACGATTGTGACCGGCGCCCTGGTGCTCCTTATCGCGTGCGTCAATGTTGCCGGATTGCTGATGGCCCGTGCCACGGAGCGCCGCCGAGAGATTGCCGTGCGCGTGGCGATCGGGGCGGGGCGTGCCCGTGTCGTGCAGGCGATGCTGATCGAGAGCCTGTTGCTGGCGCTGACGGGTGCAGTGATCGGTCTGGCCATGGCGTATGCGGTGAACTGGGCGCCGCTCCCGTCGGAAATGGCCCCGCTTCGCAACCTCATGGCACCGAACGCGCGCATCGTGCCGTACGGCGTGCCGCTCGTGTTTCTGATCACGCTCATCTGCGGCGTCCTTCCGGCGCTCAGGGCGACACGCGAACGTGTGATAGACGATGTGCGACAGAGTGGCGACCGCGCGACGCCGCGCACGTGGATGCGGCAATCGCTCGTGGTTGGCCAGTTGGCGATGTCGCTGTTTCTGGTTGTCGCCACGCTGCTCTTCGTGCGCAGTCAGATCCGGATCGGGCACACCGATCTCGGCTTCGATCTCGACCACGGCATCGTCGCCCGATTCGGCCTGGACCAGCAGCAATATGGAGGCGACGCGCGCGCACGTTTCGCCGAGCGGCTGGTTGAACGGATCGCACAGGTCCCGGGAATTTCACTGGCCAGTGTGGCCAACCTCGTTCCGCTCGGCGGCGACTCGCTGCTGAGGAGTTTTCATCCGGCCGGCCGTACCGATATACCCGGCACACGTCCATCCAACTACAGCGTCGGGGCGGATTTCTTCCGCACGCTGGGCATTCGCATGCTCAAAGGTCGCGAGTTCGGACGAAGTGACCGGATGGGCAGTCCGGCGGTCGCAATCGTGAACGAGACCTTCGCCAAGACGTACTTTCCCGGACAAGAAGTAATTGGTCAGCACGTGCAGACGGAGGACGAGCTCGATGCGGAAGTCGTCGGTGTCGTGCGCG
>Ga0126304_10000830_pt1 | contig 13540 bp, 12 predicted proteins | sample Plot25_FD_92538 | JGI IMG/M metagenome (GOLD analysis project Ga0126304, IMG submission 92538) | Serpentine soil microbial communities from UC McLaughlin Reserve, CA, USA - Plot25 | ecosystem: Environmental > Terrestrial > Soil > Grasslands | place: USA: UC McLaughlin Reserve, Lake County... | reverse complement strand
TGCGCAGTTCTGCCATCCGTAAGAGCGGGCCCTTACTTCCTCTTCGCCTTTGGCCTTGCTGCTTTCGATGGCTGTGCCGCCGGTTGTGTCGCCGTCGTCGCAGCTGTTGCCGCAGCCGACGTCTGCTTCAAGCGGTTCAGCCTGTCGGCGAGGCGCGTCGTCAAACGACTATCCACATCGTAGACGTCAGGGCGGAAGTGCACGGTGCCGTCGGGGCGTGCTCTAGCGGTCCAGTAGCCGAGATATACAGGAAGCGGAGCCTTGAGCTTGGCGATCTTTTCTTCGCCACCGTGCATCGCAGCCTGGATACGCTCGCCGTCCCACTCGGGCTGGTCGCGCAGCACGTAGTTCGCGAGTTCTTCCGGCTGTTCAACCCGCACGCAGCCATGACTGAGTGACCGCGCCGCACGTCCAAAGAGCGAATCGGCTGGCGTGTCGTGGAGATACACGTTGAACTGATTCGGGAACATGAACTTCACGAGGCCCAGCGAGTTGTCGTTCCCCGGCCGCTGGCGGAACCGGTAAGCGGCAGGATCGGAAAGATCAAGTGACGCGGGGTCAACGGCATTGCCCGCCTTGTCGACGATATCCATGTTGTTGCGCGTCAGGAACCCGGGATCCTTGATGACCGCCGGAAGCGTTTCATCCTGTGCAATGGTTTCCGGAACGTTCCAGTAAGGGCTGAATACGAGGTAGGTCATTTCATCGTTGAAGATCGGCGTCTGGCTGTCCGGCTTGCCGACAACGACCTTCATCGTAAGGGGCACCTTGTCGCCCTCGTAGACGTCCAGACGCATCTCGGGAATGTTCACCAGAATGTAACGCTCACCGAGGTCGCGGGGGAGCCATCGCCACCGTTCCAGGTTCATCTGGATCTGCGCAATGCGCCGCTCGATCGGCACATTCATCTCGGCCACGACGTCCTTGCCGATCACGCCATCGTCGGTGAGTCCATGCCGGAGCTGGAAGAGCTTGGCCGCTTCCTGGAGTTCCGCACCGTAAACGGCGTGTTTTCCCTCTGGGATAGAGCCGCGGTAGTCGCCCGAGACGGCGAGCCGCCTCGCCAGCGCAGCGACGGCCGGGCTCCTCTGCCCGGGTTTCAGTTTGAGTGTGGCCGGAAGCTGAGGCCATCCACCTTTCGAATCAATGGCGCGGTAGTCGCTGAGGGCCGTGCGCAGGCGTGCGTACTCCGGGGATGTGGGCAGGAGCTCGTGCAGTGACTCCTTGATCCGATTCTCGGAGAGAGCCTTCTCCAGATGCGCGAGCGGGTCGAATCGTTCTGGACGGATCTTCCAGGCGGGATCCGCGCGCGCGAGATCGGACAGGCCGTCGGCCACATCCGACGCATACTTCATATAGAGGAACGTGAGCCACACGTCGAGAGCGCCGGCCTCGCGCGGATCGAAACCCTTTTCGGAGAGGAAGCCCTTGGCCGCTTCGGCGCGTCGCTCCTCGATCATTGCGACATTGTAGAGGTTTGGATCGAAGCCCTCGCGATCGGCCTCCCGGAGGGCATCGACGAGATCATCGATCTGGGGGCGTGCCTTTGCGTTGGCGACCCAAGCCGTGGCGAACTGGCGTCGTTCGTAGAATGCGCGGGTCTGCTTCCATAACCTGGCGCCTTCCGGGTCCTTGGTCGCGTACTCCGGGGCGCGTCCGTTCAGCGCCGCCCGCAGCGCCACGTCAGTTTGGTGGTTCTTGTCTGCGCCTCCCAGCTGTATCTTTCCGCAAGCGGCGACCGTGCCGATCAGCGCCGCGGCTACGATTGTCAGTCTGATCCTCATGCAGCGTCACCCCTCCACCCGAGCTAAGCAGCAAGGGTGATGCCCGGCGACCGGAGCGATAGAACTTTCGATATGGCAAGGACTTATCAGCGAAAACGATCGACGACGGGACCGACTGAGCAACCGGTTACCCACGACGTCAATCTCGAATCTGCTGCGCTGCTTTACGAAATGGCAGCTCTCCAGCCGACGCCCCGAAGCCAATTCGGTTACAAGCGCGCCGCCAAAGCGATCGTGTATCTGCCCGTGCCGGTGTCGGACCTGGTCAGCGCCGGAACATTGCGGGAGGTTCCATTCGTCGGCCCTTCAAGCGAACGGATCATCAAGGAGCTGGTCGCGGAAGGCAAATCGGCGACCGTGCAGGCGGCGATCGTGAAGGCTGGCAGCAAAGGAACGGCGGTGGTGGCCAGGCGCGCGTATCGCGAAAACTTTCTGAGTCACTTCACGATGCAGCAAGCGCTGGCGGCGCCGATGGCCTCGGGCGTGGTCAGCCGCGCCGACTACCGGGGTGACTTCCAGATGCATTCAACCTGGAGCGATGGCGGAGAACCACTGAGCGCGATGATCAAGGGGGCCCGCGAGTTAGGGCATTCGTGCCTGGGGATCACCGACCACTCGTACGGACTGCCGATAGCGAGGGGCATGCCAATGGAGCAGGCGGCGAAGCAGTGGGCTGAGATCGACAGGCTGAACGCAAAGCACCGAGGCGAGTTCCGCGTGTTCAAGGGAATCGAAGCCAACATCCTGGCCGACGGAGCGCTCGACCTGCAGCCCCAGGAGGCGGCGCTGTTCGAGTTCATCGTTGCCTCACCTCATTCCGCCCTTCGAAAGACAGAGGACCAGACACCCCGAATGATCACCGCGGTGAAGACGCCAGGCGTCGCGATCCTTGGACATCCTCGCGGACGTGTGTTCAACACCCGTCCCGGCGTGTCTGCGGACTGGGATGCCGTATTCGAAGTTGCGGCGCGGCTGCAGGTTGCAATCGAACTCGACGGCAACTGGCACCGCCAGGACATCGACTACATTCTGGCGGCCCGCGCCCTCGAGGCGGGCTGTCTCTTCGCGCTCGACAGCGACGCGCACTCGATTGGCGAGCTCAGGTTCAGTGAGTATGCGCTCGCGCATGCGCGCCTCGCCGGCATTCCGGCGGAGCGGGTCATCAACTGCTGGAGCGACGATCGGCTGGAACAGTGGATGAAGTCACACCATCAACGGCGGCGTCGCAAGTCATCATAATCCGGCATGTACGTCTTCAAGCCACCCGACACCGTGTTCTTCGAATACCCGGCGACGAGTTGAGCCTTGTACCTGGCCGGGTCGAAATCGAAAACGTCTTTCGGGTCCGCGTCAATCAGCTGCAAGTCCGCGGCATGCATCGTCAGCTTGCCGAACCGGATGTCGCCGCCGCCGAAGTAGATGTAGTTCCTCGAGGACGGGGAAGGTAGAGCGAGGGCCTTTTGCCTGCCGCCGCTGCCGTCGTCGAACACCTGGACGAGCCGGCCATGGTCCAGCGTGACTCTCGACAGACGGCCGCGGATCTCCGGCGGCGGCAGCACCTCGCCGGGCGCGATGACGATGTCATTGCCGTTGACCTCGATGCCCCGCCGGTTCTTCAGGTTCACGAGATCATCGAGTTTCAATCCGAACAGATCGAGGAGACCCTTTGATGGAATGCCCAGGGCCTGCATCGACTGTGTCTGCAGCAGCAGGCGTCCGTCTGACGAGGCGCGCACCAGCGCCTTTGTCGAGAACGGGACGTCGACGCCTTTGTGCAGCTTGCCGGACATCTTGAGTTCGTTGCGCTCGGCCGTAACCCTGATGGACTTCAGTGGCGATCCCTCGTACGCGAAGACGTGATTGTTCATCAGCGCCTGCAGGCTCTCCATGCTCATCGAAAGGGAGGCGGATTCGAGCTGCAGGACATAGGAGCGCTGGTCGTCGAATACCGGCGGACTGCCCGGAGTTCGGCTGATCATGAGCCCGCGGATGTGCGACACATCGAGTGTCACTCCCGGAGCCACGTGCAACCGCACGTTCTTCATCTGGATATGAACGGCGGCCGGATCGGAAGGCGAATGCGAAGGCGCGACGGTGGTGCCGGCGATGCAAACAGCGGCGGCCGAAACAGCGAAATTCCTCATCGACAGCAAGAGAACGCAAGTTGCTGGCCGCCCGAGATCCACTTCGCTCTCTGTTCTGGCCTGCAAAGGCCAGGCGCTGTTTTACCGGGAAGGAAAGCGGTTTACGCGGTGCGTGCGCGCTCGGCCCGATAGTACCGCGACGGCAGAGCATGGCCGATTCGACCTTCGATGAACACCGACGCGTCCAGGAGCCGTTTCATGTCGACGCCCGTGTCGATGCCGAGGCCGTCGAGCATGTAGACGAGATCCTCGGTGGCGAGATTGCCGGTGGCGCCAGGCGCATACGGACACCCGCCGAGCCCTCCTGCGGATGAATCGAAAGTGGCGATCCCAAGGTCGAGAGCAGCGAGGACGTTGGCGAGCGCGTTGCCTCGGGTGTCGTGAAAATGCAGGGCGATCCGGTCCATCGAAACGTGCGCCGCAACGGCGTCGACGACTGCGGGAACCTGCCCGGGATGGGCGATGCCGATGGTGTCGCTGACGGCCACTTCAGTGGCCCCCATCTCGATCAGCTTCCCGGCGATGATTCCGACGCGTTGGGGATCGACCTTGCCCTCGAACGGACAGCCGAACGCGGTGGACAAGTAGGCGCGCACCCGCATCCCGAGATCCAGCGCGCGGCGGCAGACGGCTGCATAGGTGACGAGCGATTCGTCGATCGACTGGTTGATGTTCTTGCGGCTGAACGCCTCCGATGCCGCGGCGAAGATCGCAATGTCAGTCACACCGGCCGAATGGGCACGTTCGAGTCCGGCCAGGTTAGGTACCAGCGCACTGTAACGTGTACCGCTGCGCCGCTCGATGCCTGCAAATACTTCGGCGGCATCTCTCATCTGGGGAACCCACTTCGGGCTGACGAAGGCGCCGATCTCGATCGCGGGAAATCCCGCCTGCGAGAGTCGATCAATAAACGCGATCTTGTCGCCGGTGACGACGATGTCAGTCTCGTTCTGAAGACCATCGCGAGGACCGACCTCTACCAATGTGACTCGCTGCGGGAGGTTCATGCCTCCATCTCCACCAGCGGCACACCGGGCTGGACGAGTTGCCCCACGCGGCAACTGACCGACTTCACGACGCCGTCCGCCGCCGCGCGCACCGGAAGCTCCATCTTCATTGCCTCGAGCACGATGAGTGTGTCCCCGCCCTTGACGGCCTGGCCAGGCGCGGCGAGAACTCTCACGACGGTTGCCGGCATCGGTGCCGCGAGCGATCCCTGCTGCGCGGAGCGGCGGCGCGCGCCTCGATGCTGCACTTCGAGCTCGAAAACCTGGCCGTCGAGAAAGACCCATCGAGTATCGCCGCGCGCCACTGCCCATGCGCGGCGAGGGAGCGGCGTTGCAACGCCATCGACGATGACGCGCTCCCCCTCGATTTCGACCCGGTGCTCGCCGTCGGTGCTGCGCAGCGTGACGATCGTCGCCATCAGCGTCCCCAGCCGTTCAGCGACGTCCACGGATCAGTCGCAGCGCAGCCATCCAGGGCTGCCTCTCCTGTCTTAGTGCGGCCCTTCAGGGCTGCCTGCGCCCCTGTGGTCGCAGAGCCCGTCCGGGGTGTCTGGACCAACGCCGCCGCCGCCACCGCTGCCGCCGGAACGCGAGTGGCGGACGTCAACCCGCCCAGATGCTCGTCGATGAACCCCGTGTGGATCTCTCCGCTGCGAACGCCGGGATGGTCGAGGAGGCGAATCATGAACGGAATGTTGGTCCGGATACCCAGCACCGGGAAATCGCGCAGCGCCGCGATCGCCCGGTCGATCGCCCGTGCGCGCGTCTCCGCCGTGACGGTCAGCTTCGCGAGCAGGGGATCGTAGGTCACCGGGATCTCGCCGCCCTCGCTGACGCCGGCATCGACGCGGATCCCAGGTCCGGACGGCTCTCGATAGAGCAACAGCGGTCCGGCCTGCGGAAGAAATCCGGCCGCCGGATCCTCCGCATAGACGCGGCACTCGATGGCGTGGCCGCGCTGCGTGAGATCGGCCTGCGTCCAGGGCAGCGGTTCCCCGGCCGCGACCGCGAGCTGTGCGAGCACGAGATCGACACCGGCAACGGCTTCTGTAACCGGATGCTCGACCTGGAGGCGGGTGTTCATCTCGAGGAAATAGAACCGTGCGCCGTCTCCCGAGCCTTCGAGAAGGAACTCGATGGTCCCCGCATTCCGGTAACCGGCGGCCTTGGCCGCCTGGACGGCCGCCGCGCCCATTGCCGCCCGGACGTTTGGTGTCACCGCGACCGACGGACTCTCTTCGATGACTTTCTGGTGCCTTCGCTGCAGCGAGCATTCCCGCTCAAACAGGTGAACCAGGTTGCCGTAGTTGTCGCCAAACACCTGGATCTCGACGTGACGCGGGCGCTCGACGAGCCGTTCGACATACAGGGTGCCATCCCCAAAGGCAGCGAGAGCCTCGCGCCGAGCCGCGGCGATCATTTCCGGTGCTTCTCCGGCACGGCGCAACGTCCGCATGCCTTTGCCGCCGCCGCCCGCTGACGCCTTGACCAGGCATGGCAGCCCGATGGTGTTCACCGCGTCCATCACGCCCTCGTCCGTCTGATCGAGCGGCGTGCGACCGGGAACCACCGGCACGCCCGCAGCTTCCATCAGCTGGCGCGCGCCGATCTTCGATCCCATCTTCTCGATCGTCTCGGCGGGAGGGCCGATGAAACGGATGTTCGACTCTTCACAGGCGCGCGCGAACTGCGCGTTCTCCGAGAGAAAGCCATACCCCGGATGGACCGCATCGCAGCCGGCCACCCGCGCGGCATCGAGAATCGCTTCGATTTTGAGGTAGCTCTCTGCCGGTGCTGCAGGACCGATGTTCACGGATTGGTCAGCGGCCCTCGTGTGCGGCGCATCACGGTCCGCATCCGAGTAGACCGCGACGGTTTCGATCCCTGCCTCGCGGCAGGCGCGGAAGACGCGGATGGCGATTTCGCCGCGATTGGCGACCAGGACGCGCCGGAGCTTCATCGGACCCACGGTGCGCGTCGCTTCTCGAGGAAGGCTCTCATGCCACCTTGGCCTTCGTCCGAGACGCGGTGACGAGCAATCGTCTCAGCGGTCATTTGCGCGACCTCGGCCGGGGGCCGGCCGGCGACCGCCGCGATCATCGCCTTGGCTCCGGCAATGCCTCCGGGCGCAGATGTCAGCAACTCGCGAACGTACCCGTTCACAAGCTCGTCGAGCGCTGCTTCGGGCCCGACCGCGTGGACCAGGCCCAGTTCGCGGGCGCGTTGGGCGGAGAACCGCGCGGCCGTGAGAAAGAGCTCTCGTGCCGCCGAGATGCCAATCTTACGGACGGCGAACGGAGAAATCACCGCTGGGAGGATTCCGAGCTTTGCTTCAGTGAACCCGAACAACGCGTCGTCGGCGGCGACCACGATGTCGCATATGGCGGCGAGGCCGGTGCCGCCGCCGAGCGCCGCACCGTGGATCCGGCCGATCAGCGGGATGGGCAAGGTGTCCAGTGCGTTGAACATCGCCGACATGGCCAGCGCGTCGCGCTCGTTGTCTTCGCGCGAATAGCCGACCATCTTCGACATCCAGGCAAGGTCGGCGCCGGCGCAGAACGCCTTACCTGCCCCCGATAGAATCGCCACCCGCGCATCGGTTGACGGAACCTGCGCCGCCCATCCACTCAACTCGGCAATGACGTCCTCGTTGAACGCATTGCGCACGTCGGGGCGGTTGAGAACGACGCGAGTGACGGGACCATCGGAGGAAATCTGGAGGTGGGCCGGCATCGAAGGGATGATCACATGCGGAACACGCCGAACCTGGGCTCAGGAATCGGCGCATTGAATGCCGCTGACAGTCCGAGTGCGAGCGCTTGACGGGTCTCGGCCGGATCGAGGATGCCATCATCCCAGAGGCGCGCGGTCGAGTAATAAGGTGATCCCTCGCGGTCGTACTTGTCGAGGATCGGACCGCGGATGGCCTCTTCCTCTCCGCTCGTGAAGGGCTTTCCCTCACGTGAGAGTTGATCACGCTTGACGGTCGTCAATACTCCGGCAGCCTGTTCGCCACCCATGACGGAGATGCGCGCGTTGGGCCACATCCACAACAGCCGGGGTTCGTAGGCGCGCCCGCACATTCCGTAATTGCCCGCGCCGAAGGATCCGCCGATGATGACCGTGAATTTCGGCACGACGGAGTTCGCGACCGCGTGCACCATCTTGGCGCCGTCCTTGGCGATGCCGCCGCGCTCGTACTCGCGCCCGACCATGAACCCGGTAATGTTCTGCAGGAAGATCAGCGGCACGCCGCGCATGTTGCACAATTCGATGAAGTGGGTGGCCTTCAAGGCGGATTCCGAGAACAGAACGCCGTTGTTGGCGACGATCCCCACCAGGAACCCGTGGATCCGCGCGAATCCGGTCACGAGGGTGGTCGCGTAACGCTCCTTGAATTCATCGAAGCGTGAGCCGTCGACGATTCGCGCGATGACTTCGCGGACTTCATACGGCTTCCGCGTGTCGGCATTGACGATGCCGTAGATTTCGCGCGGATCGTAGACGGGATCCTCGGCGATGGCGACGTCCTCGGGCAGGCGCTTCCTGGAGTTCAGGGTTGCGATCACATTGCGTGCGAGGTGCAGCGCGTGGTCGTCGTCTTCGGCGAAGTAGTCGGCGACTCCAGACAGGCGGGTGTGCACGTCGGCGCCGCCCAGCTCCTCGGCGCTCACGTCCTCTCCAGTGGCGGCCTTCACGAGTGGAGGTCCGCCGAGAAAGATCGTGCCCGTGCCTTTGACGATGATCGTCTCGTCGGACATGGCGGGTACGTAGGCGCCGCCCGCGGTACAGGAGCCCATGACCACGGCGATCTGCGGGATGCGCTCGGCCGACATGCGTGCCTGGTTGAAGAAGATCCGGCCGAAATGCTCGCGATCCGGAAACACGTCCGCCTGGAGCGGAAGGAATGCTCCGCCGGAGTCGACCAGGTACACACACGGCAGGCGATTTTCCAGAGCGACCTGCTGTGCCCGGATATGTTTCTTGACGGTCAGCGGGTAGTAGGTCCCACCCTTCACGGTGGCATCATTGGCGACAATCAGGACTTCTCGCCCTGAAACACGTCCGACGCCGGTGATCACGCCGGCCGCGGGTGCGTCATTGTCGTAGAGGTCAAAAGCCGCCAGCGGAGACAGTTCCAGCAACGGCGAGCCTTCGTCGAGCAGCTTGTCGATGCGCTCCCGGACCGGGAGTTTGCCCTGGGCGCGGTGTCGGTCGAGGTATTTAGGGCCGCCCCCCTGGCGCGCGGTCGCGGTCCGGTCGCGCAGCTCGGCGACGAGCGTCGTCATGCGCTCGGCATTGGCGCGAAAAAGATCGGAGTGGATGTCGATGTGGGATTCGAGGATGTCCATCTACCAATAAAGCATTCCTGCCCGGATCAGGCATGTTGCAAAGTATAGGTCACGTCAGGGAGGGTGGCATCCAATGGTACCGATTGACGACTGGCAGTCGCGGGCGGAGCGAATGCTCGAAACTCAGGTCGTGGCCCGCGGACTGCGTGACGAGACGGTGCTCGAGGCAATGCGGAAGGTGCCGCGACACCGGTTCGTCGCGAGCGGCCTGGAGATGCAGGCGTACGAGGACCGGCCGCTCGCGATCGGCGAGGGGCAGACCATCTCCCAGCCGTTGATCGTGGCGATGATGACCATGTCGCTCGGGGTGCAGCCTGAACATTCAGTTCTCGAAGTCGGTACTGGTTCGGGTTACCAGGCGGCGGTCCTTGCGCAGCTGGCTCGCCAGGTCACAACCATCGAGCGGCACGCGGGCCTCGCAGATGCCGCCCGCGCGCTCCTCTCGGAGCTCGGGATTTACAATGTGACTGTCGTCGTCGGCGACGGCACACTCGGGTATCCCGAAGCTGCGCCATACGACTGTATTCTTGTGACCGCCGGCGCCCCGGCCGTGCCGGACACCTTGCGGGATCAGCTCACCGACAACGGACGCCTGGTGATTCCGGTCGGCCCGCCGTCCCTCCAGCACATTACCGTGGTCGAGCGCCACGGTGACGCTTTCGAGACCAGGACGGGCAGCCCGTGTGTGTTCGTCCCGCTGATCGGCCAGAACGGCTGGCGCTCTTGACCGGCGTATGCCTCCAAGACAGGTGTCTGCTGGTTGGACGCCCAGTCGAGGGCGTGTATACTTTTGCGATCGCTTGCAGGGCAGGGCCTGTATCATCCAGCCGTAGCTAAATGTAGAGGTGGGCGCTGAGAATGACGATCATGAAGCGGAAGAATCGCGTGCTGGCTGTAGACGACGAACCTTCGATGATCGAGTGGTTGAAGATCCTGCTCGAGCATGAGGGTTACGAAGTTCGCACCGCGATGATCGGTACACGCGGCGAAGAGATCTTCAAGACCTGGAAGCCTGACGTGGTCGTGACCGACATGATGCTTCCGGACGTGGATGGACTGGAACTGCTGCGCCGGTTCAAGCAAACGCATCCTGACACCGAGGTGATCGTCATCACCGGTCATGGATCCGTGCAGAAGGCCGTCGAAGCCATGAAGGCCGGCGCCTTCGAGTTCGCAGAGAAGCCCGTTGACGCCGACGCTCTGCTCGCCAAGCTCGAGCGCGCGATCGAACGGCGCGACCTGCTGGGAGAGAACCTCCTGCTCAAGCAGAAGATCGAGAACCAGTTCCGGTTCGGCAACATCATCGGTAAGAGCAAGAAGATGCACGAGTTGCTCGAGCTGGTTGAGAGCGTCGCCGGGAGTGATGCGAACATCCTGATCCAGGGCGAGAACGGGACCGGCAAGGAGTTGATCGCCAACGCGCTCCACTACAACAGCAAGCGCGCGAAGGGGCCGTTCATCAAGATCAACTGCGCGGCCATTCCGAAAGACCTGATCGAGTCTGAGCTCTTCGGCTACAAGAAGGGTGCGTTCACCGGGGCGGCGACTGACAAGGAAGGCCTCTTCGAGATGGCCGAGGGAGGCTCCCTGCTGCTCGACGAGATCGGCGAAATGCCGCCTTACTTGCAGACAAAGCTCCTTCGCGTTCTCCAGGAACGTGAGTACCGTCCGATTGGCAGCGACCGGATCGTGCGCGTCGATTTCCGGTTGATCTGCGCCACCAATATCGATCTCGATGCGGCGCTTCGCGACGGCAAGCTGCGGGAAGATCTTTATTTCCGGATCAACACCATCACGCTCCGGGTGCCGCCGTTGCGCGAGCGGACCGAAGATATTCCGCTGCTCTGCGAGCACTTCCTCGACAAGTACAAGCAGCGGCATCAGCGTCCGAATATCAAGTCGATCGCGCCCGCGGCGTACCACGTTCTGATCCGTCACCGATGGCCGGGGAACGTCCGGGAGATCGAGAACGTGATCGAGAGGGGCGTGCTCGTGACCAAGGGCAGTGAGATCGGGGTGAACGACCTGCCGGAGTCGTTGCGCACTGAGGGCACCACCGCTGCCGAGTTCGTGATTCCGCCGCATCGGACCCTCGCAGAGATCGAGAAGATGGCAATCCTGCAGACATTGCAGCGGACCAATTGGAACAAGCAGGAGGCGGCGCAGATCCTGGGCCTCTATCGCCCGACGCTGTACAGCAAGATGAAAAAGCACGAGATACAGGACGGCGGGAAGAGCGGGGCACGTCGCGTGGTACCCGTTTAGCTGGTCCGTTCCTTGCACCTTCTCGGTTGAATGCCGAGTGTGGTACGTGAGGGCGCCATTGGAGCGCTGGCAGGAGTCGGCGAGGTTGCTCTTTTCGCTGCCAAGGCCGGCCGCGAAGCGCTGACGCCCCCATTTGAAGTTCGCGAGACCCTCAGGCAGATCTATGAGCTCGGCGCGCGGTCGGCGCCGCTCATTGCGGTTTCCGGGGTCGCCATCGGCGTCGTGCTGTCGATGCATACCCGGGCGTCGCTCGAGCGGTTTGGCGCGGAGGCGATGATCCCCGCCGGTCTGGCATTGGCGCTCGTGAGGGAAACGGGTCCGTTGACCGCCGGACTGCTGCTCTCAGGCAGGATCGGGGCAGGCATCGGCGCCGAGCTCGGTGCGATGCGTGTGACCGAGCAGATCGACGCACTCGAAGCCTCGGCGGTCGACGCCTTCCGTTACCTGGTCGTCACCCGCGTGGTCGCCTGCATCATTTCTCTTCCGCTCCTGACGACGCTCATGAATTTCGCCGGGATGATCGGCGGGTTCCTTGCCGAGAACGCCGCAACCGGGATGTCGTTCCCGCTCTACTTCCAGCGCGCGTTCACGATGGTCGAAGCCAGGGACTTCATCCCGGCGACGATCAAGACAATGGTCTTCGGATTCATCATCGCGACGATGTCATCGTTTCTCGGCTATACCACTCGATCCGGCACCGAAGGCGTGGGGCGTGCTTCGACCCGGTCGGTCGTTCTCTCGTCGATCCTCATCATCATCAGCAACGTCGTGCTGGTCCGGCTGATCTTTTTCATTTTCCCGAAGGCGGCCGGCGGATGACGATGGCCGCCGATCTGCCGCGAACAGGTACCGAAGCGGCGCGCATCGATACCGGCACGGCTGCCGTTCGCCTGGATCACGTGTCGAAGGCGTTCGGCGAGCGCAAGGTCCTCGACGATGTGTCGTTCGAAGTTCCCGAAGGCAGAGCGTTCATCATCCTGGGACGCTCGGGAACGGGGAAGAGCGTGACGCTCCGCCACATCATCGGCCTGGTCAGGCCCGACAGCGGCAGCGTGTTCGTCAACGGGAAGGAAATCTCCAGCGCCCATGGTGTCGAGCTCGCAACCGCGCGCAAGCAGATCGGGTTCCTGTTTCAGAACTCCGCCTTGTTCGACTCGATCTCGGTCGGTGAGAACGTGGCCTTCCCGTTGCGTCGTCATACGCGGCTTCCGGATCGCGAGATCCGTGAGAGGGCCCAGGAGAAGCTGCGGTCGGTGGGGCTCGAACGCGAGTTCGACCGCATGCCGGCCGATCTCTCCGGCGGCATGAAGAAACGCGCCGGGCTGGCGCGCGCCCTGGCTCTCGATCCCAGCATTCTGCTGATCGACGAGCCCAGCGCGGGTCTGGACCCGATTACCTCGGGAGAGATTGACGATCTACTCGCCGGCCTCAAGGGGACCGGCGGAACGACTCTGATCGTCGTCACTCACAACATCCCGAGCGCACGCCACATCGGCGATGAGCTGTTGATGCTCCACCAGGGGCGAATCGTGGCCCGGGGAACGCCCGAGGAATTCGAGCGGAACGACAACGAGATGGTGCGCGCGTTCATGCACTCGAAGAACGCAGGCTAGCGAACTGAATTGAGCGGATGTCGAAGAAAAAACTTGCGGTAGTCGGCGCGTTCGTCCTGGGAGGAATCCTGCTGTTCGGAGTCGGGCTGTTCCTGATCGGCGACCGGCGAATGCTGTTTGCCGACACGGTCGACGTCTACGCGGAGTTTGCGCAGATTGCCGGCCTGGAAAAGGGCGCCAAGGTGCGGGTCGCGGGTCTGGACGCGGGGGAAGTGGAAACCATCCATGTGCCGACGTCTCCCTCGGCAAAGTTCCGCGTCAAGATGCGCGTGCGCCAGGAGCTGCGCCCGCTGCTGCGCCTCGATTCGCTGGCGTCGATTCAGAATGACGGGCTGGTCGGCAACAAGTTCATCCAGATCGAGCCGGGGACTGAGC
>Ga0126304_10000829_pt1 | contig 13542 bp, 11 predicted proteins | sample Plot25_FD_92538 | JGI IMG/M metagenome (GOLD analysis project Ga0126304, IMG submission 92538) | Serpentine soil microbial communities from UC McLaughlin Reserve, CA, USA - Plot25 | ecosystem: Environmental > Terrestrial > Soil > Grasslands | place: USA: UC McLaughlin Reserve, Lake County... | reverse complement strand
CTGCTACAGATACCCTCATAGAGGGCAATCGCATCCACGACTGTGGACGGCTACCGACCACGAACCACGACCATGGTATCTATGTCAGCGACGCGAGGGGTACCAGGATCGTCGGCAACCTCATTTACGACAACGCCGACAGGGGCATCCAGCTCTATCCTGATGCCGACGGCACGCTGGTCGAGAACAACACGATAGACGGCAATGGTGAAGGAGTGATGCTTTCCGGCGCTGAGTACGATGCGTCGAGCGACACGACCATCGAGAACAACATGATCTCCAACTCCGAAACCCGCTGGCTCGTCGAGTCGCACTGGGAGGATCCGGTCGGCAACAACAACCTGGTGGAGAACAACTGCCTGTGGGCCACGAATCCTGACGATTACTACAACCAGAATGGGGGCATCCAGCCCGAAGAGGAAGGTTTCGATGCTTACAATAATCTGACCGCCGATCCGGGGTACGTGAATCGCACGGCCAAAGACTTCCGGCTGCACGAGGGCAGTCCCTGCAGGGGCGTCCTGGGGGACGCAAGCCCTTAGCTTCGAACCTTCTAAGCTTCTCTGCACAGGTTACCAACTCCGGATGAGCACAGAAAAATTAGCCACCTGGCATATGGAAAGTTGTCCACCTGGCAGATGTGTCAGGGTCCTTCATCTTCGATGCTTAGCGCGTTAGGGGAGCGGCATCCTGTAGCGAGTTAGGACGTCGCATCCCGTGTAGTCTCTAGGGGGAGGGAGTGCGAGATGGTGACGTAACAGCGCAGTCCTAAGGGAAGCCAAGAACGTAAAGCGGCCCCGGCGGAGGTGCCACTCCCCGAGGCCGGCCCACAGACACACTCTCGGAGGGGGCATCTGTGAAGCTATTATCCACTATCTACCCTACGCCGTTTTCGCGCATCTGCCGAACGGCATATTCTTCAGGACCATCGCGCCCTTTCTTGTTGGGGTTGCGAGGAGCAGCGTTGGCCATCGCGCTTGTGGCTGGAGTGCTCTTGTGCCGAGCCGCGCTGGCGACCGACGCCGCACGCTTCGAAGCGGAATCCATGAGCTACGGCTCCTTCGCTAATGTCGTTTCCTCTGATGGTGCCTCGGGCGCCAAAGCGCTGCGCTTCGAGGACGATGGCACGGCCACCAAGCGGATCGTCACTAGCCTGGATTCCACCAAGGTCGTGGTGAGGGCGCGTAACTCCGATTACTCGACCGGCAATACACAGCAGCTTCGTGTGCTCGTCGACGGTGTAGAGAAGGGCACCCAGCAGCTAAGATCGCGCACCTACGAAGGCTATACTTTCAGCGCCACGATACCGGCGGGCACCCACTCTATCAGCGTCGCGGGACTGAGCCTTGAGAACAAGGACGCGATGCTGGTGGATACGGTCGCGCTCGTTGCAACAGATGGAACCACCACAGGCGGAACCACCCCCCTAGACCCCTGCGACAAGTGGGCTTCGCCGACGGGCTCAGACAGTAACAGCGGCACGCAATCAGCGCCCTATCTCAGAGCTCAGCGGCTGGCGAACAGTCTCACGCCGGGACAGACCGGCTGTCTCGAGGCTGGCACATACACCGAGGCGGACAAAGAGGTCAATATCTCGGCGGGCGGGAACGCCTCGGCGCGGGTAGTGCTGAGGACCGCCCCCTACGAGCTCTCACAGGCGAGGATAAACGCCCGAGTGGTGATCGGCTCCACGGCCGACTACATAACGTTACAAGACCTGCGGATGGACGGCTCCTATGGTCCAGCCTGCGCCCCCGGTGGTACATGCACGATACTGCCGTCTCCCACGATCAACGGCGATTACACTCACCTCATCGGCAACGACATATCCAACAGGCGTCCCGGCTCAGAAGCAACTCTTGCAGGCATCTGTAACAACGCGGGTTCGGGTGGCACTAGAGTAACGGGACTGCGCTTCGAGGATAACCTCATTCACGACTGCGGACGCCTTCCTAGGAGCAATTACGACCACGGCATCTACCTCGGCTCAACAGACGGCGCCGTCGTGCAGAACAACACCATACGTAACAATTCCGACAGGGGAGTGAAGCTCGGACCCAACGCCGACGGAACCCTGGTGGACTCCAACGTCATAGATAGAAACGGAACTGGGCTCCAGTTCAGCGGCGACGGCACTCAGGTTTCCTCAGACAATGTGGTGCGCAACAACGTCATCAGCAACTCGCAAGCTAGGTGGAATGTAGAGGAATATTGGGGGACCACTACGGTAGCACCCGCCACCGGTAACATCGTACACGACAACTGTGTGTGGGCTTCTAACGCAAACACATACTACGACCAGAACGACGGGGTGCAGCCCAACGCCAAGGGCTTTGTCTCCTACCAGGAGCTAAGGGCGGACCCACTCTATGATACGTTGGGCCAAGTCGGCGCGACCAGCGCTTGCCACGACGTGTACGGCTAGACCTGCAGCAGGGTTTTGGGGCCGGGGCGCCACTCCCCGGCCCTCGTTTGTATTTTGTGTTTCGGAAGATCAGGGAGAGGCCGTCGCAGTCGCAGTCGCCGTGGTCTTCGGCGCAGGGGTAGTTGTTGGCCTGACCCGCTCCTCGGTCGTTTCGGGCGCGGTCCTCTCGACGGCGGTCGTCTCGGGAGAATTCGTGCGCTCGGTCCTCGGTGCAGGGGTTGAGTTGGGGGGGCTGAGACCGGGCAAGTAGTGGCCGAAGAAGAGGTAGGCGTTGATCGCCACGACGACTGCCAGTACCACGAGCACGGCGACAGGCGTATTGAACATCTCCAAGAACCTTCTCGCTTGGGCACCTCCTTTCTCTATGGATGCGCGGAGAGCCAGAGCAGTCGCGGACTGCCCCGGGCCAGGGCCGCGACCCGAACCACGACCACGGCCGATCTCAGCACCGCATACAAGGCGAATGGCATACCTACCAATGTAGCCGAAGGGAAGCGGTCTTTCATCTGCCGGGTGGCATGTCTTTGTAGGCCCGGCTTCACAAGAATGTGTCATGTGGCCCATGTGCCTTCTCCCTCCATGAGCCACCATATCCCCATGACAGTACAGCAGGAGAATACATCCGCGTGGTCTTCCTATGCTCCGTTCGGCTGCGACGACTTCGGGGACAAGTATCGCCCCGGAGAAGGTGGTCGACCACCTTCTCCAAGGCCTAGATCCCGGGGTGTCTCTGGCGAAAGGAGTTAAAATGGCTGAGGTTTTGAACTCGACACCAGGATGGAAGCGCTCAGGTATGATGCCTGAAGATACACCACCCACGAGAACGAGCACGCTCTCCCCGTTAGGAATGATACAGGTGCTCCTACGACGCGTGTGGACGATCGTTCTCGTTGCGCTGGTGCTTGGGGGGTCGACGCTCGGGTTCAGTCTGGTCCAGAAGCCGACGTATGAGGCTTCCATCAAGATCCTGGTCGGCCAAAAGATCAGGGGTGATCAGAGCTTCGCGGGGAATGTCGCGGGTCTTCAGCAATTCACACCGACCATGGCCAAGGCAGTGACGACCTTGCCCGTGGCCCAGGCGGTCGTCGAGGAGCTTAATCTGCCGAAAGGGAGTGCTAATGGGCTGCTCGAGAACCTGGACGCACAGACCGAGCCCGGGACTATGTTGATCGACATTTCTTACGAGGACTCTAATCCAGAGAGGGCTCAATCGGTCGCTAACGCCGTCGGGCGGGTGTTCTCTAAGAAGATCTCCGAGGTCAGCCCGGGCCTCAACGCCGTAACCGCTACGGTATGGGAGCCAGCAACGTTACCCGATACACCCGCAAGCCCCAAGCCGGTGCGCAACGTCATGCTGGCCTTGGTGCTCGGTGTCTTCCTTGGCGTAGGATTGGTTTTCTTGCTCGAATACTTCGATGATAGCTGGAATTCACCGGAGGAGGTGGAGCAGGTCTCCGGCGTGCCTACTTTCGGTGTTATTCCTAGATTTGAGACCTTGACTGGCAAGAAGAAAGGAAGGCAGTAAGTGGCCCGCTTCCGACTCCGAAAGCAGACACAAGGAGAATACAGAGGTGGTGATCTCTCTGGTAGCTTGGTGACACTTCATGATCCCGCCGGCTTGGCCTCCGAGGCCTACCGGATTCTGCGCACCAGCCTACTGTACGCGGAGGTTGACGCGCCACCGAAGGTGATCCTGACAACCAGTCCCGGTGCGATGGACGGCAAGAGCATCACCTGCTCGAACCTGGGAGTAGTGCTGGCCCAGGCGGGCAAAGAGACTCTCGTGCTAGAGGGCGACCTGCGCGAACCCAGCTTGCACAGGATCTTCGGGGTACGCAATTCAAACGGGGTGGTCAACGTCTTATCCGGCGAGTACGACATCTCGGAGGTATGGAGGGAGCCCTTTCCGGGGCTCAGAGTAGTCTCTGCAGGCCCGATACCACCCAACCCGGCGGAACTCTTGGGCTCCTACCGTTTCGCAGAACTCATCACCCACGTGCGCCAGTTGTTCGACTACGTGCTGATAGATTCCCCCCCGACGGGGTCAGTCTCCGACCCTATGATCATCGCTGCTCGAGCAGATGCAGTCTTGCTCGTCGTAGACTCGCAAGGGACCAGCAAGAGATCTCTGCGTGGGGCCATGCGCAGCCTGGAAGCTGTTGGAGCTCCTGTTTTGGGTACGGTGATGAACAAATTCGACAGGGCCAAGAACGATCGTTACTCCAATGTCTACGCTATACAACGGTAGGGAAGACCACATCGAGCAGTACGTGTACCGTTTCGAGAACGGTTAGGATGGATACTGCTCGGCAGGACTTGAAGGCTACGCCGTTGGAGCTGGCGAGGCGTAGGCTGTTATCCGGCGGAGTCTGGGCCCTTGGAGGCAAGATACTGATAGCCTTCATCGGGATCGCGTCCAATGTCTTGTTGGCGCGGTTGCTTACCCCGCAACAACTGGGCGCATATTTTCTGGGATATAGCATCGTCTTCTTTTGCACGACGTTAGGCACACTCGGAATCGGAGGGGCCGTCGTGCGTCTAATAGCCGAAGGTATGGGCGCAGACCGCGTCGGACGAGTCCGACGTGTGGTAGGTGTCGTCCTTGTTGTCGGTACGCTCGGAGCCCTTGGTGTGGGCTTTACGTACTTGCTCTTGGGTAATGTAGTGGCAGAGCGCATTTTCAACGCGCCCGCTCTTGCCGCCGTCAGCGGCCTCGTAGCGGGATGGATCGTGGTTGAGACTCTACAGGGGCTCTGGAGCGAGATCTTTCGGGGTTTCCATGACATCCGCCTGTCTACCCTCCTAGGTGGCCAAACAACGGGCACGGTCAGCGGTCTGATAACGATGACTTTGATAGTCTCTTCCTTTTTCTTTGTGTGGTTGATCAACGGCCAGGCGGATCTCGCTACCGTTTTACTTCTCGCTATCTGTTCGGGCGCTGTTGGCAATGTATTGGGTGGCTGGCTGGTCTATCGCAAGATTGCGAAGCTACGGATGCAACCCTCCGACAAGAGCCAGAAAACGGACTCCGAAGAAGTTCTCAAGGAAGTGTTTTCCATAGCCTGGCCGCTACTGATCGCCAGTATTGCTATGTTCGTTATTCGAAATGCGGATATCTGGGTGCTGGGAATCTTTCGCGGAGAAGCAGACGTCGCCGTCTACGGGGCGGCGGTCCGCCTGGGGTCCATGGTGACGATGCCACTGATAGTCAGCTACGCTGTTCTTCCGCCATTGATCGCCCAGATGTATTCTCAGGGACACAGAGAAGACCTGGAACGTACTATCCGGGGCTTGGCTGCGGTCACTGGCATCCCTGGCGCTCTGGCCTCAGTAGCATGCATAGTTTTTGCGAGCCCGATACTCGGGCTGGTCTATGGTGACTATTATCGCGCGGGCGCAACGGCATTAGCCTTGCTCAGCGTCGGGTTTTTGTCGGGTCTTTGGGCTGGCAGCGGCGGATTTACGCTGACGATGACCGGGCATCAGAAGACGTATATGTCAATAACTATCGCCAGCGGTCTCGCAATGGTCATTGCGATGGTCGCTGTTGCGGGACCTTACGGCGTAACCGGTATTGCGGTTGTTCGCCTGGTTGGTGCTGTGCTTACCAACGGGCTCTGGGTGGTTGTGACCAAGCAGAAAACGGGCATGTGGATTCACGTGGGCTTCAGCAACATATCTAATCTATTGAGGATCGCAAGGTGAATCGGCGAGCGACCATCCCTTTGCATCGAGTTCTGCAGTGGGAACGTGGAATCTACTACGAGGTTAGTAGTGGCGACGCTCGCATGTAAACTCGGTACCAGATATGTGCTCCTATTCGGCGGCACCCTGCTTCTCGCGATAGGTATGGGCGCTACGATAGCCTACGCGCCGAGGATTCTTGGCGATAGCGGCTCCTACATGGTGGCCGGTGCTTTCCTGGTCGCTGTTGGCGTGGTGGTAATCTTGTTGAAATGGCAGGTCGGTGCCGTGATGCTGCCTGCCTTACTGCCTTACGAAGGCATAATAAACTTGGGACCTGTGGCAAGCGGGATCAAAGCCATAGCGTTACTTACGCTCTTCTCCCTTGCATTGAGCCTATTGAGGGACCAGAGGTTACTCGAAAGGTTTCTAAGGCTGTGGCAACGGCCACTGACGTTAACGGCGCTTGTTTTTCTATGCTGGGTCTTTGCTTCCGTGACTTGGGCTTCTCAGCAAGAAGCGGCCCTGGCCAAGATGATCACCTTCACCGGGGTGTTCTCGCTGATGGTGATCGTTGGAATGCTCGAGGAAAGGTACCTGGAACTCATGTGGCTGACTACGGCACTGAGTGCGGTAATCTCTATACCTGCGGCCCTCTTATCATCCCAGGGCGAAGCAATGGATACGGGAGGTAGGTTTAGCGGGGAAGCTATAGATCCGAACGAATACGCTTGTCTTCTGGTGATAGTGTTTCTCGTTACCTACTTTGGCCTGCGGCGCAACAAAATACTGACGTACATACTTGCCCCGATCCTGTTCTTTGGCATCTTCGCCAGCCTCTCCCGGACCGGACTCATCACGCTCGTAGCAGCGCCGATTCTGGCCGTACTCATCCCACGGTCCTCGATCAGGCTGGGCGGCAGGACTCTGCTCATGTATGGCTTGGGGACGCTCGCTCTTGCGGCAATTATTTTGGCGATCCCCTGGGTCGGCGAGAACGTGTGGGAACGGTATATGACACTGCTCCAGTACAGCAATCAAGAGACCTGGTCAGGACGATGGGACATCTGGCGCGGAGCACTTAAAGTTGTTATTTCTCACCCGTTCCTGGGCGTCGGCACAGGAAATTTCCCGTATGCCGCCGTCGATTACTCGCAATATGTTATGCGGCTTTCTGCCCAGGGGGAGCAGGGAGGCGTAGCTCACAACGTATTGCTTTCTGTTGCGAGCGAGCTGGGCCTTATTGGGCTTGCCCTGTTCTTGGGAATCCTATTCTTCGCGTTCAGATCGCTATTTCTGATCACCCAGAGATCGACTTTAGGAACAGGGGTATTTCTTGGCCTCGTCGCGTTCACGATCGCGGGTATGGCGCTGACGTGGGAGGATGAGAAGATAGGGTGGGTCCTGTTAGGTTCGGTGCTTTCACTCCACCTACAGCCATCAGCGCAACACGTGCCATTAGTAGGTAGGCAGGAGAATCGCCGTTGATCCGAGTTCTGCATGTGGTTCCAGGTTTAGGCCTCGGTGGTGCAGAGCGGATGGCCACTAACTTGATGCGAACCTTGAATCGGGAGCAGTTCGACGTCGGGGCAATCAGTTTGTTTGACTCGGTCGGCTCGGACCTAGACGATATCCTCGCTCATAACAACATTCCCGTCTGGTATCTGGGTAAGCGCCGGGGTTTGGACCCACGAATGTTTATACGGGTTGCTCTCGCCATAAAACGGTTTCGACCTCACGTGGTGCACACGCATATGCGCGTTCTGCGCTATGTACTTCCGTACATTATGTGGCACCCAAGACCGGCTATAATTCACACAGTTCACAGCCTCGCTGAAAGAGAAGTTGATTGGGCCGGACGCTTAGTACAACGAATAGCTTTCAGACGGGGCGTGATTCCGGTCGCGATTGCAAAAGAAGTAGCCGAAGGTCTTCGTCGCATTTACGGAGTCGATGGTTTTCCGCTGATTCCGAACGGTATACCGGTAGATACCTTTCGTCGGCGACTGATCGATCGTGAGACATGGCGAAGGGCAGAGGGGTTCGCTCCCGCGGACGTACTCTTTGTTTGCGTTGCTGGATTAAGACCGGTCAAAAACCCTGTGCTCCTCTTAGAGGCGTTTGCTCGAGTCTTAGCCTCGGAACCCCAAGCGCACCTACTTCTTGTGGGAAGAGGGGTTTTGAGGCCCCATCTCGAAAGGCAGATCGACGCCTTGGGCTTGCGGGAGAGGGCACATCTCCTGGGGATGCGTTTCGACGTTCCGGATATACTAAATGCGGCCGAAGTCTTCGTACTTAGCTCCGATTGGGAAGGCAATCCGCTGTCGGTTATGGAAGCGATGGCCGCAGGCAAACCGGTGATATGTACCGCCGTGGGCGGAGTGCCAGAGTTGGTCGAGGATGGCAACTGCGGGCTACTTGTGCCGCGGCGAGATACAGAGGCGTTGGCCAAGGCCATGAAGTACATGGTGGAGAACTCCGCAGCTAGAACATCTATGGGAAGGGCTTCAGCCAGAAGAGCCCTCGAACACTTCGACCTGAGGACGATGACGAAGACGTATGAGGATCTATACAGAACAACCATCGCAAAGGCCTGATCCAGCGATGAGCAGGCCCTACGGCAAGCACTCTACTGGGGAGCGCTCGTCAGAGATGCCGCGCCACCCACCCGTAAAGTCGTGAGGATAATCTACGTTACCTCGAGTCTGCCGCACGGCAAGAAGGAAGCCTTTGTCATACCAGAACTGCGGGAGCTGACAAGGCGCGGACACGACATCCTCGTCGTGCCCACGTTCCCGAGGGGAAAGGTGTTGCACGGGGATGTCGAACCGTTGATGAGCTGCGTAGTCTCCAGGCCGCTGCTCTCCGTTGGCATCGTAAGGGTAGCCGTAAGACAATTCGCCCGGAACCCTACCAAAGCATCTGAGGTATTGAGAAGCCTGTTCGAAAGTCGCAGTGCCGGTGTGCTAGTGCGAAATCTAGCAGTGTACCTGAAGGGATTATGGCTGGCGGACCTTGCTCGACGTTGGGAGGCCGACCACATCCACGCTCATTGGCTCACGGTACCAGCCACCTTGGCACTCGTCGCCGGTAAGGTCTCCGGACGGCCATGGAGCATTACCGCCCACCGCTTCGATATAGCACAGAATAACCTCTTGGACATCAAAGCCAAGAGTGCTTGCTTCGTTCGAGCCATCAACCGGCGGGGAGCACGAGAGATAGTCGCCCGAGCGAGTCCCGAAACGCCGGTACCCTCCGTGATCCACATGGGCGTGGCGTTGCCTGCCGCCAAGGACGGGTGGCCTCAGCGCGACGATGGAACGGTGCCACGTGTGGTGGTTCCGGCCAACATGTTGGAAGTAAAGGGGCATGGCTATCTCTTGAAAGCTACGCGGCTACTGAGGGATCGCGGCGTGCGCGTGCACGTGGATCTGGCGGGTGACGGCCCTTTGCGCAAGGAACTCGAGGACGAGGCGGCGAGATTGGGGATACAGGACGGGGTGAGTTTTCTGGGGGTGGTGCCGCACGATGAGTTGCTGCAGAGATTGCGCATGATGGATTGGAGCATGCTCGTTCTGCCGAGCATCGTGACCGACTCGGGCGAAAAAGAAGGCATTCCGGTTGCGATCATCGAGGCCATGAGTTGTCGGGTCCCGGTCGTCTCCACGACCACGGGTGGAATCCCGGAAGTGTTCGAAGGTGTGGACGAGGCGTTGCTGGTGCCGGCCAGAGATCCCGTAGCCCTGGCCGACGCCATCGAACGATTGATCAAAGACCCTGGGCTGAGGAAGCGCCTGGTGGAGGCGGGACGCAGGCGGGTGGAAGAGGATTTTGCCATAGAGAAGGTGGCGGCAAAATTGGCCAAACGCTTTGAGATGAGCGGGAGGACCGCCTGATCATACGATGAAGAAGAGGCTCCTGATATTGACCCAGTTCTTCCCACCGGAGACCGGTGCGGGCGCCAACCGCATCGGACCTATGGCAGACGTGTTGAGCAAATACTATGGGGTTCTCGTAGTCGCCCTGAAGCCGAGCTACCCCTCTCCGCAGGAGTATGAGGGAGTCTCCGTGGTGGCTCACGATGCTGAGTACCCTTACGCAGTGAAGCGAACGTTCAACTTCTACCCTCACAAGGGACTCTTGCTCTTGAGGACTCTACGCGAGCAGCTGATGGCTCTCCGTCTGGCACTACGAGCGTTGCCCGAACCCATGGATATTCTGGTGACTTCCTCGCCGAGCCTGTTCTTGGGTCCTGTGGCTCTGGCAGTGGCCAGAGTCAGAAACGCCAGGTTGGTCTGGGACGTTCGGGACATTACATGGGGCTATGCAGAAGATGTTGCAAAATCTTCGCGATTGATGACGCTTGCCACGCGCATGCTAGAAGCCTACATGTTCTACGCCCTACGTCGGGCAGACCTGGTCGTTGGTGCTTCTCATGGGATAACCAGGGTGCTTGTCGAGGGCGGGGTAGAGGACGGCAAGGTAGTCACGGTGCCCAACGGAATATCTACCGATCTGCTGGATGTTATCGTGCAAAGTACGGCCGGGAGGGTGAAAAATCGGCGGCCCGTGGTGGCCTATGCGGGCGTTATCGGCTACAACCAAGCTCTCGGGGTTCTTGTTGAAGCTGCCAGCGAGCTGCCCCATGTAGATTTCGTGGTGGCTGGCGATGGCCCAGAGCTTCCCCTGCTAAAGAAGAAGGCCGGGCAGCTCGCCGTAAACAACGTTTCGTTCAGTGGGTACCTGGACAGGCAAAAGCTGCTCGAGCTTTATCGGCGAAGCGACGTCTTGATCGCCCATGTCAGGAGCAGCCCGACGATCGATGCCACGATGATTCCCATCAAGTTGTTCGAGTACATGGCAGCGGGCAAACCAATAGTCTACGCGGGCAAAGGAGCCGCCGCCGAACTCTTGCGCCAGATAGGTTGTGCCGTAACGGTCGCGCCAGAAGATCCCCGGGCCATCAGCTCCGCACTAGCAAAACTGCTTGGAGATCCCGAGCGTATGCGGCTCCTCGGGACGAGGGGAAGGTCCTGTGTACGCTCGAACTTTCATCGTGACAAGTTGATGGAAGAGTTTGCTTGTGCACTCGAGGAACGCTTTGCTGGTCCATCCGATGTACAGTAAGTGCCTCTCGAAGCTTCGGGCGTCACTGAAGACGAGTTGCTCGCGGCCCAACGAGACACCCGAACGCGCACAGGAGGGATGTTGAACGAGAACTTCAGGGTAGGAGTGGTAGGTGCCGGATACGTCGGGCTCGTGACGGCGGCATGCCTGGCGCACATCGAGCATCGAGTGACGTGCCTGGATAGTGACGAAGAGCGCGTGACGTGGCTCAGGCAAGACCGAGTGCCATTCTACGAACCGGGCTTGGCCGAGTTGGTGTCGCGAGGTGTCCGGGAGGAGAGGCTCTCCTTCTCCGGTCCCGAGAGCCTGCCTCACCTCGTGCGGGCGGCAGACATGATCTTTGTAGCCGTGGATACGCCGCAGGCCGAAGACGGTTCGGCTGACCTCTCGAGTCTAGCTTCTGTCGCCCGGAGTATAGGCCACGCGCTAGTTGAGGCTTACCCTAGAGAGCACCCTCTGGTGGTGGTCAACAAGAGCACGGTGCCGGTAGGGTCCGGGGATTACGTCTCGATGCTCATCCGCGAGGGGCTCGAGGAAGCCGGCGGCGATGATGCAGTGCCCTTCCTAGTCGTCTCCAACCCGGAGTTTTTGCGGGAGGGGAGCGCAATCTACGACTCCCTGTTTCCCGACCGCATCGTGGTAGGCGCCGATTCTCGAGAGGGGCTGGACGCCTTGAGGGTTCTCTACGAGCCGATAATCGAGCAGAGTTTCCCGACAGAGCTCGACCCGAGGCCCAAGGTCGCGGTACCGTTCGTCACCACCGATCTGGCCAGTGCCGAGATGATCAAGTACGCCGCCAACGCATTTCTTGCGACCAAGATCAGCTTCATAAACGAGATCGCAAACATCTGCGAGCTCGTCGGGGCGGACGTCGGCGGCGTGGCGAGTGGCATCGGCCACGACGAACGCATCGGCCCGCGCTTCCTCTCTGCCGGGATAGGCTGGGGAGGGTCGTGCTTCCCGAAGGACATCGCCGCGCTACGTGCGGTGGCGCGCGAGTACGACTACGAGCCCACGCTGTTGAACGCGACCGCAGCCGTGAACGACGGGCAGCGCAAGCAGGTCATCTCCAAGCTCCAGCGCGACCTCCACACCCTCAAGGGCAAGCGCGTTGCCTTGCTAGGGCTCTCCTTCAAACCCAACACCGACGACCTGCGTGAAGCCCCGAGCCTGCATGTGGCCCGCTCTCTGGCCTCTTTGGGCGCGCGGGTGGTGGGCTACGACCCGGTGGCAGGCAAGGCAGCGGCGAGGAGGTTGGCGGAGTTGAAGGTGGTCTTCGACCCATACGAGGCCCTCAGAGGCTCGCACGCGGCGGTCTTGGTGACGGAGTGGGAGGAGATCCGTACCCTCGACCTCAGGCGCGCCGCGGAGCTCATGGAAGCTCCCAGGGTCCTGGTGGATGGGCGTAATGCCCTCGACCCTGAGACCGCCCTTGAGGCTGGCCTCCTCTACAGGGCCTTCGGGCGTGGCTAGGGCCGGCTCTAAGGCCAGGAAGCCCCGGGCACTGGTGACGGGCGGTGCAGGGTTCTTGGGGAGCCACCTCTGCGAGAGGCTCCTCTCGGAGGGCTACCACGTCTTGTGCATGGACAACCTCAGGACCGGCACGCTCGAGAACGTGGCCCACCTGGAAGGCGAAGCTGGCTTCGAGTACATCGACCACGATGTCAGCTCCTACATAGACCTTCCCATGGACCTCGATGAGATCTACCATTTCGCCTCTCCCGCGAGCCCCGTAGACTTCGAGCGCATCCCGATCCCTATCCTCAAGGCGGGAGCCCTTGGAACCTACAACTCGCTGGGCCTCGCTCTCGCCAAGGGCGCCCGCTTCATGCTCGCCTCGACCTCCGAGGTCTACGGTGATCCTCTCGTCCACCCCCAGCACGAGGAGTACTGGGGCAACGTCAACCCTACAGGGGTGCGCGGCGTCTACGACGAGGCCAAACGCTACGCCGAGTCCATCACGATGGCCTACCACCGCCACCACCGGGTGGATACCCGCATAGTCCGCATCTTCAACTCATTCGGTCCGAGGATGAGGCCCGACGACGGCAGGTTGGTGCCGAACTTCATACGCCAGGCACTCCGCGGCGAGCCGTTGACGATCTACGGGGATGGCACCCAGACCAGGAGTGTGCAATACGTGGACGACATGATAGAAGGCGCCTCTCGCCTGATGAGGAGCACTGAGACCAGACCCGTGAACATCGGCAGCCCGCACGAGATGAGCATTGGCGAGATCGCCGAGACGATAATAGAGATCTCCGACAGCGAGAGCGAGCTGATCTTCGAGCCCCTCCCTGAGGATG
>Ga0126304_10000828_pt1 | contig 13548 bp, 15 predicted proteins | sample Plot25_FD_92538 | JGI IMG/M metagenome (GOLD analysis project Ga0126304, IMG submission 92538) | Serpentine soil microbial communities from UC McLaughlin Reserve, CA, USA - Plot25 | ecosystem: Environmental > Terrestrial > Soil > Grasslands | place: USA: UC McLaughlin Reserve, Lake County... | reverse complement strand
CGACAAAATTTTTCAAGAATACTTTTTATACGGTCAGCTTCCAAAAATTCCTGGCTCTCCTCATTGATGTATAAGACGATATCTGTTCCCCTGGTTTCCTTTTCTGTTTCTTCAAGTTCGAACTCGGGACTTCCATCACATTCCCAACGGACTGCTTTTGCATCCTCTTTGTAACTTTTGGTAAAGATTTCAACCTTCTCACTTACCATAAAAGAAGAGTAAAATCCAAGCCCGAAATGGCCTATAATATTCGCTTCGTTTTGACCTTTGTATTTTTTTAGAAATTCTTCTGCACCAGAAAAAGCAACCTGATTGATGTATTTATCAACTTCGTCAGCTGTCATCCCAATACCATTATCTGAAATGGTTAACGTCTTTTTTTCCTTGTCGAGCTTCACATCGATCTTAAGTTCTCCCACCTCGCCCTTTACATCGCCGATTGACGATAACGTCCTGAGCTTCTGTGTAGCATCTACAGCGTTACTAATCAATTCGCGAACAAAGATTTCATGATCACTGTATAAAAACTTCTTAATGATCGGAAAGATGTTCTCCGTTTGAACCCGAATCGTTCCTTTTTGCATAATGATAAATTTTACTATGGCCTACCAAAGAAGGTGCCATTAGCGAATAAGTTAAAAAAAAAGAAATTTTGTCAGGTTAGAATCGCAATGTTAGGTCAATAATTGAATTCTGACTCTGGATTTATTCCCGGACATATATTTTTGACGCTTATAGGCACGAATTTGTTGCCCTTTCTTTGCCTTTTGGCCTGATTCCCCTACCTTTGCGACCCATTTGAATTTTATTATTTTATAACCAAAAACAGGGCAATGAACAACTACGAATTGATGGTGATTTTTACCCCTGTGCTTTCTGATGATGATTACAAAGCGTCTCAGAAAAAATTCACTTCGTTTGTTAAAGAAAACGGTGGTGAAGTATTGCACGAAAAACCATGGGGACTAAAATCACTGGCGTTTCCAATCAACAAAAAGACCACTGGTCTTTATTGGGTGTTGGAATACCAAGCGCCATCCGACTTCAATGAGAAGCTGAAGATCCAGCTTCTGCGTGACGACAATGTCATGCGCCACATGTTCACCGCACTCGATAAATACGCCGTCGAGTACAATGAAAAAAAGAGAAGGGGCGTACCTACAGGAACCGAAAAAGTGGAGGCTTAATTTATGGCAAAAGCAAATGAGATTAAGTATCTGACGGCGATCAAGGCTGATAAGCCTAAGAAAAAGTATTGCCGTTTCAAAAAGATGGGCATCAGGTATATCGATTATAAAGATGCCGAGTTCCTGAAGAAATTTTTAAATGAACAAGGCAAACTATTGCCCCGTCGCATTACCGGGAACTCATTGAAGTTCCAGCGTAAGGTATCGCAGGCAGTAAAAAAAGCCCGTCAAATGGCACTTTTGCCATATGTAACCGATCTTTTAAAGTAGGAGGACATCATGGAAGTAATATTAATACAAGATGTAGATAACCTTGGTGCCGCCAACGAGTTGGTGAAAGTGCGCAATGGTTATGCCCGGAATTACCTGATTCCGCAAAAATTGGCTCTTGAAGCAAATCCTTCCAACAGAAAACAACAGGAGGAAAGGACAAAGCAGCTTCAGAAAAAAGAAGCCAAGATGCTCGCTGACTTAAACCTTGTCATTGCAAAACTAAAGGAAGCTCCTTTGAAGATTGGTGCGAAGACAGGTACCAGTGGAAAGATTTTTGGAAGTGTAACTTCTTTACAGTTGACTCGTGCAATCAGGGAACAAAAGGGATATGATATCGATCGTAAGAAAATTCATATTCTTGATGAGGTGAAAGAAGTGGGCACATATAAAGCTTCGATTGACTTTGGTAATGGCAACAATACTGAGGTTGAATTTGAAGTAGCCGGCGAGTAATTCATTCTATCTTTCGAATACATTGAAACCTGCGTTCTACGCGGGTTTTTTTCTGGTTGTATATAGCAAGTTTACATCGTAACTCCGTAAATTTCCCAGGAAGAGAATTTTTGTTCTAATAGATAGTTTTTTTCTTACCTTCATATCTGATTAATGTAGCTAGTTCTCGTGTCCTGAAGTTTTTTACCTGTATCACGGTTTCTTCGTTCATTGTAGCAACTACTGTCATAATCGGATTTCAGAACTTAAAATTTTTGTTACAATGAACATTTACGTAGGAAACCTCTCCTGGCAAATGACCGATGAGGATTTAAGAACACTTTTTGAGCAGTACGGTTCAGTTACATCCGCCAAGATTGTGAAGGATAAAGTAAGCGGCCGGAGCAAAGGCTTTGGTTTCGTTGAAATGCCTGATGATACAGAAGCGCAAAACGCACTGAGCAGCCTGTACGATTCGGAAGTCCTCGGTCGCAAAATCATCGTTAATGAGGCCCAACCAAAACCGCAAAATGGCGGCGGTGGCGGCGGATTTAAGAAAAGAAGCTTCGGTGGTGGCGGAAGCGGCGGCGGAGGAGGCTACAAAAAAGGTGGTTTTAACAGAGGCGGCGGCGGTGGCGGCTACAACAGGGATTATTAATTTACAAAAGATTATATATCTCTTCCTCTTCAGAAATCCTTTCAGCAATGGAGGGATTTTTTATTACACGAAATTTCGCGAATGTGGGGTACGAATGATCGCGAATGGACTTAACACAGCAATGACCGCGAATGGATAGCAACCGATAAACAACATCCAAATAAAGCTGCATAAAAACAGAGTCGTATACAGTTAAAAAGGAAATTGTTGTTCTCAGAACCAGCGACTGATCTGGTCATTGTTTTCTTAAGCACAATTAGAGAGAAGGCGCCCACCCTTTTTCATATTCTCTGCCCCACAATTTTTCCGCCTCTTTGTTACCCTTTATGTGCCCATTTTTAGAATCGCAGTGTAACGTAGCTCCTGTTCTTTGGGCGATATTGGCGAGGTGGCAGAGGAGTACGCTCTTGTGGCCTTCATCGATCGGGCCTGTTAGTTTAGCTTCGCCGCGAATAGTATTTACAAAATTATTCAGATGGTATAGATCGTGGTCGCCGCTGGCACTGACGGGGTTATTCGGATCGGCCTTGATATCTGATTTCACTTCTTTTACTACTTTGTTCTCGTCGTCGAATATCTTATAGTCAGCGCCTCCTGTGTTGACCAGCGTTCCCTTAGTGCCATAAATAATAAATCCTCTACCTGAACCTTCAACGGGATAGTTATTGCAGCTTCTTCCCTCCCAGGAAATGGCCTTACCCTTGTCAAATTCAAAACTCGCGACCTGAGTATCTGGTGTCTGCCAATCATCTTTGTATGCATACCTTCCTCCTGACGAAGTGACCTTAACGGGGTAATCTACGTCAAGAAACCATCTGCAGCAGTCAATCTCGTGGGTTCCATTGTTACAAGCTTCACCCGTACCCCAATGCCAGAACCAATGCCAATTATAGTGAACCAGGTTATCGCGATATTCTAGTCTCGGCGCCGGCCCCTGCCATAGATTGAAATCGAGCGTACCTGGTGGCGGCACTTTTTTCCCCACCCCAATTGGTTTTCTATTGTTCGTATACCATGCTTTTCCAAAGTAGACGTCGCCAATAATGCCTTCTCGTACTTCCCTGACGGCATCGATGAGACTTGGAAACGAACGACGCTGGTTACCCATCTGTATGAGCTTTCCATGTTTATTCATCGCCTGGATCAACAACTCGCCTTCATAAGGATTATGGCCGCATGGCTTTTCTACATAGACATGTTTTCCATTGGCTACTCCTAATAAAGCAGCTGGAGCATGCCAATGATCCGGAGCTGCAATGACGAGAGCATCAAAATCTTTCTTTTGAACAAGTTCACGGATGTCTTTTGCGATTACCGGTTTTTTTACTGCATCCTTGAAAGGCTTCAATCCGTTTTCAATTGCTTTCGCTTCTACATCACATAAATAAGCCACTTCCACATTGGAAAGTTTCGCAAAAGAGCTCGCCAGGTATGCTCCACGGCCATTGACACCCATCACACCAACGATCACTTTATTACTGGGAGCATTTTTTCCGAAGATGGGAAAATTGAGAATGGTAACTCCTCCGGTTAAGACGGATGCGTCTTTTATAAAATCTCTTCTTTGCATAACTATTTGCTTAGGATAATTAAATTTTGACCGTCGAGAATCGGCGGAAATTTTATTTCAAAGTCTTTAGCTTGATGCTGCGAAAACTGACAGCACTTCCATGATCTTGCAACAGAATATGGCCTTTCGGTGCTTCACCAAAATTTGGCCACACCTTGTACTTGCTAATTGCGACCAGATCACGGAAAGCTTGTGAGCCACGTTCATATTCTACTACCTTGATGCCGTTCAAATAATGTTCTACGAGATTGTTGGGATAAACAACAATACGCCCATGATTCCACTGGCCAACAGGTCTTAAGAACCTTTCCTGCTTGTTTGCTTTGATCAAATCATACAATGAAGCCAGTGTGCGATTCCCATCTCTTCCTGCCTTCGCATCCGGATGTAGTTTGTCATCCAATATCTGGTATTCGAGTCCAATTGCTGATCCTTTGCTGTCTTCTGCGAGTGTTACAAAATACTTCACTCCACTATTCGCACCGGCCGCATATTTAAATTCGAAGCTCAGGTCGAAAGCGCCGTATTGGTCTCGTGTTACAATATCACCTCCGTTGGCTGACTCACCCCCATTGAAAGGCAGAACATTAATCGTTCCATCCTTGATCTCCCACCCTTTTGAGGGGAAACTGTCCGAACCTGCCGAACGCCAACCCTTAGTTGAATTCCCATCAAACAACAGCTGCCATCCATTTTTTATTTCATATTTAGTAAGGCTGTTCGGAATGAGATTGACCACGTACATCTCTTTTGGGATAGCCTTTGGCTTTAGGTTCGCCACTTTGATTCGAATATTCTTCCAATACATTTTTTTCCCGACCTGCTCAGGCTTACCGATACTGTGAACCTGGAGCGCGATAAACCCTTCTTCAGTCAGGGTGTCAACAAGGTATCCTGTCAATGTTCCGTTTACCCATGTTTTGATTGTATTGCCAATACTTTCTATTCTGATTTTATTATAGACGCCATGTTTGAAAGCACTTTGTCCTTTCGGATTGAATGTTAGCGGGTAAAGCCATCCTCTTCTTGATTCATCATAAATACCGCCAGTCCACTTTCTCGAGGAAGGATCGAGTTCAAACTGGTAACCATAAACGAGACCTTTTCCTTCACGCCCCGCTGAATCATATTGGCTTTTGAACTGAACGCCCGAGTTTATTGTCGTGTCCTCCAGCCTTACATCCATCTCAACTATAAAATCTCCGTATTCTTCTTCTGTAACCAGGAAAGTATTTGGTGATGACGGCACTGTTATACCTACGATTGCCCCGTCTTCGATCTTATATTCTGCAGTACCAGCCAGTTTTTTCCAGCCTGTGAAGGATTTACCGTCGAACAAATTTTTCCATCCCTTTTCAGGTCCCTGTGCATTAAGAATCGTAACTACAAAAACTAAACAAATTGTAGTGGTCGCTTTTTTCGCAAGCATGTTTGATTATATTGAAAGATTATAACCAGCTTTCCATTGTGAAACTCCGTCTACTGATTTAATGGAAATATTTTATTTTAAAGTTAGTGCACTATTTAATCAATTGATAAAACCGTGTACTCATGGTATCGTGTATCGAGCCGTTCTTCGCCTTATACACGAAATGCGCTGCCAAGTCTTTTCTATCCTCCACGAATTTGATTGCCTTCTCAAGACCCATTACCATTAATGCATTATCCAAAGCATCGGCAGTCATCGCATCCTCTGCATAAACACTTACACTGATTAATTCGTTTTGCACAGGATAGCCGGTGCGCGGATCAATCAGGTGGGAAATTCTCTTTCCTTGTGATTCATAGTACCGCCTATAATTGCCTGATGTTGTAATAGCGCCCTGATCAATAGTAATGACCTTTTGCATGATGCGACGTTGAAATTCATCGTCGCCAGGTGTTTCAATACCAACCTTCATTTTTTCGTTGTCCGGCTGTTTTCTTCCCTTTACTCGTATCTCACCTCCCAATTCTACCATATAGTTTAAAAGAAAATGTTGATCTAACAATCCGGCGATAACATCAACTGTGTATCCCTGAGCGATTCCATTCAAATCGATCTGGGTACAGGATTTTTTTTTGACGATCCTGTTGTCAAGTACTTGCAAATGTTGAGAACCGACACATTCCTTCAATGAACGGATTGCATGAGAATCCGGAAGCTCGGTAATCGGCTTTGCACCAAATCCCCAGGCCTGAACAAGGGGCTGAACTGTTACGTCAAATAGGCCCTCTGTATCGCGAAAAGTTTTTAGTGATTTATTTAATACCGCAAGAAAATGATCATCAACGATAATTCCGGAATCAGAATGATTGAAACGGTTAATGAGTGAATATGGCTTGTATAAAGAAAGCGAACTGTCAATCCTGTCGATGATGCTGTCAATCTGTTTCTTTGTAACGACACTATCCAGTGAATAGTAAATAACCTGGTATGTGGTTCCCTGGCCCTCCCCCGTAATCAGAAACTTCCTTACCGTGGGCCGCCTACCAGCGGCTATACAACAAATAGCAATAAAAAATGCAATCGTGAGCCTCACCAAACAAATGTAAGGATTGGCGAAAGAAGAAATTCAACAAACAACAAAAATCGTTTTCGTAAGCAGGTTTCCCTATAATATGTGAATGACCACCATTCGTCCATCTCAAAACGAGAATGTCCTCTGCCAAGAGAGTGGACATAGGTGAATAATAAATGTTGCGGGCCTTTATTTTTCAGCGTATGTGTCAGCGACGCCACCTATTCCATATATAAGCCAACTGTTGCCAGATAACGGCCTGTTACCAGATGCTTCTTTGCATACACCCGGCGCCATCGTTACTTTTACGACTCAATTACGATATATGAAAAAAATTATCTCGCCTGCAGTTCTATTCTTTTCCATTTTATTTTCTGCCTGCAGCCCGCTGACTCCTGAGAAATACTTTGATGTCGCTGTTTTAAATTCCAACTTCCTCGTAGGCTTCGCTGAAAACGGGCAGTTGAGAGAGTTGCAATCACCGTCCATGAAAATGTCAGAAAAGGATGGTAAAGTGGTTGTCATGAATCGCAGTGAGGCTATAGATACCAAGATTCAATTCGTAGAAACAACCCTGGCAAAATTGAAGACATTGAAAATTACAGAAGACTCAAAAGAGATCTTAGAAGCTTCCCGGCCCTTATACGAGTATGTTTTACCGGTATACAAGAAAGAATATCGGGAACTGGCAATGTTGTATGACAAAAACGCGCCAAAGGAAAAACTAGATGCCCAGGCGGAATTGATTCGCAATAAATATTACACACGATACGAAGAACTCCATACAAGACTGGTCAATGCAGGAAAATCCTATGCCCGGAAGCACAATATTGAAGTTAACTGGGGGATGTAATGGACCGTGGAATACTTTTCTAAAAAATTAACCAACGAAAATGAAAAAACCCTTTGGATCGGTTATGTCTTTGACCATCATGCTATGCTTCATCGCCTCTCATGCACAAAACAACAACAGCCCGGTAGATTATTTAAAACTCGGTGACGCCATTTTGTTTGAAAAGCAATCCTATCATTTGGCATGGACCTCTCATCCATCAAATAATTTCTATAAGCAAGAATATGTTCCCAGCGGCGATGCAGTTACGAAGTTTAAAAAGATGATGCTGATTGATGTGGTTGTAGGTAATGAAAACATCAAAGATGTTGTGGCCGCCAAAGTTGTGGAATTGAAAAAGTTGAAAGAAATAAATCCAATAGTCAACTACGAAATCCTGGAGAATTCAAAAAATGGAGAATATATACTCGATTTCCTATTAAGTCAAAATTCGCCGGATGGAAAGTCAATATTAATTGTTGAGAGAAATGTTTACCGCTATAAAATATTTAAAGACCCATCTGGTTATAAAGGGATTGTTTTATTTGGCATTAGCACGAGAAGTTATGGCCAGGAAATAGAGAAGTTCTTGGCCGGCCTGAAATCAGGCAGGAAGGAACTAGTCAGTAGTGTAAGTCAATTTACCATCCCTGAAATCTTTGTTACACGTTAAATATCGGCGTGTAAACAGCAATAACCGCAGGGTGGTTTGAATTTCTCCAACTTTAGCCCACTTCTGTCTCCAAATACATTCTGATAGAATATCTGTCGCATCAGGCCCCTTAGATTGTCGTCTTCGTACACTATCCGGTACAGATATTGAACCTACTTTTGTTCCAAAATTATTTTATTAACTATTAAAAATAATCGTATGCCAACGATGCAAAAGATCACATCAAATTTATGGTTCGATACACAAGCAGAGGAAGCTGCGAAGTATTATGTCTCCATTTTCAAGAATTCCAAAATAGGCCGGGTCAGTCGTTATGGTAAAGAGGGTTACGAAATTCATGGCCGGCCTGCCGGGAGCGTAATGACTGTTGAATTTAATCTTGAAGGTCAAACATTTGTTGCCTTAAATGGGGGACCTCATTTCAAGTTCAATGAAGCGATCTCATTTATCGTGAATTGTGAAACACAGAATGAGATCGACTATTACTGGAATAAACTTTCTGAAGGCGGCGATCCAAAAGCGCAACAATGTGGGTGGTTAAAAGACAAGTTTGGTTTATCCTGGCAAGTCGTCCCTACTATAATAGATGACATGGTTGCGGACCCGGATTCAAGGAAATCAGGGGCGGTGATGAAGGCGTTACTTCAAATGAAGAAATTAGACATTCAAAAATTAAAGGAAGCTTATAACCAGGAAGGGGTTTTGTCGTAGGAACGATCACGAATAAAGAATACCGGTAACAATTGTACAAGCGGGCGCGCAATTGTTATCGGTTTTTTGTTAGCGTTATTGGCAGTTTTACTTGTCATTGGTGTTATTCCCCTGCACAAGTGGTTGTTTAATTGCATGAATAAAATATTTCTCTATAAATACAAAGAATAGGGCGCGCCAAGACGCAAAGCCGCAAAGTTAATTGCCCTTCCTTTGCGGCTTTGCGGCTTTGCGGCTTTGCGAGAACCTTCCCATTATGTTGATCATCCTCTCTCGATGGAACCTATCGAAAATTCAAACTATATAGACGTTAGACTCGCGCAGTAGATTTTCAATTGAGCCGATGACAATCTTACCTTGAATCACTGCTGTACAAGATTGCTGGGTAACAAGCCGTGTAAATTCGGCAGTACTGCAACTGCGATAAATTATCATCCTATTAATAGCCACCAGACTTTCGAAATTTAGTTGATGAGCCTGCTATACATCTATGCCATGACGTTAGTCATTGTGAAAAAAATATTTCTCCGACAAAAACTTTTTGCGAAAGAAAAGCCTACCTTTTCCAGACAACTTTATTACTACCAAAACCATCCACAATGAGAAAGCTTAACCTACTATTGCCAGCTATCGCCATTTCAACAATTCTAATCACCGGCTGTAAAAAAAATCCTAGCGATTCTAATCCAACACCGGCACAATTGCAAGATGAATCCAGGAATGCCGCACGTCCGAAATTATCTGCGGCCCAGTTACAAGCAAATATCAATCAACTTGTATCCGCATTGGCAAATGAAAACAAATCAGGCCTTATTTCAAATCCGGATTTGGTGATTATGCAGGAGCCGGGTTATAAAGAGCTGGTGCAAAATGCAACTGCTGTTGTGCCCACGCCGTGCAATGCAAACACACCGCTTAGCCTATGGTTAGATGGTGAATTAGCAGACTGGAATTCCACGGTATTTTCATATGCAATCAATACGGGGATGTTGGATTTACCAACTTATGATGCATTTATATTTGAAAACAGCTCCGCTAACCAGTATTTCGGTAGAAATGGAGAATATACTCAAAGATTGGTGAAAACATTCAAGGACTTAAAACGCTTCTGGAACATAGAGTCTGACGACATTGCCATGGTAGCTATGCATGGAGGCATGCTCCGCGACAGAGATAAATTGATCAGAACCTATGTTGCGGTCTTTGGATTAAGCCCGGCGTCGGCTGCGCTTTATGCCGACCTTGTTTTAGCCCTTCTTGATTTCTTTCCACAGTACAGGAATGGCGATCACCCCATCTTTACATTCAATGCATTTGCGGTCGAAAGTTTTGAATTTCCTCCGTACGGAATCATTCCGGATAAAATCGTCATCGGCGATGGAGTCATGGAAGCATATACGGCTCTTGGATTTGGTGATGTTGCTCCCCAGGCGATACTAGCGCATGAATTTGGACATCACATTCAAAGTGATCTGAATTTGTTTGGTCCGTTTACTCCGGAAAGCACGCGCAGAACCGAGTTAATGGCGGACGCATACTCTGCTTACTATTTGTCGCATGCAAGAGGTGCTTCAATGCAATGGAAAAGAGTTCAGCAATTCCTTCAGGTATTTTTTAACATAGGAGATTGCGGTTTTACCAGTCCGGATCACCACGGTACGCCGACTCAAAGAATGGCCGCTGCCGAATGGGGATATAGTATTGCTAACGATGCACAGAAGCAAGGACATATTTTAACCGTCGAAGAATTTACTGCGCTTTTTGACGCCCAATTACCCGCGCTTGTTGCGTTATAAAAATAATTTATTGATTTTGAAAAGGCGAGGTATGACCTCACCCTTTTTGTTTTTATCAACAGACGATATGGCTAGTCACGTTGCCTGCTGCGTCCTTTATACCAGGCTAATGTTTGCGTTTCGTCGAAATACATTTTCAGGATCATATCTGAATTAGAGCACTGGCTCTCCGAATGATTACCTTAGCACTACGATTCTTCTAAATGTTTGATAAACTACGGCAATATCTTTCCCGACAGTCCCATCTTACTGAAGATGAGTACCGGGTTATGGAAAGTTTTTTTTCCGAGAAGAGACTTAAGAAAGGACAATTTTTGCTTCGCGAGGGTGAGATATCAAAATATGGGGCATTCGTTGCCAAGGGATGTTTGCGGAGTTATACTATCGATAATAAAGGCAAAGAGCATATTTTGCAATTTGCACCTGAAGACTGGTGGATTGGAAATATCACAAGTGCGCGTACTAATACCGCTTCGGCTTATTTTATAGACGCTATTGAAGATTCCGAACTTTTGATAATTGACGGACCTTCCTTTGAGACATCGATGCAAAAAGTTCCAGCGTTTGCGGCAGGATTTCGGGCTGGAATTGAGAGACATGCGGCAGCAAAGGACCAAAGAATTATTGCTGCGCTAAGCTCTTCGGCCGAAGAACGCTACATCAATTTTCTTCAAAAATATCCAACCATCGCGCAACGTGTACCCCAGCATATGCTTGCGTCATATCTTGGAATCTCACCCGAAACGCTTAGCCGTGTTCGGAAACAAATGTCAAAAAGAAAATAGGCTTTCGCTTTTCTTGACATATGTCAATGCTGACGCCTCCATGGGTTAATAGTTTTGACTTGAATTCAGAATATTCAAAACTTAATCCAAATGACAATTTCAAATCAATTAACCCCGAAAGTAACTGTGCCCTGGTTCAAACAATGGTTTGATTCCGCGCATTACCATAAACTTTACGGCAACCGTAATGAACGCGAAGCAGCCACATTTATAAATACCCTTACCGGTTATCTTGAACCAGCCCAAAATGCCACGATGCTCGATCTCGGTTGTGGTGCGGGAAGACATGCACGGGAACTGGCATTGAGAGGGTTCAATGTTACGGGCATCGATCTTTCTTCTTCGAGTATCAGGCTGGCGAAAAAATTAGAACTTCCCTTACTTAGATTTATTCGTCACGATATGAGAATACCCTTCGGAAACCAATATTTCGATTTTATCTTCAATTTCTTCACCAGTTTTGGGTATTTCAAAACTCAAAATGAAAATAATGGCGTTGTACGGAATATGTCAAATGCATTAAAAGCAGGCGGCACACTTGTTCTTGACTATATGAACGTAGAATATGTTGAAGATCGTCTTGTTCCATACGAAGTAAAGGAAATTGACGGAATCAGTTATTCAATCAGCAGGTGGACAGAGGATAAGTTCATCTTTAAGAAAATCATGGTCGATGACGAATCCGGTAACGAGCCAATCGAAACTATAGAACAAGTCGCGAAGTTCAGGCTGGATGACTTCGAAAGGATGTTCCAGGCAGCCGGGTTGTCTATAGTTGAAACATTTGGCGACTATCAATTAAACCGCTTTGATGTCAAATCATCTCCCCGATTAATACTGATAGCGGAGAAAGTCGCCTGACTTATCTGTTTGTTGCAGAACTTTTTCGAAAGCGGGTTACAGTATAATAGTTGTCCATCTAAGGTTAGTGAAGCCTAATTTTTGTATTTGCTTTTGCCTTCGTCTTTTTTGTCTTTGTCCTTTTTACCGAAAATTCTTTTTAGTAAGCCCCGGTCATCTTTCTCCTCGTCTTCAGCGATAGAACGTAAATTTATCTGGTGATCTATACTGGGCATGAGAGCATGTATAAATGCATTACGGAGCAGCTCCCATATAGCCTCGATAATATTTGTTTCAGCGCCGCTGAAATCTCCCTCGATGGGGACTTTCGTTGCGATCTGGTCTTTCTTGCGGTTTTCCAGGACCTTACTCACACCGCCAACCAGGCCTTCCCATACTTTATGAAAGAAATTATCGCCGCGGTCTTCAGGACCTAACACGTCGAGATTCTTGATCACCGGTTTTACATAGCCTTTATATTTTCCGTTTAAGGAAGCAAATTCCGTGTAAAGTCCAAAGTTTCCCTTGTTTACATCAACGTCGGCATAGGCTTTCAAAAAATCATTCAGTAAAACCAGGTTGGTGTTTTTCACTTCTGCATTCAAATCGAATGTGGCTCTCTCAGCAAGAGCATTCAATTTCATATTGAATGAGACCGTGCCACCATACGCATTTGCGCTTGCTGTAACAGTAGAAGGAAGTTTTGTTTCATTGTCTGTTGCATTCGTGAGATTCTGAGCCAGTATGTAAGTATTCTTTAAAGCAATATCAACTTTGGGCTTAGCGGTTGCATCAACATAATGAATGCTTCCATTATTCACCCCGAAGCGATTTATTCTTAAGGGCATGAAATCTTTGAGAATCTTCCGAAAGTCGTTGGTATCTTTTGCAACATGCCCTATCTCCGTTTTATTTTTTGTGAAAATCAATTTAGGCGAGTTGAATTCCAGTTCACCCACAAGCGAACCCTTAAACAGCGCCTTCCACTCAATGGAGAGATCAATGTTTTTTGCTGCAAAAAAATCAGTTTGCTTATGTGTAAGTGAATCCATTTTATTCAGGTAAATACTATCTATCTGTTAGGCGCCACGGTAAAGCGAAACATCTATGTCCTCTACGTGACCATAATATCCCGGTACATTTGCGAGTGTCTTATTCGCATAATGCAACAGAATGTACCGCAATAAAATTCTGAAAATGACCAGCACGAGGATAATAACCATAAAAATTTTATATCTCTTTTTCTGTTGTAGCTTTGTTACACATGAAGAATATCTACGATATTACCCT
>Ga0126304_10000826_pt1 | contig 13571 bp, 8 predicted proteins | sample Plot25_FD_92538 | JGI IMG/M metagenome (GOLD analysis project Ga0126304, IMG submission 92538) | Serpentine soil microbial communities from UC McLaughlin Reserve, CA, USA - Plot25 | ecosystem: Environmental > Terrestrial > Soil > Grasslands | place: USA: UC McLaughlin Reserve, Lake County... | reverse complement strand
TTGCCGTTGACGGCCGAGGGACCGAGCAGACGACGCCGGCGCCGGTGACATTCACTGGTGCGGGGCCTCATACGTTGCGGTTGTCGAAACGGGGATACGTCACCCAGGACATCACGCTCACCGACGCTGATATGCAGCGGGGCACTCTCGCGTACACGCTGCCGGCAGCAGAGGCAGTACGGATCCCGGTCGCGATCAAGAGTGAGTATCCGGTCGAAGTATTCAACGGAACGCAGCGACTCGCAGCCGCGGACAGTTCCCACCGGTTGACTGTTCCGGCGGGAACCCGTCTGAGGATCGTCTCGAACGAATACCTCCTCGATACGGCAATCAGTGTCGCCAGCAAGCCGGTCGACTACACGACCCCTGGCGCCGGGCGGCTGACGGTATTGACGGGAAAGTATGAGACCTGCAACGTGAAGATCGGCTCGAGGGTTCTCGGCTTCCCTCCGATCACCAGGTTGCCGGTTGCCGCCGGACAATACCGCGTCGATCTGGTCTGCCAGGGTGGCACCAACCCTCCCGGCCAGTTCGTCACGATCAACGCGAACGAAACGGCAACCGTGAAGATCTACTGATCGCATCCCTATGAAAAAACTGTTGCTGCCGGTCGGCCTGCTCATCTTCGCGTTCACCGCCGCCGCGGAAGTCCGTTCCGCTCCACAGGCGAGCGAGGATCTTGCGCGGCGGCAGTACGACAGCGGGCTTTCGTTCGTGCAGAACGGGCGCTACGCCGAAGCGCTCAAGGATTTTCAGGCGGTTGTCGATTCGTTTCCGCAGAGTGCGTCGGCGGATGACGCGCTGCTGCAGATCTGTTTGTACCAGCTCGAGATCGCCCAGGACACCGCCGCGGCGCAGCTTGCCGCCGACAAGCTGTTGAAGGAGTATCCCGCCTCCGACTCCGCGCCGATGGGCTACGTGGTGATCGGACGGTTGACGATCGCGAAGAGCCGCGCGGCAGCGGATGTCGAGGGCGCGCTGGCAAGCTTCGAGCGCGTGTCGCGACTGTTTCCGGGTTCGCCCGCGGTCGCCGCGGCGCGCTTCTATGCCGGCGATACCCTGCGGCTCTCTCGACGCCATGACGACGCGCAGCAGCAGTTTCGCCGCGTGATCCTCGAATATCCCGAGTCGATCTGGGCAGCACGCGCCAACCTTGCCACCGCGGCCGACCTTGTCGGCGCCGACAAGGCGTCCCAGGCGTTCGCGCGGCTACAGCGCATCCGGGAGCAGTTCCCGGGCTCCGTGGAAGCCGCGTCCGCGTTGAACTACAACACCATCCTCTATCGTCTCTATTTGCGCAAGCCGTCGGCGTACGCATTCGGCAATCGTTTCATCGGAACGGAACGCGACAAGTTCCGCGACGTGATTGGCGTCGCGGTCGACCGGGCAGGACACATCCTCCTCGGTCACAAGCAGGGGGTCTCGATCTTCGATGCGAACGGCACGCCCTCGCGCCAGGTCGCTGGAGTCGAGGCGTCCGCCTTCTTCGTCGACGCGCGCGACAAGGTGGTGCTGGCCCGGGCCGACATGTTGGTTCCCGAAGGGGCCGTGCCGATGGCGGTGGCGGTGCCGGTGACCGGCAAATTGCCGCGACAGGTCGAACAGATGCCGACCGTCATCACGCTGTCGGGCGGCGACCGGCTCGTCTCCGACAGCAAGACCAGGACGGTGCTGCGGATTACCCAGGCCGGCAAGTTCGTCTCGAACTTCGCGACCATCAACACCGACCGGCTGGCGAGAAACGAGTTCGACGATGTCGCGATGATCGACCGCGACTCGAAGAGCATCGTCATCGTCGACCGTGACGGAAAGAACACCACCCGGATCGTCGCTAAGGGAACCAACTACGTGCTCGAGGATCCAGCCGACGTCGCGTTCGATGCGCTGGGGCATCTCTACGTGCTCGACGCGAAACGCGCCGCCATTCATGTGTTCGGCCCGAAGAACCGGCTGATCGCGACGATTGCATCGACCGGCAAGGAGGCCGGCTCGCTTCAGAAGCCGAAGGCGATGGCACTCGACGGAGCCGGCCGCCTGTTCGTCTTCGACGAGGGTTCACAGCGCATCCAGGTGTATCAATGAGTTCTCGTTCACATCGGCGGTTCGGCGCAGTACTGGTCGCAACGGTTGTCGCGCTGTCAGCGGCACCGATGTCTGCTCGCCAGGAAAATTCGGATGCCCTCTACCAGGAGGCGCGGCGCCTGTTCGAGGCGCTGGACTACGAGAAGGCAGTGGTCGCGCTCGACCAGGCGATCACGGTACTGCAGCCTGCCGCAGCCGCGGACGCTGCCAAGCGGGAACGGCTTGCGGCGGCGTTCGAGATGCGCGCCCGATCGAGGTTCGGCCTCGGCGACCAGGACGGCGCCAGGGGTGATTTCATCCTGCTGCTGAAACTTGCGCCCGCGCACACGCTCGCCGGACAGGTATCACCACGCGTCGTCGCCCTCTTCGAGCAGACGGCCAGGGAAACGGTGACCACTCTGACGGTGGCAGTCACGCCGGCAACGGCCGCGCTGTCGATAGATGGAGTGCCTGCACCAGCAACTGGCACCATCCGGATCGCAGTCGGTGAGCACGTCATTTCGGCGGAGCAGGCTGGTTACAAACCGGCAAAAGAAACCGTGACGGCCGCAGCGGACACTCCCGCACAGGTGACGTTTGCGCTCGAGCGGGTGTCGTCGGTGATTCGAATCATCACTGCTCCAGCCGACGTCGAGGTGAAGGTCGATGGGGCGGTGGTCGGCCGCACGGCGGCCGCCGCCGGCGCCGCGGCTGAGGCCGCATCGGCGCCCCTGGTCGTCAACGACGTGGCGAACGGTTCGCACACCGTCGAACTCAATCGCGGATGCTTCGTCGCAGTGACGCAGCGCGTCGAGGTCGAACGTCCGGACGACTATTGGGTCGGCCCGGTGATCCTGCAGCCGGCCGTTGCGGCGCTTTCGGTGACTGCGGACCAAGCAGGCGCACAGGTATTCGTCGATGGACGGGAACGTGGTGCTGCGCCGGTGAAGATCGATGCGGTCTGCGAGGGACCACACCTGGTGGAGCTCCGCACGGCCTTCGGCGCCGATTCCAGGCGCGTCGACGTTCGAGCGGGGAACGACTTGATGGTGGCGGGCGTGCTGAAGCCGACTTTTGCTATCGTATCTGCGAGTGGCGCGCCGGCGGGCTCGTCCCAGGACTACCGCGTCATCGTTCAGCGCGCATTCGCCGCATCGCGATCGGTCACGCTGACCGCTCCACCGGCCGATCTCGTCGACAAGGCACTCAAAGCGAACCAGCTCCCGGGCGACTGGCTGGCGACCGATGCGGCCGGCCGTCCAGTGGGAGCATCGGCCCAGATCGCTGGTCCGTCTCGAAAGGAAGTGTCGTCGCGCCTGGCCGAGACATTCAAGTCGCAGGGAGTAGCGTCGGTCACGGCAATCGACGCGTCCAGGATCGTTCTGTCGCTGCTCAACGCGGGAAGCACTGCGCCCGATGCGATCGAGGTGACACTTGATAACCCGGCATCCATCGCCGCCGTGCTCGCGCAACTCGACCGCCGCACGAACCTGGCCGGTACGTCGATTGGCATCCAGGTGATCGACGTTGCGGATCTCGCCGGTGCGCTGGTCATCGGTATCGATCCGAGAGGGCCTGCCGCGGCGGCAACGATGCGAGTCGCTGACGTCCTCCTCCAGGCAGATGGTCAGTCACTCGCTGACGCGGCCGCTCTCGCTGCGGTCGTCGCCGGACACAAGGCGGGCGACAGCGTGACGCTGGACTTGCGAGACGCGACGGGTGCGGCCAGGCGAGCCGAGGTGAAGGTGGTCCCGTCGCCGAGAGTGATCGGGCTGTTCGAACACGGCCTTCTTGCCAATCGGATCCTGCTCGATTTACGCGCGCGGCTGGCCGATACGAAGGATTCGCTGGAGCAGTCAGTGATTCGTTTGAACATTGCCGTCGCGCTCGCTCGGCTCGGGGATTGGACGAGCGCGCGAGAAGAGCTTCAGAGCGTGAAGCTGGCGGACCGGAATGGCGTGGGCGACGGCACCGTCCAGTATCTCCTCGGGCTCGCCGCGGAGAATCTCGGAAACCGCGCTGAGGCCGAAACCGCCTTCAAGGCGGCCGCTGCAAGTGATGGGCTGCTGACCGAGAACGGCCCCTCCGTGAAGGAACTCGCTGCCGCCAAGCTCGCCGACCTTCAAAGGACCAACCGCTAGCCAACCTGATCCAAGGTGATCGGATTCATCGTTCTTCTCACCGGGCTCGTTTTTCTCACGACCGTCGTTCTGCCGATCGTGTCGTTCGTGCGCGTTCAGCAGGCGAACCGCCTTGCGGCGTCCATTCGCGAACGCGTGGCGCAACTCGAGGCGCAGGTAGCTCGAATGGCGGAGCAAATCCGTCAGGGCCAACCTGCTGAACGGGATGACCCTGGCGCAATTGCGCCAGCAGCCGAAGTCGCCACGACACGGTCAGTGGACGTTGCTCCTCCCTCTGCACCACCGGTTGTCGAGCCTCGCCTGGCGCCGGCGATCAGCGCCGAACCAGCTGCCACTGCAACTCCGCCGGTTGCGCCGCTACCATCGAGCGGCGAAGGGCTCGAACAACTGATCGGCAGCCGATGGCTGCTCTACGTCGGACTCGCCGGGCTCGTGCTGGGCATGAGCTACTTCGTCAAGTTCGCCTTCGACAACGGCTGGGTGAGCGAACAGCTGCGCGTCGTCGCTGCGGTGGTGACCGGTCTCACGCTGATCGGGGCGGGCGTTCGATTCTCCTCGCGCGGTCTCGGACTGTTCGGGCAGGCACTTTCGGGCGCGGGTGTCGTCGTCCTCTACGTGGCGATCTACGCCGCGCTCCATTTCTACGGGTTGGTCGCGCAGGGACCGGCATTCATGCTGATGATCCTGGTCACTGCCGGTGCCGCTTTCCTTTCGCACCGGGAGAAGTCGCAGTCGCTGGCCCTCCTCGCGCTGTTTGGCGGGTTCATCACGCCCATGCTGATTGGCGGCGATCGGCACGTACAGGTGGTGCTCTTCACCTACATCGGTGTTCTCCTGCTTGGGACGGTCGCCCTGGTGCGCCTCCACCGCTGGCCGGCGTTGACGGTCGTCTCCTATGCCTGCACGTTCGCGATCGTGCTGCTCTGGCTGATCGATTCATATCAACCGGAGACGTGGCTGCAGATGGAACTGTTCATCGCCGGCTACCTGGCGATCTTCCTTTACCTTCTCTGGAGCGTTCGTCGAGAACAGCGCCGTGACGAGCTGGCCGGCTACGCCCAGGCCGCCTTGTTCACGGCGCCGGTTGCATTCCATGGTGCCTCCCTGTACCTGCTGGGACGCCATGATGCCGCACTGCTCTCATACTTCCTCCTGTTTACCATCGGCGGCCTCGCGGCGGCACCTTTCGTTCATAGTGCGGGTGTTCGGATTTTGACGCTGCTGCTGGTCGGAATCCCCTTCATGATCTGGATGAACGCCCTTCAGGCGACCGTCTGGTATGCACCGGCAATACTGACGGCCTGCGTGATTTATGTGCTGCACCTCGCGTCGCAGTGTCACTCCTTGAGCGGCGAGGGCGGAGAGCTCCCGGTCAGCGAAGCGATCCACGCGCAGGTCAACGGGCTGCTCCTTCCGCTCACGCTTTACGTTTTCCTCGACCAGCGTTTCGAGTGGTGGAACCCACGTGTGGCGACGATTCTCGCCCTGCTCAACGCAGCCGTCGCATGGGGCATGCGAGACAGGCTGCCCGCTCTGCGGCGTCAATACGTCGCGCTCTCAGCGACACTCGCGGCGGCCGCTGTCGCGCTCCAGTTCGATGGGCCGGTGGTCGCGCTCGGCTGGTCGGTTGAAGGCGCAGCCGTCGGCTGGATCGCCTTGAATGAGCGGAGCCGGATGTTTGCCGTCGCGAGTGCGGTGATGATCACCATGGGTGCCTTCCAGTTCGCCATCGTCCTCGGCGAGCCGCTCGCAGTTGCCTCCTTACCTTTGCTGAACTCGCGTGCGCTGGCCGTGATCATGGCGGTCGCGGCGCTGGGATGGCTCGCCTGGCGCATGAAGAACGACGGCGCAGCCGAGGTGAACGGACACCTGAGGGACGCGGTTGTGATTCTGACGAACCTGCTCGCGCTCGGCCTGTTGTCGGCTGACATAAACGCGTATTTCAGCCAGCGTGCAATTGGTGCCGAGGCCGGCGAAGTCCGGACTATGACTCGCGAAGCCGGGCTCATGCAGCAGGTCGCGCTGTCGGTCACGTGGGCCGCGTACGGTGTCGGTCTGATCGCGGTCGGCATCCGCAGGCGATATGTGCCGGCGCGCTACCTGGCAATGATGCTCCTGGCGGTGACGGTCGTGAAAGTGATGACCCGTGACATCGCCGAACTGGACCGCTTCTACCGCATGCTCAGTGTGCTCGCCGTCGGTGTGCTCCTCGTGCTCGCCTCATACCTCTACCAACGCATGGGCCGCGAGGGCGACCGGGCGCATTTATGATGATGCTGTGCACGATCTGAACTGGTACTGGATCGGATTCGGCGCCTCCGTGCCGCCGATCGTCGGCCTGATCTTCGCCTTTTTCTTCTGGCGGACGGGCCAGATCATCTTCGGGAATATCGTTGGCACCGGCGTGATCTTCTCGTCGGCGTTCGGCCTGATCTTCCGCGAATACGGCGAGATCGACAAGATCGTCCAGACATGCCTGGATGCCGGGTACGCGTGCTTCCCCCACCCCAGCGCGTTCACGCGGTTCGCGATCTACGCGTTCGTCGCCCTGCTCGAAGTGTTCCTGCTGTTCTATCTGAGTCTCATGTTCGAAGAGCGCCGGCGCCGACGCGAATACGCACCCGAGTGGCGTTAAGACATTGCTACGTGCGGAGTGCTGCGTGCGGAGTGCCACGTGCGGAGTGCAGAACCGCAGAGTAATATCCTTCACATGATTTTGCGTTTCCGTGTTGCAGTTGCGGCGTGTCTGGTTCTTCCCGCGATCCTTGCCGGGCAGACCCGCGCCGTTCCGACGCCCGAGAGCGTGTTCGGCTTCAAGCCCGGCGCCGATTACAAGCTTGCCACCTACGATCAATCGGTCGAGTACCTGAAGAAGCTGGCGGGGTCCAGTCCATACGTGAAGCTGGTGGACGCCGGCGTGACATCTCAGGGACGGACGATGGTGTTCGCGCTGATATCGAATCCGAAGAACCTCGCCAATCTGGAGCGGATCAGAGAAATCGCGCAGCGGCTGGCGCATCCCTCAGGGTTGACCGACGCGCAGGCGAGTGCGCTGGCGCGTGAAGGAAAGGCGATCGTCCACATCGACGGTGGGCTGCACTCGACGGAGGTCGCCGGCGGGCAGCACACCCCGCGCGTGGCCTACGACCTGGTGAGCCGCGCGTCCGAACCGGACGTCAAGGCAATGCTCGACAACGTCATCGTGATGCTGTGGCCGACGATCAATCCCGACGGACAGCAGATGGTCGCCGAGTGGTACATGAAGAACGTCGGCACGCCATACGAGCTGTCGTCGACCCCGGGCCTGTATCAGGACTACGTCGGACACGACAACAATCGCGACGCCTACATGCTCAATATGATCGAGTCGCGGGTGATGGAGCACACGTGGCGCACGTGGGAGCCGAGCATCATCTACGTCCACCACCAGAGCGGCCCGTTTCCGACGCGGATCTGGCTCCCGCCGTTCTCTGAGCCGGTCGGCATCGATGCCCCCTTCGTCACCGCACGTGAAGTGAACATGATCGGCATGGCGATCGCAAAGGGTCTTGAAGAACGGGGCCAGGTCGGCGCAACGCACATGGGTACGGCCTTCGATGCGTGGTATCCGGGTTACGTCGACTATGCGCCCGTGTTCAAGAACATCCCGGCATTCTGGACCGAGACGGCGCTTTATGCCCTGGCGACGCCGCACGAGTACACGATCGACGACTACCCGCAGAACATGCGCGACCTGCGCCCGCGCAGCCTGTATTCCAGTCCCTGGAAGCCGGGGTGGTGGCGCCTCGGTGATGCGGTCGCGTACATGGAGACAGCGTCGCTGTCAGTGATCGAGTACGCGTCGAAGTACAAGGAGTCGCTGTTGCTGAATCGCTACCGCGCGGGCCGCGATCAGATCGCGCGCGGCAGGAGTGAGGCACCCTACGCGTATGTCATCCCCCGTGATCAGCGGGATCCCGTCGCCGCGGTGGAGCTGCTGCGTCGTCTTGCGTTCGGCGGCGTTCGCGTCTCGCAGCTGACGGTGGAAGCCACGATCGAGGGGAAGGCGTATCCGGCAGGAACATGGATCATTCCGACCGACCAGGAGTTCGCCGCAATCGCTCGAGAAGTGCTCGAGATCCAGAAGTATCCGGACCTTCGGCAGTACCCCGGCGGACCGCCTGAGCGTCCCTACGATGCCGCCGGCTGGACGCTCCCGCTGCAGATGGGCGTCCAGGTGGCGCGGATCGTAAGCGCCGTGCCCGATGACGTTCGCGGCAAGCTGAAGGAGGTCGGAACGCTCCCACTATTGCCGAAGGTGACAGCATACGTTTCGAAGTCCAAAGAAGATGCGGCGCTATTCGACAGCGTCCCCGGCGCCGGTTTCGACACCAGCGCCGCCGCCGCGGCCATTGTTCCTCCGGCCGGTCGCATCAGCGGAACCGGAGCGTCTCTCGCACTCGATCCGGCACAGAACAATACGTTCCGTGCGCTCAACCGGGCATGGAAATCAGGCGCGACGGTGCAGTTCTCCGCAGGCACGTCCGGCCCCTCCCGATACATCATCAATGGGCTGTCGGAAGCTGCGCAGGCGGAAATGGTCAAGTCACTCGCCCTGATCGCAGAGCGCGCGGCAGGGTCGGGCGTGACGATAAGGAAACCTCGCATCGGTCTGTACGATCCCTGGAACGGGAACATGGATGCGGGCTGGACGCGCTGGGTGCTCGAGCAATACGGGTTCGAGTTCGTGACCTTACGTCCATCTGATTTCCATTCGCCGCTGCGGGAGAAGATCGACGTGGTTGTCCTCGCGGACGGCGCAACGCCTCCGGTCGCCGGCGGCGGTGGAGGAGATGAACGCGGACGTGGCGGCAGTGGCGGAGGGAGCGGGCGACAGGTTCGCCCTGAATACGCGGATCCGGGCATGAGCGAACAGGATCTCGCTGCGTTCGACGCTTTTGTCCGTGGAGGCGGGTCTCTCGTCTGTTTGAATAACTCCAGCAACTTCGCGATCCAGCGCCTCAAACTCCCTGTGAAAAACGCAGTAGCCGGCCTTCGCCCGGAGGAGTTCTTTCTCCGCGGCTCGATCGTCGAGGTTGCCGCCGATCGCGCCCACCAGGTGATGGCAGGCACGACTGAACAACTGCCCGTGTTCGTCGACGGCAGCCCCGCGTTCGAGACCCTGGACGGCTTCAATGGAACGGTCCTGGCCCGCTACAAAGACTTCGGGTCGCCGCTGCTGTCCGGGTACTTGATCGGCGAGAAGTACGTGCAGGGGAAGGCGGCGGCGTTGGACGTTCGGCTCGACCAGGGACACGTCGTGTTGCTCGGCTTCCGGCCGCAGTGGCGGGGCCAGCCGTTCGCCACCTTCAAGGTGTTGTTCAACGCCGTCCTGTCGGGGCAAGCGGACCGGACGGCTGCCCAGTGACGTCGGAGAATCTGCGGCGATGCTCCACGTAACGCCGGCAATCGCCATCGAGGAATCCGAGCTCTCGGAACGATTCGTTCGCGCGTCCGGACCGGGCGGACAAAACGTGAACAAGGTTGCCACCGCTGTGGAACTCAGGTTCGACGTCGCGCGATCGCCGTCGATCAGCGACGATGTGAAGGACCGGCTGCGCGCCGTCGCGGGAACGCGGATGAGTGCGGAGGGCGTTCTGACGATCGACGCGCGTAGACACCGTACGCAGCCTCAGAATCGTGCGGACGCGCGCGAGCGGCTGGCTGAACTCGTTCGGCAGGCGCTGGTGAAGCCGCGGAGCCGCCGGAAGACCAGGCCGACAAAGAATTCCGTCGAACGGCGGATCCAGTCGAAGCAGAAGCGGAGTCAGACCAAGCGCGCCCGCGGCGGTGTGAGCGGCGACGAATAGCGGGCCTACTTGCCGCGCCCGGTCTTTTCCTGCAGCTGGTCGATCTTCTTCGACGCTTCGGCCTTGGTCAGTTCTTCATCCGCCTCTTCTCCGGCTTCACTCGCCAGCGTCGACAGATACGAACGCTGCGCTCCGGTCATCGGCTCGTCACCGGTTTTCCAGTCGTCCGGATTTTTGATCGTGTTCGAATTGTTCAGGTCCGCCGCTGTTTTGGTGTTGTCTTTCACGCGTAGCCTCCCGCTCAGTCGAGTGCAGGACGCATGCCGAAAATAAAGCGAAGGTCGGACGAGCCGCTACTGAATTCGTGCCCGCACTGTCGCTTTCTTCGACAGTTTCGTGCCGCCTGCCTCGACCGTGACGAGGTAGTCGCCGAGCGGAAGCGGACCTGAGTCGGCAGACGGAGCGGCGCCGCGGCCTCCGGCGGCTCCGCGGCCTCCGCGTCCACTACCTGACAGGCCGATGAGCGCGCGGTTCAACCCTCGCTTCGCAGGCCCGGTCAGCTGGCGCACTTGCTTGCCGCTCTGTTCACTGACGGTGATGCGCGCCTCCGCAGATGCATCCGCAGCCAGGTAGTAGTTCACCACCAGCGCTTCCGGCTCGTTCAGCACTTCGAGATACTTGTCGCCAAAGAGGTGGTAGTTCATCCCCTGGGTGCTGAAGCCGTAACGAGCCCGCGGCTCGATGTCGAACAGGTGCTGGTTGCGGGATAGGACTTCACCCGAGAGTTCCTGCAGGGGAGTGATGTCACCGGTCCACAGAGCCCGCCCGTAGGTAGCGATTACCAGGTCGTTCTCTCGCGGATGAATGGTGAGGTCATGCACCGCCACCGTCGGAAGGTTGGCCTTCAATTGCGTCCACCGTCCACCACCGTCGACTGTCACGAACACTCCGACATCGTTCCCGACAATGAGGAGCTCGCGGTTCTTGCGGTCCTGCACGACGACGTTGATCGATGCGCTGGGAAGATTACTGCTGATGGACGTCCAGCTCTTGCCGGAGTCGTTGGTGCGATAGAGGTACGGGGCGAAGTCGTCGTTCCGGAATCCGTTCTTCGAGACGAACGCCACCGCCGGATCGTGCGAAGAGGCGAACACCCGGCTCACCCAGCGATCGGCTGGCGCACCGGCGGCAATCACGGCGGGCGTGACATCGATCCAGTGGCCGCCATGGTTCTGCGTCAGCTGCACTTTTCCGTCATCGGTTCCTACCCAGATGATCCCCGCCCGCAGTGGCGACTCCGAGATCGATGTGATCGTGCAGTAAGGCACGTTGCGGCCGATTTTCGCGGGATCGTTGGTGGTGAGATCGGGGCTGATCTCCTCCCACGTGTCGCCCCGGTTCAGCGATCGAAAGAGTACCTGCGCGCCCGCGTAGATGATCTGGGGGTTGTGCGGTGACAGCGCGATCGGAGCGATCCAGTTGTAGCGCAGGCGCGGCTGTCCAGCGGGACGAGACGGCGCGATGTTCGTTCGAACACCCGTCTTCTGGTCCATCCGCCCCATCTGGTTGAGCTCACGCGTGTTGTAGGCCCACCGACTGTCAGTGGGATCGACGGCGTTGTACATGCCGTCCCCGGGGCCGACGGTGATCCAGTGCTCCAGTGTGATGCGGCCGGTGGGGCTGTTGCTCGGACCTCGCCAGGAGTCATGATCCTGGAAGCCGGCGTAGACGTTGTAGGGGTCCTCCATGTCGACCCCGAGCGCATATGCCTCGCCGATTCCCATGTTAGGGAAGTAATCGCCGGTCTTTCCGCCATCGAGCGAGACGTTCACGCCGCCGTCGCTGCCGAGGATGATCCGGTCTCGATCCTGTGGATCCCACCACATCGAGCGGAAATCTCCGAACACGCCCCTGAAGAAGTTCGTGTCCCATGTCTTGCCGCCGTCGCGTGAGATGTACATCGAATCGCTCGTGACGATCACGGTGCGGTCGTCGTGCGGATTGATGCGGACCTGGTTGAACGAGTAGGGCGCCTTACCGCCCGCAACGTTGACCTCCGTCACCTTCTTCCAGGTCTTACCGGCATCATCGGTTCGATAGAGCTCGTTGCCGATGATCCCCGCGGCCAGCGGACTGATTGCACTCACGTCTCGAGCATCCGAGCCGGTCCTGGGATTCTGGTTCTCGAGCAGTGCGTAGAGGATCGATGGGTTGTTCTGATAGAGATCGAGGCCGATGCGGCCGATCTTTCCCGTCGGGAGTCCTCCGCCGAGACGCTGCCACTTCTCGCCGCCATCGATCGTCTTGTAGACGGCACTTTCGGGGCCGCTCTCGACGATCTGCCATGGCTTCCGGTCCTTGTCGTACATGGCGGCGTAGAGGGTCTCGGGGCTCTTGCGGTTCATGACGAGATCGATCGCACCGACACCATCGTTGACATAGAGCACCTTCTTCCAGGTGCTGCCACCATCGCCGGTGCGGAAAACGCCACGCTCTTCGTTGCGCGAGAACAGGTGACCGATCGCGGCAACGTAGACGACATCCGGATTGCGCGGGTGAATGACGATCCGGGCGATGTGGTGGGAATCGGGAAGGCCCATCAGCTTCCATGTCGCGCCCGCGTCAGTCGACTTGAAGACCCCCTTGCCCGAATAGGAGGAGCGCGCATTGGCCTGGTCCCCCGTACCCATCCAGACGATCTGCGAATTCGAAGGGGCGACCGCGACGGCGCCCACGGCAGCCACTCCGACCGAATCCGAGAGCGGCGTCCAGGTGGTTCCGGCATTGATCGTCTTCCAGAGGCCGCCGCTCCTGGTTGCGGCGTACATCGTGTAGAGATGATCCCGCACCGGTGCCTCGGGCACGGCCACTTCAGTCACCCAGGCGGCAGTGCGGAACGGGCCGATATTCCGGAAGGAGAGTCCGTTCAGGACCGCATCGAGAATCGGCGGTTCCTGCGCATGCGGCACGAGCAGGCACGAACAGAGCAGGACGGCGACGACGGCGAGGCGCTGTGTCATTGAGGGAAGATTATCGCTCTAGAACGTCCAACCCTCGACTCCTGACCTCCTATCCTCCCGCCGTTTCGCTTCTGATCTCCTGTGCTCCTGCAGAACTTCAATCGAAGCGCAACGCGTTACGCTTTGCGGCAACCGGATCCTTCGAGGTGCCGATCACCGCGCGCTCCCAGGATCCGTAGGTTGGATTCGGCAGCATGATCCACCGGCGCCCCCACCACTCGGCGTTGGGCTCGGTGCGTACCCGACGTTCCGCCAGCGTGCCGGCGGCGTTCACCACGAAGTCGCCGAGATCGTCGCCGATCAGCAGCAGAATCCGATAACTCGCCGCCAGGTACGACCGCCGCGCACTTTTGCCGGAGCCGGACCACTCCGGGCGTTCTCCCCGCGACAGCACCGTGTCGACATAGGGATCGAGCGGAAAGCCTGCGGCCTGGAGGTTGGCGCGAGTGGGTGGCTCCATGGCGCTCGTCCGGTTGCTGATGAAGAAGACCGAGACGCCCTTCTTCGTCGCATATTCAGTGAACTCGGTTGCGCCGGGAATCGCCCGGGCACGCGACTCC
>Ga0126304_10000825_pt1 | contig 13571 bp, 11 predicted proteins | sample Plot25_FD_92538 | JGI IMG/M metagenome (GOLD analysis project Ga0126304, IMG submission 92538) | Serpentine soil microbial communities from UC McLaughlin Reserve, CA, USA - Plot25 | ecosystem: Environmental > Terrestrial > Soil > Grasslands | place: USA: UC McLaughlin Reserve, Lake County... | reverse complement strand
TGGAGATGGGTGAACTCAACGAGCACCGTCGGGAAAAGCCGCAAGCGGAGGAGGTGGTGCTCATGGAGCGGTAGAAGAGGCATTGAGCTTGGAGGAAATTACAGAAACTTCGGGACTTGACCAAGCGGGTCAAACCCGAACCCAATGTCGCCACCACAGTAGGGTTTAGTACCATCTTCGACTTAACTACTACCTTATCATGAATCCAAGATTCTCCGGTAAAAGGCGATGTGTCTTTTGGCTATGACTTCCCAACTTGGGCTTACGCCTCTGCGCTGTTGCGGTACGGAGAACTGCTCGAATTGTTCAACAGCTGTGGCCAGCACGTCACTTGGCTCCCTTGGATCGACCATGACAATATCCTCGAACGTGCATTGTGGCAAAAGGTCGTCAAACTCCCCCTGGGAGGAGGGCCTGGTCGTAATCAGAGGTGTCCCCAATTCCAGGATGGTCCAAAAGCTGCTATTTCTGGCCGACACTCCGTCAGTAAAGAGGAGTAGCACCGCATTGCATGCGGACAGTACTGTGCCCAGGGTTGGGGTATCCTCCAAGAATCCGAGACACAGCACGTGCTCCCTTAACCCGAGAGCCTCCACCTCCTTACAAAAGGCTTCCCTCTCCCTGACATGATCTACAGGAAAATCCCCTACGATCACCAATCGTGTCTTCACGCCGCGTTCGAGCAACGATCTTACTGTATGCAACGCTTTGTATGGCTGTTTTGCGGCATAGATGAAGCCGAAGTGTCCTAGCAGCACCTCGACTGGCATTCCCCCCCAGTTTAGCAGCCGGCTGCGTTCTCCTAGGATCTCCTGCGTACGCAACTCAGGCAAAGACAAGTTGACGCCAATCGGAATTGTATCCACTATCTGTACTCTATTTAGCAGCTTAGTATGTATTGCAGAAACGTATGCGTTATGCTCAGACGAAGCCACAAACAGAATACCGTCCGAGGATGAGGCTAGTGGCAAGATACTCGCCTTGCGAAGCGGGTGCATCGAGCGCCACTCGTGAAAAGTTGTCACAATCTTCGCGCGTTTGTGCCGCAAAGCCGTCTTCAAGACGGCTGGGAACAGTCCGGGAGCGGGACTCTTTCCCCAACCTTCGAACGGATACTCGATATGTAGAAGATCACAACGCTTCATCAACCATGCGAGTTCTCTATGCCATTCCCTTGAGGAATACGGCCGCAGAAGTGCCTTTTCTACGCTGATGGTTTCTTGGTCGCTCTTGTGAAGTTCAGCGGAAATGTGCTTGTACAGCAGCTCAGTATACTGGCCTACAGCGTCCCTATCCAGAACGGGGTCGCTGCCCTGCACCAGACATACTCTGTGTTCTCTGTTTGCTCTCATACGGGTGCCCTTCCCCGTAACGGGCCAAATGAAGGATTATGCCTATGGTCGGCCATACTAACCCAAGAACAACCAGCTCTTTGCAATGTGAGAGCGGTTATCAGCTTCTACCTAGATGATAACGCTTGCACACTGTCAACGTTCGTCCTCCGGCACCGCGCCCCTCTTGGATAGGTACTCTGGCCTAGGGACCGGCGAGGAGTAACGAGCGCCATAAGAGCCGCGATCACCGCGGTCTAGCCTTGTTGCATATCTTAGTTGCGTTTGCGTTGTTTGTAGGTAGCTGCCAGCTAGGCTGCCGCATGCTGCAATAAACCAATTGACTAGAATCACGAATGTGGGCGCAGCAAGGTGCTCCTCCCAAAAGAACAGACCAAACGTTTGTAGACCAAGCATTGCCTCGAGCGCCAAGAAAGCGCGTGGGCCTAGAAACGCCCGCAAAGCAAGGATGAAAAGTAACGAGAAGAGTGCTATCGCAAGCAACGGCCCATAAACCAGAGCAACCTGCAAGAACGCGTTGTGTGTTGCCTCGATTTGCGTGTAGTCTTGCAGCATCTGTTGCCCTGTTTCCACGCCAAGCCCTAGAGGGTGTTCCAAGGATATCTGAAGCGCACTCACGTTACTGAGAAGCCGCTCTCCCAAGTTGGATTCGATGTTTTGATAGTCTAGCCACCGATCCCATCCACTTGGAGGTCCCAAGAGAAGCAGGATAGGCAGTCCTACGTAAATTAGGAGTGCCGCCAAACGAAGTGAACGCCCTGTCCTACTAACAAGAGCGTTAGCGAAGAATATGGTCAACACCGTCACCAAAGAGACCACCCCAGCAGACCGTGTCCCTGTGAATTGCAACCCGGCCAGCATCACACCTATACCGAGCGCAACCACCAAGACGTGCGTTCTGTAGGTGTGATATAGATACAAGCTCAAGGGTGCGGCTAGGCTGCTCACCGCGACACTAGCGTTTGGATGCATCTCAATGCCGGGACTGCGAAACGTGGTCTCCACGTACGCTAGCGTCGTGTCCTGAGCTGCGAGACCCAAGTTCTGAGTGAGTTCGAGCAAGCCGTAAGACTGCAAAGCTAGCACTAGGACGCTTCCTAAGCAGCCCGACAACATGCCCCAAACAAGACTACTCCGTTGCCGTTCATCCTGGGTTGTAGTGAAGAGCACATAGCCCCATGGAATGGCTAACAACCACCGAAAGCTAAGCAGCGTAGTTTGCACATCGCCCGTGGAATAGGCGTACAGTCCCCAAACCAAGGGTATCGCACCGAAAAAGAGGAGCAAACCCAACGGTCCGGCGTGTAGGCCCCGAGTACAAAAGCGCCAAAGTAACCACAAACCGAGTACGACACCAAGCACGTCGGTGGCCCGCGGAGTCTGCGCCAAAGCAGGTACCAAGTATACATTCGCGATTAGAAAGAAGCCCAACAGCCACGGCACTATCTGCTGTCTCCGTCTCATGATCAACGGTCTCTTACAACCTCAGCATATGCCTCAAGGTATTGCGCGGTGATGACCTCTGGCAAGAGGCGCTTGGCTTTCTTCAGGCACTCATGTCTCATGTAGCCGATCATACTGGGGTCTTCTATACATGTCCGCATTTTCGCGGCCAAATCGATGCTGCTCTTGTTATCGAATACGAAACCCGTACGTTCGTTTTCGACCAGTTCTGGAATACCGCCCGTGCGCGAACCGATTACTGGCACTCCATGCGACAACGCTTCGCTGATGACCCTGCCCGAAGGTTCCTCCCACACCGAAGGAACGACGAGCACATCGATCACTTCGAAGAAGGGGTCTGTCTCGACGTAGCCAAGAAACTCTATAGCCGGCGCTTCATACTTGTCGCGCAAGTGACTCTCGTACTCAGCCCAGCCATTCCCCCCGATCCTCAAGTGCCAGCTTCCATGGGGAAGCCGGCTTACCGAATCTAGTAGTACCTCTAGCCCTTTTGAGGGATCGAGCCGGCCCAGATAACCAAATCGCACGGGCAACGATTGGGTGCCCGACCATGACGCGGCTACCTTTGTCTCGTAACCGTTACGGATGACCTCTTTCCTGGGTGTGGTATGGAAGTAGTGGTGTGAAAGATGGCGCTCCAGGACGAACTTACTCACCCCCGTAACCTCGTCTACGAGGTTAGAGTCGTATCTCCTGGGTAACGCGTACGGTGAGCATCTAATGCACGGTCTACGGCAGTTCTTGTTGGCGCGGAACATAGTGGCTTTTGGACAAAGCAGGTAGTAATCGTGCAGGGTATGAATCAGCGGCAGGCCGCATTGTTTGACGTACCGCCAGACCAATGTGGAAAAACCGGAGAGGTTGTGCGTGTGTACAAGATCTGGCCGTTCGGTATCTAGGATGCGATCTACCGCGGAAGCCATCCAGAACTGGTGTGTATCGAGAGCGTGCCAGAGGGGTTTGAGGGCTGCAGGATTCTTCCTCTCTCCGAACGGCCAATACAGGTTCCTTAAGCCGACATAGTGAACTTTGGCACCGTTGACCCAAGCCGCACGGGTACCTTTCCCTGGCGCTGTAGCAACCACCACTGCTTCGTGGCCCGCTTCGGTAATGCCTTCGGCGAGAGACTGCACGACGCGCTCCGCGCCTCCTATAGCGTAGGGAGCGTACAGAGTGTTGATGAAAAGTACCTTCACAAGTAATGCTGCCCTCCAAAACATACTGGGCAAGTGTCTCGGGCATCATGAGGCTGGCACGGTATCCGTTAGTTCGACCTCTTCCATGTCTTGCCAGTCCAATCCCACCGTCCACAAGCCTCCACGCGATCGTTAACTGTACAGCGCACTACGTACTCCCGCGAATCATATACTGCTCGCCCGGGAATTTACGACTCAGCACCCCGCGTAGGTAAAAACGGTTCACCACGAATCTGAGGAACAACCAGAAAGTGGCTGGATGCTTCAGCATGTGTCGGGAAAGATCGATAAAGCGGTGTTGCCGTAGCATACCCATGATGTTTTCCGCAATCAGTGTATTGTATCCTTCTCGAATACGATGATTGACGGCGGCCACGAGGTTCGAGTCCCCAGCGATAGCCGGATGGTTGTGCAGAGATCGATAACACTCGATGACCGTTGTCCATAGCACGTGGGTGTCAGCCGTGAGCTGAGCGGCACGACCACCGATGTATACGTAATATGCGCACGGCAGTTGAACCCACCGTGCCCCCGAAGTCAGAATCTCAATGTAGAAGTAGAAATCTTCCAGAATGCGCATGGAGGCATTGTAGGTGATTTGGTGTTGTTGGAGGAACGAGCGCCTGATGATTGGTTGAAGCACACCGAGATCATAACTCACAAAATCCAGCAAACTAAGCGTGCTGGGTTGCTTCAAAACCAAGCCCTTGCTTCGTAAAAAGCTGAACGACAAGAAAGTCCCGGGTCTGATGTACGACTTACATACAACGCGCAAGTTATCACCAATGACGTCCGCCTCGTTTGTGTAGATCAGCATTCTCTCAAGCCGCTCGGGAAACCAGACGTCATCAGCGTCCAAGAAAGCGATCCACTCGCCCCGGCCCGCCTTCACCGCGCGATTACGACTCCCGGCTACGCCTCTGTTGTGCTCATTACGCAATACTCTGACGCGCGAATCGCGTGCGGCGACTCGGCATGCGACCTCGAAAGTGGTATCTCGGGAACGGTCGTCTACCACGATGACTTCGAGGTCAGCCATCGTTTGGGCGAGGGCAGAGTTCAAGGCACGTTCGAGACAGTCTGCAGCGTTATATGCGGGGACGATGACGCTCACGCGTGGCTCGGAATCCCCGGCACACGTATCAAACCGTCGCTCGATTCTTGGTCTTCCGATGCTCATATCACAGGAGACCCGGTCCGATTTGTATACCACTCATGTCCGCCCCGTTGCAGGTAGCAACACAGCGTAGAAGTATAAGCCTTGGCTGCATCGATAGCTGATAACATGGCCGGGGAATCACCGGAATTTCCTCAAGGTACGACGGCAGAACTCTCCAACAAGCCTACTGCCACTCTTCACAAGAGAGCTGACGTCACGCCAACCGGTTCCTCCGAGTTCTCTTAAAATACCAAGGCCCGCGTGCGTCCAGATCCCGATTGTGCTTTTGGCCGCTAACCACGCCAAGAGTTGTTGTAGCGCCACGCTCGCGGCTGCAACGGCTGCTACACCAGTCAAACCGTACGGACCGACGACCGCCAATCCCACAACGACTGTAAAGAACCCGGAAACGACCGTAATATACATCATCAACATGTGGCGTCCGGTCATCATCAAAACGAACCCACCTGAGCCGAGTCCCACGTTCACGAGCTGTCCTGCGCTCAACACGGTCAGGATGAGCCATCCTTCTCGATAGTAGTCGCCATAGACTGCACCAAGGATGGGTCCCCCCAGTGCCATGAAGACAGCGAGTACAAGACATGCTGGAATACCAGCGAGCGTGGCCGTCGCGCGAAGCGCGCGCTCCAGTTCTCGTCTTCTTCCTTGAACATACATCTCCGTGATCAACGGGGGAACCACCGCGCTAACGATTTGCAACGGTATCGCCACCATTAGAACCAGTTTGACTGCTGCCCCGTAGATGGCCACTTCCTCTTGCGGGCGGAACGCGCCAACTATCCAGATATCTGTCTGCGTACCGACGAACAGCGTTATGTTGGTAACCCACATCGGCCAAGACACACTGAGTATCTTCCTGAGCCCCATACTGCTCTCCGCACCCTTACCAGCAGGGAGAGTCCTTACCTTGTTGCGCAATAACCAGCCTCCCAAGAGAACGCTGGCGAAGCTCGATACTATGGCAATCCCGACGACGGTGCCGAGGCTGGTGTGGTCTCTGAAAGACCACACCAGCCCCAAGCAGACGACAAGGATTGCTGAGGTTATCAACCCAAGGCCACTAAAGACGGTGGCCAAAAAGAGGTTGCTGAAGCCGCGAAAGGAAGCCGCAAAGAGTGTTTGGAGAGTCATGATCGCTATCCACACCGCTACTGATCCTGTAACCATCACAAGCGCCGGTGAGTGGAACAAGCTGCCCCCCACTAGATGACCAAGCAGCAGATAAGCGATTCCTGCTCCCAGGGCACCCAGCACGCCGAGACCAAACACAACGCGCAGTACTCGCCTCGTTCGATCATACTGTTCTAGCGCCACGCTTTCGGCTACAAAGCGCAAGACAGACAGATCTAATCCTAAAGTTCCTATGAGCGCACCAACTGTGACCAAGCTATAGGCCAGGAAATATGCCCCAAACTCCCCCGGCGACAACAACCTTGCCAGCAGAGCGTTAGCGGCAAGCACAAGGAGGGCAGCCACTAGTCTGCCTCCTAACACCCAAGCCCCGCCGGAGGCCAAGCGACGTTTCAATATAGCTTCGGGGCTTCTCACTGCTCCTTGAGCGGCGCCCGTTTCGACCCCAGTCTTTCGGTCTCCCTCTTGCACCACTCCTACTGCTAAAGTTCTTTATGCGTGTAGGCGTCGTAGTGCCGGTAGTTACGATCGACTCTCGCGTAATGTACGTTGGTCATGACCGTACCCAAGACATTCGCCCCCACTGCCTCCAAGCCACGTATGGCTTGTCGGACGGAGCCTTTGCGAGTGCTTTGCGCGTCGAGGAGAAGAAGCACCCCGTCGACTTGTGGGGCAAGGATAGTTGGATCGGATACCAACTGCGTGGGAGGGGCGTCCAATAGCACGTAATCGAACTTTGGGCGTATCTGCTCTAGAAATCGAGTAAGAGGCTGGGAGGTCAACACCTCCGCTGGGTGGGGTGGTAGAGGGCCAGCCGTCAACACGCGCAACCCCTCTACAGGTTCTTGCCACACTTCCTCCGGCTTCCGCTCCCCTGCCAACACGTTCATTAACCCATAAGAGTTGCCCAGCCCAAAGACTTTGTGCAATACAGGGTTGCGGAGGTCACAGTCCACTATCAAGGTACTCCTGTCGGCTTGCGCCAACACCACGCCGAGGTTGGCACAGGTTGTGCTCTTGCCCATTCGCGAGGAGGGGCCGGCGAGCAGGATCACCTTATTAGGTGGATCGTCCGCAATCGAATAGAACAAGTTGGTGCGTAAGCTCCGGTAAGCTTCCGAGGCTGCACCGGAGGGATCCGATATGGTTACCAACCAGTCGGAAGAATCCTCTGACTGCGAGCGGCCTAGCAGCCGAGTCATCTGAGCACTGCCTCCCTTTTTGCCCCTCTGGAGACCGAGAGCGGGTATGACACCCAAGGTAAGTACCCCGGAGATCTGCTCCGCTTCCTCGGGAGACCGCCAGCTGTCGTCAAGGATCTCGAGCACGAAAGCCAGCCCCACGCCGAGTATCACTCCTATCAAGAGTCCTAAGAAGGCACGGCGCACAGGATCGGGACTAATCGGCACCTCGGGTACCGTCGCTCTTTCCCACACGGTAGCGGTAACGGCATTGGCGCTTAGGCTTACCTTGGAGACCTGCTCGGAGAACGCCTCCCCGATAGCATTGACCACGCGTTGGGCTCTTTGCGGATCGGAATCTGTGTAGGTCACCTCGATGAACTGGGTTTCTTCTAAAGCCTCTGAATCCAGGTTGGCCAACAAGTTCTCCGGTGTCATCGATAGATTCAAACGCCTCGTTGCAGCTTCTGCTACGGGGCGAGTATTGACCGCCTGGGCCATCGTCAGGGTTAGTTGTTGGAGATCGAGCACACTGGGAGCGATTGTTGGGTTCACGTCGCTCCGCTGCCCAACCAATATCTTGATGGAGGCTTCGTATCGGGGTGCCTCCAACAAGCTGGAGCTCACGGCCAGTGCTTCGATCAAGACGATGGCCAAGAGGACGACCCATATTCGTTTTTTCAGTGTTCGCACGAGGTCCTTTAGCGAGACCAATTCGTCTTCCGAGCCTAATGGAGAAGCGCCTTGAGGAGTACCGTGTGGTGGTCTGTTGGTCAACAATGAAGCCCAGCCTAGTTATTCGACAATGGCAGCAGGCATTATACACGTTCACCTGCCTCTACAATGTTCTTCTCCCTTTGTAGGCACAAGTCGCCGCGTGGTCGGTAGAGTAGGACGAGAACTCTGGCCTCGCTCGGCTCAACAATCATTTACACCGCCGTGGTCAGAGCAAACTCTAAAGGAGTAATGCACGCCTCCTACGTCGCCCGGACGAAAGATGTCGTCTACAGCGGGGACACATCTCAGAGCACATTATTCAAGGTGTTGCACACCCGCGAAATCAGTAGATCTGCCTATTGCCCCAGGTCCCCTCCCCACCTGGGCATGTCACCTTCTACCTAAAGCAACTTGGACCCAGAGACTCTGCCTCAAGCGTATTCGTTCGCCATCGTTGCCCGAGACTCAAAGGACTCTTTAGCGGACGTTATCCTATCGCGCACGTCGGTCGATCAACCCGGACCCATACTTCCCTATAAGTCGAATCGGGCGTACCGCGTAGTACAGAGGCCACAGGGCCGGGGGCAGCTGCAATCTCATCCAGTCCTTTTCGTTTGGCGTGAACGCAACGCGTGCGCAGTAGCGCACCCTATCCCGCACGCGTTCCCTGATCTCGACGTGAAAACTCGAGAAGGTGTTGTCTTCGCCACTCTCCGAAAAGCCTCGCGGTTGCAAGGATCCGCGAAAAAGCCATTCGTAAACCCGATCGGCCAGCGCTACCACCGCTCGGTCGCGCCGGACCCTCTTCATGACTTCCGTCGGTAGCTCCGCTCCCAGAAGGTCGTTTGCCAGGAAGAGGCCGAGTAAGAGCATCCGTCGACTGCCCAGGACGGTTGCTCGCCTCACGAGTTCGTCCCAGTCCATGGCCTCATGAACCCGGATCAGCTCGGCGACGTCGCAGATTAGCTTCAGCTGGTGCCAGAACTCGGCGCATCCGTGCGCGCATAGGATCAAAAGCAGGTCTTCCGGAGGGAGGGTCGGGACGGTGTCGCCACCCAGGGGGATCCGTTCGAGGCGCCCCCATAAGTCCTCAGGATCGAGCAGGAACGAAAACGTCCTCGGGGTAATATTCCAGTGGAGTTCTACCAAATCCCTATTCTCGCCGCCGGGTGCGAAATGGTATTCGCAGTCGGAGTGCAGGAACGCCCGCTCTTGCGTGGGGGTCAGAAGATCTTGCTGCCGATAGCCGATGGAAGCCAACAACCCCTTTGCCCTCGGGATGTCTTGCTTGTGGACCAAAACGTCGAGATCGACGAATTGCCGTAGCGTAAGATTTCCGTACGCAAAGGCGGCAAGGACCGGACCTTTGTAAGGTATTACTGGAACCCCGTGTGAGTCAAACACCGTCAGTATTCTCCGCAGTTCCGCGGTCAGGACAAGGTTGCGCAGGCTATTAGTGCGAAAATGCTCCCGCAGATCGTTCATGGTCACCTCCGGCACGGCCTCCGGAAAAGTTCCCTTAAGGTGCCAGTAAAGAAGCGGCACCATCGTGTGTTCCTCAGCAATGTGGAGCAGGTGCCTCCAGTCTAACCGTTGCTGCAGGAGCGCTCCGATCCGAGCAGCTTTCTCGGAGTCAAGGCGGGTCCGGGCGCAGCAGAGGAGAAGTTCGACCTCGGGGCTACCGACTACCATCGGGCATCTATTGTATACGATTGGGAAAAGATCCTCCTCTACCAGCGTATCAGCCGGAGAGGGCACGAAGTTCTCGTGGTCTTCCTTCCCGATTACAGGATCGTCTCTCGACCAAGTCCGTACGCTGCGCGAGGTGTGCAATCTTGCTGTCGGGATGACCTGGGAATGTACGAATCGACCCACTGCACCGGAGCTTCTTGTGATCGCCGGAAGCTACTGAGTTCGCGTTCTTTGCGCAATCACCAAATCCTTCTGTCTCCCCGTGCCACCTTCATCGCAGTAACGATGCGACGAGACTTTCGACGCTTCCGAGCAGTAGAGAGAGGCAGAACTTCACTGACTATACGTAAGTGCTTTGCGGAGGTTAGCACTGAATTGCACCTTGCGGTAATTAAAGTGTGCCTTCGCAGCAGAACCGGCTGAATCCGCTTCTACAGGATCTCAGCGTTGGTAGTGTCCTCGACAAGCAACATTAATGAGGGACACATGAGATACACATGCCGCGGCCGCAAGCTGAAGATGATGACGGATGTTGACGAATACATTAGGGAGTACTTGACCATAAAAGGCGAGCGCTCGATTGCCGCCGAGGACGTAGTGAGCACCCGAGCATACCTGTTTCGCCAAAGGGGCGTACCCGCCTTCATCCGCTTGGACAAAGCGGGCCCGAAATCATCGCCAGAGCTACCAGGCGGTGGCTGGAGGCCCCCGGGGTTAGAACCCTCTACATCGAGCCGCGATCTTCTTGGGAGAACGCCTACTCAGAGAAGTTGATTAGACGCTTTTCAGACGATATGCTAAACTCGGATGCTCACCATGTCCTCGGCGGCAATCGAGCGCTCGACTCGAGGGAGATGTTCGCCGATCAATTGGAAGCGAAAGTGCTGGTGGAGGATTGCCGCGATCACGAGAACCATCACAGGCCACCTACAACACTAGGTTACCAGAGACCCCGGCCAAGCTTGGGGCGAGGCTGATCTCGACAGGAAGGTAGAGGATGTGAGAAAACCAGAGGAACGAGAAATCGGTACTCACGCTCTCACAGCACCCGGTACAGAAAACGGGTTCAGGCCAGGTGGGAAACCTGTCTTGGATAGGCCCATGAAACCTCTATCAGAAGCACGAATAGCTATCGTTTTCGAGTGGCTTCAGCAGTATGGAGGGGTCGAGCGGGTTATCGCCGGAATGCGCGAGTTATTCCCCAACGCGGATCTGTTCGCGTTGATCTGTGACCCAGACGAGCTGGCACAGACTCCTTTCGAAGGCGCAACCGTGCACACGTCGTTTATACAACGCTTGCCCTGGGCTACAAAGAAGCACCGTTATTATCTGCCGCTCATGCCGCTAGCAGTCGAGCAATTCGATCTACGATCTTACGACTTGGTTCTATCGTCAAGCCACATGGTTTCCAAAGGAGTGCTTACACGCGCTGATCAGCTACACATCAGCTATACTCACACGCCGGTTCGCTACGCGTGGGAACTCTACCAGGACTACTTGCACGCGAGTGGCCTGACGCGTGGCTTTGTGGGTGGGCTGACTCGTTTGGTATTGCACTACTTGCGGATGTGGGATGTAACCGCGGCTAATCGGGTAGACGTTTTCCTGGCAAACTCCGCTAATGTGGCGCGTCGCATCGAGAAGACCTACCGCCGTCCTGCACGGACGATATATCCTCCCGTAGACGTGGATCGGTACCGCTGTGACCTTCCCCGTAAGGATTTTTATGTTACCGTCTCCCGGTTAGTTCCCTATAAACGACTGGATCTAGTAGTTCAAGCTTTTACCAGAATGCAGAAGCCATTGGTCCTTATTGGGGACGGGCCGGAGCGAAAACCGCTTCAACGGATGGCCGGATCGAATATACAGTTCCTTGGTTACCAACCAGATGAGAATATCGTGGATTATCTTCAGCAGGCTCGGGGTTTTGTCTTTGCTGCCCATGAGGACTTTGGTATCTCACCTGTTGAGGCCCAAGCGGCGGGTTGTCCTGTGATTGGTTACGGTAAGGGCGGCGTTCTGGAGACTGTGATTGACTGGCCAAACCCCGAAGCTACGGGTACCCTGTTTGATACCCAAACGATAGGGGCTCTAGAGGCAGCTGTCGTGTTTTTTGAAGCTAACGAGAGTAAATTCGACCCTAGAGCCTGCCGTCGCAATGCGGAGCGATTTGACTCTAGACATTTCCAACGAGAGTTTCATAACACTGTTGGAGATCTATGGAATGAGTTCCAAGACACAATGGTATCATATAGAAGGCAAATTGTAACGGCTAAGGATTCGGCTTGAGAGGGCCGCACACGAGACATCTCGCCCCGGCTGCCTCTGTATACAGAAGAGATTGTAGCGATCGCCCGTTGAGTGCGCTTCACACGGCTCACTAGGACTACAGAGTTTTGCAAGGAAGCGCTTCACGATAGACAGATGAGCTCCATTGACGGCCGACAGTAACGCAGGACGCTGGAACGTTCGAGTTCAACCTTCCTCAATAGCGGTAGTTTATTGAAGCAGGAGATAGGGCCTGAGGGCGTCGCACGAGAACCTGATCTATGGCTATTTTTGAGCGTGTCTATGACGACCCGGGCAGGAGCGCTTCGAGCGATCCCAGCCTGCATATCCCTCCCCAACAGACTAGCGCATCGCCGTAACCGACTAGAGTCGAAGCTAAATCGGCAAAGGTTCGGAGGATGAGCAAATGATCCATGAGTTACTTGGAGTGATCCTTCTGGTCGGCGTTGCGACCCTGGCCGTCACAATCGGCACCTTGCGGAGCTCGCGGAGGTCAGAAGGCCTCGGCGAAGACCGGTACGAGTTACTGCGCGACCAACACGACCGACTGGAGATGATGAGAGAAGAGCGGCGCATGCTGACAGAACAGCTGGAGCTAGAGTCTCGAGAGCGCCGGCACTTGACGGAATATCTAGAGGAGACGGATCCTCGATTGATGGAAAACCTCGAGCGAAGGCGAGAAGCGCGTACAGGAAGCGAACACGAGACCGTACGCTTGGAGGAAGAACGGCAACGTCTGGAGCAGGAGCGCCGGCGATTGGGGGAAGAGCTAGAGCAGGAGCATCGGAAGCGCTTGGAGGTGCAGCAGCGGACCGAACAGCTCGAACAAGAACGCGAGGAGCTATCGAGAGTTCAGCAAGAAGCGGAACGGCTACGGCAGGAGCGCCAGCGGTTGGCCGAAGATCTCGAAAGGTGGCGCGAAGAGTGCGTGGAGATGCAAAGTCGGGCCGAACAGCAAGAGCTGGAACTCGCGCGCTTGGAGCAAGAGCTTAGGCGGTCGCAGGCAGAGCTGGAGCGTCGGAAGCGAGCACCCGCCCGCGCCGCATCGGGGGCAAGCAACCCGTGGTGGCGCAGACCCATCCTGGTGGTCGGCTTGCTCCTGGGGGTCTTTGTCGCGTGGTTCACCTCCCTTGCGGTTGCCTTGAGTATGTTGACGTCCTGAGTCAAACCTGCCACCTCGGACGGAGCCGTAGCACCCTAAAGCCAGAGGTCCTACCGCAGTCTCACGAACGTCAGGCTGCTCGGATCCAACGCCGACCTTAGGCGAGGCAGTAAAGGCATAACACTTTGGTGCTACGTTCGAGTATCATCAAAACAGCCTTATGATCGGTTAACGGGCATCCTTGGTTCTCCTGGCTTCGTGCGGTCT
>Ga0126304_10000823_pt1 | contig 13573 bp, 16 predicted proteins | sample Plot25_FD_92538 | JGI IMG/M metagenome (GOLD analysis project Ga0126304, IMG submission 92538) | Serpentine soil microbial communities from UC McLaughlin Reserve, CA, USA - Plot25 | ecosystem: Environmental > Terrestrial > Soil > Grasslands | place: USA: UC McLaughlin Reserve, Lake County... | reverse complement strand
CGGACAGCAGTTGACGATTGTCGACGCGGCCTCGGGAGTTCCAACGGTAAGCGTCCGGGCGATCGACGGCGGCGGTGAAGCGCGCGATATCACGACCGATCGCGTGCGACCGGGACGTGCACAGGTGTCGCCTGACGGGAGGCGGCTCGCCTACTCGTCCTACGACGATCAGAGACGCCCCACGACGACGGTGTGCGATTTTCCCAGCTGCGCATCGCCGCGAACGTTCCCGATTGGCGGGACAGTACGGTGGACGCCCGACAGCAAGGGGCTTGCTTACGTTCCTGCGTCTAGCGACATCTCGATCCAGCCCGTCGACGGCAGTGCGGCCCGCCAGCTCACGCATTTCCCTGCGGACGGCCAGCAGGTCTGGGGCGCCGCCTTCGCGCCCGACGGTCGCCTTGCGGTGGGCCGCGCCTCGATCAAAAACAACATCATCCTGTTTCGCGGGCTGAAGCGGCCCGCGCGCTGAATTCAGACGGGTGCATCTGTCGGCATCCGGCAAACGCGGTAAGATTGTCGGAAGAGTCGGGGCGTGGCTCAGCCTGGTAGAGCGCTCGGTTTGGGACCGAGATGTCGCAGGTTCAAATCCTGTCGCCCCGACCACTTTTCAGATTCCAGGTTCTTCTTTTTGCTTCCGCTCCCACGTGCTGCAGCGGCGGCTCGATATCGAAAGACACGGTCAGGGTCGTAAATCGACCGTGGCGCGAATCGCGTCAACCAAACTATCGACTCGCCGTCGAATGTGGCTTCGTCAACCGCGATTGTGTCGCTATCCTCGGGGCTCCCAGCCGGGGAGGGCGGCCGCTTGCCGGATCCACTTCGCCATCCGCGCCTCATCGATCTGATCGTCCTCGCGGATGTCGACGTAACGCACTTCCTTGTGCTTGGACTCACCAGGGGGAGCAGGACGCAGCGACGCGCCGCGGAAGAACGCCACCTTCACGTACTTGGTGAAGCAATGAAAGTTGAGAAACCAGCCCTGGCCCTCGACTCCGTAGAAGGGCGAGTTCCATTTGACCGCTTTGCGCACGCCTGGGACGGTGCGCGCGATGAGCGCGTCGAGGCGGCGCCCGACGTCACTCTTCCAGCCAGGCATGGCGGCGATGTAGGCCTGCAAAGGCGCGTCACCGTCGGCCTTCGCGATCTGAGGGTTGCCACCGGAGAGGAGCGGCACGCTCGCTGACTTCTTGGCGGTCTTCCTCTTCGTCGCAGCCTTCTTCGTCGTCTTGCCCGCCATTGTGATCACTCCAGGCCTCAAGGAACGCCGTCAAGGCGTTCCGGTAGACAGCGCGTCGCGAACTTCGGAGCGTCGCCCGCTGCGCCACCTTGTGGCATACGGCAGCACGAATAAGTACAGACCGCTGAACAGAAGCAAAGCAAGCGGGAGCAACGGCGAATAGGTCACCCAGGGTGGAGGCATACCACCACTCTGTGCCAGCGCGATGAAGTTGGCGATGACGGTCACCGTAAAAATAATGGAGAGCCAGCGGTGGGTCTGTCGAATCCATGAATTCCAGTTCACAGGAACCTCCTACCAGCGCATCAGCTGCGTCACCTGAATGAGATTGCCGCAGGTGTCCTTGAGCATGGCGATCTTTGAGCCGGTCACGTCCGTCGGCGGCTTGGTGAACTCCGCGCCGCGCGCTTTCATACGCTCGTAATCGGCCTGCACATCGTCGGTGAAAAACATCGCCGCGGGCTGGCCTTGCTGGAACATCGCCTGCTGATAGGCTTTGGCCGCCGGGTTGTCGTTGAGCGCGAGCTGGAGCTCGGTACCGTCGGGTTCCTCTGGTGACGCCACCGTGAGCCAGCGAAACGGCCCGTTGCTGAAGTCGGCCTTCCTCACGAATCCCAACACGTCGGTATAGAAGCGCAGGGCCTTCTCCTGGTCATCGACGTATTGGCTGGTCAGTTTGATCTTCATCGGTTCCCCCGTACTGTCACATCATCGACGTGTGGTCCGTCCTTACCATGACGGATCGCGAGGGAGGAATGTGACAGCTCCGGGAGATAGCGTGCGGCTTGCCGAAGAGTTCCAACGCCACCGCGCCCATTTGCGCGCGGTCGCCTATCGGATGCTCGGGTCGGCCACTGAAGCCGAGGATGCCGTCCAGGAAAGCTGGATTCGACTCGGCCGCACCGACGTCAGCGACGTCGAGAACCTCCGCGCCTGGCTTACGACCGTCGTCGCGCGTGTGTGCCTGGACATGTTGCGGACGCGGACATCGCGACGGGAGGACCCCCTGGATGAAGACGAGAATGCCACGCACGTACCCGACCCCGTGATCACCCGCGCCGATAAGAACCCGGAGTCCGATGCGATGACCGCGGACTCAGTCGGACTCGCGCTGCTCGTCGTGATGGAGACGCTCGAGCCGGCCGAGCGACTCGCCTTCGTACTGCACGACGTGTTCGGCATGACCTTCGACGAGATCGCGCCGATCGTGGACCGCTCGCCCGTTGCCGCGCGTCAGCTCGCCAGCCGCGCGCGGCGTCGTGTGCAGAGCAAAGCCCCGAACTCAGATCAAGACCTGCGCAACCAGCGGCGCGTCGTAGACGCGTTTCTCGCCGCCGCTCACAACGGCGACTTCGAAGGACTGGTCTCCGTCCTGGATCCGAATATCGTGCTGCGGGCTGACGGCGGAGCGCTCAAGGGCATGTCGCGTCTCGTGCGCGGCGCGCAAGCGGTCGCGGGTCAGGCCGTAATGTTCTCGAAGGGCAAATTGTCCATTCAGGTGGTACTGGTGAATGGCAACATCGGCGTCGTGTCGCGCCTTCCAGACGGACGCCTCTTGTCGGTGATCGGTTTCACGATTGCCGGTGGGAAGATCGTCGAGATGGACATCCTCGCCGATCCAGAGCGTCTCAGTCGTCTCGATCTGTCGGCCATCGAAGACTGACGCATCTCACAGTCTGCTGAGAAGTGGGTCAGATAGAATCGATTCCTTCCAGATGTGTATGCGGCAGTTGCTCGTCATCCATGTGCTCGTGTGTCTGTGCGCGACGTCGGTCGTTGCCCAAAGTCAGTTGGGCACCATTCGCGTTCAGGTCGGCGTCGAGGACAAGCCAGTCGAGAAGGCCGAAGTTGTTGTCGGTGGCGCGAGCCATTACACCGACGCTGCGGGAGCTGCGCAGATTCAGGTTCCGGCCAGCGAGGTGGAGCTGACGGTCATCAGGGCCGGTTACGTGACGATGACAGTCAAGGTGATGGTCGTGGCTGGCGCTCAGCGGGATGTAAGCATCGAGCTGCAGCGCGCGCCAACACTCGAGGAAACCGTCACGGTCGTTGCGGCGACGCGTACCAACAAGCGACTTGAAGATCAGCCGATGCGCGTCGAGGTCCTGGTTCGCGAAGAAATAGAAGAGAAGATGCTCATGACCCCGGGCGACATCGTCATGATGCTGAACGAAATGGGCGGGATGCGCGTACAAGCGACATCGCCGTCGCTCGGCGCCGCCAGCGTACGTATTCAAGGCATGCGCGGCCGCTACACGCGCGTACTGTCTGACGGCCTGCCGCTGTTCGGTGACGTCGGTGGCCTGGGCTTGCTCCAGATCCCTCCGATGGATCTCGGCCAGGTCGAAGTGGTGAAGGGTGTCGCGTCCGCGCTCTATGGTGCCGGCGCAATGGGCGGCGTGATCAATCTGGTGTCGCGGCGTCCGAGGGCGGAACCGCAGCGCGAGTTCCTTCTCAATCGCTCGACGCGCGGCGCCACCGACGCGGTGACGTTCGTGGCCTCGCCGCTCTCACGCGGCTGGAGCGCCTCGCTGCTTGGTGGCGGACACTGGCAGCAGATCAACGACGTCAACGATGACGGATGGGCCGATCTTGCCGGATACGGCCGCGGCGTGGTCCGTCCACGGGTGTTCTGGGACGGACGCGAGGGCCGCTCGCTGTTCGCGACCGCGGGATTCACATACGAAGACCGAGAGGGTGGCACGCCAAACGGATCGGTTCTGCCCGCGACCGGGGCATCGTACGTCGAAGCTCTGGAAACCCGTCGGTACGACGCCGGCGCATCAGGCCAGTTCCTGCTCCGCAATCGCTACGTCGTTACTGCGCGAGCGGCGATCGCGCGCCAGACCCACGATCATCAATTCGGCGAACTGCTCGAACGCGACCACCACGACACCGCATTCGGGGAGATGGCGATTCGTGGCACAGCCGGAAAACAGACGTGGGTCGGCGGCATTGCTGTCGAGCGCGATGCGTATAGTCCACGCGACGTTCGCCAATTCGAGTACGCCTTCGTCGTTCCGGGCGCATTCGGGCAGTACGACTACATCATCACGCCGGCCGTGTCGCTCTCGACGAGTGGCCGACTCGATGTTCACAGCGAATACGGCACGTTCTTCAGTCCGCGAGTTTCGGTCGTCGCGCGTTCAGGCCGATGGACGAGTCGTGCGTCGGTGGGCGCCGGCTTCTTCGCCTCGACGCCGCTCACCGAAGAAACCGAGGCGGCCGGCCTGACGCGTCTCCACATCGAGCGGCCGCTCGACGCGGAGCGCGGCCTGAGCGCATCATTCGACCTCACGCGGACAGATGGGCCGTTCTCCTATACCGCCACGCTGTTCGGGTCGCGGATTACCGATCCAATTCACGTCGCCCGCTCGCCCGGCTACGTCCTCCGTAATCTGGTCGATCCGACCACGAACGTTGGCGCGGAATTGCTCGGCACGTTCAGGAAAGAGCCGTTCGCGGTCACAGCCACCTACACCTACGTCCTTGCGCGCGAGACAGTGGATGGCAACGAGGTGGACGTTCCGCAAACACCTCGTCACAGTAGTGGCATCATCGGGATGTGGGAAAAGGAGGACGTCGGGCGCGTTGGAATTGAGTGGTACTACACCGGCCGGCAGACGCTGGAGGAGAATCCTTACCGTACGGTCAGCGAACCGTACATGATTCTCGGCCTGCTCGCCGAACGACAATTCGGCAAGCTCCGTGTGTTCGTGAACGGTGAAAATCTCACCGGCATCCGCCAGACGCGATGGGATCCATTGCTGCGACCATCACGCGCGGTGGACGGCCGGTGGACGGTGGACGCATGGGCACCGCTCGAAGGGCGAAACGTCAATGGCGGTGTCCGAGTGCGGTTCTAGACCCCGCGGTCCGATCAAATGCCTTTCGCCGAGTACTTGGTCAGCACCTGATTCAACGGCATCGCGGCGGGCGGCGGCGTCACCCCTCCGCCAAGAATGTCCGACGCATTGAGCTGCTTCCCGTAGACCGCCTTGATCGCACTGTCGTCTTGTTGCAGCGTCGTTCCCTGTAGCGATACGCCGCCGAAGACGCCCTTGCTGCGGGAGTAACTGAGGATCTTGGCTTTCAGCGCCACGTCAGTTTCGGCAGTGGCCTCCCGACCCACAGGACCGGCGGCTACAGATGCATTACCACCCAGCGTGACCTTGTCTTTCAAAAGACTGTCGATGCCCTCGCGATTCATGATCAGCATGACGACATCGGTCGCCTCGGCCCCGATCTGAAATCCGACACTCCCGCCGCCGAGTTCGACCATCGCCGGCGCGCCCCATCCTGACTTGTCTTTCGTCCGGCAGGTCACCGCGCCTTTCCCGAACGAGCCGCCGACGATGAACGCGCCCTTTTTCATGCCAGGCACGACCACAACGCATTCGGCCTTGTTGAGGACAGAGTCGGGGATCCCTTTATCCGGCACCGACATGATTTCCTGGAACGCCTTGGCCGCGTTGGCCAATCGTTCATCGGTCGCCTTGTCTGCGATGAGCAGGCCGCTCGCGAGCGAGAGTAACGAGACTGTCATAACCAGGGTTCTCATGAGGTTTTCTCCTTCGCGAAGAAATGCACACCTTACGCCGCGGCACCGTGTTCCGCTGATGGGACGTTTTGAGGCGCATGCGGACGCGCTGGAAGAGCTGAGGCCTATTTTGTCCGCGACATGTCGCGGTTTGATGGAGACAACCTAGTGCGCAGATCGTCGTTTTCTCGCGGCAGCCTTTGCGCCCTCTTTCCCGAGCGCCGTTCTCGTCTTCTTCGGCAAATGCGCCACTGTCCGCTTCCGTTTCGCGGCGGTTGCCGCCTTCTTGATGTTTCGCCGTGCGGCGGACCGCTGCGCTGTTGTGGCCATCTCTTGCTCCAATCAGAACTGCGGCGGTACAGGGCGATCCTCGTCTACGAATCCGCCTTGTGGCGCCCGATGCGGGATAGACCAGCCGAAGTACACCTCGACATCGACGATCTGCGCGTCGCGAATGGTGAGGATCTCGGTGTTCCGAAATCGATGACCGTTGGTGTTGCGTCCCTCGTATGTGACGAAGACGCGATTGCCATCCGGCACGAGGTTGATGAAATCGAAGCCCGCGATGGTCTTGCTGTTCGGCCAGCACCGGCGGAAGTAGGTCTCGCGGTCGAGACGATTGTCCAACGGGCTCGTGAAATGAAAGTCGCTGGCCAGGACAGCCTCGAGCGCCGCTCGATCCTTGGTCACGTACGCCTCATAGGCGGCTCGTGCGATCTCCAGGTTGCGAGCTGTCGCCTGCGAGGCCGTCGTCATGACGAGGTGACCGCGATTGCCGTGCGTCCGCCGAACAGTTTACGAGCGGCTGGGATTGTGGTCGCGATACCGAAAGCCAGCAGGCTCAGGCCGATTTTACGCCGGCGCGTATCGCTGAACTTTTCGGAGAGGAGGAGGCCAGCGCCAAAGCCGAGTGCGCCGCGCGTTGCTGCGATGAAGGCCACTTCAGGAACTGTCAGAACAAGCTTTCGCATAGTTCCTCCGCCTTGACACATTGCACCGCGCGTGCCGGAATGACTCAGGTGATCAGCCGAGCGTCAAAAAATGGTGCGGCCTATGACTTGCTGCGTCACAAACCCACTGCGTCACAAACCAATATTGAGGAGATCGAACCATGCCTCAAACCACAGCTTCTCGCGAGACTCAACCTCATGCCTTCGTCGTGAGCGTCCATGGCATCCGTTATCAGGTGAAGGATGTCGCTCGCTCGGTCGCCTTCTACACCACGCAACTCGGGTTCACGCTGGAACATCAACAACTCCCCGCCTTTGCGAGTGTCTCGCTAGGTGATGCGCAGATTCTGCTCAGCGGTCCGGAAGCATCCGGTTCGCGACCAATGCCCAACGGACAGCGGCAGGAGCCCGGCGGCTGGAATCGCGTGGTGTTGAAAGTGAAGGATCTTCCCGCCTGCATCTCCGAATTGAAGAAGGCGTCCGTTCACTTTCGCAATGAGATGGAAACAGGTCCCGGCGGCCGCCAAATCCAAGTCGAGGATCCCGACGGAAATCCCATCGAGTTGTTCGAACCCGCCCAGCGGTCGTGAGGTGCTCAGATGATTCGCAAGTTGAAGACGGGCGAATACCGTTTGTACTCACGGAAGGTTGATCCGCGGACGCACCGTCGTCGCAATCTTGGAACCTTTGGTAGCCGAGCGGCGGCGGAGAAGCACGAACGCGCAGTGCAGTTCTTCAAACGTCAGCATTGAGGCGGGCGCCGGAACTTCCACCACGCGAACTTCGACACCGCGACCGCGAGCATGCCCGCTGCGAGCGCCAGCGAGAGATGAGCGCGTGACACGGTGGTGAACAGCCACACGTGCGCTGCGATCAACACCAGAATCGCCACAATCGCGATCCAGCCACGTGCGTGATGAACATGTGTGTGCACAGTGTCACCGCGTGCTTGGCTGCGCCACGACCGTCGCCAGGACGTATTGAAGGCTGCTGATGCCCACCGGCCCGCTCGCGACCGAGCGCAGGCCCTCGTCCTCGAGCAGCGACACGATCTGACGCGGATCGACGTGACCATGCCGGTGGAAGTGTGCGAGGACGCCCCTCTTGGCCTGAGCGTGTGCGAAGTCAACGACCAGGAAACGTCCTTCGGGTGTGAGCACGCGGCGCACTTCGCGTACGAATTGCTGTCGCACCGGACGCGGCAGGTGATGCAGCATCAGCGTGCTGAAGACGACATCGAACTGCGCGGCCGAGAAGGGCAGTGCTTCGGCGATGCCGATCTCGAACTTCACGTCGGCTTCCGCCTTGCTCGCCTTCGACTGCGCCCGAGCGATCATCGCCGGCGATGGGTCGATGCCGCACACCAAGCCGGTCGGGCCGACCTGGCGTTTGGCGACCAGGGCCAGGCTACCGGTGCCGCACCCCACATCGAGCACGGCTTCACCGGTCGTGAGACGCGCGAGGGCAACCAGCTTTTCGCGGAACGCGCGATCGCGACCGCGCGTCAATAGCCAGACGAGCAGGTCGTAGCGGGCAGCCCAGTGCAGCACCAGGCCCCGCGTGGCGGGAGCGGTTTGAACGGCGTTTGTCATCACTCGCTCAGCGTAGACTGGATGGCACGGCTGTGAAGAACACGTAACCAGGGTTCCGAAGCACGGCCACATCGGGGCGCGCCTCTTGCTACATCCACAACGATTCGTTTGCGTATCTTTCGATACCTCGGCGGGGCAAACGATAGGAAGAGGTGGACCGTGTCTCGACTTATCGCTGCGGCACTGGCCGTGTATCTAATCGCGTTCTCGCTAGCGCTTCCAAGCGCGCAAGCTCAACCAGACGGCAAATCCATCTTCAGGTTCGACACGTTTGGCAGTGAGCAGTTGTGGACTGACTTTCTGCAAATGCAGAACGTCATTGCCGAGAGTGTGAGCCCAAAGACAGCCCTGTCGGTCGGCTTGAAAGTCGATGTGGATGCGTTGCCGCAAGCGGTGAGAGACGCGTTGCAGGCTAGTCCTCCTCAGGTGGACCTCGACGATCCCGCGGTGACTGTTCAGTTGCTGAAGCTGAACGCGGTCGTTGGTGTCATCGGCAAGGTCGTCGGCGCGAACAACAATCTGCAGGAGGTCGGCATCACGTGTGCGCTCTGTCACTCGACGGTTGACGATTCGTTGGCGCCCGGGATCGGCCACCGTCTCGATGGCTGGGCAAACCTCACGCTGAGGCCCGGAGACATCATCGCGTTGTCCCCAGCAATCTCTAACAAGTCCGCATATCAAGGCTGGGGGCCTGGCAAATACGACCCGCGCTTCCGCATCTTCGACGGCGCGAGCGTGCTGCCATTTCCACTGATCGATCCGAACGATCCGTCGATCCCTGTGGTGATCCCGTCAATCTTCGGCCTTCAGGGCGTCGGTTTCGAGACGTTCACCGGCGACGGACCGATCTCGTACTGGAACAACTATGTTGCGGTGACGCAGATGGGCGGACACGGCAGCTTCAGTGACCCGCGCATCGGCGTGAGCGTCATCCAGACACCCGACCAGGTCACGCCCAAGCTGCCGGCGCTTTTGCAGTATCAACTGAGCCTGAAGACGCCGCCGGCGCCGCCGCCGGATGGAAGTGCCAATCGCGCCGCGGCGAGACGCGGCGAAGATCTGTTCATGGGCGCGGCGGGCTGTGCGAGTTGTCATAAGCCGCCGCTGTTCACCGACGTCGCGAGCGGTCCGGATCCGAGCGTGCCGGTTCTCCATGATCCGTCTGCGATTCCGACGAACCCTGCCTATGCCGCGCGTAGCGCCACGAAAAAGTGGCGGACCACACCGCTCCGCGCCCTGTGGCAACACCCACCCTACTTCCACGACGGAAGCGCCGCTGGTCTTCTGGACGTCGTCAACCGGTACAACAACGATCCGCGGTTTGCGCTGGGACTCACCGAGAGGGAGAAGGCTGATCTGGTCGAGTTTCTGAAAACGCTCTGATCGGGGCACGCTGCTTGCTCGAAAGCTGGTAGCCGGAGGTGCCGCGATGACGATGGAGATGTATCACTGGGAGAAAAAGCATCAGTCGGATCCGCCGATGTCGGTGTCGATCATGCGAACGCTCCCGGAGGGCGACTGGACCGTTCGATCGGAAGAGACGACGCTGCCGCCTGAATTCCCCACCCGATACGACACCTTGAAGGCAGCGATGGCTGCGGCGGATGAGATGGCGGTGAAGCAGTTCCGCCACGATTGCGGCCCGCGTGGTTGCGGCGAGTGGATGCCGGTGCCGCCAGCTCACCAGGTCACGTCGGGACCGGACGCCGGCAAGAGGGGGTACCCGCGCGGAAATGAAGCGCACCGGATCTCCATGTCTCGCGCAACACGATCTCTGGCGAGTGGAGTCGCCGGTGCACTTGCGCTCACCGCGATCCACGAGGTCGGGCGACGCCGGATCGCCAGCGCACCGAGGATGGACGAAGTGGCGATGCGCGTTCTTCGGAAGATCCTTCCGGGGGAACATCGCGATCCAAAGCGTCTGCATCAGCTCGCGCTCGCTGGCGATCTACTCTCCAACTCGGTCTACTACTCGGTCATCGCCGCACCAACCAGGAAGGCGACGTGGACGCGTGCGGGCGTTCTCGGCACAGCCGCCGGGCTCTGTGCCCTGTTCCTCCCCGCACGTATGGGCCTGGGCGCGCCGCAAAACTCTCACCGCCGCGCGAACCAGTTCATGACGGTGGGTTGGTATCTGGCAGGTGCCCTCGCGGCGGCGTTCGTCGCGACACGGGTTCGCGAAGCGTCGTAGGGCTGCACACGTCACAACTGCACGATTTAGCGTGCGATCGCGAAGTTGTGACGTCTTCCCATCCTCAGTCGTCCTTGTAACAGCGTCGAACCCCTCGATCTTCTGAGGGGCGGATAATCGTGTCGCGACGCGACGAGGTAAGGCTGACGCCATGAGCGACCGAATTGATCAATACGTGGAGGAACACCCCGACGAGGACGACGTGGCGCGTGCCGTGAGTGAGACGCGTGCGTTCATTGAGGCGCGACCGGCCCCGAACGTCACCGCTGCGGTAATGCAGCGCGTGAGTCGAATCTCCGATTCCGAACCAGTGCGCCCTTCGGGCGTGTTTGCCACCGTGATGCGGTTCTTGTGGTCGCCGCGCCAGTTCTCGATCCGTCCGGCCTATGCTGTGGCGGCGGCTGGTGCAGTCCTGACCCTCTTCGTGGCGCTAGAGAGTCAGACCACGGCTGTGCGCACTGCCGACGACGCAGCCCGTCTTTTCGTGCAGTTCCGCCTGGAGACGAACGCCATGAACGTACAGCTCGCCGGCAGCTTCACGAATTGGAAGCCTGCCTACCAGTTGCACCAGATGTCACCGGGCGTTTGGACGATTGCCGTTCCGCTTCCGCAAGGTGTGCACGATTACGCCTTCATCGTCGATGGCCAACAATGGGTCGCGGACCCCTACGCGCCTCGTATCAATGATGGCTTCGGCGGTACAAACAGCCGCCTCACGCTCCTGCTTCCCGACACACAGCGCCTATGAAGTGGCGGAGACTCATCGCCGCGGCGTACCTCGCCGCGCTTGTCATCGTTGCGCCCGCGGCGATCTGTGCGCAGGGATTGTCTGTCGACGTCTCAGCGGGTCGCCTCGTGTATGACCCGTTGGTGGCCAACGTCGGCACGAACAATCTGATGGGAAGTCTTCGATACGACATGGCGCGCGAGTCATGGATCTATGGAGCGGCAGCGGTGCCACTCACCGACGCGGCGACGTTCTGGGGCGGCGCAGGCGCAGGTGGTCGCTTTGCCCGCCGCACGAGTTCGCGCGCGTCACTCGGCGCCGAAATGGCTGGACATGCCTATTCGTTCCGCGATGCGTTCGTCGATCAGGTCGGATCGGGTGGGCTCGCCGAGATCATCCCGTTCGTGCGACTGTCGGCTGGTCTCGGATTTGTCGAGGGACGAGGCGGCTGGAGAGGTCACACGCTGACACTGTCCGGTATCAATGAACGCCGTGGCGTGTTCGAAACCGGTGCGCGCGCTGGTTACGGAGCAGTCGTGCGAGTTGAGGGCGATGCGCGATGGGTGCACGCGACGGAAGGCGTGTTCCCGTTCGCTGGAGTCACTCTGTCGTACAACCGCACGCCCGTGCAGGTGTGGGGCCAGGCAGGCAAGTGGCTGCACGATGACCTCGACGATGGGACGTGGGGCGGCGGTCTCGCGATGACCCTCAACGCACGTTCGAGCGTCTGGGCCAGCCTGCGTCAGGAGGCACCCGATCCGTTGTACTGGAACACGGCGCGGCGAACATGGAGTGTCGGCATGACGCAGCGTCTTGGACGCGTGGCGTCACCGATCCCACAATTGCGCGCTGAGCCGGCGGGTGGCGTGCTCGTGACTCTGCGAGCGAGTGACGCGCCTCCAGGCCACATATCGATCGCCGGCGACTTCAACAACTGGCAGCCCACGCCCATGCAGCGCGAGGGTGACAGCTGGGTCGTCCGGCTGCCGGTCGGCCCAGGCGTCTATCACTATGCATTTCGCTCCGCGACAGGAACCTGGTTCGTGCCTTCGTCTGCGCCCGGACGCCGTGACGATGGCATGGGCGGTCACGTCGCTGTCTTGATGGTGAGCGGATGACTGACGCGCGCGATCCCGCCCGTGAGGACGGTCGCATCGATGCCGACATCGTCGCGCGCGTTCTGGCCGGTGACACCGAGCAGTACGCATCGATCGTCGAGCGATACCAGCGCGCGCTGTATCGGCACGCCGTGGCGATGGTGCTCGATCACGATGCTGCGGCCGACATGGTGCAGGACGCATTCGTGCGCGCATACACGAATCTGAAGGAGTGCCGCGATCCGCGCCGCTTCCGCGCCTGGCTGTTTCAGATGCTCCGCAATCGCTGTCTCGATTACCTGAAAGAGCCACGCCGCGGCCATCTGAGATTCGATGACGCCGAGCCGTTGCTGAGCCGCGCCGACGGTCCAGCGGCGTTCGTCGACAATCGTGAGCTTCAGTTGGAGATCACGCGTGCCCTCGCGCAGCTCCCTCCGGAGCAGCGGGAAGCATTCGTTATGCATTACGTGGACGGTTTCGAGTACGCGACGATGGCCGATCTGCTCGACGCCTCGGTCAGCGCGTTGAAGATGCGTGCACTTCGCGCTCGTCAGGCGCTGAGTGCCGCGCTGCGGACGCCCGATGTGACCGATCGAGCCGTTGGCTCGTCTCCACAGCAGATGCAGTACAAGCGGTTTGTGAGCATGACCGCTTTTGAGGAGGAGACATGAAGTTTCGCATAGGCCTCGGAGTGATGATCCTGGCCCTCGCTGGCCTCGATCTCGCGAACGCCCAGGTGCAGCCGCCGCAGGACCGGATCAACACCGCGCTGGCGCGCGCGCGTCAGGTGGGCATCCCGGTGGCGCTGCTCGAGAGCAAGATTGCCGAAGGCAAGGCCAAGGGCGTGTCACTGGAACGCATCGCCGATGCAGTGGCGCGGCGTGAGGCAGCGCTCGAACGGGCGAGCGAGGCGTTGCGCGGTAAACCGGAGGCGGCCTCGAGCCTGTCCGTCGGTGCAGACGCCGTTGAAGCCGGCGTCAGCGACGTCGCGTTGAAGGCGATCGCCGATAACGCACCGCGTGATCGCCGCAACGTGGCGATCGCGGTACTGACGGAACTGGTGGAACAGGGCCATGCGTCGGCGACCGCGCTCGAACGCGTGACGGAGGCGCTCAAACGAGGTCCCGACGCGTTAGCCAATCTGCCGGCGCAGGCCGCTGCGGCGCGCGGCGGTGCAGCGGCAACGGGTGCGCGTGGCGGTCGCTCCGGCGCGGAGGCGGGTCCACCGGCGAGCGT
>Ga0126304_10000821_pt1 | contig 13596 bp, 9 predicted proteins | sample Plot25_FD_92538 | JGI IMG/M metagenome (GOLD analysis project Ga0126304, IMG submission 92538) | Serpentine soil microbial communities from UC McLaughlin Reserve, CA, USA - Plot25 | ecosystem: Environmental > Terrestrial > Soil > Grasslands | place: USA: UC McLaughlin Reserve, Lake County... | reverse complement strand
TGTAACTGAAATCCTCCAATCGGCCGGTCGAATTGTATTCTTTCTTTACTGTAACGTAGTGCCGTGTCGTAACAATCCATAGCCGCGCCAAGTGCGCCCCAGGCAATTCCATATCGGGCCTTTGTTAAACAACCCAAGGGTCCTTTTAATCCTTTTACTTTAGGAAAAATATTTTCCCTCGGCAGTTTTACATTATCGAAGACCAATTCACCCGTTGCGCTGGCACGCAGGCTCCACTTTCCATGTGTGGTAGGCGTAGAAAAACCTTCCATTCCTCTTTCAACCACCAAACCTCTTATCTCTCCTGCTTCATCTTTAGCCCATACCACCGCTACCTCGGAATAAGGTGCATTCGAGATCCACATCTTACTTCCATTGAGTATAACATGATCACCGGCATCTTTTATATTGGTTAACATTCCTGCAGGATTACTTCCATGGTCTGGCTCTGTTAATCCAAAGCACCCCAACCATTCACCGCTGGCCAACTTTGGTAAATACTTTTTTCTTTGGTCTTCGTTGCCATAAGCATAAATAGGGAACATCACCAATGAGCCTTGCACGGAGGCTGTTGAACGAACGCCACTATCTCCTCTTTCCAGTTCCTGCATCATCAAACCATAGCTTATATAATCAAGTCCGCCACCACCATATTCTGAGGGGATAGTTGGACCAAAACATCCCAGGTTCCCTAACTGTTTTACAATTTGCACCGGGAATTCTGCCCGTTGAGCGTAGTCTTCTATAATAGGTGAAATTTCCTTCTTTACATAGTTGCGAACGGTCTCCCGTATTAATCTATGTTCGTCAGTTAATAATTCATCTACCAAAAAATAATCAGGAGATTGAAATTGATCCGTTGCCATGAAGCAAAGATAAAGGACGGGATTGTATGGATTTTAATGGTTTGTCAACTATAGAGGGCAACGTATTGCAAGTATGAAAAGGAATAAATAATTTAAAGGTCGAAATGAATCCGTATAAACCCGTTTTAAGTAATTCGTTTACGAAAACTGCCATAGCCGTCCTTTTTGGAATAACGGCAGCCATCATCTTGTTTGTGCTTCTTACACATCTTTCAGTTACCCTTGGACTTTTTGGGTGGTCCAATGCAAAAGACGAAAGCCTTGTATTAACAACCAATCTTTCTATTGTTTTATCCATTGGTCTAAGCTCCTTTGCTGCCGCATATATTACTTCGCTTCAATCGCAATCGTCGCTGGCTTATTTTATAACCGGCACTCTTGTAGTTATGGGGTTGTGTCTTATCATTGAAGACAGGTTTTTCCAACTCACCAGTTATGAATATGTCTCTTTCGTTGCAAGTATTCTTGGAACAGTTGCAGGTGGTTCTGCCGGTCTGTCGAAAGACCAGGAAAGCGCTTATTAAATAATATCAAATAAATCAAAAGCCTTCTGTTATGAAGGCTTTTGATTTATTGTGTTTTTCATAGATCTAATATTTTTGCAGAGATTACTTTGATCCAAAATTCTGGACCCAGTAATTTCCCGTCCTGGCTATCCCCATTTCTTTATAATCTTTGTTCATCAGGTTTTTACAATGGCCAGAGCTTTTTAACCAGCCATCAATCACTTCTTTTTCGTTTTTAAACCCCATGCCTATATTTTCACCGTACGTCAGCCAATGATATCCTGTTTTCTCAATACGATCACCAGCCCTGCTCCCATCAGGCGATACATGACTAAAATACTTTTTGCTAAACATATCAGCGCTATGAGCCAAAGCTGCCTGTTCCAATTGATCATTCCATGTCAAAGCTGGAGCAGGATAATAGTAAGTGTCACCACATTTACATCCTTTTCTACGAGCTTCATTTACCAACTGGAGAAGAATTGTTTTATTAACACCCGGGCTATTTGCATTCTTAGGGCGGGGATCAATACAATCTTTATTGATTGGGACAAAGGCAAAAGAGGCTGAACCAAAAACCAGGAAAAGAAAAAAGAAAAAAACGGATTTCATATCTGTAAGCTAACGTTCCATTTGTTGCGGAAATTGCACCTTTTTTCGTTAAAATAAAGTTGTGATTGGAAACATGCTGAATGTGTAACGCTCAAAGCTGGGCAGGAGTACAGGACTTCATTGCTTGCTTTGTATGTTCCATTACTTTGAAATGACAGTTGAAGAGATATCACTTACCTTCCAGGAACCAAACAAATGGAACAAGTAACTTACTATTATAGAGTGATTGATGATATAGCCGTTTTATTTGTTGCTAGTTATACTGAATAACAAAAAGATTAAAATTCTGTTTTCCAGTCCTTACTTGGGTCTCTGCAAATTTTTCAGGACAAGGTTTATTATTTTAAAGCATACAACAGGCATTTTATTTCTAATATCTTTTTCTCTATTTCCAACCGCTTGCATTTATTGATATAGATCAAACTAACTGCTGTTGATATTATGGGAATTGCGATAGTGATGGTATACATAAAAATGATTTATACAGTACCTGATTTACTAAAATTCTATTTCACCACCGATGTTTGAACTTTCTTCAATTCCATTCGTTTTAAATTACGTAATGACAAACTTGACTATGAACAACCCTTCACCCGAAAACGAGCTTTTTATTGATGTATTGAAGGTTAAAAAGGCCGCCCTTATTTTAAGAGCAATCAACCATAAGCTCAGACAACAAATAGTGCGCCTCATCCATGAAAATGAAAAAGTGATTGTTACAGAAATTTATAAAAAGCTGCACCTTGAACAATCGGTCGCTTCCCAACACCTTGCTATATTACGGCAAGCAGGATTTGTAAAAACCGAAAGAGATGGAAAATTTATTTACTACTCAGTAAACTATAACCGGTTAAAAGAGATTCATTATATAAGTACAGAACTTCTTAATTTGTTCAAAGAGGAATAGCTAAAAGGTTTAAATTTCATTGCTGTTTTATTGCAACCCTCATTTTCTCAATAAGGTTTACGATTCATTCATGTTTCGTTTTAGGCACATTCCTTACATTCACTTCATGAAAAAAGCAACTGGCTTCTTCTCCATTTTAATGATTTTCTTTCTTTTTGCTATTGCCTCTTTAAACGCCCAGGATAGCAGTACAAAGAAACGTATCATCATGATTGGGGCTCACCCTGATGATTGCGATCTCAAAGGAGGCGGCACTGCCATTCTTCTGGCCCAAATGGGTTATGCTGTTAAATTCGTTTCTGTGACCAATGGTGATGCAGGCCATCAAACCATGAAAGGAGCTGCCCTTGCAAAACGAAGATTGGCAGAAGCACAAGAAGCAGGAAAAAGGTTTGGTGTAAGCTACGACGTACTAAACAATCATGATGGACAACTATTGCCCACTTTGGAAGTTCGTTTACAGGTTATAAAAAAGATTCGGGAGTGGAATGCAGATGTAGTTATTGCCCCCAGACCGAATGATTACCACCCGGATCATCGGTATACAGGAGTGTTGGTACAAGATGCTTCTTACATGGTTGCCGTACCTAACGTGGCTCCTGAAACGCCAGCGTTGAAAAAAAATCCCGTTTTTCTATATTTCCAGGATGGTTTTCAACGGCCTAACCCTTTTCGTCCGGATGTTGCCATTGACATAACAAGTGTTTTCGGCAAAAAGATTCATGCATTGGATGCACATGAATCACAGGTTTATGAATGGTTACCCTGGATAGGTCATTTTCCTGAACAAGTACCACAAAATAAAAAGGAGCGGGAAAGCTGGCTTGCCCAAACGAGGTCAGTAAAAATCAGCACAGATGTTCGCACTGTTCTCGAAAAATGGTATGGCAAAGAAAGAGCTGACCTGGTGCAACAAGCTGAAGCCTTTGAAATATGTGAATATGGAAGTCGTCCAGGTGACGATGAACTAAGAAAAATATTTCCTATGGTCACAAATACCAGGAACTAAAATTATGTGATGCTGAATATAGCGTTATTGCTGCCAGCATAAGTTTAGCGCCCCAGGTTAAGTGACCATCTGTTAAAGCATAAAAAAAGCCCTGGAACCCAGAGCTTTTATACCTATTTAGAAAGTCTATTAATACCTGTTTTTATTATAGCTGTTTCCGTTGTTGTATCCACCGCCGCTTCCGCCACGGTTTCCACCACCAAAGCCACCGCCACCACGTGGCCTGTCTTCTTTTGGCTTTGCTTCCATTACTTTGATGGTTCTGCCTTCTACGGTAGCGCCATCTAATTCAGTAATTGCTTTTTTAGAAGCTGTGTCATCAGACATTTCAACAAAACCAAATCCACGGGATTGATTTGTCATTTTGTCCATAATGATTTTGGCAGAAGTTACTTCTCCATAGGGTGCAAAAAATTCTTTTAAGTCTTCATCCTGTACGTTGAAGCTTAAATTAGAAACGTAAATGTTCATACTTAATAATTAAAAAATTTAAAATGATCTGAGAAAAGCAAGGAGTAGATACTAACTAAGATGCAGATAACTAGCAGAATAATTAATCAATACTAATGCGAGGCTCAAATTAACCCGCCGAAGATAGACTTTATTTTGATATCTACTGTAAAAAATATCTTAAAACAGAATTACCCCTAGCACCTCGAGTTGTCTGTTTAGTCAGTTAAAAAAGAGCACTCTTTTATTGTACTTCCACTTATGACCTTTCGTATAAACCCATTTACTTTCCCCAAGCACTTCATTTAACGAATAAATGTATAATAAATGAGTTATGGCATCCGGTTCCTGTCTTTGTAAACTTCTTTATTCCCCAATAACAGAACCTATTATTTTTATATAATTATTTCTATTCAAACCGAAGAGGGATCGATGAAAAAAATGGGCAATTCATTCCGGTTATTAAAAGTCATAGGCGTATTACTAGTAATGTTAGGATGTAAAAATTCCGGAAAAAATACAAGTACTGAAGATTCGCTGGCTATAAGAAAAAAGTATGCTACTTCGGAAATAGTATCACCGGAAGATGCGATTACAAAAATGCATATTGAAAAAGGTTTCGAAGTGAAGCTTGTAGCAGCAGAGCCTCTTGTGGTCGCTCCTGTGGCTATGTGCTTTGATGAAAATGGCCGTATATGGGTAGCTGAAATGACCAGTTATATGCCGGATACGGTAGGTACAGGGGAAGACATGCGTACGGGCAAAATAGTGATCCTAAGTGACAGAAACGGTGACGGCTTAATGGATGAAAGAAAAGTCTTTTTAGATTCTCTGATATTACCCAGGGCACTGTGTTTGATTGAAGATGGAATCCTTGTTGCAGAATCTCCCAATCTTTGGTTCTACGAAATCGAAAATGATAAGCCTGTTAAAAAAACGTTGGTAGATGATAAATATGCTGAAAGTGGAAATGTAGAACACCAGCCTAACGGTTTGTTAAGAGCTTTAGATAACTGGATTTATAATGCAAAATCCCGCAAACGATATAGAAAAAACGGGAACAAGTGGCTTATAGAACAAACACATTTTCGCGGTCAATGGGGAATTTCACAGGATGATTATGGACGTTTATTTTACAATACTAACTCCGAAAATTTATTAGGCGATTACTTTAGTCCTGGTTTAGGGGCTTATAATGAACATCAGCGAAGGGTGGCAGGATTTAATGAAGAAATTGTAACAGATACAAAAGTTTTTCCTGCTAGGGCTACAACTGGTGTTAACAGAGGTTATATGGATGGGATCCTGGATGATAGCCTTCGCCTTGTCAACTTTACAGCTGCCTGTGGACCTTTAATTTACAATGCCCATCTGTTCAACAAAGAATATTATGGAAACGCCTTTGTTGCCGAACCTGCGGGTAACCTTATAAAAAGAAATATTTTAAAAGAACAAGGGTATAGGATAACAGGGCAACAAGCATATACAAAAAAAGAATTTCTTGCGAGTGAAGATGAAAGGTTCCGGCCTGTAAATTTATTTCAGGGCCCTGATGGGGGCATATATGTGGTTGACATGTACCGGGGCATTATTCAACATAAAGCTTTTTTGACTACTTACTTAAAGAATGAGATCAAACAAAGGGAATTAACGCAACCTCTTTCCTGTGGTCGTATTTACAAAATAATTCCTGTTAACACGAAAACACAAAATACACAAATAACAAAACAACCAAACCAGCTATTGAATTTATTGCAGGATGAAAATGGCTGGGTACGACATAAAGCACAGCAGCTATTAATAGACGGCAAACATAAAGAGGTGGAACCTGCATTACGGAACTTGTTAAGTGCAAAAGACAACCCTATTGCTGTAATCCATTCACTTTGGACAATGGAAGGGCTGAATATTTTGAAATCACAGGATATACTATACCTGCTTAAACAACCTCAATGGTCTATTCAAATGCAGGCATTAAGCGCCATACCTTCCATAATTACTAAAAATAATTATGGCGATTTCTTACCTGTTTTACAGGCCATGATAAACGATACTCTGGCCGCTCCTTATGTTGCCTACCTAGCCCATTACATTGAATTCTTTAATGCAGATGCAAGCAATGAACTTTTATCGGGACTGGCAGAAAAATATCCAGCCGATTTGTTTGTGGCAGATGCAATAATCAGTAATACATTTAATAAAGAAACCGCGTTCTATAAAAAACTTACTTTCGCGAATCCCGACACTAATCTCATTCTAAACAAACAATTAAAAAAAGTAATTGACAACATCGCCAAAGCAAAAAATAATGCTAATCTTAAAAAGCTGCAGAAAGAATTTCCAAGGGGCGTGGCAATATTCCAATCTGCCTGCCTGCCTTGTCATGGCGAAGATGGCAATGGTATAAGAGCGTTAGGCCCACCTTTAAACAATTCCGACTGGGTAGTTGGAGATAAAAATAAATTAATCTCCATACTGTTATACGGATTAACCGGGCCTGTTAAAATCAAGGATAAGGTTTATAAGACTCCTGAAATTAATGGAGACATGCCTGGGATCGGTCAAAATGAAGATTTTAATGATGATGATATTGCGCAAATCTTAAACTTTATTCGCAACTCATGGAACAATAAAGCCGACCGCATTGCACCAGGCGAAATAAACAACATTCGGAATAAGTTCAAAGCGCGGCAAAGGCCTTTTACCATGGAGGAGCTTAACCAGTTCCGGTAGCCCCGCAACATTAGGAAGGCGAATTACAGTATAGGGGAAATAATACAACTCGTCACTTAGTAGATATCTTTTTATCTTGTTTGCTTAAGAAGCTTCACTACTTTTCTTTTATTTCCCTGTATCACTTCTGCATAGTAAATACCTGGCCGGTACCCTCCACCAATTTTTACGGAACTGCTTGGGTTAGCCGGCCTTATTGTTTCCACCAGTCTGCCTACTTGATCTTTTATTGCTATTTGCAACGGCTCATGACTTGTTGTTTTCAATACAAGTGTAAAATAATTGGTGGAAGGATTTGGCAGTACGCCGACGCTCAACTGGTTCATAGTTGTTGCCGCATCTTGTACTGTATTACCCGGCGCAAGAATTCGTCCACCTGTTTTACACTCGCCTAAATAGGCCCCATTCGCTATTTGATCGGCCACTGCTCCTGGTGGCATGCAATCTGTCTCAAAAGAAGAATTGCCTTGTTTCCTGCAAACCTTCACTTTGTCATCACATCTTACATCTATAATCCTAATTTCTTTGGTTGCTGTTTGCTGGCATCCTGCAGAATCTTTTATAGTTACCTTATAAATGGTAGCTGCGGTTGGACTTACTGAAATAGACGCCGTCGATTGTCCATTGGACCAGGTATAGCTGTAGGGCGCTGTACCTCCAGTGACCTTTGCGGAAATGGTAATAGTTTCTCCAGGTTTGTAACCTATATACACCGTGTTAATATTAACTCCGCTATCCAAAACTTTCGCATCGGGAATGTTAGCACTCAAAGGAACAAACGTGGTTAGATTTAAACTTGCAGGTGCAGAAGAACAATTAGATGTTTTGCTGATAATTTTTACACTATAGTTTCCAGGCGTAATTGTATTGAGGCTGGTTACATTGCCTGGTGCACTCACCCCTACCGGCACGGTCCATACCAAACTATAATCATTAGCTGCACCGGTTGCCGGCGTGGCAACAATGGTGGTAGTTCCCGTACATGTAGTTGAGGATTTAATATTTACCACAGGTAATGCTATCACTCTCACTATAATCTCTGCCCTGGGACCCTCACAGCCCTGGCTGTTAACCTGGCTTACATAATAAGACGTTTGTCCTGGAGAACCTGTTAAAGGCGTTGGCACCGTGGCAGATGCCGTACCCCCTGTTGCTACCGTATACCATCGTAAGCTATTACCCGGCAACGCAACAGCTTTAAGCGGCGTAGGTGTTACACCCTGGCAATACTCGACAGGCGAGGTAACGGCCGGCACAGGGGGTTGGGACTGGGGCTGATGAAGGGTAACCATTGTAGCATCCGATACACAGCCCTGAGTGTTTTTTGTCGTTATGGTGTAAGTCCCTGCACCAAGGTTATCAAAAATTCCTGTGGTATTTATATAATCGGTTCCATTGATACTATAGCTTAACCCTGTTTCCGGCATAGTTACCTTAATGCTTCCTGGAGCAGAACAGGATGGCTCGGTTACAGAAACTGCAGGTGCTTTCGTCATTTCGCTCACTGTTAAATTAAGCGTTGCAATTGAATCACAACCTCTGCTGCTTAGTAGTTTCACCTGGTATGTACCGCTTTTATCATAATTCTGTCCATTCCATTTGTATGGTAATTGGTTAGGACAGATTGTTTCCTTGGTGACGCTGCTGTCAGGGGCACATAGATTTGTTTTTAGTTCAACAAAAAACCCAAACAGTGGAGATCCCGGGCCTGTAGCGGGAAAGTCTTTCTCTTTTGTGAACAAATGGGATGAAGGATCAATGGAAAAGACAACCCCACGATCATTGGCTCCGCCGTAACGAGTGGTTCCATAAAGTTTTCCATCTGAAGCCTGCATTAGACTACTAGCTGGATGGATTCCATCATTGCCCCGGAACTCTTTTATAATTGTGTAAGATCTTGTTGAAACATTATACGAAAAAATTACTCCGCCATCACTGGAACCTCCATAGTAGGTTGTGCCATATAATAAACCATCAGAGGCCTGGAAAAGTTTTCCGAAGGAATAATTACCACTCAGGTTATCAAGATCTTTCAGTTTGGTATAGACAGATGTAGAAGGGTCGAAAGAATAAACGACGCCCCAGCCTGTTTTGCCGCCCATTACTGTTATTCCGTAAAGCTTTCCATCAGAAGCCTCAATCATACCATTATCTCCATACGGCTGTCCACCATTATCAAAGTCAAAATTTGTAACTTTCGTGTATGTATTATTGGATGGATCAAAAGAATAAATGATTCCATATCCAAAGGATCCTCCCTGGTAGGTGGTGCCATACAGTTTACCATTAGATGCCTCGGTCAACCGTCCCTGGGGAAAGGAGCCATCCGCATAATTAAAATCCTTCAGCTTGGTGTAGGTATTTGCCGTTAAATCAAATGAAAAGAGTACGCCTCCACGGTTAGTACCTCCATAGGGAGTGGTGCCATAAAGTTTTCCGTTTTTTGCCTGAACCAGGTTATTAGCTATTGGATACATTCCGTTACCGCCCCCAAAATCTATTAGCTTACTATATGTTCCCGTAACAGGATCAAAAGAAAAAATCACTCCGTATTCCATTGTTCCACCCTCGTCCGTCATGCCGTACAGCTTGCCATTAGAAGCAAGTGTTAGTCCTCCATTAGTACTGTATCCTTCCTGTGCTGTACTACCGCTGAATGATTTAATTTGTGAAAGGCTGGCCGATGGTCCTCCCGTGTACCTGGCAATGGTACCATCATAGGTTGTTCCATTTCTTTCTGTTAGTATATAAAGTTCCGGTAATTGCGCCTGCAAAGCAGTGATAGTTGCTATAAGGCAACTTAAAAGTGTAAATATTTTTCTCATTCCTTATTTCTTATCCAGGTGAAAAGATTTCGGTGTTATACTAAATTCGAAGGAAGTGGCAATAAGGCGTAGTCTATTGAGGTGATGTATAACTGATAGATATAGCTTACTCATGAAAATGGTTTGGGTGTTTATCAAAAAATATACTTGCTTTCAAAAACACAAGTATACCAGTTCGTAAATAAGGGAGGGATTAAAGAAAAGTTTTCATTGTTCTTTTCAGATTGATCATTTACAAAGCCAAAAATATTATTCTTTTTGCATTCACTCATCGTACTAAATAAAAAAATCTGCCAACTGCGGTTCATTACCCCGAGTAATAAATATTGCCGATAGCAAAAAGAAAATAAACAGCAGGGAAGATTAACCTCTACATTCATTGTTCTCCTGTTCACTGTTCAATATTCCTTTGGTATCTTCGAACGACATGAAGAAGTCGATTTTCACCTTACTTCAGTATTCCTTTTTTTTAGGGCTGGGAATTTTATTTGTGTGGCTTTCAGTAAAAAATATCAACCACGCACAGTGGCTGCAAATAAAAGATTCACTCCAGAGAGCAAGGCATTGGATGATTATACCCGTGTTCCTTATGTTACTTCTTAGTCATTACAGCCGGGCTTTGCGTTGGAAAATACTGATGGAGCCAATGGGTTATCACCCAAGTACGTTCAACACATTTGCTGCCGTCATGATTGGTTATCTTGTTAATGCGGGCGTACCGCGCCTGGGCGAAGTAGTAAAATGTACCCTCCTTTCACGCTATGAAAAAGTACGGGCCGACAGGCTGGTTGGAACTATTGTAATGGAAAGGGCTGTTGATCTTGTCAGCCTTACTCTCATATTCGTTTTAGCTTTAATTTTCCAGGGACATGTTATCGGGGACTATGTAATGAATTCTTTCGGTAAGTTTTTTACCGATAAAACCGGCCATACCTCTGTCAGAAAAATTGTTATAGCATTGGTAGGGATAGGTGCTGTTCTGGGCCTTCTTTATTTTGTGCTTAAACGCTTTGGCCATATCGACGCTGTAGCAAAAATTAAAAATGTAATTAAGGGCATACTGCACGGATTGAGCAGTATTCGTTTTATTAAGCATAAAGGATTATTTATTTTCCATTCAGTTTTTATCTGGGTATTATATCTTGCCAGCACTACTGTGGGCATATATGCGTTACAGGAAACTGCTCATTTAGGTATAGGTGGTGGATTAACTACCCTGGCAGTGGGTAGCGTAGGAATGGTGTTAACGCCGGGAGGCATTGGCGCTTATCCCCTATTGGTGGCGAAACTTATGGGCTTATATGGTCTGGATGAAGACACCATAGGCAATGCACTAGGTTGGCTTTTATGGTCGGTGCAAACAATTATTATTATTGGCGCCGGTGTTATTTTTTCTGGCTTATTTTCTCATCACAATAAAAAAAGGCAAGCACTTGAGACCCGGCAACAGTATACAGAACAAAATATTGACCTTAACTGAGTTAGAACAGAGAATAGCGCAATGGAGGGTATTGGACAAAAAAATTGCATTTACCAACGGCTGCTTTGACATCATTCACCCCGGCCATATCTTTTCCTTAACTGAAGCAGCCAAACATGGAGACTACCTTGTTATTGGATTAAATGCTGATATCTCTGTAAAAGGTTTAAAGGGAGAAAACAGGCCTGTCAACTCGGAACATTCAAGAGCCTTAGTGATAGCTTCACTAGCTATGGTTGATGCAGTAGTCATTTTTGCGGAGCCAACGCCTCTAGAACTTATTAAAGCAATAAAACCAAATGTATTGGTAAAAGGCGGTGATTATAAATTAGATGAAATTGCTGGTGCAAAAGAAGTGATTGGCTGGGGAGGGCAAGTGATTACTAATCCCATTATTCAGGGATTTTCAACTACTTCTATTATTAATAAACTCCAAAATAAGTAAGCGTCTCAAAGTTGAGCACAGATGTTGCGTATATTTAACCTGGATACGAAACATTCTGCATGGCAAACCCTAAACGTAAGACTATTCCAAGAGACATAAGCTGGCTTTCCTTTAATGCCCGTGTATTACAGGAAGCGGCTGATCCCAGTGTTCCGCTACGTGAACGCATTCGTTTCCTGGGAATTTTTTCAAATAACCTTGACGAGTTTTTCCGTGTAAGAGTAGCCACATTGAAACGCATGATTCAATATGGCAATAAAGCTAAAATGCACCTGGAGGTGGATCCGGACAGCATTTTGGAAGAAATCCAGATGACTGTTTTGAACCAGCAAAGCGAATTCAATCGTATCTGGGAAGGCATTTTAGAGGAACTTAGAGAGCAGAAAATTTTTTTGGTTACGGAAAGAGATCTTAACCCGGAACAGAAAAACTATATACAAAAATATTACGAAGAGGAGGTTAGTGCTAATGTCATTCCTCTGATGATAGAAAGTATACAGGAACTTCCTTTCCTTAGAGATAAATCCATTTACCTGGGTGTTGTAATGTGGAAACAGGAAAGTGCTTTAAAAAGAATGTACTCTATTATTGAGATCCCTACCCGTGTAATGAGCCGGTTCGTTATACTACCTTCTCCGGATGATGAACACCACATCATTTTATTAGAAGATGTTATTCGTTTCAACCTTCCTGAAATATTCAGCTATTTTGGTTATGATCAATACCAATCGGGGGTATTTAAAGTAACCCGCGATGCTGAAATTGATATTGACAATGATATTTCTACCACGCTCATTCAAAAAATAGAAAAAGGATTGAAGAATCGCCGTAAAGGAAAGCCGGTACGGTTTATTTACGATAAGGAAATGGATCCGGGACTTCTAGAATATTTAATCCGGAAATTTAATTTATCAAAAAGAGACAATATCATTCCAGGTGGGCGTATTCATAATTTCCGTCACTTCATGGATTTTCCCAAAGAAGTGTTCAACGGCGAAAGTAAAAGGCGTAAACCTTTCGATCACCCGCTGCTAATTGAAAACAGGGTGACAGACGTAGTAACCCGGCGTGATGTAATGCTACACTTTCCTTACCATTCCTTCAACCCAGTGATTGATCTTTTACGGGAAGCGGCAATTGACCCGGACGTTACTTCAATAAAAATTACAGCATATCGTCTGGCAAGGCAGTCAAAGGTTATTAATGCGTTGATCAACGCTGTAAGAAATGGTAAACAGGTCATGGTGATGTTAGAGGTAAGGGCAAGATTTGACGAAGAGGCTAACCTGGCCTGGAAAGTTCGGCTGGAAGATGAAGGCGTAAAAGTTTTGATTGGAATTCCGAACATGAAAGTGCATGCAAAAATTTGTGTAATCCGCAAAAGAGTTCAGGACAAAATTGTTCAATATGGTTTAGTCAGTACGGGCAATTTAAATGAAGACACAGCAAAGATTTACGCCGATCATTGTTTACTTACTTCCAACAGGGATGTTATGGCGGATGTGAACCGAATCTTCAACTATATAGAACACTATAAAACCGGCAACCATTTTTTAAAGGCCTGTACTACGTTAATTCCAAGCCCATCGTTTGCTAAAAAAGAAATTATAAAACTTATTCGCAGCGAAATAAAGAATGTACAAAAAAAAGAACGGGGGCTTATTACGGCGAAGATGAACTCACTGTCAGACCAGGAAATCATTAATGAACTGTATGAGGCAGCCAGGGCCGGTGTGGAAATTAACCTTATTGTCAGGGGCATA
>Ga0126304_10000819_pt1 | contig 13604 bp, 25 predicted proteins | sample Plot25_FD_92538 | JGI IMG/M metagenome (GOLD analysis project Ga0126304, IMG submission 92538) | Serpentine soil microbial communities from UC McLaughlin Reserve, CA, USA - Plot25 | ecosystem: Environmental > Terrestrial > Soil > Grasslands | place: USA: UC McLaughlin Reserve, Lake County... | reverse complement strand
TACAGACCCACAGACACATCCAACCAGTCCACATCAGCGGACGTGCCTGACTTCGCCCATCCTTACGACGAACCAGATCCAGCCACGCCGGGTGACATACCCAACCACTTCATCTCTATGGACACTTCACACCTCCACATACCCCTTGACATTCCACGGCCATCCGATTCGCTCCCTTACGACATTCCACGCCTACCCGATCCGTTCCACTGCGACAATCCAAACCTTGACGAACCAATTGACAAGCCATATCGCGTCAGGCCACTCGACATACCATTTCAAACCAATACACTTGACATGCCCAACCGGGTCGAACCAACTGACATACCGAGCCAAAGCTCTCCACACGACATTCCGAGTCAGTCCTATCCGATCGACATACCTCTTCAGAGCTATCCTTTCGACAAGCCGCCCCCTTCAGAGCCACTCCTTGACGACTTACCTCACCTTACCAGTTCACTTCGACAGACCCGCCCTATCCCGTCCCATCTTTCCGACACACCACATCATCCCACCTCACCCCAACAGACATAACAGATCAAACCTCGCCGAACGACACGCCGACCCAGGGCTTACCAGTAGACATACCGAGCCGAGCCGCCTCAGCCGACAAGCCATGCTAAACCTATCCCTTCGACATACCAGTTCGAGCCGCCCCATTCGACGAGCCAGACCGGGACAAAGCTCTCCACACGACAATCCCCTTCTGATCCATCCCTATCAAACGACAAACCTGATCCAGCCATTTCAGTCCGCTCCAACAGACTATCCATATCAATCGACAAACCTGATCCCGCCACCCCGTTCGACATACCGATTCAGCCCAACACATTTCTATCCAGATGACAATCCACACCGGCCCGGGTCTTGCCAAACGACTACCCTGCCCTTATCATACCCGGTCACTAAGACACTCCACGCCTCCTCTTTCCGGGTAGACAAACCAGATCGCTACGGAGCTCACCGAATGACTTGCCAGACCATTTCTATCCAGTTCAAACGACATTCCCTTACGTACCTCGTCACTCCAATAGACAAACCATACCCCACCAATTCGGACCACTCCCCTCGACATGCCACTACAGTACATGCCGTCTCATCTGACAAACCCATCCTATACTGTCCATGGGACATGCCGAGTCTGCTCTATCCAGACGACAAATCAGCCCGCACCCGTCCTGAAGACATTCCTAGCCACTTCTATCCTAACGACCTACCAGCTCTTACCTTATCATTCAGACATGCCGTTTCGCACCGATCCAAGTCTCGAGACATATCGAGCCAGTCCAAACGACACTCCTCACCTCATCGGCCCAGCAGACAATCCTTACCCAGCCAGTTCTTGAGACAATCCACAGCGCATCAAACCGGCCGACACATCAAACCGAGCCAACTCTCACGACACACCGAACCACGTCGTATCTCGCCAGCCCATTGGACAATCCAGCCCGTCATGCCCCAACCCATTCGACAGGCCTTGTCATACCGAGCCATCAGACATACCGAACTACGCCCTATCTCGCCACCCCATTTGACAATTCAGACCTTCCCGATCCGCTTGACAATTCAGCCCGCCTCGTACCAACACAGTAGACATACCAGGTCCAACCTGATCTGGCCGACATACCTGCCCCCATCAACCCCAGAGACTTACCTTACCATATCGGTTCACTCCAGAAGACAAACCGATCTGAACCAGATCGTACCAATTGACGAACCAGGCCGCACCTCACCAGCTGACAAACCATACCTAACCCAGCCAAGAGACATACCCTTTCTACCCCGACCAGTTGACATACCAGGGCGGACCAATTCAATCGACGTATCATACCACGGCCTTCCAACTGACATACCATACCACGTCCTTCCACCTGACATACCATATCTCACCGAACCGAGAGACACGCCTTACCCACCCAATTCAGCTGACACTCCGAATCATCCCGCCCCACCTGACAATTCACACCCGCACATACCTCTTGACACATCAGTCCGATCCTCATCTATCGACAACCCAGTCCCATCCCGCCCAAATGACAAACCTGTTCGAATCTTACCTTTTGACATTCCCAACCGGGTCGCATCATTCGACATTCCAAACCACATCTCCCCAGGTGACAAACCAGACATGCCGAACCGGCCCAGTCCTACAGACAGTCCATACCGGGCCTTCTCCTCCGACAATCTACGCCGCGGCTACCCCGTTCAACCCAAACGACAATCCACTCCGCATCTATTCTGCTCAAACCAAACGACATCCCTATCCCCGTCCTTCCACTCCAGCAGACAATCCCTATCCAACCATCTCGCTCCCAATGACATGCCGGAGCATCTCTATCCTGGCGACAATCCTGCTCATTCCCATTCAGTCAGACATACCACACCGGTCCACCCCTGGCCACATGACAACTCTGCCCATACCCATTCAGTTGACAAGCCAGACCGCAGCATTCCAGCCGACAAGCCACATCTCAACTCACCACTCCACTCGACACTCCATGCCGTACTCTCTCCTGGACAAACCTGCCGACATACCATACCGGGACGTCCCATGCCCCCTCGACATACCGCACCACGTCGTTTCATTCCAACCGACCTACCCAACCTGTACTTACCATGCCGTACGACATATCAGACCGCGCCCAACCACACGACGTTCCATACCGCTCCTACCCGTACGACAAATTAGACCGCACCTCATCGAAGGACTTGACTTTTACATTTTGACTCAAAAAATTACTATATTAAAAATTATTATTTAATAGGAGGCACGATATATGGTCCACAGAATAGATACTAGCAAGTATACTCCAGATCAAGTTGAACTGCTTAAGCAAGCGTTCATGGATGATGAGCTGGAGAGCGGTTTAGACTACGGCGATGATACTATGAGCCATCCATTGCATATACTAGTTAATGGATCCGAGTATGATCAATGTTTCTTACAGGATATGATCCTCTGGTGTCGAATACAGCTATGTCTTGAACCTGATCCTGGATCGCAGTTCTATCAAGATATAGCTCAGCGACTGTTTGAAGTACATTGGCAGAACTGTAGGCATCCATATAACTTCAACCAGAAGCAAATGGATACTCATGCTGAGCACGTCTTCGAAACATATGAATCAGGTCCCGCATATAAATAGGAGGTGCTATGAAGAAGGATGATCTGAAGCAGAGTCTATATTGGATAGTTATAGAAAGGCTACGACAACAACATGCAAGTGGTACTTACATAGTAGGTACTAAGGGTAAGTATGGATATATGATATATCCACTCATTCTCTGGGATACTGAACTGCTATCTGAAACAGGAATAGCTAGTTCACCCTACGAAGAGTTCTATGCTCATCGTGCAGTGCATTGTCAAGACTGTGGAGTCTATTGGACAGCATTTCTGAATAGTGAGGACACCGATGACGATGTAGGAGCTGATGGAGTTTGCTTGTGTGTTCCCTGCTTCCGTAAGCGATTTGAAAAAATGACTCGGAAGCACGTATTAACTGCTATAGAAATGATTGATGCAGAACGAGCTACTGCGGGTCAGAAAGGAAGTTAGTTATGGGTACACCTTGCGAATTTTGGGTAGATCGAAAAACCATAATCGGTGGTAAACATCTTGATGGAGATCCAGACCATATACCTCTAAGTATCTTTCAAGCTACCACTCAACAAGAATTCATTCAACTAGTACGAGAGTACCTTACTAGCGATCAAGGTGTTATTGCCCGTAACTGGATTACAGATGACTTTGCTGGTGAGCAACAAGATATAGAAGAGAGTGAAGCTGATTATGGATATGTATTTGAAGACGGTAAGGTAAAAGGCTATATGAGTGGAACTAGGATATACCTACCTCACGAAGAGTGATTTGACATTTTGACATTAAAAAATGTGATAGATTATAAAATTGTTATTTTCAGGAGGACAAGTAACAATGACGGACTTTCAAAAAGTACAGGCTAGAGTTGTTGTTGGAATAGCGAATCAAATAAACGGTTTTATGGCCGGACACGTCAACGATTTTACTAGTGCTATGTGGTATGCAGGCTTATTAGTTATGACTTTTAGTACTCGTAATGAACAGCAATTGCGTAATTTACTCATTACGCAAGTACCTGCAACTCTAGTAAGTCAATGGATGGATGTTAGGCATTAATTGATGTGTAGGGGGAAGTATGATTGTCGGTATAACTTAATTTAACGGGAGGACAGTAATGGAACATCCGCTTAATATGTTTCCACAGATCAAGTATCACTGGTCCATGCAGATATCAACAACAGATGAAGTACCTGGTACTAAATGTAGTAGTAAGGACTTTACTCACATTGTAGCTAGTTACCCACCAACAGAATACTACGATCAGCGAGAACATCAAGATCTACATCCACGAGAGGTTAGTGAAAGTGATTGGTATTGTTGGGCTTCATGGGAAGTACCTACTCAAGATAAACTAACGACGTTAAGTGATAAGATGCAGAATGAGTATCAAATACAAATTGGTACTGCTAGTTTGAAAGGCACTTGTACGGCGTTAAATAAGAACCAGTATGTTTACTGGAAGAATCTATTACAACACCGTTGTAGTAAGTTCTATATGGAGTTACGCAATCATGATCAACAACATGACGGTATACCTTTAGATGCAAGTCTTGAACAATTCGTGGATTTGTTTGATAACCTGCCTAGTTACTTATCAGAGCGTTTATATTATGCGGTGCATGGTATAGCTGATGACTTTGATGATCTTATTTGGGCAGTACAATTACATCCGTTCATCGATGGTGTAGCTTTACATCTACATCATCCAGCTACTTGGGCCGCTGTATTACATACTGAGGGTTTTGATCAATATACAACAATGACTTCTAATGGTCACTAGAGGAGCTAGTTATGCCTCACTATTTTACCTTCTATATAGAATGTAATCATTGTGGTATATCTTTTAGGTGTCTTGAAGATCTAGACTTTCATATAGAGAAGGAGATTAATCCACAACTACGTAATAGTTATGTAGGTTTATTGACGAAGATACGGGAACAACATCCTACATTTAGCTACATGGAAGCTATGCGGTTAATTGTTACTACAGCAATAGCTCATGGTAAACCTGGCCATATACCTACTGACCGATGTGCTGATTGTAGGGATTTATATTATCGGAAATTGATGCAACACTATTAGGAGATGCTATGGCTTACGTTTTTATGATGGGAAACTGTATAGCCTGTAATAATCCGTTTAGCTTCAATCCTATGAAAGTACCATCACTACGTGTGAATGGTGTTCGCGAACCTCTTTGTAAAGAATGTGTAGCTGAAGCTAATAGGTTACGAGTAGAACGTGGGGATAAGCCTGTGGTTATTCACCCAGATGCTTATGATCCCTGCGATGAAAATGAAGTGGATTGGAATGGAGGAGAATAAAATGGAAGTACGTGATTTTAGAGAACGATCTCGTAAGGCTATGATTGATCGGCAGAAGTCTGTCTATCCAGAGGGCTATCCAAATAGAATGTCTGACTTTTTCTCGGTTACTTTGAAACTTGTCGATGTTAACGATAGTAGATATGAAACATTACTGAAAGCATACGTGGATTGGGCATTAGTATATTGTGATTATGCATCTGTATTATGTCTTCCAGAGGATGTAGAGGGTCTTTACAATAAGAGTTTTGAACTTGCTATACCTCTATGGGAACTCATGCATGATATCTGCTGGGATAATCATGAATACGCTAGTGCAAAAGAACTACTAGTCGGTAGTAAAAAGTATTAAGTATTAGGAGGTCATATGCGTAAGTATTTAGAATTAGGAGCTAGTCCTTACGATACAGACTGCGTACAAGTTGGAGTTGAAAACTATGGTGTATTAGCTCTAGCCGAATGCAATAGGTATCGCAGACAGCTAGAAGAACAGTTCAAAGATAGACCTACTACTACTATTACCTTCGGTGTTAAGAAGTTCGGTCATGGCGACAATCGTTACTTCGAAGCAGTGGTTTACTTTGATGCTGATGATCCGGCGCAAGTTGAATATGCTTATTATGTAGAAGCTAATTTACCCGCTAAATGGATGCCTCAGGTTATCTCACACGGGTGTATTCGTATTCATATCGATTAAACCACTACCCGCTTGCCGTTGGGGCAAACATCCACTAGAATAATATTAATACTGTAGCTACTACTCACGTAGTAGCTACTGACCACCTGTTAAGAAATACACAGGAGGAATAATGTATTTTATTGAGGTGTTAGTCACCGCGCTCATGTTGGGGGTGTTAGTTTTAACCGCCAAAACTTACGGTCTGCCTTTCATTGACACTTTCGGCCTGAACTTTATTCAAGTCATGGCCATCATCACTGCAATACTTTGGGTATTGCATATCCACGACATATACCAGCACAGGCGAGATGCATTTGCTACACCGCTAATGTATTCTTCTGAACCTTACAAACCTCCTCTCCCGTAATATCATGGAAACTATCTTACTCACTATTATTCCGGGTTTCTTGGCTATGGTTACGGCCATATTCGCCTGGCTTAAAGGTGAGAGGGATAGACGTAGAACCGATGCTGCTGCTAGTGTTATGCAGGCATCTATAACAGCATATGAGCATACTACTCTAGAATTACGACAACAGGTGGTCTTTCTTAAAGCTGAAGTTCACGACTTAACAATTCAAGAAGAAGTTAGGAAGAAACAGTTACATCACTTGCATGAAGAGATTGTTAAGTGTGAAAGTGAAAGTGCCCGTACGCAAGTGCGGGCTACACAACTTGATGCAGAAGTGCAGATTGTTAAGGCAACTAATGTTACCTTAATTGCTAGAATAGCAAATCTGCAAAATGATATAGACCAACTAACGAATATTATTAAGGTAAGGGGGTTACGATAAATGAGCGACGAGCCGTTGAGTGTTATATTAAAGGCTAATTTACTTGAACATGATCGTCGACCTAGTTTATTAGATGATGATACTATAGGTATACTTAGCAGGGCTAATGTAGGTTTAGAAGAAGCTTATCGTGCTGCCCCAGTTGGTGTTATTGTTTTAGATCGTACTGGTAGAATTGTAGTATTTAATCCAGAAGCTGTTCGCATCTTTGGCTATTCTCCTAATCAAGTGCTGGGGCAATCTGTCGAGATGCTAGTACCCGATAATATTCAAATCAATCATGTTAGATACCGAGAAGAGTTTCTTCGACATCCGGTACCGCGCCAAATGGGTACTGGTCGTAAGATTACGGGTAAACATATGGACACCACTGTGTTGAACTTAGATATCGCTATCAGTTATGTTAACACTAGTCTAGGAATTATTCCAGTAGCATATATTCGGTTGAAAGACCATGATGAGGACCCGGTAGTTATAAATGAAGACGGGTTCGTTGTTAGGAATGAGTAAAAAGTATCCGCCTGTCATTTTGACAGATGATGAGCTTAATAGTTTATTACCTATTATGCACCGGCTGGCTAGAGCTGTGGGTAAGAACTTTCCTAAATATAGAGTAGACGAAGAGGATTTAGTACAACAAGCTTTCTTAGGTATATTGCGAACTCATCCTCGTATGGATGAAACTGAAGACGATTTACTTCATCGTAGAATAGCATCCGCTGAAAATAGAATGATCGATGCCTTCCGGGCTTATTCTAGTCGTCGTAATCCAGGACTACGACGTATGGAAGTACTAGTAGAAGATATAACAAAATTACGTAGTACAGGTAACCCTATCAATGAAACTCTATTTGATACCTTACCTGGACCTGAAGAGATAGCTATACAGAAGAATGAAGTGAGATATCGTACCTCTCACTTAAAGCCTATTGAACGGCATGTAATCAAAAGACGTTTAGAAGGTATACCTTTCATAGATATAGGAAAAGAATTAGGTTTAGGTGAGGCTCGTGTATGTCAGCTACAGATTCGTATTCTAAAGTATCTAGAATTGCTCCGATGACTAGTCAAGAACAACTTGATAGCTTCTTATTGCATTATCGTACTGGGTTCAGAGAGAATGTATCCCGTATGCAAATAGAAGGTATAGGTAAACTGATGACGTCTTTACAAAATGATAAAGACATGACCGACATCAGATGGCAGGCATATCTACTGGGTACTATAAAGCATGAAGTAGGTAATACTTGGCAACCCATTAAAGAAAGAGGAGGTGAAGATTACTTTATAAGACGTTACTGGACGAATAAGAAAAGACGAATGGCATTAGGTAACCTATCACCTGAAGATGCTGTTCGATTCTCTGGTCATGGTTATGTTCAATGTACTGGTAGGGGTAACTTTATTACCTTTGGCCGTATACTAGGTATCGACCTAGTAAACAATCCGGAGCTAGCATTAGAACACGATAATGCTTACAAGATTGCTTCTATAGGAATGCGTCGCGGTAAATTTACAGGTAGAGCATTTCGACACTATATTAACGATACCGGTTGCGATTTTTATAAGGCTAGGAAGATTATCAATGGTTTTGACCAAGCAACCTTAATTGCCAACCACACCCACGTATTGCTCACGTGCTTAACACTCTCTCCCGTAACTTCGGTTGAGGATCAATAACATGGTAGATGATAGCCGTTCAGGCGTAAGAGTTGAAATTAAACCAGATACTGTTACTTTTTATCGCAAGTACAAAAATGGGGAACAAGGTCGTATTGTTTCTGAGCTAGTAAACAAGCAAGGTTGGCGTTTACTAGATGTAAAATGGGATGCAGGATATCAAAGTCCTGTATTTGAAAAAGAAGTAATAATACTCTAACCCTTTCCAATTACATTTTAAGGTAAAGTATAGACAGCAATCTTAAAGTCTGCCGTGACAGTATGAAACCTTTACATTTTGACTCAAAAAAGTTTGTTATTATAAACAAAATCTTTTTACGGGAGGACTACTATGCCACCACCAGCTAGTTTTGACGATGTTGTTTGTTTAGCTAACACAGAACTTGCTTGCTTGATCGACTTTGGTGACCGAGAACTTTGGATTCCTTATAAGTGTGTTGAGGATGATAGTGAGGTATTCGAGAAGGGGGATAAGGGTACTGTACTAGTGGCACACTGGTTCGCAGTACAAGAAGGTTTAGTCGAAAAGGATTAACCATTTGGGATAATTTTGGAGGTGGGTAATTGTTAACCCAAGGCATGATCTCCTGTTTTAACATGGAACCGGAGGCAAAAATACAACGATTAACTTGTATTATGATATGAACTTTGACATTTTGACTCAAAAAATTGTTATTAAGAAAATAGTTTTTAACTAGGAGGCATATATGGCGGAACTTGAAGTGAAGTATCCTAATGTTAAGGTACAATTATCAGGTGAGGATGGAAATGTCTTCGTAATAATTGGTCGTGTTAAGTTAGCACTACATCGCGCCAACGTTGATCCTAAAGAAGTCGATATGTTTCTGGATGAATGTACAAGTGGAGACTACGATCATGTACTACAAACGTGCATGAAGTGGGTTGATGTTTACTGAAAAAGGAAATTAACATCATGACAACTGGAGATAAATGTAGTTTTTGTAGTAGAACAACATCTATAGGTAATATTTGCTGGTACTGCAGGTCGTATCATAAGATGCCTAACACTAATAAACAATACAATAGTACTATTTTTATAATACTAGGCATTCTTATTACTTACTTCTGCATATATTCGTTACTAATAAGGTACTAATATGGCTACAACTACTCATTATCATACTTGCATCATATGTGAAGGGGTAATGTTTACCGCAAACGCGTATGATAGTCGTTATTGTGGTGCTGCAGAAGAACATACAGATGGATATTGCTTCTTCTGTAATCAATTACGCGAACTAATGCAAAAGAGAGGTACAGCAGAACCTGAAGTAGATGGTGTACTTATTAAACTTTGGAAAGATGAACTACATAAGCTATACGGAGAAACACTTGTAAAGCTACAACAAGATGTTAACTCTGAACTACGTCGGAAATAGAAGGGGAAGTCCGGATGGCAGAGCAATTGAAGTTCTTGGACATCTCAGAACTCCAAGACTTAACAGAACAGGCTGGAAGACATTTCAAGTCAGGTTCTAGACGTGCTCAGCATGAGAAGCAAAGTGCTCGAGAACGACAATCGTGGATGCGGAGTTCTGTAAGTAGTCGTTCTCGAGCTAAGGATTTGAGTCAATTAACAGAAATGGAGGCATGGTATGATCAAATAACAGAAGAACAATTAACATACGATCAACTATCACCTATGGAAAGTTCTTGGGCTCGAGTAGAAGAAGCTCTTTGGCTTTGGATTGGTAATGCTAGACATCCAGACTATAGAGCAAAAGCAAAAATACCTAGTCTTAAAGGAGTTAACCTTAGTAAAGCTTATAGACTTAAAGAATACTATTCTATTGATGAGCAAGGTCACCAAGTACTTGTCGTAGAACGGTTAGAAGAATCTGACTAACAAGAGGATTTGCTAGTGCGCTATTTTGCTATACTCAAGAACCACTTAATCTTTTACGTTATAGCGGATGATCCGAATCAAGCTGTAGGATTTGTACGACAGGCAGCGCCAGATGCAAATGAATGGGGGGATTTGAACGATGTAGATAGTAACTTCTATATTAAAGTACGTCGTCCAGGTACACCAAAGGGTTTACTTGAATTTCTAACACGCGTAAACGGGGAGGTGTATCTATGCTCAGGTAAAAATATAGATGATGCACGTAGTAAGATTGAAGAAGCACAAAGGGTACCGATTATGGAACAAGATATCGTCTTTCTTGACGATACTGAGCTACCTTTTAACCTACTAGTGGCGGTAGAAATAGATCCAGAGACAGAAGCTAAGTTTGTATTACAAAAGGTAGCAGAACAGAACTAGGAGAAGACATGGAATCTACATACGATACTATAATCAATGACTTGAAACGACAGATAGGAGTAATTGACGCAGAACAAAGTATGTTAAGCCAAATTAAAGAACGACTAACTAGCACTATTAATGACTTGAGCAAGATCACTGAACCTTCGGATGAGGATATTGATCAAACTCATGGTAATGGTAGTACTAACGGTCACGGTAATGGTAATGGTAATGGTTATTCCTATAAAACAGTTGATCCTCGTACAGTAGGTAATTTCAAAGATATCACTATACGAGAGATCCCGAGAAAAAGAGCAGCACGTAAAACTAAGGGTTTCTACAGACAGAAACCAGCTGGGTTACAGACTGTTACTAAGCATCCTGCAAGTGGAGTACCTATTGCTCAGCGAGTAACTCAGTTTCTACGATCATCTGAGAGACCTCAAACCTTAGACGATATCGTACAGAACTTACTCCAAGAGGGTATTAAGAGTAGAGCTAAGAATCTACAAGATCTACGAATCATTGTACGACAACAACTACATCGGGAGGCACGAAAAGAATCTGGAATCATTACTGAGTTAGGTAAAGGGTTATACGCAGGGGCTTAATAACATTAACCTATTGAGCTAGTGTAAAAACTAGCTCAATAACATAGGAGCTATATGAAGCTTGCCTCTTATAAGAAATACGTTACAACGCCTATTAGTATTCCAGAAGGACGAGTGGGACAATACTCTATAAAGCATACTCCTATTAAACCAGGCGCACAATTAGAGTCAACTAATATGCGTTTTGCTTATTATGGCGAGCCTATACCTTATTTCAAGATAGATTATCCTGACGGAGGTATGATTCATAGCTTGCTTAAGGACAGAGGTAGTGTGTTGATGACTGATAACCCTATAGAACTGCTAGGACAGGCACCTTTTATCCATAAAGCTAAAGGGGATGTACTAATTGGTGGTCTTGGATTGGGGGTAGTAGCTGAATTCTTAGCTAATAAGAAGACTGTTAAGAATATCACTGTAGTTGAAAGGTCTGATGAGATAATTAAACTAGTGCAACCGCATATTAATCCCAGAATTAACATAGTACACGCTGACTTGTTTGACTATCTAGAGAAGGTTGAACGGTTATCTTGGTCCTCTGCCTGGTTTGATATTTGGTCACCCACTAGTGAATGGGTTTGGAGTAGATATATACTACCTTTACGGGTGATAGTAGGCCGTCGTTTTGGTTATCAAGCACAATTAAAGGTCTCTTGTTGGGCAGAGAGTTTAATGTTGAACCAACTACTAGAGTCTTACGAGAGAATGGCGGATATACCTGCAGAACGTTTGAAGAATGAGCCTGCTTATTGGATATGGCGTAAAGGTATTGAACGATTTAAGACAGTACCTGAAGATAGACTTACTAACCTTTCGCTAAAGAGTTCTTCAGATATTGTTAAGAAACTAGAAGCATCAGGAGGTGAACCTTATGAAGGATTAAAAGAAGATATGAGTCCGTTAGACATGCTTATGCATATTAAGCAGAGTAATAAAGACAATCGAGATCTACAAGGAGCCACCCGTGTGTTCTTTTCAGGTATGGGTCTCGATATATGGGAACAGATGTTTGGTAAGTATTACGATGAGTATGTACAGATGCGACCTCATAAAGTACGAGGTGATGAAGAGCATGAATTAGAGGACGTTGAAGAACATGTCTGAAATGCAACACATGCTACTATGTTGGTTTGATGGGTCAGCTACCCAGGGAGCCTGCGTATTTGAAACTGGAAGATGTTTTAGAGCAGCTATACCAGAAGGTATACCACCTACTACATCTGCCGGAGAATATACAGGATTGTTGTTAACGTTACTTATGGCACGACATTTACACTACAGACACTTATTGATTACCGGAGACAATCAATCGGTTATATACCAAGTAATGGGTAAATGGCAATTACGAGCACAACACTTACAAATACTACATACACATATCATGAGGTTATTACCTACTTTAGATGCGCGTATACGCTGGCAGCCACGTGCAACTAATTTAGCAGATGCCGTGCTTCGTAGTACTGAATATACCGAAGTACAAATACAAGGTTTATTATGTCGACCGACACTCTTAATTTTATAGATGCTAGTCAGTTAACAGGTATTGTTAAAGAAGAAAGACCTAGTAGTAAGATACGTAAGTTACTTATGCGTATTCCTATAGGTCAAGCGATAGCGTTAGTTGATCTAGCAAAGGTAGTTCAGCAGGATTTGAACGTAACTCACCAACATGCTTACTCTCGCATTCATCAAGTACTTACTACTAGGTACATGCAAAAGCTGGGTTTTGAGAAAATGGTTGGTGCTAATGGTTACGTTTACGTAGCGCGCAAAGTGCCCCTTGATTTTCCTATCGCTTCCTGATTAAAATAGGTATATGATTGATGTACAGCCTTTATTTCCACAAGTGACTATAACGATGAATGTAATAATAGATAATCCCATTGTGCTAATGGCACGAGTGGTACATGCATTACGTATTCACCATATACCTGATCGGGAAGTCCAAGAGTTTATCAGTAAAGCTGCTGCGCTAGATTACAACAACCTATTAAAAGTAGTACACGATACTGTTAACGTTATCAGTATTGAATAAAGGAGTTGTTTTACTATGGAAAGCATACAGCCCGTTGTGGCTTCTCAACGTTGTATTGTACATCTTAATAAACACCATAACTCAAGCTTTCCAGATGATGTTATTT
>Ga0126304_10000817_pt1 | contig 13625 bp, 9 predicted proteins | sample Plot25_FD_92538 | JGI IMG/M metagenome (GOLD analysis project Ga0126304, IMG submission 92538) | Serpentine soil microbial communities from UC McLaughlin Reserve, CA, USA - Plot25 | ecosystem: Environmental > Terrestrial > Soil > Grasslands | place: USA: UC McLaughlin Reserve, Lake County... | reverse complement strand
ACACGGTTCATGTGCGAACCACGCATCCAGATATTATATTGCCAAATGAACTGATAGATATGTCGTTTCTCGACCTATACGATTTTGCAAACACTTTGCGGACAATGAACAATGAACAGTGAACAGTGAACAATAGACAATGAACAATGGATAATTTCGCGTCACCATTATTCATTGTTCATTGTCCACTGTCTCTTTATGGAAAATTCGAAATATTAGTTATCCTCTCGGGTTCTGTAACTGCTAAACTTTCCTTCAACTCGATGAACTGCTTGAAATTTGTCACATCCTCTTTCACCATCTTCTTAAACATTGGATTGAATAAGCGAGCAACCTGTGTTCCAATATTCCCTGCAGGTGGACGATAAGTGATCATAATCCTGAGCTCTGTCCCGCGATCCCCAAGTGCATTTCTAAATTCCACTTTACCCGCATTTTCAATAGTAGATCCCGGCAGCGATTGCCATGATAGCAGACTGTTTTCGTCATCCTTTACAATCTCAGCATCCCATTTTATTGTCACCATGTTATTTGGAATCTTCGCTTCCCAATGAGATCTGCGGTTATCAATCTCCTGTACCGATTCAAGATGACGCATGAATAGCGGGAGATTTTCAAGCCTCCGCCAAAAAGCATAAACTTCGTGTTTGGGTTTATTGACGATCACTGTGTTTCGGATATTCACAGACGTTGTTTTACTACCATCGATATCGAAATAGTCATAAACAGAACTGAAACCGGTAATACCACGAGCTAACAAAGCAGCTCCGCTGGTTGCCTTAACAAGATTGGCTATAGGAGATTTGGGCAGTCTTTTAAGTCCCCGGTAAAGCATCCATGCACCTATTGCGATTGATAGTCCTCTTTCGAAATTGCTGATGTTGAGGTTATGTTCTTCCTTAGGAGATAGCGACGGATCAAGTGTATCCTCCCATTGTAAGAATTGGTTTTGTGATGACATAGTTATTTGTTTTATAGACTTACTGAAAAAACCTTGCTCGGCAGAATTGCTCGAAAACGCTGTTCCTCAAGTCGTTGGTTTTCAATGTTGCTGAGTGACCTCCGTAAAATGTGCTCTGAAATTTTAATCGCTTCGGAATATTTTTGAGTATTTATATACCCAACGGTAATCGGAAGCTGGTCAAAGTGCTGTTAATTTTAAAATTTGTCTGCATTCAGTTGAAATTTTGCGTCTTGGTTCCCGTTAGGCTTATATATCTTTATAACATGCTGTCCATGCTCAGGTTAAAATCCATTATTTTCTTTTTCGCAGTTTCATTTTTATCATCACAGGTCTCCGCTCAGTCCCTTGCATCGGCCGACAGGAAGCAATTGGTGAAAAAAGAAGATACTCTGCGACGATTTGCAGACAGCATGATCAATTCGGAATCTCCGGCCGTTCGATTTCGTGCCGACAGTAATTTCGTTCGTGGTCTTGTCCGTGCCCTTCGCGTAAAAAATTCCTTCAATTACCCCTTTGATTCCCTGCAGACTGTATCGAGGCTATACTCGCCAGATAGCTCGTTCAGGATTTTCACCTGGCAGATAAAAAAGAACGAGTATGTGCTTCTCCAAAAAGGGGCTATCCAGATGAAGACGGGTGATGGATCTTTACAGCTTCACCCGCTTTTCGACGTTTCTATGTTCACAGGTAAGCCGCAAGACTCTGTTCGCAGTCGTAACAACTGGATCGGTGCAATATATTATAAGATAATCATGAAGGAGCATAATGGCAGGAAGTATTATACGCTACTGGGTTTTGACGATTTTAGTGTGAGCAGCAACAAAAAATGGATGGAAGTTCTTTCATTCAACGCCAATGGCGAACCGGTTTTTGGTGGGCCTTTTATTTCATTTACGGAAGATTCAGTGAAAAGGCCCGTACAGTCACGCTTTGCTATTGAATATAAGAAAGAAGCAGGTACAGTGTTTAATTACAACCCTGAGCTGGATATGATTGTTTTTGATCATTTAATATCCGAAACTGATCAACCGGAGAAGAAAGATACTTATATACCGGATGGTGATTTTGAAGGGTTTAAATGGGTCAACGGTCAGTGGGTGCACGTCTATAAAATTTTTGATTTCAAATTAGAGGATGGAGCTTTTCCGAAAGAAGCAACTATCTTCGACGATGCGGGAAATATCGATGAAAAGCAATTGGAGGAAGCCTCCCAACGAAATATCGATCGTAAAAATCCACCAAAGAAAGAGCCTGTAAAAAAGAAGACAACTCCTGTTAAGAAGGCCGGTTCGGGCACATAATACAATCCTGCCTGATAACATTTTCCGACTATCTTTGCCGCTCAAAAAAATTGTATGGCTTTACAAGCAGGGATTGTCGGATTGCCGAACGTAGGAAAATCAACTTTATTTAATGCTGTCAGTAATAGCGCTAAGGCGCAGGCAAGTAACTATCGCTTTTGTACGATCGAACCGAATATAGGACTGGTAGATGTGCCCGATGCGCGTCTTGAAAAACTCGCTGAGCTTGTTAAGCCTAACCGGATTGTTCCCACCCAAATTGAGATCGTTGACATAGCTGGCCTTGTTAGAGGCGCAAGCAAGGGTGAAGGCCTTGGGAATAAGTTCCTGGCTAATATACGCGAAGTAGATGCCGTTATACATGTTATTCGCTGCTTTGAAGACGAGAATATCCTACGCGATGAAGGGCCAATCGACCCCATAAGCGATAAGGAAATAATAGATATAGAATTGCAATTAAAGGACCTTGACAGCGTAGAGAAAAAGATTAGCAGGGCAGAGAAACAGATCCGCACGGGTGATCCAAAGGTGAAGGCCGAATATGAAGTGCTGCTCCGTTGCAAAGAACATCTTGAAAAGGGAAAGAGCATCCGCGAATTAAATCTCTCGAAGGAAGAGAGGCCTGCGATCGCAGATATATTTCTGTTATCGGAAAAACCGGTATTGTATGTCGCTAACGTGGACGAACCATCGATGCACACTGGTAATAAATTTTCAGAAGCGTTGAAAGAATCAGTGAAAAATGAAAATGCCCAGGTTATCATCATGAACAATTCAATTGAGGCGCAAATCGCTGAAATGGAAGATCCGGCTGATCAGCAATTATTCATGGAAGAATATAAGATGCAGGAACCTGCGTTAAACCGTCTGATACGATCTGCCTATAAACTTCTCAATCTCTATACATATTTCACCGCCGGTGTTCAAGAAGTGCGTGCATGGACAATACATGAAGGATGGAGGGCGCCGCAGGCTGCAAGCGTTATTCATACAGATTTTGAAAAGGGGTTTATCAAGGCGGAAGTAATCTCTTATGATGACTTTATTCAGTATGGCTCAGAGGCCGCATGCCGCGAAAATGGAAGGTTGAGAATAGAGGGAAAAGATTACTTTGTAAAGGATGGAGATGTGATGCACTTCCGCTTTAATGTCTAATCGTTCTTCGTGTCCTTTGTCCTATTCTCTTTTGTGGCCTTTGTGAACCCTCTGACTGTACATTCAAGGGGTTCACCGAAGAACATAACGGAATAGCACACAGGACACGACGAAATACGATTAATGAGATCCCGTACTATCAACGCCCGGCTTCTTCTTCTTGAAAGGATTGAGTCCTTGCATCAAACCCTTTCTCGTTTCTTCCAATTTCGTTTTGGCATCCTTAGACGTAGAACCGGTTGTATCTTTTTCACCGGCCAGTTGCTTTCTCAATTCTTCCTTTGCAATATCTGCCGCCTGCTTCTTCACAGAGGCGATTGTATCTTTAACCGTTGTAGTCACAGCTGTTTTGGTACTATCGATTTTTTGTTTTGCGAAGTCGGTTGCCTGTTGCTTCAGATCAGCAGCAAGACTGCTAGCCGATTGTTTCAGGTCCGTTTTAAAAACAGGATTGGTGATAGTGCCACCTAACAATACGTGCAGGTTCACCACTTCGGCGACTTTCACCGGTACACCCTTGTCATTAACTTGGGTTACAAGATCGTTGATATACTGGTTCCCCTTCTCCCCCATCATTGATCTCGGCAGCTTCAGGTTGACTACATAATCCAGTGACTGGTCCAGGCCATGCATCCCTCCTATTTCAATATCTACTTCTTTCGCCTTGATCGTAAATGGTTTCACCAGCACCTTTCCATTGGTGAATTGTATATAATTTTTGACATCCTTCAGACTGATGGTTTCAAGTTCTTTTACGTTCAGGTTCTGTGCAAGCTTATCAACTGGAGCGAACTTCTTCAGAAAACCTTCGATTAGGAGAAGATTTCCTTCTCCAGTCAACGAATTCAAGTCAGGCATCATGTTATCACCCAGTTGCCCGGTGAAGCTCAATTTCGAGGATAATTTACCCGAGATAAATTTTCCTACAGGCATGATCTTATCAAGTGTGTTAAAGGCATAGAATGTTTTTTGAACATCCAAACCTTTTACGTCATACGTAAGATTAATCGCGGGCTTCAACTTATTTTCCTTCGTAGAATATGATCCATTAATAGCCATTGTGCCATCGAGCGCATTTGCCTGAACATTGTTTATCTGCACGGTTTCATTTGCCATTCTCAAACTGCCTGACAGATTATGGAGATCAATCTTATCATAGTGCACTTTGTCGACGGAGGTATTAATCACAACCTGAATATTTGACGGAACAAGGAATGGTTTGCTTTCTTCCGACGTAGCTGAGACCGTATCTGTCGAAACTCCCATCCAGTCATCCAGGTTAACATGGTCGGCTTTCACCGTCAGGGTGCCGTCAAGCGTTTGGTCTTTGAGCACATAGCCAAGGAGGTTATTAATTGTTCCGTTTCCTGAAAAGTTTGTTTTCATATACTGTCCCTGCACATCGGATACGGTTACATTTTTCGGGTTGAATGTCATCAGCAGGTTGTTGAGGGAAACACCATCGGGGTAATCTTTAGAAGCGTACAGAAAGTCTTTAAGTGAAATATTTCCCGCGGCATTGAACTGTTCATAGCGTTGTTGTTCAATCGCAGACATATTTCCATTTATAGTGACATCTGCATTCATCAAACCAGTAAGCTGCGTTCCTTTTTCAAGTTTTACAAACTGCGAAACCCTGGAGAGATTTAGTTTTCCTTTGGCTGCAGCATCAATGAACATATCGCTGACGGGAGTCTTGACAAGAAGCCGGAAATCAAAAGGTTCATTATCCAGGTCAACGTGGGCTTTCGGGATATTAACGACCGTATGATCCGTAACTCCATCCGGATTGTTTACGTTCATAGTCAGGTTGATATTTTTAGCCGGTAATGGAAGATCGGGATACTGGAAAAATCCGTCCTGCACCGCAAGATCAACATTGTAAGCAGGCATTTGATCTCCACTGTAAATCCCTTTGACAAAGCCATTGAATACGGCTTTACCGCTCGTCTTTATTTTTGCAAAATCCCTTTTATAAAGAGCAGGCACCAGTGAAAGAATATTCTTAAAATCAATTGCGGGGGCATCGAATTTGATATCCATCCTATACGTGCTGTCGTTCACTAATTGAAAAAAGCCGTCCGTTGCCAGTATCAGTTCATTGAGTTTGATGGATCCTTTTTGAAAACTATATTTCGATGTCTTATTGTCTATTGCTATATCTGCATCCATCACTGTCTTTGCATTCGATAAGTAAGGAACGCCTCCATATGAAAAGCTAACAGCGTCGGCCGACGTCCTGGTAACCAGTGTGAAAAGGTCCGCAGTAAAATCGCCATTTCCTTCGTGGTTGAGATTGATGATTTCCGAGCCCATATTACTGCTCGCATCATCATAAAATATATACCCATTGTTGATAGCATAATGCTGAAGATTCAGCGTAAAGGGCTTTTCTTCTGTTGTTGTGGTTGAGGTGTTATCTTCTTTTCCTATGTCCCAGTTAGCTCTTCCATCCTTCAAGACAATCGCGTGTATACGCGGCTCATCGACAGAGATCGAGTAAAGTTTAAAATCTGACCCTTTAATCACACTCATGATGTTAAGGGAGGCATTGATTGCCTTTGCAGCGATCAGGGTATCATTGGAGAATTCGTTATTGCCAATTACCTGGAGATTTTCAATCGCAACTGAAACTTTCGGGAAACTTCTGAGGAAAGAAATGTCGACATCTTTGAAATCAGCCTTCGCATCTATCTTATTATTGATTTCCTTTTTTACAATCGCAATGATTTTTCCTTTGAAAAGATAGGGTGCAGCAAATGCAAAGCCTATCAAAAAAACGAGTACAAGGAAAAAAATCTTAAAGACCCTTTTAAGGAGGGCGACAAGACGGTTCTTTTTCATGATAACTGGATATTGGATGCCTAAAAATAGGCAGCTTAGCCCATATTTCAAATAGGCGTAAAATATTGCTATAAAACGAGTTTTGTTAATACAGACGAGCTTATTAATTTTACCATCTCGGGATGTAGCGCAGCCCGGTAGCGCGCTTCGTTCGGGACGAAGAGGCCGCTGGTTCGAATCCAGTCATCCCGACCACCTATTTTCTTTTGAGATATAGTCCCTGGTTTTGACGGGGCGCTTCGTTTTTGGACGAGAGGCCGCTGGTTCGATCCACAATCCCGCAGAAATTTTTAGCCTACACGTGCGTTGCCGCCGATAACATTTTTACTGTCAGAAACAGAGAACACAAAACCATTGATCCGAGCATGGTGGCCTTGATGAATTGTCTGAAGGGTGTACTTTGCAGAAATTGCTCATTTCGGCCTAATAATATTCCACCGGTCAAATAAGCCAGCTCAAAACCCATGGCGATTGCTATGACAGCGGGTAAAATATGCATATCGAGTCTTTATTTGTTGCCTCTAACTGAGAAAATTTATGGCTGGGCGGTGTGACAGAGTATAGTCACCCCGATCTAATGGCTTAATGTTAGTGAGGATGAGGTTTTATTAAAAATAAGGACGCAAGGAGAAAAATAAATGCTCTGCCTGCACCTTTTTTTTTCAACAGCACGAAAGGCAGCTGTCCGTCCCCAGAAAAAAAAGGATGTGAATTACGTTGAATGCTGAAGAAGTAAAACGTTCAACCTGAAGTTAACGTTTTCGAACCTTTAACTCAAAATGTTAAAGGGCGATGGACTGTTTCTATCACTTGGGGACTAACCTTCCTATAAAAACTCCTCCCGCCTCTGCCTTAAGAAGAATCTTTTTTTAATAGAATGCGGTGTTATTGTCCGATGGAACTAAATAATGTTTTAATCTGATTACATTTGGCGAAATCATTTTATACCCAAGACATCCATTATGCAGTTACGATTGGTTACGATTCTGATATTCCTGCTTACGACTTCACATTTAAATTCTGGAAACAATGAAAATATCGGTAGTTCGCTTTATAAGGACCGGATTTTAACCGGTGCCGATCAAACAGAAAAATATTTGTCTTACCTGAAAGGAAAGAGAATTGGAATATTATCGAATCAAACCTCCATCATTGGTAAAGCGCATTTGGTTGATAGCCTAAAATCGCTTGGCATTAATATCGTCACGCTGTTTGGCCCGGAACATGGATTCCGTGGGAATGCAAGTGCTGGCGTCAGTGTGCAGGACGAAGTGGATAGTGCAACAGGCATCCCGGTTGTATCATTATATGGTGTTCGTAAAAAGCCTTCAAAAGAACATATGGATGCCATCGATCTGATGATTTATGATTTGCAGGATGTAGGTTGCCGGTTTTATACCAACATCAATAAGTTGGCGGCCCTGATGGAAACCTGTGCTGAAAATGGAAAAGAATTATTAATTCTCGACCGGCCTAATCCTAATGGTTACCTGGTGGATGGACCAGTTCTCGACATGAAATTAAAGTCGGGAATTGGCATGTTTCCAATACCAATGTCGCACGGAATGACTATTGGCGAATTTGCGCAGATGCTGAATGGAGAAAATTGGCTCATAAACGGTGTTAAGTGTAAGGTTAAAATTATCCCTGTGGCCAATTACAGTCACGACATGCCTTATACGCTTCCCGTTAAGCCTTCGCCAAACCTGAATACACAACAGTCCGTGATGTTGTATCCTTCGACCTGCTTGTTTGAAGGAACTGCATTGAATCATGGTCGAGGTACATATTTTCCTTTTACTGTGTTGGGTGCACCATCACTCAAGGGCAAGTACTCGTTTTCATACACTCCTGTTGGAATACCTGGTATGGCGGAAACGCCGCTGCATATGAACCAGCTTTGTTATGGATTGGACCTGCGGAACTATGATGTCGAAAAATTACGGAGATCAAAAAAGGTAAATATCCAATGGATGATTGAGTTGTACAAAGCTTTTCCTGATAAAAAGAAATTTTTCGACTTCTCACAAAGTAAAGAAATGGGAAGTATTGATAAACTCGCAGGTACCACACGATTTAAGGAACAGATTATCGGGGGCATATCTGAAGAAGAGATTCGCCGAAGCTGGGAACCGGGTTTAAGTGAGTATAAAAAAATGAGGAAGAAATATCTGCTGTATCCCTAGGGCATCCACGGCCTGGCAAGATAACAGCAACGCGAAATCATCCGGTTTTATGGGTCAAAGAATCTTATTCACAAATCCACCTCTCAATCTATTATTAAGGTCATAATTCCTACGGAGATAAATGCTTTTGCTTATTGGCAACTTCCATAGAGTATTTTTTATTTTCCTGACAATGGTTTTGTCATCAATCTGTTGGCGACGTGGTTTAAACACTACAAGAACATTCATCAGGAATGAAGCAATTACAATTAGCTATAAAGGGAATATGGGTATACTGATAAACTCTACAAACACAGCTATATTAGTTGATGGCCTTCACGAATATTATGGACCAGCCTATTTAAATCCGCCTGCGGTCGAAGTCAATAAAATATTACAGAAACAGGCCCCTTACACGAATCTGAATCTTGCCCTGTTCACTCACTATCACAGAGATCACTATAGCGCAAAACTGACAAGGGACTTTCTTCGATCATCCTCACGGAGGTTTGTTGCCGGTTCACCACAGGTCATCGATTCATTAGCGGCCGTCCAGGTTATTAATGCGTGGAATAGAAATGGATTGCTATTTAAAGACAGCGCGTCTGAGCTTTCTATATATAGCTTTGATGTTCCGCATACCGGGCCACAACGGCATTCAAAAGTGCAGAACATAGCTTACCTGGTAAAATTTGGAAAATCAAGGCTTCTTCATATCGGTGATGCAAGCATTGATCTTTCACTCTTTAAAAAACTCCAGGTTGGGATGGTTGATGTAATGGTCGTACCCGTGTGGTTTCTTATGGACGAAGAAGGGAAAGAAATTATTGAGCATATTAAACCTCACAGCGTGATTGCGACCCACATTTCTCCCGGTCAACAAAACGATGTGCGTAAATATAAGTTAAGCGGTATAAGAACTTATTTCTTTACAGTCATCAACCAGGCACTTATCGTTAAAAGTTAAACCAGGCATCTCAAATTTTGTCGAAGAAATCTCGGGAGCATTGCGCGATTTAATTTTTGGCCAGGATAAATTGCTACTGTATTTTTCGCAAGTGCATAAGGTTCCCTCCGCCTGGTGCCATGCGGATTGAAAGTTTTGAATCTTTTGTTATTTGCTTTTTTCCTAAAGTATAATCAGACGGATAACGGTCCGCGTTTATGCCATCTTCACAAATAGTCGCTTCGTAATTTCCTTCCTTTAGGAAATTCAAATCGACCGTAAATTCTCTTGAGGTCCAGTCCGTCATCGCACCAATATACCAGTCATCTCCTTTCCTTCTTGCAGTAATGATATAGTCTCCTACCCTTCCATCCACGACGATTGTAGAATCCCAGGTTGTTGGAACACTACCAATCAGTTCCATAAACTGGGGCTCGAGTAGACCTTGTGAAGGATTGCCTGAAAACACCTGGATCGGACTTTCATAAACTACGAACATCGCTGCCTGGTGGCATCGTGTACCCATCGACATTACCTTATCTCCAATCGATCGGAACGTTTTTGCAGTCGCATTGTCGAGTATTCCCGGCTCATAATCCATAGGACCCGCGGTCATCCTTATAAAAGGCAATAACAGGTCATGTTCAGGTGTAGCCTTTGAGCTCCATATGTTGTATTCCGATCCTAACACTCCTTCACGTGTCATCGCATTCGGCCATGTACGGTTAAAGCCAGCAGGTTTGAAGGCACCATGATACATGACCATGATCTTATGCCGCGCACATGCTTCAGCAACTTTATGATAGAATTTGACCATGCGTTGGTCATCCCGATCCATGAAGTCCGTCATGATAAAGTCCACGCCCCATTTGTTGAATTGCTCAAGAGCTGGTTCCAACTGTTTTTCAAGCGTCAATGCTAATGTCCACATGCTAAGTTTAATTTGGTTTTCCCGTGCATATGACGAAATTTCGTCCATATTAATTGACGGATTTATTTTGAACAAATCCTTGTAGTCACTCCACCCGGCGTCCATCATGATTCGTTCAAAGCCAAATCTTTTAGCGAAATCAATGTAAAATTTATACGTAGCTGTATTTAAGCCTGATTTAAAAGGCACATTGAACAGATTGATTCCAATTATCCATTCATCTGTTGCCTGCCCCGGCTGTATCCATGAATGGTCTTTGAGTTTTGAGGGAGAAGCCAGCCGGTAGACAAGATCATTCGCTGGTAATTCTTTGTCTGTAGCAGCAATCATTAATACACGCCATGGGAACGAGCGGGTGCCTTTGGTAATCGCAATATAATTTCCTCTTTTGCTTGCAATTGCCTGGGGAAACTCGCCTTCTGTAACTATCTCCTCCAGGGGATAGGGCGCGAAGACTCCTCGCAATGAGTAATCTCCATGACCGGTAAGGAACATCCCCGGGTAATCTTCAAGATCTGATTCGGTAATGATAGTTTTTGGACCTGCCGCTGGCGCAATCAATGTTGGAGTGAAACAAACATTCGTCGGACCGATGCTATCAAGTAGCTTCACTTCATATGGTTCCTCAAAACTTGTATGATAGAGATCAGCATTCTCTCTCTTGACGACCTGTGAAAAGTACACAGGGTGATTTTCGTTGAAATTAAATTCAGCAATTTCCTCCTCAACAGTTATGCTATCATTTATATGGCTGAGAAAACGATAAGCGACACCATCGTTATACACCCTGAATACAACACTAAAGGGAGTATTAAAACGAATCGTCAATTCGTTATAGAGGTCTGGTATGTGTTTTCTTTTCTCCGGTACCGGCGAAAGGATGACCGTATTATTCCGACGTCGGGTTAATTTCTTGATAGAAAGTTTTCCGACAAGAGATAATTGATCTCGCAGTACAAGGTTAATTGTTGAAGCTTGCAGGATGACCTTCTCTTCATACGTTATAGAATAGCGGAGGCCGGAGTTTACTTCAATACTCACCTTTATCTTCCCGTCGGGAGACGAAATATCTTTAGAATCCGCGGCATGAGAGAAACCAAATGTTAGTGCGGTAAGGAAGGAAGTAAAGAGAAATCGCATGGTAACTTGGTGTGAATGGTGGGTGGTGAATAGTCAATGGTGAGTGGTGAATGGTCAATGGTGACTGCTTAATGAAACAAGAGTCTATAGATTCTAAGTCTGTCACTATTTCCAATGCATTATTTCATTATTCATTGTTCATTATTCTACTATCTTAAACATGGTTCCCTGTTTGTTTTTCGGGAAGAAGTATACTGAATTCGGCGCCTACATTTTTTTGACCACTTGCCGTTATAGTGCCGCGATGACGTTGCACAATTTTCTTACACAAAGCGAGACCGAGGCCCGTTCCTTCATATTTGTCTTTTGAATGAAGTCTGGTGAATGTAGTAAATATTCTTTCTGCCTGTTCCTGTTCGAATCCAATGCCAGTGTCTTTTACAATCACTTCAATAAAACTTTTTCCTTTCTGATCAACCTGTTTTGAATTGATACAAATTTTCTGGGGCTCTTCAGGTTTTACAAACTTCAGCGAATTATTTATCAGGTTATAGAAAAGCTGGTAAATCAGAACCGAAGAGCCTTCTAGTGTGTGCAGATTCCCGTATTGAAAAATGGCAGATTGCTTTTGTATTGTTAGTTCGAGGTCGTTCTCTATATACTGTATGATCTTATTTAGATCAACAATTTCAGTCGGTGCCTCATGTGCATCTACCATCGAATATCTTAGCACGCCATCAATCATACTAAAAAGTCTGTCCGATGCACTCTGAACCTTCGCCAAATATGTTCTGCCTTTCTCCGACAATACCGTTTCCCTGTCATCCTCTACCCGGTTGGTAAATGTTTTTATTTTCCTGAGTGGTTCTTTTAAGTCGTGGCTGGCAACATGCGCAAATTGTTGCAGGTCGTCATTGGAACGTTGAAGTTCCGCTGTTCGTTCATTAACCAGCGATTCCAATTTCTCAGTAAGTTTTTTCTGGTCATGAATATCAGTAAAAGCACCAATCCATTTTATGATCCGCCCTTCCTCATTCCGAATCGGTTCGCCCTGGACAAAATGCCACCGATAGGCTCCTTCTCTGTTTTTCAATCTTACTTCAGCGCTATACAGTACCCCGGATGTCTTGCTCCTATTCCACGCTGTCGAGATTCGTTGCATGTCAGCTGGATGAACGACCTGCTGCCATGTCTCCCCGTCAGCGGGTTGGATGCCAGTATATTCTTCCCATCTTGAAGAAGCGTATAGCTGCTCGCCGTTTTCATCCGTCATCCATATAAGTTGAGGAAGTGTTTCTGCGAGTGTTCGAAAACGTTGTTCGCTTTCTTCGATGTTCTTTCTTGCAAGCACCTGGTCGGTAACATCTGTCGCAACCGACATAATTCCGGAAATCCTTCCGTCACCTTCCCGGAAGGCTTCGTACACAAAGTTGATGTATGCTGTTTCCATTTGTCCATGTCTGGGAAGGTTGACAGGACGTTCATATGCCAAGAATCGCTCACCTGTGTTGTAGACCCTTTGAAGCAATTCCTCCAGGCCCTGGCCTCTTACTTCAGGTCGCCCAACAAATAATGGTTTGCCGATGACACTTTCTATACGCGTTCCCCACAACTCGATCATGGCCTCGTTTGCAATTTCTACAAGGAATTCAGGTCCCTTTAAAACACACATTGCAACTGGTGCCTGTAACACGATATTTCTTAGATTATTCTCATTCTGTATCAGCGACCTTCGCGAGTATACCTCCTCCGTGATATCCTCTAGTGTGCCGTTAAGCAGGTAGGCAATTTTTTCCTCGTTAAACCATGCCTTTCCCTTTGCCCTCAATATGCGACGTTTTCTCAATGCCGGTTGAATAGTATACTCCATATTGAACTGTCCGCCCGAAGAATAATCAAGGGATTTATTCAACACTTCCAATACACGTTGCCTGTCCTTTTCCGCCATAACAGCGATGGCGAGATCGTTGCTGCTTGCTTCACCGGCAGTGATACCAAACCATTCTTCGTACCTTTTATTTGCCGTGAAAGTATTCGTCAGCGGATAATACTCCCACGTAGCTAATTCAGCTGCATCAACCGCAAATTGCAGTTGTTGTTTCATTCTCTCAAGATTCCTGAGTGAACTCACCCACTGGGTTGTTTCAATTAGAGTTGCAAGAACACCTCCTACCTGGCATGTTTCAGTGTAGATCGGACTAAGCGAATAGTGGAAGTAACATTCTTCAATGCAGCCGTT
>Ga0126304_10000816_pt1 | contig 13630 bp, 13 predicted proteins | sample Plot25_FD_92538 | JGI IMG/M metagenome (GOLD analysis project Ga0126304, IMG submission 92538) | Serpentine soil microbial communities from UC McLaughlin Reserve, CA, USA - Plot25 | ecosystem: Environmental > Terrestrial > Soil > Grasslands | place: USA: UC McLaughlin Reserve, Lake County... | reverse complement strand
TTGATCAAACAACACAACAATGTGTTCCAAACATACCACCACTACCTCAATGTCCAGATGGTCAGCACTTTGATCAAACAACACAACAATGTGTTCCAAACATACCACCACAAACTAACACTTCCTTTCACTTTACAACTGCTGGCGACTTTAGAGATAATACTAAAACCGATGAAAACATGGCAGCAAACAATCCAGAGATTGTTCTGATAGTAGGAGACTTTTCATATAATGGGAATGCTGAACAGTGGTGGTCTAAAAATATGGATGCTCTTAAAAATCTCAATGTTATTGCAGCTCTCGGTAACCATGACGACCCAAATGATGATTTCCTTAATTTATGGCCACTCAATGGAGGTAAATGGGAATTTATTTACAAGGTAAGTAATGTGGCTTTTGTTGCTTTTGATACCGAAAATAATGATCCATCAACCATTGATCCATTATTAGCACAGGCACAGGCAGACCCAACTATTGACCATATTATTCCATTTGGTCATAAAACAGTATTCACTCCCACACCAGGAAACCCATTGAAACCAGATGCGGATAGAGGATATTTTGATGTGTTTAAAAAATATGATAAAATCAGAATGATATTGGGAGGGCATAATCACTTTTACGCTAGAATGAATGCAGTTCCAGGAACAGGTTTCATTTATGTGACTGTTGGAAATGGAGGAGCTAATTCACACCAAGATTCAGGAGAATCTGGGTCTCCACCAAAACAATATGTCAAAAGTAATGGAGCTTTACATTGTGATGTTAATAACGATACGATAAGCTGTAAGATGATATCAAATGAAGGAAAAGTATGGGATGAATTTACAATAACACCTGGTAATCCTCCAGCATCAGATCAAGATCCAGCTCCAGCTAAACAAGTAATTACACAACAAATACCATCAACAATTACACAACAAATACCATCAATAGAGAAGCAATTACAGCCAGATTATCTTAGCAACAAATATCATTAATGATAGAGGAGGTAACATAGATAGAAGGAAAATAGATCTATTTCTTCATTTCAAGCTCTTCCAGTACCTGAAATTAAAATTGTTAATATCAATTAGAAATAAACATCCTAGAGTAGTTTGTTAAATAATTACCAATTAAGCAAATTGAAACTATTATTAGAATTGTTTTCCTATTATTTATTATTGAAATTAAATAATTCAGATAAAGAAGATGATTCAAAGGTATTTACAAGTTACCATGATTCAAAATTTGACAGTCATCTTTTAAATAAAGCAATAGAAAAAGCTATTAATGATAAAGAGTTTATAACTTCAAGTTTAAACTTGATAAAAGACATGGAATTTCCAACGTACAAATATAAAATAATGAACTATATTCAAAAACATACAAAAGATATAACTATAATTGCATTATTCTATACATTATCTGACTCATTAGAATTTAAAGATATTGCACATATAAAAAATGTAATAGAAACTAATATTCCATCAAAAAATTCAGCTCATAATACAAAGAACCCCGATAAGCTTAATGTTAATCCAATTTCTACTAAAGAAAAATTATCGAATTTACAAGAAAAAGATTCATCCTCAAGTGACTCCATGAGGGAATATATTTGTAATAAATGCGGTAAACCTTTTTTTACAAGAGAAGATTTACGTATTCATCAAGATTTTGAAGGTGAATAGGCTCTAGTTAAGGTACCTTGACAATTAAACCACTTGAGGACATCATCGATATTTAAAGTATTAATATCTAGGAAAACAATTCATGAAAATAGATGCTGAATGTGATAACAAATTAATTTCTTTTACTACAAATATAAATTATATTTTAAATTAAAATAACTAATTTAATGATAATACTTGAAGAGATAGAAGCATGTGTCTTATTGTAGGATAATTTTCTTTAAAAAAACTTATTTCTCAATTAATTGTTTAAATAAAAATTACGAGCTAGAAATTTAAATTATTTGCAAAAAACAATATACTATTAGGAATTATATAGTATAAGTTGTTGATCAAACATTTATTTTCCTTTATTTAAGTAATATTATATTCCTTCCATTTACTTATATTTTTGATATTTGTTAACATTAATTACTTAATTTTTTACTGTTTTATTATAATTGTAATAAAGTATAAAGTTAAAATATATTTATGAGTAACAATAGTGAAAATCCTCAAATGTCAACTAAATCTTCATTATTAGAAGGCAATAAAAATGATTCTATTGATAAAGATAAAGAAAAAACTAAATCCTTTACAGATAAAATAGTAAATAAAATATCAAATATAGATGGAGTAAAAGGAATTGAAAATTCAATAGATAAATCTTCTAATGTCAAGTTCATCACATTCGGATTATTTGCTTTGATTGGTTTTATAGTAATAATTTATGCTATATTAGTCGCGGTAGTAGCAGATCCAGTGATTCAATCTGCAAATGTATTTTTTGTAGTTACGATAATAAGTATTTCTACCTTAGTTGGAACACTTGTATATCAAATTCGTCCAGTAAAATAGTAAAGTATGGTATGATTCTTTATTTTTATCATTAATTTATTCTTCGACTAAAATTTAGTCAGCAAAAAATACATTCCTTTTCCCGTCAAAGAGCATATATCTTAAAGTTTTGATTATCTCCTTAAGTATGTATGATCTTTTCATATATACTATTTACTTAAAGCTTTTCTTACTTCAGGCAAAGCCAAAGTAAAGCCAACGTGTATACAATCAAATTTATCATCAGTTATACATTTTAAATTATTATTTTTTATTTGTACCTCAATTAATCTATTATTTTTTCTTAAATCCTTTAAGATAATGATATCATCATTTAAACTAATTAAAGATATTAATTGTGCTTTCTTTAAAATCTGTCTTCGTTCGAGTTCAATCAAAGCAGACTCAGATATAAATGAAGCAAAAGAAAGAGTAGGATTTTTATTTTTTTCTACAGTATAGATCTCTTCTAATTTTTTTAAAACTTTTCCACTAAAGGTTATTGTTCTCTGACCTGGTTGAGGCATTTAGTATAATTTATAATGAAATTCCTTTAATATATTTAACGTTTATATACTATTACTAACCGTTAATAACTATGTCTAATTGCAATACACCTAAAATTATCAACTGGAAAAAGGATGTAATGCCAATAATAAAAGAAAGATTAGTATTATTAAATAACTATGGAATAATTCCCACTCTCAAAACAATTTTTTATTCTCTAGTTTTTTTTAATGTTATTCCAAATTCACATAATTATTATAAATATCTTAATAAGTATACCAAGCAGGCAAGGATCAGCGGGGAATTACCTATCGATTGCTTTGCAGATCAGAATTTACCTAGAATAACAAATTCAATAAATGAATTTGGCAATGCAAAAGAATATGTTCAAAAAATAGTCAATTACATTGAAGGTATTTCAGCAACTTCAATACAAGAATACCAATTTAATAATAAAGATAAAAAGTTACATAATGACATAGAAATATGGGTTGAAAAAAATACATTAAGTTTTACATTTCATAATTTATTAAAAAATCATGGCATAAACATTGTTACTAATAAAGAAAGTGATATTACTAGATTTATTAATAATAATCTAAATCGCTTAAAACAGTCTTTTAAAAATAATAAAAAGGTGTACATCAGATATTTTGGCAATTTTGATTTATTTAGTGATAATATTGACCCTACAATAAGGAACAAGATAAAAGCATTTAATTTAAACATCGATTTTAAAAAAATTGCAATTACTGAAGATCAGATGCGAAAATTTCATTTACCCGAAAATCCTAATCCTGAAATAATAAGAAAACTAGACCATAACTTACGAAAAGAATTTTTCATTAGTAAATATGGACGACTTTTTCAAATAGAATTGGAATCTCTTCAGGCATATGCCCCAGAAAGATTTAAAAATATTATAATTGATTCAGTAAATAATATTTTAAATAAAGACAAAAAGTATGAAAATATTAAAAATGTCAATATGATAGTTTAATTTTAAAAATTATTAGTTTGGTTTAATAATTATATTCATAATACCACATCAATAGAAATAAATAAGATTTGCTACTATTTATCTATATTATAAAGTAGGTTTGTAACTCTTCTCAGTTATGGTTTTTAACTATTGCTACAAATATATACAAAATTAAATGATTAATATGTAATCAACTAGAGAAAATATCTATATTTTCATTCTTATGATTTTAAATATATAAGATGTTCACATAGTATTTCTGTATCCTCGATCGAACCCTATAATAATCCAAAAGAATATCATCCATGGTTTTGGATTCACTAAGAATTTTTTTATTTGTTTTTCAGTTAAGAGAAATATGTATAGAATAAAATATACTTCCTAAATTATGTAGATTTAATATATGAATTTTATATTTATCTCAGCAATCTTTGTAATATTAATATCCATCACCATTATTACTTTAATACATCATAATAGCAATCTAGTGTTTGCAGAGTCTCTAGAATCCACTATAAGTGATTATGAATTTCATGGTTATCTAGAACAAATGAAAGGACATTTAGATGCTTCAATTATAAATGTTCAAAGTAATAATAGTGTATTAGCTGTTGCCCATGCATTACATCCTATCGAAGAAATTGTAGATATAATAAATAATAGACTAATTCAAACAAATGAAACCTTAACAAAAGAGTTTTCAAGTAAACTAAATCAGTATGTTCAAACTGTAAGATCTGACAATATAAATAAAATAATTATAGAGAAAACAGAATTAGAGAAATTGCTTAATGATGCATTAGATCAATCAATAGGTGAAGAAAAAAGAAATAGCCGCGATTATATATTCAATGTTACTGCAGAGTTAATCACTATAGCATCTGAAGAATTTAATGAAGCGATGTATAATGGAGAAATTATTAATTTATTAGAATATCAAGATGGTCAACAATTTTTTAAAAGAGCTATAATGCTTTTGGAGGAATCACAAACACTTTTAACAGATCATGATAAGAAGTATCTTGCTAAGATAATAGAGATGAAAAAAGATTTGGATTTAAAACGTGATCCTAGCGAAATAGATCGTAATGTGAAAGATATACTTTGTGAAATTAAAAAAGGATTTTATTGTTAGGTGTTTAGTTAGGCTTTTTAAATTTTTTATAGTCTATTAATAGTGTTAGGTTAATTAATTTATTTTATTTGGATGTGCATCTCTGCTATCTAGTATATGGATTATATCATTTTTATCAATGTCTATATCATGTATAAGTAAGAATTCTCCTGGTGCAGAACCTTTTTTTCCAATGCTCTTTAAATATTTACCATCAGGTGTAAACACTTGAACTCTATTATTTTGTGTATCTATGACATATACATTCCCTTTTGAGTCAAAATCAATTCCATGAGGTTCAGCAAATTGACTTTCTCCTTTGCCAACAGACCCCCAGTTTGTAACAAATTTACCATCTTTTGTAAATTTTGTTACGGCACCATTATCTTCATCATCTACATAAACGTTATCTTTAGAATCTATAGAGATAGCATGTAAATGTCTGAATTGGCCATCACCTTCCCCATATTCTCCCCATTGTTTAATAAAATCACCTTGAGGATTAAATTTCTGTATACGATAAGAGGATTTTTCACTAGTATAGATATTATTTTCAGAATCAAAAGCTACCCCCCAGAGTCTATTAAATTCTCCTGGTCCAGTCCCTTTTTTTCCAATACTTAATAAGAATTTCCCATTAGGGTCAAATTTCATAAGTTTTCCAGGTCCCCAGTTAACTACCCATACGTTTCCTTCCTTGTCGATATTGATATCTTCCATTTTATTTGAGAAAAGATTCTCATCCTTTGGAGCTCCCCAAGCCAATAAGAAATTACCTTTAGAATCAAACTTTTGGACATTCTTTCTCTGTTCATCGGTAACATAGATATTTCCATTTGAATCGACTGCTAGATTATGAGCATGAAGAAATTGACCATCACCTGTCCCTTTAGAACCAAATCCTCCAAGGTATTTACCGTTTAAATCATATTTTTGAACATAATATTTTTGAACATCACTTTCAGTCAAGTCATAAGTGGGTTCATCATCATTATTTTGAATATCAGAGTTCTTATCACCCTTCTTCTTTTTCTTTGAGACTTTTGAAGAATCGTCGTCATTATCTTTATCATCTTCCTTTGTACTGGCTAAGGTCTGTGAACTGTCTTCATCACTATCAATATAATCATCTTCTTTAAATTCAAATATCTGTGCAGAGATAGGTTTATAATTCATGTAGAGAGAACTAAAAACCAAGCTAAAGGTAATTAGAAATACAAATGTAAAACCAGCCCGTTTGAATATCATCTTTTAATAACTATCATATACATAATATTAAGATTATATTAAGCTTATAATAAAAGATTATAAGAAATGCTTATAATAAAATTCTCGAGTTATATTTCTAGTTAAACTTATTCATTTCTAATAATAAAATTTTGGTTTATAATTAATTTAGATAGACATTAATAATTGAATACATATAGTGGTAACATATTGATAAGAAAATCTAATAATGAATAATGTTATTACTAAAAACTAGATTATATTTTTTATTTCATATAAATATTTGATAAATAATAATATTTTACTATTAAGACTTATACTTCAGCAAAGATCTTAAATATAAAAAAAATTAAAATAAAATGATGCAAAAAGTAGAAAATAACAGAAACCTCGAAAATGAAATAACTCCAAATTAAATTTAAGGCTTTTGAAGATATATTTATTCTCAGTGAGAAATGTTATTCACTAGTTAATGCCGAAAAATATACAGAAATATAGATTGCTTCAATGAATCCTAAATATAAAACCAGACTATCCAGAAATATTCTATGAAAAAGGATTATCTCAAAGTTATCTCTGGCGAAATTAGGCAAATATGATGATCCTTTAAACTCATATAATAAAGCAATAAAAAAAGTCCATTATTGTGAAGCTTTAATAAAAGTTTGGCATTAGCACAAACAGAAAGACACCAAGAAGCGATAAATTGTTATGATTACGTAATTAGAATGAGACCTAATTATATTTAGGCATATTATTGTAAAGGAAAGGATCTTGAATAGATTGGAAGACATTCTAATACTGATAAATACATTAAGATCTCAAAGAAAATAGAATTAAATAATAATACCAATATATTTTAAAATTTCTATTGTTTGTATCCAATAAAAAAATTACATTACTTATTTAATATTAATCGACTATTTTGCAAATTTAAAATTAGTATCGTCACTTTTTTAATTATAAGTTATTTACATTTGATATTCTATAGGTGTCACTGAAATAATATAAATAAAAAATAATAAGACCTTTACCTTGAACAGTTTCTTTTTCAACTTACGATTTATCTTTTTTTCTTTAAGAGAATTAAGAATATTACATTCAAGAAAAGAAAAATAAAGATGATTAGTAATATTTTGTATAACTTTGTTAATTATAATATTTTTTATTTTTCTTGATTCATTATACTATATTTAAAGTTCTATATCTTAGGAACAAATCTCTTAACTAATTCTTTTAATAATATGATAGCCGAATTCTGTTTTTACGGGTTCAGAGATTTGACCCTTGTCTAACTTAAATGCAACATCTTCAAATGGTTTAACCATCATTCCCTTTCTAAAAAACCCTAAATCACCTCCTCGTTTACCACTTGCTTTATCTATTGATAATTCTTTTGCTAAATTTGAAAAACTGTCACCGTTTTTTAATCGATCAAGAACCATTAATGCTTCACTTTGTTTTTTTAAAAGAATATGCAAACATTTGATTTTATTGGAGGACATATCTATAAACAGTATTAATAGTATGTAAATAAAGGATACTATTATAATTTATCAATATAAAATATTTTATTATGTTAACTATGACTAAAATTAAATTAAGTATAATAGATTAGATTTTTTAATGGAGCCCTTTTCTGGAAAAGAATTGAAATTTATTTTAGATAACGAGATATGTAGAATAGCAACTGCTAAAAATAATATACCTCATGTGGTTCCGGTCTGTTACATTTATAAAAATAACAATATCTTTTTTGCGAGTGATTATAAAACCAAAAAATATCAAAATTTGTTGAAGAATAAAAGAATATCAGTAATAATTGATCTCTATGATAAAAAAAATGGAAATAAAGGAATTCATCTTGATGGAATAGCAAGTATAATAGAAAGTGGTAAAGACTTTAAAGATCTTTTTACAATGTTTCACAATAAATTTGAATGGGTTAGACTGGAGCCATGGAATGAAGGAGAAGCACCATTTGTAAAAATTCAAATAATAAAAAAAGTTTCTTGGGGATTATAATACAAATGTAACTTTAGACAATAACTAAATTTGCAATAACACATTTGAAATATATCAAAAATACTACAGGAAAATAATAATTACAAGTTAAGTTATTAAAAAAAGTAACTTATAACAATAAGAAAATAGTTCTATATCAATAACTTAATCCTTCTCTTCTTCAAAGGTTAAATAAGTTTAAAATAGTTCAAGTCAGATAGTTTATCAATGAATAAACAAACTCTAGAAGACTTATATAATGACGATGATGAAGCAATGGAAAAGGTCTTCTTACACCAAAACAAATCTAAACATACAAAATAATTTTTTTACTCTTTTAAACTTATCTCTTGTCTAATTTTTCGGCGCCGCAAAATTTAGTAAATTAAATCTAAAAGATCACTTACTAATGAAATTCTTAGAATGATAAAAAGTCTTAAATAACTTTGCCACCCATAACAAGATGAGGAACATATTAGCAACCTCACCTATGTGATTAAATCCCAGCCGAGTCATCACAATTGGATAGGCCACTTATTCGGCCTATCCTGTTTCAAATTTTGTAACGAGTGTTAAATATTATTTTCTTTATCTAGAATATCTGGTTTTTGTTGAGCAATTATATTTGACAAACCTCTCATATAATTTTTGGCAAATGTGGTAACAGGCTGAGAAGAATACCATATACAACCGAGTACTTGACAATCATGACAGGTTTTAGCAATATCCCATTTGGGAGAGTCCCATATTTCATCTATACTTTGTTCCAATAAGTTATATGTATTTTCTAGAGAATTATATTTCCAACAAGGAACAAGTACAGTTCCATTCCCATTTATAAAAACTTTTCCAAACACCGCATTCATCATATAGCCCCTTTCCATGGTCAATAATTTGTTGAAAATATTCTAATGGTATCATTATTTTAGGATGAGTATGTTTTTTGCCATAATCAAGTATACTTTCACATACAGCAATCATATTTTTTCTTTCTGGCAATAACGAATAGTCAACATCAGATCTATCTTCTACAAATGTAAAAGATACTGCATTAGATCCAAGCTCTTTTGCTCTATCAAAGTAGGTTTGATTAATAAATTCCTCAGTATTATATTTTGTTATTACAGAATTAAAATAATGAGGAATTTTGTTTTCATTTAAAAGTAAAAGATTTTTCATAACTTTATCATATATGTCTTTTGAAACTCCTCTTATTTTACAATATGATTTTTCATAAACAGAATCTATACTACAAGTAATGAATTGAACATATTTTTTTAATTCTTTTAGATCTATAGTATGTAATAATGAACAATTTGTAATCACTGTTATAGGCATATTTAAATTATATAAATAAGTAACTAATTCCATGAAATCTTGTCTACTAGTAGGCTCTCCTCCTTCTATAATGGACCAAATACAATATTTTGATACTTTGTCAAAAATACTTTTCCATTGTAAAGTTGAAAGGTCATTTTTTTTTGCGAATTTAAATTGATTGATTTTATCAGAATCACCAAAAGGGCACATAGGACAATAAAAATTGCAATAATGGGTAAAGCTAAATACAGCGATTAACGGGCGTTTTTTGCCTATAAAACGATTAGCTGACCATTTACCTAAAAGCTTAATTGTTCTAATAGTATCTATTACCATATATTTTAATAACATAAAAACTATAAATTTTTTTTTAATGTATATAAAGAAAATTTATCAAGATTCAATTCAAACTATAAATATTGAATAAAGATTTTAATAAGAATGAAAGTTACTAAAAAATTCTTTCAAATCTATCTAACTATTAGCTTAGGAATTTTATTATCGATAACTTTTTTTTCTTTAGGAACAATAACAACGGATTATAGTATTTTTAAATATGCATATGGACAAGGAGGACACGGACATAATCTACCTCCATCGATTATAGGGGATAGAGAAATATCTCTAAATTTTAATCATCCTCAAATACATTCCGCTACAGAAAAAAATGTAATTAATTTTGCTTTAGTCGATAACAAAACAGGAAATAATATTCCTCATGCCACTTATATTGTAAGTATTTACAATCAAGAAGGTAAAAATAAATTTACTGCAAATCTTCATGGACACGATGGAAAAATTAAACTAGAATTTCTTAATACAGGGCTTGAAGGATACAATATATATGCCAATTATGATACCCTTGCAGCTAGTTATGTATCAGATTTTGGAAGTCCTATAAAAATAGCTGGATCGGTCTTTAACTATCCCGGAAATTATAGAGTAGTTACAGAGATAACTGGAATAGATTTTGATAATACTTTTTTACCAGAACCTTTAAAATATGAATACAATATTGAAGTAAAGTAAAAGATCTAATAGTGTGATTAAAATTTTTGTATTACATTCTACATAACCAAATATAACAATGATTGTAAAAACTAGAATTTTATTAAATACGTTTTGATAATTATTTAGATAAATGAAATTCAAAGATCAAATAATAGCAATAACAGGAGCTTCTTCTGGAATAGGAATGCAAACTGCAATTGACTTTTCAAATAATGGAGCAAATACTATCATTCTAATTTCAAGAAATAGTATGAAATTAAATAATGTAAAAGAAAAGTTAAATCCAAACTGCAATGTCGAGATATATCCATGTGATGTTTCAAATAAAAAAATGGTCCATGATACGAGTAATAATATTTTAGCAAAAGTAGGAACTATTGATATTTTAGTTAATAACGCAGGTTTTGGAATATATGGAAGAGTGATTGATCAGACAATAGAGGATATTGAGAAGATTACATCAACAAATTACATGGGAATGATTTACTGTACCAAAATGTTTCTACCTTTTATGGTTAAAAAAAATCAAGGGCATATAGTAAATGTTGCTTCTTTAGCAGCTAGTTTTGGAATACCGTGTATGGCTGCATATTGTGGATCTAAGTTTGCAATGTTAGGATTTTCTGAATCTTTATATCATGAATTAAAAAATACAAATGTAGGTATTACAGTTGTAAGTCCAATTGCAGTTAAAACTAACTTCTTTGACAATGAATCATTTAAGGGAAAAATGCCACATAAATTAGGATATGTACTTGACCCTAAGACTGTTTCAAAAGCTATTCTTAAAGCTGCTTACTCAAAGAGACTAGAGATAGTTGTCCCATTTTTTGTTAGATCTGCGGTATGGTTTAAACAAACTTTTCCATATTTAATTAATCCAATAGTAAGTTCATCATTCAAAGATGTAAAATAAGATAATCTAAAATAGTTACTATCAAAACAAAATATTAGTGTAATTTTATAAATATGGAGTTATTAGTCCCAACACATTCAAAATATATTAGATTTAAACTAGTTCTTCAAAAAAATATTACAATTATTTTATTTTTCCTTCTCTTCTTAATTCTGATATTATTTTCATAAGAGTATCATAATCAATATTGATTTCATTTAGAATAATATAATGATCAGTTTTTTTATTTTTCTTTATAAATTTTTCAACAAGAATTTTTTGTTTTTGATAATTTCGATCGATCACACTTATAATAATAATTCTCTTCTTTATGTATTAGCCATTACAAATGTTATTTATTCTACTTATATTGCAAATTAAAATTGATGATTAAACAATTGTTTACTCAAATTGAATTGTATATAAAATGAAATAGTAGATTATTGTTTACATTTTTATAGATGTATGAATCTTTATTAAGTATTTTGCTATGCTAGTGTTTCTCTATATTATGTCAGTTTTTTCATCGATTCATTCTCAAATATAAATAATTATTTTGATCGCTATTTGATATTGACATGAAAGATCTATCACCATCATTATTATATTGCAATGGAAAAGTCCTATGATAGTTATTGTTATCTTTACTAAATACCAAAGCCTTATAAATATCTAGTATTCTATTTACCAATTTATATATGATCATCTTATAATATAAGATTTCTGATATGAAGTATTTCATGTTATTTAGAATCAGCAGATCTATCGTAAGTTTTGTATCAAAACGTTATTTTTTAAATTTAAAATAATACTAGACAAACAATTTATTATCTTTTATATATTTTTTAAGTGTGAAAAAATATAGATGTCCTAATTGTTCATCTTTAAATTCAATAAAAATAACTAGGATTTTTGATGGGCGTTTCTTATTTATTTGCGAAAAATGTAAAATATGCTCTGTTTTACCATTTTATAATAACATAGATGAAACTTACTTAGCGTTCTTAGACAAATTTGATAATGGTTATGTAACTCTTTTTGAAGACTTAAAAGTGGTACTTGAAAATGAAAAAATAGTAAGATCAAAAAATGAAATAGAAAAAATGATTAAAAAAAGTAAAATAAGTAACAAGCTTATAAATGAAATTTTATTTTCAGATTTGGATTATGTAGTTGAAGTTAAAAAATTAGAAGAATCAAAAATAGATACAGGTAATAATTTAGATGAATTACCGTTGGACGATATTTTAGTAAACCAATTAAAGTCTAAAAAAATTAAAAAATTGTTTAAATTTCAAGAAGAAGCTATTTTTAATATTCTTAGAAGTAAAGATACTATAATTATTGCTCCTACTGCTTCTGGAAAAACAGAGGCTTTTTGTATTCCAATTTTACAAAAAATATATGATTTGAAAACTCAGGTAACTGACAAAAACAATCAATGGTTTAACAGTAAAAAAGAATTCAAAATTGAATGTATAAAAGCAATTTTTGTTTACCCAACAAAAGCATTAGCAAGAGATCAACTATTGAAAATAATTGAGTATGCAAAAAATCTTGATATTGTAGTAAAAATATTTGATGGTGATTTAACTGAAATTGAAAAACAAAATTTCTATGAATTCCCGCCAGATATAGTATTAACAAACTTTGATTCTATACATTATCATCTTTTGAATAATACAAAATTTATAAAATTATTGAATACTTTGAAATTTTTAGTTGTAGATGAAGTACATGTTTATACGGGGATATTTGGATCTAATGTTCATTATATTATCAAAAGACTAGAAAGAATCATAAATAATAAAAAATTGCAAATGATTGCATGTTCTGCTACATTACCAAATGTTAGGGAATTTTGTAATCTTTTATTTTCTCGGGAAATGGAAATAATTATCGGAGAAGGAAAAAGAAGTCATACCAATTTTGCTATTATATATCCCTCACTTAGGTCAAATAAATCATTAGTAATTGAGTTAATAAAAAAAATTACTAAATACCATAAAAGTCTAGTTTTTAGTAATTCACATATATCAGCAGAATTAATAGCTTTCACTTCTGCAAAACAAGGAATTAAAATA
>Ga0126304_10000812_pt1 | contig 13674 bp, 13 predicted proteins | sample Plot25_FD_92538 | JGI IMG/M metagenome (GOLD analysis project Ga0126304, IMG submission 92538) | Serpentine soil microbial communities from UC McLaughlin Reserve, CA, USA - Plot25 | ecosystem: Environmental > Terrestrial > Soil > Grasslands | place: USA: UC McLaughlin Reserve, Lake County... | reverse complement strand
TCGGAAGCCGCCTCGGACTCGGCGTCCGCTTCCGTCGCCGGTGCCGATGCATCCGCGGCCGTGACGGGCTCAGGCGCGGGCTCCGGCGTCTCGGGGGGCTCGGCCCACGCACGCTCAAAGTCCGCCTGTCCAGCTTCGTGTTCCCCGGTGTATTCGCGCTCGGTGGCCGGCTCGCGGCGGGAACGGGCGGCGGACCGTGCACGAGATGCGGCTCGGCCGAATCGCTGCCTGAGTGCCTGGCCGCGTGATCGCTTGGGCTGCTCGTCCTCCAGCGTGTGCGCCATCGAGACCGGAGTCCAGCCCGACGACTCGGCTCGCGAGCGGCACAGGACGCAAACGCGGATCCGCTGGCGCTGTGGCGTCAGGTACTCGTGGATCTGCTCGCCCTTGAGGATTGTTCGCCCGCAGACATCGCAGGCCGGGAACGGGTCGTGCGTGTCAGCCACGAACCCAACGTAGCAATGCCCTCGGAGGCGCGGGAGGAATTCAGCCGCGCGGAAGCGATTCGTTCAGGCCCGAACCTTGTCCTGGTCGGCCGCCTGGGCCTCCGCCACCACCTTCTGGGCGATGTGTCCGGGAACCTCCTCGTAGCGCTCGAAGTCCATCGTGTAGTCCCCCCTGCCGCCGGTCATCGCCCGCAGGTCCGTCGCGTAGTCCAGCACCTCGGCCATCGGGACCTCCGCCTTGATCTCGGTCAGCGCGCCCTTTGGCTCCACGCCCAGCGGCCGGCCGCGGCGGGAGTTGAGGTCGCCGACCACGTCGCCCACGTTCTCCTCCGGGACCGAGACCGTGATTCGCACGATTGGCTCCAGAAGGTACGGATCGGCCTCCGCGGCGGCCTGCTTGAAGGCCATCGAGCCCGCGATCTTGAAGGCCATCTCGGAGGAGTCCACCGAATGGTGCTGGCCGTCGTAGAGCCTGACGCGCAGATCCTTGACCGGGTACCCGGCCATGATCCCCTGCTGCATCGCCTCGGCGATCCCCTTTTCGACCGCGGGAATGAACCCACCCGGGATCACGCCCCCCTTGATCGCGTTCACGAACTCGAAGCCGGTCCCGGACTCCACCGGCTCGATCTCAATGTGGCAGTCGCCGAACTGGCCTCGGCCTCCGGTCTGCTTCTTGTAGCGCCCGTGCGCCTTGGCGGACTTGCGGATCGTCTCCAGATACGGGACCCGTGGCGGGTGGAGCTCGATCTCGGCGCCGTAGCGGCGCTTCATCCTGTCAGTGATGACCTCGACGTGAACCTGGGTGAGGCCGGCGATGATCTGCTCGCCGGTGTCGGGATCGCGGTGCACGTCCAGCGTCGGGTCCTCCTCCTCGAGGCGGCGCAGCGCGCTGGCGGCCTTCTCCTCGTCGCCCTTGGACTTCGGCTCGAAGGCAAATGCCATCACCGGCGCGGGCAGATCGAGCGGCGGGAAGGCAACGGAGGCGTCCTTACCCGCCATGACGTCGCCGGCCTGGGTGTCGCGAAGCTTGGCGACGGCGCCGATGTCGCCGGGCCCGAGCTCGTCGACGGTGGAGGTCTCCTTGCCGCATGGCGCGGCAAGCTGTCCGATCCGCTCCTTCGCCTGGCGTGTCGCGTTGAAGGCCTGCGAGTCCGAGCGCAGGACCCCCGAGTACACGCGCAGCAGGTTGATGCGCCCGGTGTAGGGGTCGGCCGTGGTCTTGAACACGTATGCGACGGGGTCCCCGTCCTCCGTCGGCTCGACCTCGATCTCGTTTCCGTCACCGTCGAGTGCTCGGACGCCACCCCGCATCGCCGGCGAGGGGACGTCCTCGACGAATGCCTCGAGCAGGCGGTTCGTGCCGAGGTTGTGCGTGGCGACGCCGCAGGTGACCGGAAACAGATGACCCTCGGAGACGCCCTTCTTCAGGGCCGTGACGATCTCCGCGTGTGAGACCTCCTCGCCCTCGAGGTAGCGCTCCATCAGCTCATCCGAGTTCTCGGCGACCTCGTCCATCAGATTCTCGCGGTACTCCTCGGCCTGCGATCGCAGGTCGTCGGGGATCTCTACCTCGGTCGAGTTCCCGCGCCCGTCGCCCTCATAGGTGAACGCCTTCATGTCGATCAGGTCGATGACTCCGTGGACCTCGTGCTCGGTTCCGATCGGGATCTCGGTGGCCACGACGTGCGGGCCGAACGCCTCCTTGAGCGACTCGAGCGAGCGGAAGAAGTCGCCGCGCTCGCGGTCGAGCATGTTCACGAAGACCAGGCGGGCCAGTCCCTCTTCGTGGGCGCGCTGCCAGAGCCGCTCCGTATGGACCTCGACCCCCATGACTGCGTTGACCACGACGACCGCGGCGTCCACGACCCGCAGGGCGGCGAGAGTGTCGGCGACGAAGGACGGATCGCCGGGGGTGTCGATCAGGTTGATCTTGCGATCGGAGTAGTCGAACGACGCGATGCTGGCGCCAATGGACATCGAGCGCTCCTGCTCATCCGGCTCGAAGTCCGACACCGTGGAGCCCTCGTCCACGCGCCCCAGCCGATTGACGACCCCGGCCTCGAACAGAAGCGCCTCGCAGAGGCTGGTCTTTCCGCTCCCCCGGTGGCCGATCAGCGCGACGTTGCGGATCCGGTCGGCTGCCTTGTGGCCCACGGGCCGCAATATATGGGTTAACGATCCGTTACCAGCGTCAAGGCCTGCCGAGGAATCGCGATCGGAGCGCGAGCACGGCCTTGGTGTGAAGCTGTGAGACCCGCGACTCGGTGACGCCGAGAACCTCGCCGATCTCGCGCAGCGTCAGGTTCTCGTAGTAGTAGAGCGCCACCACCAGCCGCTCGCGCTCCGGGAGCGACTCGATCGCGTCCGCGAGGCGGTCCTTGAGCTCGGACGCCTGTGCCTCGCCCTCGGGGTCGACCGCGTTGGGGTCGTGGATGGTGTCGAGAACCGATATCTGCCCGCCCCCGCCCTCGGGGTCCGCGAACGTCCACAGGTCGTCGAGGGCCAGCACCGAGGAGTTCGCGATCTCGAGCAGTGAGTCGTTGAAGTCGTCGATGCCCATGTCGAGCTTCGCGGCCATCTCCTCCTCGGTGGGAGCCCGCTGAAGCTTGGCCTCGAGCTCGGCGTGCGCCTTCTCCACGTCGCGCGCCCGGGCGCGAACCGAACGCGGCACCCAATCCAGGGAGCGAAGCTCGTCGATGATCGCGCCCTTCACGCGAGCCACGGCGAAGGTCTCGAACTTGATCTCGCGATCGAGGTCGAAGCGCTCGATCGCGCCGATCAGGCCGAGCAGCCCGTAGGAGATCAGGTCGGCCTCCTCGACGTGCGACGGCAATCCGGATGCCATCCGGCCGGCGATGAACTTGACGAGCGGCGAGTAGGCGACGACGAGCCGCTCCCGAGCGCGCTCGTCCCCCTGCTCCTTGTAGCGCTGCCAGAGCTCTCGGAGTTCGACAGCTTTGACGTTTGTCTCCATCGTCCCCAGTGACAACCTATCCGTCGCGAGTCAGGCCCGTGGATGAGAGCGTGCGTACTGCCGGCGCAGCCGTCCCGGCTCGACTCGCGTGTACACCTGCGTCGTCGACACGCTGGAGTGCCCCAGGAGCTCCTGAATCGAGCGCAAATCCGCACCGCCCTCCAGCATGTGCGTTGCGAACGAGTGGCGCAGCGTGTGCGGCGAGACATGCCCGGCCACGGCGGCCTCCCGCACCCACCGATCGAGGCGGCGGCGGATGTCGGAAGGCGACAGTCGCCGGCCCCGGCGCGACAGAAACAGCGCGGGCTCGGCTCGGTCGGCGGCAAGCGCCGGGCGGGCCTGGCTCAGGTAGCGCTCCAGCGCGCGCTGGGCCGGCTCGCCCATCGGCACGATTCGCGTCTTCGAGCCCTTGCCGGTGACCCGCACGGTCTCCGATTCGAAGTCCACCGCCTCGGCGTCGACGTTGACGATCTCCTCGGCCCGCAGCCCGCATGCGTATGCGAGCTCGAGCATCGCACGGTCCCTCACCTCCAGCGGTCCCGAGGCCGGGATCCGGTCGAGCAGTCTCGCGATCTCGTCGGGCCCGAGCACCCGCGGAAGTCGCGAGGCCTTCTTCGGCATCGGCAGGAGCTCCGCTGGGTTCTGGCTCGCCTCGCCCGTTCGCGCCAGGTGGTCGTGCAGGCTCCGCACGGCGGCCAGCTTGCGCGCGACGCTGGCGCGTGCGAGTCCGCGCTCGGACAGCGCGGCCGCGTAGGAACGGAGGTCGCGGTAGGCCAGCGAGCCGGGCTCCTTGCCGCGCCCCGTGGCCCACTCGGCCAGCTCGGTGAGATCGCCGCCATAGGCCCGCAGGGTGTGGCGCGAGGACCCGCGGCGCTCCAGCTCGCGCCGAAAGCCGAGCAGGGCGGCCTCCCAGGAAGGGCTGATCGCCGGCTCCGGGCTCTCGTCGCTCATGCCCGGAAGGTTCGGCGCCGCGCGCCGCTCGCCTCCCCGTGCAGCGCGGCTCCCGCCTCGGCGCCGACTCTAGTTGCCGATGTAGATCGGCGTGCCGAGCGGGACCTGGTCGTAGAGCTCGATCACGTCCGGAACCGACATCCGGATGCACCCGTGAGAGGCCGCGCTGCCCAACGAGCCGACGTCGCTGGTGCCGTGAATTCCGGCGCCGTCGAAGAAGCCCATCCAGCGGGCCTGCAGCGGGTTGTCGGGGCCCGGCGGGACCACCTCCCCGGCCAGGTCCCCGGCCCACGCGGCGTCAGGCACGTACCAGGTCGGATTCACCTGCTTGCTCTCGACGTTGTAGACACCGGTGGAGGTCTCGTATCCGGCCGCGCCCACGGCGATCGTGTAGGTCTTGGCCAGCTCCAGGTCCCTCCAGAGACGCAGCTGGAAGGCAGCCCGGTCGATGGTGATGTAGACCGGATACTCCTGGGCGAGCTCGTCGGTGGTCACATCCGGCTCGAGCTTCTGCACCGGTGCCTTGACCGTGCGGTTGTGCGGGCTCTCGATCGCGCCGCGCAGCTGGGTGCGAAGCCTGTCCGTCAACAGCGAGACGCCGTCCGAGCCCGGAACCGTGTTGAGGGAGCTCGGGGTCGGACTGATCGTGGCGTCCTGCGCCGGAGTGTTCACATCCGAGGCGACGTTGTCGACGAACTCGTCGATCGCCTTCGACGAATAGGTGATGTGGGGCGCGATCTCGCGATCGACCGAGCCGCCCGTGGTGTAGCGCCACACCCGTGTCGGGAAGCCGCCGGACTGGCTCGCCCGCAGGGCGGCGTCGATCATCCCGTCGATGTCGGCGCGAATCTGGAGCTTGTCCGGATTGAGGACATACTTGGTGCCGTTGTAGGTGACCGTCACCGGCTTGTCGAGCGGCTTTACCAGCCTCGCGTGCACGCGATTGCGGGCTTGGTCCGCGGACATGCCACCGACGTCGATCCCGCCGATCTGGATGCCGTCGGCGATCTTGTCCGAGTTGACGCGGTCGATCGCGTAGGCGGCCACACCCAACGCGCACAACACCCCCACAAGGGAGACGAGAAATATTTGAGCTCTACGCCCCACTCAAACTCACCCCAGCGGGGGAGTGTAGGACGACCAAGGGTCAAATCCGACTCGCGGCATGCGCCGCAACGCCGGTTGCGTGGCTCGGTGTCAGATCCCCGACGGCGCTAAAACGGCGCTAAATCCCCATCGGATCGGAGTCGTCCGCCACCCCGCCGCGCTCCCCAGGGTGCTCGCGCCGCACGTTCGGACTCCAGCGCAGGAACTCCTCGACCTCGCGCTCGTAGGTGTACTCGTGCTCGGTGCCGCGCATCACCGGGGCCAGTCGAAGATGCTCGGAGAGCTTGATCACCGTCTCGCGGGTGGTGTATCCGTAGTCGAAGCCGGTCGCCTTGAACAGCCGGTTGTCGACCCCACGGCCGAAGCGAAGCTGGTTGACCACCTCGACCGGGATGCGGAAGCCCAAGCGCCGGAGCGACCCGGTCGCCAACCCCGTTCCCCAGGGCGGTAGGACGGGCAGCGGCATCTTGCCCACGAGGTCGATGACCTCCGACAGGGCCAGAACCCCGTCGGCGGCGACGTTGTAGACCCCGGGCGCGACGCGGAAGGCGGCGTGCTCAAGGGCGTGGACGACGTCGTACTCGTGCACGAATTGAAGGCGAGGGTCGAACCCGAGGACCATCGGCACCATCGGCAGCCGCAGCATCCGGGTAAAGGCCGTGTCAACGTCGGGCCCGAGCACGTTGGCACAGCGGAGAATGGTCGTCGTGACGTGTGGGTTTCGTTGGGCGAACTCGCCGACCGCCTGCTCGGCCTCCAGGATGTCGCGCTCGAGGCCCGTGTGCGGCGGGTGCGGGCGCCCCATCTCCTCGGTGAAGAACGCGGGATCGTCCTGCTCGGCCCCGTAGTAGTGGGTGGAGCTCTTGAAGACGAACTTCCGCACCGGCGAATCGGAACCGGTGCACGCGGCCAGGATGTTCATCGTCCCGATCACGTTGTTCTCGTGAGCGAGCCGTGGCGCCGCCATCAGCGAGTTGACGACCAGGCGGGTGTCGATGACCGTGTCGATCTCGGCGGCGCGGACGATGCGCTCGAGCAGGGAGTGCTGGTTCGAGACCTTCACGTATTCGGTGCGCTCGAGCTCGCGCGTGGGCGCCTCGCTGTCGACGCCGATGATCGCGTCGATGTGCTCGAAGCTCTCGAGGGCCTGGGCCAGGCGGCCGCCCCAGTACGTGGACAGCCCGGTCACGAGGACCCGCCTCGTCGCGGTGTCCTCCGCCGCTGCCAGCGAGCTCAGCCCAGCCACACGGATTTCCTCATCGCGAGCATCTCGTGGAGGTTCTCCTGGATCTGTGCCCTGATCTCCTGGGCGAGTGTCTGGACCAGCGCCTTGTCCTCCGCGGCCTCCGCCCCGCCCAGCTCGACGGTGTCGATCGGCTCCAGGAACCGGATCTTGAACTTGGCGGGCAGGTACCCGAGCATCCCGAACGGACCAAGCCAGGGGAACGTCGGGGTGATCGGGAAGTAGATGAGCCCGGTCAGCTTGCGCAGCACGTCCACGTGGCCGAAGATCGGCGCCGACTCCTCCGCGCCGACGACGCAGGTGGGGACGATCTGGGCCTCGGCGCGCATCGCGGCCTCCACGAAGCCGCCACGACCGAAGCGCCGCAGGCGGTATCGGTCGCGGTAGAGCTTCTCCGTTCCCTTGCGGCCCTCGGGAAAGACCAGCACCAGCTGGCGCTCGTCGTAGAGCAGCCGGTGGACGTTCGCCGGGTGCGCGGCGACGCCGCCCACCTTGGGAATCAGCATCGAGAACCCGGGATAGCCCTTGAAGAAGTGCTCCACTGTCAGATAGAGGGGGCGCGGGTTCGGGTGCTCCTCGCGAATCGCCTTGGCGATCATGGCCGCGTCCGGAGGCAGTGCGCCGGCGTGGTTGGACACGACGAGGGCGCCGCTTTCCGACGGGACGTTGTCGATCCCCTCGACCTCCGTCCGGAACCAGTATCGGTAGAAGAACTCGATCAGGGTCCGGTCCATGAAGCCCTCGACCCGCTCGGAGCGGCCCCAGTCGTTGAGACGCCGCTCGTGCTCGATCGCGGGCAGGAGATCCCGCATGATCTCGGCGGGCCGGCGCTCCGGGAGCTGCTCCTCGGATCCCTCCTCGCCGGCTCTCTCGGCCGGGACAACCGGCCCGGCCAGGGATGTCCTTTGCTCGTCAGCCACCAGGCGCCGCATTCTGGCAGCCCAGCGCCCCGCGCCCCCCGGCCAATCCCTGACGGCGGCTTTCGCCGCCTTACGTCTCCACTAACGGCACCAGCCAGTTTCGGGGCTAAAGCCCCTCACCAACAAAACTGCTGCTGCGGCGACCAAGTCGCCGCCCTTCTCATATGTTTTCCCTGCATGCGCTCCAAGGACCAGGTGCGACGCGCCGTGTGGCGGGCTATGGACCGCGAGGGCGTGTCGCGCTTTCCCGGCGCCGAGGGCCGGGTCCCGAACTTCGCGGGCGCCAAGCTGGCCGCCGAGAAGCTCTCTCAGCATCGCCTGTGGAAGCGCGCGCAGGTCATCAAGACCAACCCGGACTCGCCGCAGACGCACGCCAGGCGCCTGGCCCTCGAGCAGGGCAAGAAGCTCGTCATGGCAGTCCCCCGGCTACGCGACCAGCACCCGTTCCGCCTCCTCGACCCCAAGCGGCTGACGAAGGCCCAGGTTCGTGAAGCCGCCACCATCAAGGGCGCCCTTCGTCACGGCAGGGTCGTCGCCCTCGAGGAGATCCCCGAGATCGACTTCGTCCTCTGCGGCTCAGTCGCCGTCAACCTCAGCGGGGCGCGGGTCGGCAAGGGCGGCGGCTTCTCGGACCTGGAGTACGGGCTCCTCATCGAGGAGGGCAAGATCGACACTCACACGTTCGTGGCGACGACGGTCCACCCGATCCAGATCCTGCGCGAGCACCTGATGATGACCGACCACGACCTGCCCGTCGACCTGATCGTCACCCCCCGCGCCGCAATCGACGTCGAGCGCGTCTACGACCGTCCGCGGGGCGTCCTCTGGGACCACCTGCAGCCCCCGCAGATTCACGAGATCCCGGTGCTGGAGCGGATGGGGTACGCCTAGCAGCGCATCCTCAGCGAAGCGAACGGCCCTGGAACTTGGCGCGGTCCACCAGGTGGCCTCCGCAGCCAAACACCCGAAGCCGGCCGCGCCCCCTGAACTTGCGGGCCTGCCCGTCCTGCCGTTTCGTGATCCGGAGCCGGACCCGCGAGACCTGGTGCCCGGTTTCCCCGCCACAGGTGACGCGCATCCGCTCGGTGCCCTTGTACCGGCCCGGGCCCGTGCGATGGAGGATCGACTTGGCGGAGCCGTGACCCCCCGGAAGCTGCCGGTGAAGTCGGACCCGCTCACACGGCCCGCTGGGACAGATCGGCTCAAAGCGCCACTTTCTGATGAAGTGGCTGCCGGGGGTCTGAATGTTGCCGCTCAGCACGGTGACCCGGACGTGAAAGGGTCCGGCGAGGCGCGCCTCGACAGCCGCGTAGGCAGTCGCGGCCAGCACCGCTCCGACACAGGCAACGACCGCCAGCGCGTATCCGATGCGACGAATCCCCCCACGCCGCGACGTATCGGCAGACGGTCACTTCGTCTTTAGCCTCAGATGGTTTGTCGCCTGCGAGACTTCGCCCTGTGAAGGCATCCGGCCGAGGAGCTCCCTTCCCGCCGCCAACGAGGTACCCCTGATGGCCACCGAGGCCGCCGCGGAGCGAACCAGCCTCAGTGGGCAGCTCCTCCAGGAGTTCTTTCCCTTCACAGCACCGCGCTCGGAGCTTCCCGACTCCACGCCCGCCGAGGGACCCGACCCGTACGGCGACCCCGACCCCGAATGGCTTCGGATCGACTGGCGCGAGCACCTGCACCGCATCGACATCGGGGGCGCCCGAAACGTCAACTACGCGGAGATGGGGCCGGAGTCCGGCAAGGCGCTCCTACTCGTGCACGGACTCTCCGGTGCGTGGCAGAACTGGCTCGAGAACGTGCCCCACTTCGCTCGGGATCACCGCGTGGTCGCGATGGACCTGCCCGGTTTCGGGCAGAGCCCGATGCCGGATTGGGAGATCTCAGTGGAGGCCTACGGCCGCTTCATCTACGAGTTCTGCGACGCGCTGGGAATCCGAACCTGCACGATCGTCGGGAACTCCATGGGCGGCTTCATCTCGGCCGAGGCGGTGACCCACCAGCCCGAGCGCTTCGAGAAGCTGGTGCTCATCTCGGCCGCCGGGATCTCACATGTGCGGATGCGCCGCCAGCCCGCCGAGGTCGCGGCGCGCATGGGCATCGCGACTGCGCCCATGACGATCAGGCTCTTCGACCGGGGGCTGCGCCGGCCAGGCCTTCGACGCGCCCTGTTCGGCGGGCTCTTCCACGCGCCGCAGCTCCTGCGAACGGAGCTCCTGTACGAGTTCTTCCACAACGGGACCGGCAAGCCCGGAGTGCTCCCGGCTGTCCGAGGCCTGATCGGCTACGACATCCTCGACCGCCTCGAGGATGTGGAGGTCTTCACCCTGATCGTCTGGGGCCGCAACGACCACATCGTGCCGCCGAACGATGCTTCCGGCTACGGCCAGCGCCTGCGGAACTCGAGCACGGTGATCTTCGACAAGACGGGCCACGTGCCGATGGCGGAGCGCCCGGTGCGGTTCAACCGGGTGCTGGAGACGTTCCTGGCCGAGTAGGGCGCGGCCCTACTGCGTGATCGCGCCCTCGGCCGCCGAGCTCACGCTGCGGGCGTACTTGGCCATGACGCCGGTCTTGTAGGGCGGCTCCGGGGGCGTGTACTCGGCCACGCGCTGCGCGATCTCCTCATCGGCGAGGTCCACGTCGAGGCGCCGGCCCTCGACGTCGAAGGTGATCTGATCGCCCTCCCTCACCGCGGCGATCGGTCCGCCGCGCACGGCCTCGGGCGCGACGTGGCCGGCCATGAGTCCGTGGGTTGCGCCCGAGAAGCGGCCGTCGGTGAGCAGCGCCACGTCCTCGCCGAGGCCCTCCCCGACGATGGCTGCGGTCACGTGGAGCATCTCCCGCATCCCGGGACCTCCCGCCGGCCCCTCGTTGCGGATGACGATGATGTCTCCGGGATTGAGGCTCTGCTGGGCGACGGCGTCGAAGGCCTCCTCCTCGGACTCGAAGACGCGCGCGGGCCCGGACTGCTTGAGCCGCTCGGTGCCGGCCAGCTTGACGACGCAGCCGTCGGGGGCCAGATTCCCGCGCAGGATGGCGAACCCGCCGTGGGGCTTCAGGGGCTCTGAGACCGAGCGCACCACCACCTGGCCGGGCGTCTCCTCCGAGGCGGCGGCCTCCTCGCCGATGGTTCGGCCGGTGACGGTCAGCGCGTCGGAGTGCAGGAGGCCGGCCTCGGCGAGCCGCTTGGCGATGACGCCGACGCCCCCGGCCTTGTACAGGTCGGTCGCCACGAACCTGCCGCCGGGCTTCAGGTCGGCGAGCAGCGGAGTCTGGCGCGAGATGCGCTCGAAGTCGTCGATGTCCATGTCGATGCCGGCCTCGCGCGCGACCGCCAGCAGGTGGAGGACGCCGTTGGTGGATCCCCCTGACGCGCAGACGGTAGCCACGGCGTTCTCGATCGACTCCGCGGTGATCACCTTGCTCGGCCGGATGTCGTCGGCGAGCGCCTTGAGCGCCAGCCTTCCCGCCTCGCGGGCAACGTCGGCCTTCTCGCCGTTCATCGCCGGGACCATCGCGGACCCCATCGCTGAGACCCCCATGACCTCGAACGCGCACGCCATCGTGTTCGCCGTGAACTGGCCGGCACAGGCCCCGGCGCCCGGGCTCGCGCAGCCCTCGAGCTCCAAGAGGTCGTCGTCGGAGAGGTCCCCGGCGGTGTGGGCGCCGATCGCCTCGAAGACGTCCTGAATGGTCACGTCCTTCCCGCGCCACCGTCCGGGGGCGATCGATCCGCCGTACAGCATCACCGCGGGGACGTCCAGCCGGGCCAGCGCCATCACCGCGCCCGGGATCGTCTTGTCGCAGCCGGAGAGCGCCACGACCGCGTCGAACTGGTAGCCACGCACCGTCAGCTCAATCGAGTCGGCGATCACCTCGCGGCTGATGAGCGAGGCCTTCATGCCCTCCGTGCCCATCGTGATGCCGTCGGAGATCGCGATGGAGTTGAACTCCATCGGCGTCCCCCCCGCCTCGCGCACACCCTCCTTCACCGCCTCGGCGAGCTCGCGCAGGTGGAAGTTGCACGGCATCGCCTCGATCCAGGTGTTGGCGATCCCCACCGTCGGACGGCGGAGGGCGTCGTCGTCGAAGCCGATCCCCTTCATGTACGCGCGTGCTGCCGCGCGGTCGGGGCCATCGAAGACGGCCGCCGAGCGTGGGCGGGGAAGTTCGTTCACGCTGCCGCCACGCGCCTTGCCCGCCACTCCCGAAGCCGGATCAGGTCGCGACCGGCTTGCCCCGGGTCCACCTGGCGGCCGGGCACGTGCATGTTCGCCACCGAGATCAGCTCGCGCTCGCCGGCCCGCAGCGACATCCACTTCGCGAGGACGTCGTCGGCGTCCGGCAGCCGCTGCGACACCTCGGGCTCGGAGCGATCCGGAAAGCCGACGCAGTACTCGTTCAGAAGCTCCCCCGTGGGCGCGTCGAACGCCACGATCGGCCGGTGCGGGTAGAGCAGGTAGCCGTAGCCGCCGTCGCCCTCGGCGCCTTCGACGGCGATGAACCCGAGCTCCAGGTACATCGCATACTCGTCGGCCGAGACGACCGAGCGCAGGAGCTCGCGGGCTCGCGCCTCCGCACGCCGCTCGCGGCCGGGGTCATACGCCGGGATTCGCTCCTGAATCTTGCGCCGTGGGATTCGCCGGCGGACGCGCTCGGCGAGCGACGGTCCGAAGCCGACGACCGCGAGGGCCGCCAGCACGACCAACGAGGTCGCGAGAAAGAAGCTCAACCGCCCGCGGCCGGCGGAAAGAACACGACCCGCTCCGCGTCCCGTGGGACGTCCGCGAAGTCGCGCACCATGGTGGCCTCGCGCCGAGTGCCTTCGGACGTGGGGACCGCCGCCCACATACCGAGATCGAGCTGGCGGCGAAACTCTGCAATCAGGCGCTCCTCGTCCTCGGAGACCTCGGGATCACCCTCGGCGAGCAACACGTCGCCATGCCCCGGCTTCATTCGGACGAGCCTCATCAGGGCGAATTATGCCAGTGGCGTCCCCGGCCTCGGCCGGCCACTATCGAGATGCGCCCTTGCTCAAACCGAGGGCGTCCACCGGGCCGGGGCCGGCACCGATGCCCGCCAAGCCGTTGCCCACGGCCTCCGACGCGATCTCGCGAGCCCAGCGCGTCGCTTCCGCGAGGTCCACACCGCGGGCGAGGAACGCGGCGAGCGCCGAGGAGTGGGTGCATCCCGAGCCGTGGGAGGCGCCGTCCGCATACCGCGGGCCGTCGATCCGGAGGGTCCCCGATCCGTCGAAGAGGACGTCCGCGCCGTCGTCCGAGTGGCCACCGGTGACCACGACCGCCTCGGGTCCGAGCGCCTGGATGGCGCGAGCCAGATCCTCCTGGCCGGCGTCCGCGCCGAGTCCCGCGAGCTCACGCGCCTCGGGCAAGTTGGGCGTCGCCACGGTGGCGAGAGGAAGGACGCGCTCGATCAACGCGGCCTTGGCGTTGCGATCGAGGAGGACCGCGCCGCTCGCGGAGACCATCACCGGGTCGACGACCACGGGGGCGTCGCCGACCAGCGCGAGGGCCTCGACCACCGCGTCGATCGTCGCCTCGTCCCCCAGCATCCCCACCTTGACCGCGTCGACGCCCATGTCCTCGGCGACCGCGTGAACCTGGGCGATGATCGTGGGTCCTGGGACCTGGGTCACCAGCTCGACTCCCACGGTGTTCTGGGCCGTGATCGCGGTGATCGCGCAGGCGCCGTGGACGCGGCAGCGCGCGAACGCCTTCAGGTCCGCCTGGATGCCTGCGCCGCCACCCGAGTCCGACCCGGCGATCGTCAGGCAGACGGGGACGCTGTCGTCGGAAGTCACGATTTGAGCGTAGTGACTCCCTCGCCAGCCTCGGGCGCGCTCATCGAGGTCCTCGCGTAGCGCCCGGCGGCATCGACGCGCACGTATCCCAGAAGCTCCAGGCGGGCCAGCGCCACGGCCGCGTCACCCGCCTGCATCCGGGCCGCGAGCGCAACCGCGTCGGGGGTCACGGCTCCGCCCTCGACGGCGTCGGCCACCCT
>Ga0126304_10000811_pt1 | contig 13678 bp, 11 predicted proteins | sample Plot25_FD_92538 | JGI IMG/M metagenome (GOLD analysis project Ga0126304, IMG submission 92538) | Serpentine soil microbial communities from UC McLaughlin Reserve, CA, USA - Plot25 | ecosystem: Environmental > Terrestrial > Soil > Grasslands | place: USA: UC McLaughlin Reserve, Lake County... | reverse complement strand
GAAGCGGGCTCCGGCTCCGACGCCTTCGCCATGCAGACGCGCGCGGTGGACAAGGGTGACCACTACGAGCTGACCGGCCAGAAGCTCTGGATCACGAACGGCAACGAGGCCGGCGTCTTCATCGTCTTCGCCAACGCCAACCCCGAGGCCGGCTACCGCGGCATCACCGCCTTCATCGTCGAACGTGGGACCGCCGGGTTCACGATCGGCAAGAAGGAAGACAAGCTCGGAATTCGCGCCAGCAGCACCTGCGAATTGATGTTCGAGGACTGTCAAGTGCCGCGCACGAGCGTGCTCGGGGAACCTGGCAAGGGCTACAAGGTCGCGATCGAGACGCTCAACGAGGGACGCATCGGCATCGGCGCCCAGATGATCGGTCTGGCGAAGGGCGCGCTGGATCACACCATTCGTTATACGAAGGAGCGCAAGCAGTTCGGCAGCGCCATTGCCGATTTCCAGGGCGTGCAGTTCCAGATCGCGCGTGCGGCCACTGAGCTCGAAGCGGCGCGGCTGCTGGTCTACAACGCCGCGCGTCTCCGCGACGCCGGGCGTCCGTTCCTGCGTGAGGCCGCCATGTGCAAGCTGTTCTCGTCAGAGGTGGCCGAACGCGTGACGTCGCTGGCGGTCAACCTGTTTGGCGGAAACGGATTCGTCAAGGACTACCCGGTCGAGAAGCTGTATCGCGATGCGAAGATCGGGCAGATCTATGAAGGCACCTCGAACCTGCAGCTGCAGACGATCGCGAAACAGATTCTTGCCTAGGTGGTAGCTGGTAGGCGCGAGTGGCAGCACGAACGTTGAACCTTCTATCAGCTACCAGCTACCAGCTATCACCTACCAGCTACCAGCTACCGGCTACAATCTAGAGATGAACGTAGGCATCATCGGCTGGCGCGGTATGGTCGGCTCGGTCCTCGTGCAGCGCATGCACGCGGAGCGGGACTTCGATCTGGTTGATCCGGTGTTCTTCTCGACGTCACAAGCGGGTGCCGCCGCGCCCGAGATCGGCAAGCGCACAACGTCAGTCAAGGATGCCAAGGACCTCCGCGAACTGGCGGCCCTGGACGTCCTCATCTCGTGCCAGGGCGGCGAGTACACTGCCGACATTCATCCCAAGCTGCGCAAGGCGGGCTGGACCGGCTACTGGATCGACGCCGCACGACATCTCCGTATGGCCGAGGATGCGGTGATCATTCTCGACCCGGTGAACCGACCGGTCATCGATCGCGCGCTGGATCGCGGCATCAAGGACTACATCGGCGGCAACTGCACCGTCAGCCTGATGCTGATGGCGATGGACGGGCTCTTTCGCGCCGACCTCATCGAGTGGATGACCTCGATGACCTACCAGGCGGCGTCGGGCGGCGGCGCCAAGCACATGCGCGAGTTGCTGACGCAAATGGGCATAGCCCACAAGTCGGTGGCCGACCTGCTCGCCGAACCGACTTCGTCAATTCTCGACATCGATAGCGCGGTCATCGCGACACAACGTCGTGACTTCCCGGTTGACCACTTCGACTTCCCCCTCGCCGGCAGCCTCCTCCCGTGGATTGACGCCGATCTCGGGAACGGTCAGAGCCGCGAAGAGTGGAAAGCCCAGGCCGAGGGCAACAAGATTCTCGGCCGATCATCGCAGCCGATCCCCATCGACGGCATCTGCATCCGCATCGGGTCGATGCGCTGTCACAGCCAGGCGTTGACGGTGAAGCTGCGCCGCGACGTGCCGCTGGGCGAGATTGAACGCATGCTGGCAACCGCCAACGATTGGGTCACCATCGTGCCGAACGAGAAGGAATCGTCGCTTCGCGATCTGACGCCCACAGCGGTCAGCGGCACGCTGAACGTGCCGGTCGGCCGTCTGAAGAAGCTCGCGATGGGCGGCGATTACCTGCAGGCGTTCACGGTCGGCGATCAGCTGCTGTGGGGTGCGGCCGAACCGCTGCGCCGTATGTTGCGCATCCTGCTCGAGCCGAAAGCCAGCAGGCAGCCAGAGCAATTGAGCGCGTCAGGGCGGGTCTAAGACGCCGACGGCGAGAACTGCACCGTCACCTCGATCGCCGTCGGCGTCGGCGCGCCATCCACGAGCAGAGGTACGTACTCCCACTGCTTGACGGCGTCGATCGCCGCCTGATCCAACTCCGGAATCGAGTGCAGAACCTGCACGTCGACAACGCGACCGTCTGCTCCAATCCTCGCTTCGAGAATCACCACTCCGGCGATCTTTGCGCCGCGCGCCGCGGCAGGGTAAACAGGCGTCACGTGCTTCACTTTCGTCGCCGGGCGGAGAGTGCCGGAACTGGCGCGCAGATCCACTTCGGCCTCAGCCTGGACAGCCGAGGAACTCTGCGCGACCACCTCACCATCTCCCTGCGTCGAGAAGCCAATCACCACGTTGAACGCAATGGGTGCCTCCGCCGGTGGCTCGTAGAGCCACTGCCCCACCGACTCCTTCGCAGATCGAACGAGCGCGAGCAGCCCTCCGGTGAACGCGCGCTCGTCGCTCGGACTCGGCGGCGACATCGAACCGAGTACAGGCGCGCCTACTGTCCGGACCTCGGCGACAGTGCCGAGGTGATCGACGATGACGCGCAGCGTGATCGTCGCGCGTGCGCCAACCACTGCAGCTTCCCTTGGATACGGCGGCCGAACGACGCGCGTCCGCCGCGGAATGGGATTTTCAGGTGCGACGGGCTTGGCCTGCCGCTCGAGCGGGCCTGGTTCGCTGCGAGGAAATGCGCCAGCAATCTGCCACTGCTCACCGGCTCCGAGCGATAAGTCTGGCGCGGCGTAAACCACTGCGCCAGCGGCAACGAAGGTGATCCACAGGAACAACACGGCCTGCAGTGGTCGACTCGTCATGAGCGCGTCCTCGTGCCGCGCCCATGTCAGAGGCCGCATCGCATTAGACACCCAACAGGTCACAAGTTGCACCGGCTTATGGCTGCAGCGTGAATTGCACCGTTGCCGTCATGATGACGGGCACCGGCGCTCCGTTCAGCAATGTGGGCGTGAACTCCCACTGTTTCACGGCGTCGAGGGCTGCCTGATCAAGAAGGGGGATCGACCTCAAAATGTGCGCGTCCTGTACTTTGCCGTCCGGGCCGAGCAGCGCCTCGAGGATCACCACACCCTGCACGCTGGCGGACTGCGCGATCGGTGGATAAACCGGCGCAACGTGTTTGGTCTTCATGGGCACCTTCATGTTCCCACCGACGCGCACGGCGTTCGGCCAACCCGGAGGTGGCGGCGGTGGAGGCGCCGGCGGAATCGAAGACGCGGGCGCGGCGAACAGCGCCGGGGCGCCGTGAGTCATCATGCGCGGCTCCGCACCCGGCATGAAGGCGAACGTTACGTTGAATGCGATCGGGCCGTCGGCGGGAGGATCGTATTGCCATTGTTTCACGGCATCGATCGCGGCTTTCACGAAAGCCTCGCTCGGCGGTCCGACCGGTTCAGGTGTGGCACCGCGTCCGCCGCGCGCGCCGACTCCCGCGCTCCGGGATTCGGCCACTCGTCCCTGACGATCGATCACCACGCGCACGGAGACGACCACCATACCGCTCGTCTCGACTGCCGGATTCTGCGGCGCCACCGAGAACGTCCGCCGCGGGATGGGATTTTCCGGCGTGATCGGCTTTGCCTGCCGCTCAATCGGACCCGCCTGGCTGAGGTCGGCCACCGCAACAGACGGTGACGACGCGCCCGAGCGGCCCTGCGCGATCACGATCTCGCTGAGGGGGAAGACAGACGCCGCGGACCACGCACCGATCGCGATAATCGCTGTCATGGTCGCAACCGACACGAGAATTCGTCTCGACGACATGACCGTCTCCTTCGAAATCAACACCATTCGCCTGAACAGATGACGCCGACGTGCAAATGCGGCGGCCGCCACGTGGCTCGGCGTGTCGGCGAACACCAGCAACGCTTCGATATAGACCCGCCGCTGCGACGTCGCGAGCACCGTCAGTTCGTCCACGACTTCTTCGCGTGCCAACCGCACGCGCGCGACCAGCCACAGCACCGCCGGGTGAAACCACAGCACTGCCTTGACCACTTCTTCGGCGACGACCCAGATCCAATCCCGCCTGCGTACGTGAAAGAGCTCATGACAGAGGACGAGCTGTTGAATCTGCTCGGGTTGGTCGCGCAGCATCTCAGGCAGGAGAACGACCGGGCGACGGAATCCGAACGTCACCGGCTGCCCGTTCAACACATACCGGATTTCCGCTCGCGCACGAACCAGATCCTGCGCCTCTTCGTGGAAGACGCACGGGGATGCAATGGTCCCGGCTCGCCTCAGTCGGTGAAGCCGCCACAAGCCGAGGCAGACCCAGCACGCGCGAAGCACGACGCCCGTCACGAGCACCGATCCAACAAGTGGGACCCAATCACTGGCGGTAGCGGCCGCCGACGCTACGTGCGCGCCAGCGGGAATACTGGACGAGGGCAGGAGCGCGATCGGCATGGTGTCGGTGATCGCCACCACGACGGAACGGCGAACCGGGAGCCACGGCAGTACGAGACACAGCGCGAGCAGCGCACGCCAGTAGACATAGCGCACGGCAGGGGCATCTACGCGAACAAGCGCGGCCAGCCCGGCCCCTAGCGCGACGAGAAGCGCGACCTGCGTGCTGTAGGCCATGAGATTCCCGAGCAGCGTCGCGTCCCTCACTCCTGCTCCTCGATGAGTTGCTTAACGACGCGCCGCTGCTTTTCGGTGAGCTTGTTGTCCTTTGCCAGATGCACGAGGAGGCTCTCGGACGCCCCGTCGAACACGCGGTCCAGGAAGTCCCTGACCATTGCGCCGATCACCTGCTGCCGACGCTGTGCCGGCTTGTAGACGTGCGCGCGATCGACGAGGGTCTTCTTGAGGTAGCCCTTCTCCTCGAGGATCCGCATCATCGTCATCACGGTCGTGTAGGCGATGGATCGCCGTTCGCGCATGGTCTCATAGACATCGCGAACGGTGGCTTTCTCGCGGGCCCAGACGACCTTCATGATCGCCAGCTCCTGCGGCGTGAGCGTGGGGTGGGGCGTCCGCATATGTGTGGCGACGCATGCGTCGCATGTACGGGCGAGGCATGCCTCGCCACTACTATTAATTTAGTACTAAATGGAAGTCAAGCCGCGGGGCAAGGTCTGGAGTGCCACGGCCTCACGGAGCGCTTCCGTGCGTCCGGCGAACAGCTCGAGGGCGCGAACATCCTGAGCCAGGCGTTCGATGATATGTCCGGCGCGAAACGACTCAGCGCCGACGACCTGTGTGGCCCGCGCCACCGCGCGCTGGGTGGCGTCAGTCGCCAGCAGTTTGGCCATTGAGGCGTCCGCGAGTGACATCTCTCCGGAGGACGCCGACTTCCATGTCAGCATGCGCGCGGCATCGAGCTCTGTCGCCGAATCGGCCAGCAGTCCTTGAACGGTCTGCTCGCCGCCCGCACCGCGGTCACGATGACCGCGTGCAACCATCAGCGCTTCGTGCAGCGCCCGTCGTCCCATGCCAAGTCCGGCGGCGGCCAGAAAGACACGCGCGCGTGCCATGAATGGCTGCGTCGGGCCGGCGGGCGCAAATGGGGTGCGCTCGAATCGCACGTGACCACAGACCAAACCACTCAAGCCAGCCGTGGCAACTGGTTCCTGTGTTACACCCGCAGCATCGAGCTTTACTGCGGCGGCCGTGAGTGAATCACCATCTCTCACGCCAACGATCACGAGTCCGTGCGCCGTCAACGGCGTGACCCACGATGCGCGACCAGACAGCGAGCCCTGTTCGACGACCGGTACTTCATCTGAGGACAGCGCGATTGCGCCGATAACCTCGCCCTGAGCCAGCTGCGCGCTTGCATCGCTCTCGCCGAGTCCCATCGTCACGCCGGCATGCATCGCGAGCGCGATCGCGGCGCCGGCCGACTCCCAGGCGACGGCCTCAACGGCGACGACCGCTGACATCAGATCGCCTCGAGCATCGATGAGCCGCACACGCACGGCGCCAGCCACGATGTCATCGGCCGTGGCGCTCGCCGACAGCTCTCGCGCGAAGGCCTGTGCCCTCTCCTGCGATTGCTGCTGTGATTGGGACAGATTGAAATCCACGCTCACGCCATTCTAGGTCCGGCTGCCGCCTTCGCGAAGTGCGGCTTCGGCGGGCCAGGGAAGCCGGACACTACGTTCGTGCGAGACGCTCGAAGATCGGCTTCAGCCGCTGCGCCGTTACGCTGACCTCTTCGGGGAGGACGCGCGTATCGCCGATGACGGTCATGAAGTTGGCGTCGCCCACCCACCTCGGGACGAGATGAACATGTAGATGATGCTGGATGCCGCCGCCCGACGGCTTTCCGAGGTTGAGTCCGACATTGATGCCACCGGGCTCGTACGCCTCACGCAGCACGATTTCCGATCGTTGCGTGAGATCGGCGATCTCGTGCAATTCTTCGGCGGTCAGGGCACTGAGCGTCGCGACGTGCCGGCGCGGGATCACCATCACGTGACCGCTGTTGTACGGGTAGCGATTCAGGATGACGTACGCCGTGCGACCAAGATGCACGACCAGGGGATCGACGACGTGCGCATCGACCGGTTGTCCGGTCGCCGCCGAGACTTCAGCCGTGAGGCAGAAGACGCATTCGAGCTCGGACCTGTTCGCTTTCACGTAGTCGAGCCGCCAGGGGGTCCAGAGGCGATCCACCTCTGTTGGATCTCAGGCCTGCACGGCCGTATCGCTGCCGTTGGGGCCAGCGGCCGCGGCCGGAGACTCGACGTTCTCCTCCTCGCGGTTGATCAATTCCTTCAGCTCTTTGCCCGGCTTGAAGTACGGCACCTTCTTTGGCGGTACATCCACCTTGTCGCCGGTCTTCGGATTGCGGCCCTTGCGGGGCTCGCGCTTGCGCAGCCGGAAGCTGCCGAAGCCGCGGAGCTCAATCTTCTCGCCGCGATGCAGCGCGTCGATGATGCTCTTGAATACCGTGTCGACGATGACTTCCGAGTGTTTCTTGGTCAGATCGGAAACCCGCGAGACTTCCTCCACGAGTTCCGCTTTGGTCATGCTGCCGCCAGGCGTATTCACTCTGGTGCTCCTTGCAGGCCCAGGGCCCCGGGCCTCAGGCCTCAGTTGCCTGAGACCTGACTGCCCCGAACCTTGATACCTGATTCCCGAGGCCTACCGGTTTCTGAAGTGATCACCCAGTGTGGCTGTGCCCGTGCCCTCGCCGTCCTGGTACGCTTCCCAGTCAGCGCGGTACTCCTCGTTCTTCATCGCCCGGATGCTCAAGCCAATCTTCCGCTCCTGCGGACTGAGCTTAATGATCTTCATCTGGTAGGAGTTTCCTACCTGCAGATCGATCTTTTCGCCGGCATGCGAGTCGTCGAACTCCGACACGTGAATCAACCCCTCGATGCCCTCATCCAGCTCCACGAAGGCGCCGAAGTTGGTCATGCGGGTGATCTTCCCTTCCACGACGTCGCCGACGTTGTGGCGTGAGAAGAAGTCATCCCAGATATCGGTTGCGAGCTGCTTCAAGCCCAGTGACAGACGCTGGTTCTCGGCGTCGATGCTGAGCACCATCGCCTCGACGACGTCGCCCTTCTTCAACACCTCGGACGGATGCTTGACCCGCTTGCTCCACGACATGTCGGAGATGTGGATCAGGCCGTCGATGTCCTCTTCGACCTCGACGAACGCGCCGAACTCGGTGAGGTTGCGAACCTTGCCCTTGATCTTGGTGCCGACCGGATACTTCTCGCCCAGTTCGTGCCACGGGTTGCTCTCGACCTGCTTCAGGCCGAGCGAGATACGGCGGGCTGCGGGATCGACGCCGAGCACCATGGCGTCGACGGTGTCACCAACATTGAGGATCTTCGAGGGGTGTTTGACGCGCTTGCTCCACGACATCTCGCTGACGTGAATCAAGCCCTCCACACCAGGCTCGAGCTCGACGAACGCGCCGTAGTCGGTCAGGCTGACGACCTTGCCGCTCATACGCGCGCCGACCGGATAACGATCCTGGACTGTCGCCCATGGATCCTGCACGAGCTGCTTATGGCCAAGCGAAACGCGTTCGGTGGACGGATCGTACTTGAGGACGATGACGTCGACTTCGTCGTTGACCTTGAACAGCTCGGAGGGATGACCAACGCGGCCCCACGACATGTCGGTGATGTGCAGGAGTCCGTCGATGCCGCCGAGATCGATGAACGCGCCGTAGTCTGTGATGTTCTTGACGGTGCCGCGCAGCGTCTTGCCTTCGGCGAGCGTCTCGAGCGTTGTCTTCTTCTTCTCGGCGTTCTCTTCCTCGAGCAGCGCCTTGCGTGAAAGGACGATGTTGCCGCGCTTCTTGTTGACCTTGATGACACGCATGCGGAGCTCCTGCCCCTTCAGCGCATCGAGGTTGCGAACAGGTCGAACGTCAATCTGCGAGCCGGGCAGGAACGCGCGGACGCCGATGTCCACCGCGAGGCCGCCCTTGATTCGCTCGATGACGCGGCCGATGACGACCTTCCGGTCGGCGTAGGCCTTCTCGACCTCGTCCCAGATCTTCATCTTCTCGGCCTTCTCGCGCGAGAGCACGATGTGGCCTTCCCGATCTTCCGTACGTTCGAGCAGCACATCGACCGTGTCACCACCCTGCACGGTGACGTTGCCGCTCTCGTCGAGGAATTCGTGGATGGGGATGAGACCTTCGGACTTGTATCCGACGTCAACAACGACCGCGGCGTCGGTCACTTTCAAGACCGTGCCTTTGACGACTTCCCCTTCCGCCATGTTGCGGAAGCTGTCGTCGTACGCCTCGAGCATCGAGGTGAATTCCGCCGGGTCCATGTCTTCGTGGTGCATGGGCTTGAACGCCGGTCCAGCCGGCTTGCCGGCTCGTGTGCGTCCAGGTGCCCCGGGCTGTCCGCCCGTCGTTTCGGGCGACACCAACCCGTTTTCTGCATTCGCCATTACGTGCGCGTCCTCCTACTTACCTCATACCCACCGAGTGGCCGTGCTTGCACGGCTCCCTGCGGGCTCTGCCGGTTTCTGTTGCGGGGACCGGCCCCCCGCGGCTATAACGGCGATGGAGAATGCATGGTGGGCACCGCCCCGTCTTCCGGGAGGCGGTAGGAGGGCGGCCAAGAGTCGCATCCACTCCCCCCTGCAAAGGATTGTCCTTCACCGATAAGCAATAGACTTTACGTCACTTATCGGTCCACTGTCAAGGTAAGCTGGGACCTGATTGAGGCGCAGAAAGGAAGAGGACATGGCCAAACGGAAGGCGGCCGTACGGAACACCGCACGTCGGAGGGCCGCCACCACGCGGCGCAAGGCCGGACGCACCCGCTCTGCCGGAAAGAAAGCGGCGTCGGTCCGTAAATCAGCCAGCAAGAAAAAGGCGTCCGCCCGAAAGAAGACGGCATCCCCTCGACAGACAGCCGTCAGGAAAGAAACGGCGTCTGCCCGAAAGACCGCCGCCAGAAGAATGAAACGGGCCGCACCGGTCGCGAAGAAGCGCGCGGCGCCAGTGGCAAAGAAGCGTCCGGGGCTCGCGGTCAAAAAGACCGCGGCGCCTGCGAAGAAGACCGCGCCGCGTGCCGAGAAAGTACCGGCTCGGACGGCGCCGGCACTCAATCGCGAACGGCGGACCATTCGCGACGACGACATCGTCCAGACGCCGCCCTCCTCGCTCGACTTCGATCGCTCCGCATCAGCAGCGCGATCGGGCCGCCGCGAGCTGCGCGAGAAATACGACGAGCACACCGAAACCGGTCCCGCGTTGACCGGTGGCGACGTCGATGCCGATTGGGAATCGGCCTACAGCGTCGGCGATGAAGCGCCGGGCGGCGACAACCCGACACCGGATCAGGATCTGGTGGACGACATCGGCCGCGCCGTGGGCGTCGAGTATCAGGACAACGAGGAGCTCAAGGGCGAGGCGAAGATCGCCAAGCGGGATCGTAATCGCTGGGAGCTCGATCCAGCCTCCTCAGACGATTGGGATGAAAGGTAAGAACAAGGATCTTCCTGTCGTCCAACCGAAATCGCGTGCAGCCTGGCGGGCGTGGCTCCAGAAGAACCACGCCTCGTCTTCCGGCATCTGGCTCGTGTACGCGAAGAAGCACACCGGAATCCCCTCACTCAGCTACGCCGACGCCGTCGAAGAAGCCTTGTGCTTCGGCTGGATCGACAGCCTCGTTCACCCCGTAGACGACTCGCTCTACAAACAGATCTTCACGCCGCGCAAGCCGTCGAGCGCATGGTCGCCGGTGAACAAGCAACGGGTTGAGAAGCTGATCGCGTCTGATCAGATGACGGCTGCCGGTATAAAGATGATCGAGCTGGCCAAAACCAATGGCCAGTGGAATGCGCACGCCGCCACCGAGGCGATGACAATGCCTCCGGAGTTGAAAAAAGCGTTGAACGGAAACGTGAACGCGAAAAAGAACTGGCCGACCTACACGGTGAGCCAACGAAAGGCGTTCTTGCGCATGCTGAATGACGCCAAGACGCCGGACACACGCGCAAAGCGGATTGCGCGCATCCTCGACATCGTGTCGAAGCGCATCACGTTCTCGCAGTTGCTCGGAGGCGGCGCGTCCAGCAGGACACGCCCTACGACAGCCTCGCGCGCACGAGGCTCAGCACCATCTCGACGACCTCGTTGATCGGCATCGTGGTCGTATCGATATGCACGGCGTCGGATGCGAGCGTCAGCGGTGAGACGGTGCGTGTCGAGTCGGCAGTGTCACGCGCTTTGATCGCTGCGGCGACTGCTGCCTGCCCCACCTCGCTACCGGTGTGTGCCGTGTCGTTGGCGCGCCGGCGGGCGCGCTCCTCTGCTGATGCATCCAGATAGATCTTGAGGTCGGCGTTCGGGAACACCACGGTCCCGATATCGCGGCCCTCCATCACCACGCCACCATCGGCGCCCATCGCGCGCTGCCGGGCGACGAGCGCGTCGCGCACGCGCGGCAGGCGCGCAACGCTGGTGGCGGCCTTGTCGATTTCGGGTGTCCTGATCGCCCGCGTCACGTCGTGTCCGTCGATCGAGACCACGCCTCCCTCGACGACGATTACTGCGCGGTGCGCCAGCGCCGCAACCGCGGCTTCATTGTCCAGGGGGATGTGCTCGTGGAGCGCCTTCCAACCCACCGCGCGATACATGGCGCCGGTGTCGATGTGGCGATAGCCGAGCGTCTCCGACAGCGTTCGCGAAATGGTGCCTTTGCCGGCCCCCGAGGGACCGTCAATGGCAATGACCAGTGGTTTCATCTCGTACAGATCGTTCGCGGTCGCACGATCCGAACGATCCTATCACCAGCAAGAGATCCGTTCGCCGATGATGTCGTCTTCGTCGGTTCGAGCGGACGGTATCGTCAGAAGCGATAGAGCAGACGCACGTACGCGGTGTTACCCGTATACGGCCGGTTGCCGTAGCCAAGCGTCAGCCCGCCGAGCCAATCGAGTCGCGGATCGCCGGTCGCTGGGGAGAACCCCACAGGACCGTTCGTATCCAGCGTGTTGAAATCGACGACATCCAGCTTCTCGAAGTAATAGCCGACACCGACGCCGACGCGGCTGTTGAAGAGGTACTGAACATCGGCGCTGAGTCGCTGCCAGGTGTTCTCGACGTTGGGCAACGGGATGAACTGGTTGGCCGTGGTGAGCGAGACGATGCGCGGACCACCATGGACGAACGAATTGTCCGAGTCGCTGAAGTCGTAGGCGAAGCGAATATCCGTGTTCCGGAACGCTCGCAACAGATCCAGGAAAACGCCGGCTGTGTTGATCTTGTCGTCGTTGTCGAGATTCCAGTCGCGGGTCGGATCGGTCCAGGTCGGGTCGGGCGGCGGGTTGGCGTTTCGCGACCGCTGGAATGACCCGTAGGCGTCTCGCCCGTAATTGGCGCCGAAGGACACGACGTCCGTCGGATGGACGTTCACGCCGATGTTCCAGCTCGTGGATGTCGATTCGAGCAGGCCGAACAGCTCGCCAGGACGGCTGACCGGCACCGAGTCGTCGGCCTGGTATTCGTCCTTCGCGCCGGCGAACTGGACCCAGACGTCGAACGTGTCGCGCGGCATGACCGTCACGATCACGGAGCCGCGCGTCCGGTTCCGATCCGCTTCGTCGTAATAGCGCAAGGTCGGCTGCGTACCACCCGTTCCGACCACCGGTTCGTCTTCATCGTTCCCGGATTCGGCCTCGACAAATCCTTCACCGCGGCGTCGGCCGTAGTCGAACGCACTGCGAACCGTCACGTACCGGCTGGAGTAGGTGTCCCACGATACACGGAAGATGTTCTCACCGACGTCGCTGAACCCGCGGCCGTGACGCTCGAGCGCCTCGTGACCGTAGCCAACGCGCAGCGTCCCCAAGCCCGTCGGGCTGAACGACACGTTCGCATCCAACAGGTGGCGAGAGTTGTCGAACTGCGGCGACAACCCCTCCTCGATCTCCTCGGGCACCGCGTCGAACCGTACGTACTCGGTGGCGTCGAAGATCGGAGTCTGGACATCACGTTTGTTGTAGCGGTACCGCACCGTGACGTTCATGCGCCGATACGGTCGCGAACTCAGATTCAGCAGTGTGTTCACGCCTTGGGCTTCCGCTTCGGCCGTGGCGCGCGGAAGCTGTGCGAGGTGTGGAAACTCCGCGAGCACCGCCGGCGTTCCCAGGATCAGGGAGTTGATCGTCCAGGGAATCAGAGCCTGGTTCTGATTCTGAGACGTGAATTGAAGCGTTCCGTTGAGTGTCGTCCGTCCCGGCAACTTGTGGAGGCCCGTGGCGCTGACGACATTCATGCTGTTGTCCGGAGCAAGCGCCATGCGTCCTTGTACCGGACCGTTGCCGTTGCTGTAGCCGCTCGGGTCGTAGGGCCCGTTGGGAGGCGCAAGACCGTTATTGAAATCGGTGATGCGGATCGGGTTATCCCAGACGAGGCTGTCAAACGCATTGTTGAACCAGGAGCCGTCCCATCCGACGCGAAACATCGACTTGGGGTTCGACCAGGAGGCCCCGAGCCTGATGTCATTGGTCCGCTGATCGATCGGCAATGGGACCTCGACGGCATCGTTGAACGCGAAGGACGCGCCCCAGGGCTGCGCGCCGTCCCGCTTCACTGACGTGAAGCCCGCATCGATGTCGACACTTTTGGTCGCCGCGTAGGTCAACCCGAAGGTCGCCGTGTCGCGGAGGTGGCGCAAGTCGAAGGTGTTCGCGACCGGGTTGTAGCCGGACGGCGTCGCCTTGGCTTGAGCCACTTGCGCGGAGTTAGAGCAGGCGGCGGGTGGAGCGCCCGGCGCGCAGGGCACTCCGACCAGCGTGCCGTCGTTGGTGGCGTTGGTCGGCCCTTGTACCGCGCGCTGGATGTTGTCGTCCAACGTCAGCGTGGTGCCACTGGTCGTAAACGGCGTGCGCGTGATGTAGCTGAAGTTGAGCGGCAGTGAGACCCAGTGAAATCCGAATGTCACCTTGGGGCCCAGGTAGGTGGCGTTGTACTTCTGATCGCGATAACCGATGTGCGACGCGTCGGCGTCGAAGAGATATCGCGAGTCACTGCGATTGACGGTCAGGTTCGATAACACACCGTCGCGCTCGTCTCGATACCGCTGGTAGCGCGCTTCATCGCCATTGGTGGCGGTGAAGACGCCGCCGAAGTCGGCACTGCCGCGGAATGGCGACGCCGCACCCGGCGGTTGTGGG